>Ga0066698_10001277_pt1 | contig 10801 bp, 11 predicted proteins | sample GraSoiAngelo_147_FD_66457 | JGI IMG/M metagenome (GOLD analysis project Ga0066698, IMG submission 66457) | Grasslands soil microbial communities from the Angelo Coastal Reserve, California, USA - 14_1009_05_40cm | ecosystem: Environmental > Terrestrial > Soil > Grasslands | place: USA... | reverse complement strand
GCGACGGATGCTTGAGCGCGAGGTCAAGCTCGCCGCCCCACCGGTCTTTACGCTTCCCGACCTCGACGATCTGGCGGCCGCCGTTGAGACCGCGCCCGTCGATGAACAGCGGCTGGAGACCGTCTACTACGACACCCCCGACTTGCGGCTGGCCCGCTGGGGCTGCAATCTCCGGCTCCGGCACGGCGAAGGCTGGACGCTGAAACTGCCGACCAGCGGCGACGGCCGGGTACTCGCCCGGCGCGAGCTGGAGTTCTCGGCTGACGCCAGCCGGCCGCCCGACGCGGCGGTCGCGCTTGTGATTGGCTACACGCGGCGCTCGGCGCTGGTCCCCGTCGCCACCCTGTCGACGCTGCGCCGGCGCGTGCAGCTCAAGAATCGCGACGGCGCGGTGCTGGCGGAGGTGGCCGACGACGACGTCTCGGTGATCCAGGGACTACGTGTCCAGAGCCGGTTTCGCGAGGTGGAAGTCGAGCTCCGCGAGCCATCAGCGGATCGGCTGCTCGCGCCGATCCTCGCCCGCCTGCGCGGGGCTGGAGCTGCGGACGAAGACCAGTCCTCCAAGCTGATCCGGGCGCTCGGGCCGCGGGCTACCTCGGCGCCGGAGGTCGACCCCATCCTCCTCACTTCCTCCGCCACCGCCGGCAACCTGCTCCAGCACGTGATCGCCCTCTCCGTAGCCAGCCTGATGCGCCACGATCCGGGCGTGCGGCTGGGCGATGACCCGGAAGATGTGCATCGGGCTCGGGTCGCCACCCGTCGGCTGCGGTCGCAGCTGCGGACGTTCCAGAGGATGCTGGATCCCGCGTGGGCGAATTCCCTGCGCGAAGACTTGCGCTGGTTGGGCACCGGCCTGGGGAGCGTTCGGGATAAGCAGGTCATGAGCGAGCGTCTCCGCGGTCGCACGCCGGCGATCGCCGCCGAAGATGCTCCCATGGTTGCCGAGCTCTCCGATGAACTCCAGGCGGAGAGTGAGGAGGCGCGCGCACGGCTGGTGCTCGACATGCGGGCAGACCGCTACATCGATCTCATCGAGCGCCTGGTCGAGGCGTCGCGGGCGCCGGCCCTCACCGGCGAGGCCCAGCAACCGGCGGCCACCGCCGGGCCGACCCTTGCCGCGGCCGACTGGAAGCGGCTGCGACGGACCGTGCGCCGTCTCTCAGACCACCCCACCGACCAGGAGCTGCATCGTATCCGAATCCTGTCCAAGCGGACCCGATACGCCGCAGAGGCGAGTCAACCCGTCGCCGGCAAAGTTGCGTCGCGTTTTGCGGAGCGCGCCGCCGCGCTGCAGGATGTCCTGGGCGACCATCAGGACAGCGTGACCGCGCAACGCTGGTTGCGCGAGGCGAGTCTGGGTGAGCGGGCCTTTACCGCCGGCGAGCTCTGCGGCATCGAACGCGACGCCGCGGCAACCGACCGGGCCGAGTGGCCCCGGGTCTGGAAAAAACTTGACCGCAAGCGGCTCAGAAGGTGGATGATATGAGCCGAGCCGCGTCGACCATGCAATCGTCACAGCAGCACACTAAGCAAGGGGTGTCAATGGCAGCAAAGATCTTGAATGTCGATGAGGCCAAGCTCGTGAGGGCGGCCGGCGGAATCATCCGGCGCAACGGTGCGCGCGGGCCGATGCGAGTGGTCATTGTTCACCGACCTGGGTACGACGACTGGTCGTTTCCCAAAGGTAAGGTCGATCGCGGGGAATCTCTCGAGGAGACAGCGCTGCGCGAGGTCGAGGAAGAGACGGGGCTGCGCTGCAAGCTGGTGGCGCCGCTCGGCTGTACTGCCTACGCGGATCACAAGAGACGCGACAAGGTCGCCTGCTACTGGCTGATGGACGTCGTGGGAGGTCGCTTCCGTGCCGGGAGTGAGATCGATGAGGTACGCTGGGTCACGGTCGATGATGCCATGGACATGCTGAGCTACCGCCGTGACCGCGCACTGCTGCGCGCCTTCGACCTGGCCGAGACCGGATAGCGCAATACCGTCGTGGCGGTCTACGTCGTCCGGCATGCCAAAGCCGGCGACCGCGAGGAATGGGAAGGTGATGACCGGCTCCGACCTCTGACCAAGCCGGGCCGGCGCCAGGCGCTGGCGCTGGCCGAGGGTCTGAAACATGAACGGATCGACAAGGTCCTGTCCAGCCCCTACGTCCGCTGCGTGCAAACGGTGGAGCCGCTGGCTGCTGCCCTCGAGCTGTCGATCGAGCCGAGGACCGATCTCGAAGAAGGAGCCGGCGGCGAAAGTGTCATCCGGCTCATCGAAGAATTCAAGGGGCGGAATACCGTGCTCTGCACGCATGGCGATGTCGTCGAGGAGTTGGTCGAACAGCTGATCGAGCGCGGCCTGGTTTCGCGGGCGCGGGCCAGCAATGAGAAGGGAGGGACCTGGATTCTCGAAGAGCAAGACGGCAAAATTACCCGTGCGAAATATCTGCCGGCACCCTAATGCGCTAAAACGAGCGGCCGGCCTCCGAGCTCAGCCCTGCAGCCCGGCGGTGTTGAGGATGGCGTACGCAACCCATGCCATCAACCCCGCGGCTGGGATCGTCAGAATCCAGGCCGTCACGATGTTGGCGCCAACGCCCCACCGCAACGCGGAGAGCCGTCGCGAGGCCCCGGCACCCATGACAGAACCGGTCACCACGTGGGTGGTCGAAACTGGGAGCCCGAACTGGGTCGCAAATTGGATTACGGCTGCTCCAGTCAGCTGCGCCGACATGCCGGTTGCGGGATCAAGCTTGTAAATCCGCCAGCCGAGCGTCCGGATGATCCGCCAACCGCCGGCGTACGTGCCGAATGCGATTGCCGACGCCGAGAGCAGCACGACCCACAGGGGAACTTGGAACTTCGGAATATTGCCGGTCGCAACCAGAGCCAGTGTGATAACGGCCATCGTCTTTTGCGCGTCGTTCGCCCCATGTGAATACGAAACGAGGGCGCCCGTCAAGATCTGGAGGCTACGAAAGGTCCGATTTAGCGGCGCCGGTCGCCCCCTGTGAAGCACCGCCAGCAGCACGGTCATGAAGAGTGTGGCAAGGAGAAATCCGACAGGCGGCGAGATCACCAGCGAGAGCACCGTCTTCCAGAACTCGGCGGCTCGCACGCCGCTCAGGCTGTGGGCGGCGGCAATCGCCGCCCCGCTCAGTGCCCCCACCAGGGCGTGGGTGGAGCTGCTCGGCAGGCCGAGGTACCAGGTAATCAGATTCCAGATGATGGCCCCAACCAGCGCCGCAATGATGACGACCAGGCCGGCCTTGAATGCGACGATCTTTCCGATCGTGTTCGAGACTTTCGCCTGAAAGAAGACCACGGTGATCACCGCACCGGCCAGATTGAGGACCGACGATATCAGGACGGCCAGCCGGGGTGACATGGCACGGGTCGAGACCGATGTGGCAATCGCGTTCGCGGTGTCGTGGAAGCCATTCGTGAAATCGAATCCGAGCGCGATGAGTATCGTGACAAGCAGCAAGAGCTGCTCAGGCATTCTTGATCGACGTCGCTTCCAGCACGTTGGCGACGTGCTCGCACTGATCCATCGTGGTTTCGAGGAGATCGTAGAGGTCTTTCCATTTGACGAGGTCGCTCGGGGTGGCGCCGTCCGTGAAGAGCTGGGCCAACGCCTCCCGGGTGATTCGATCACCCTCGTTCTCCAGGCTGTGGATCGCGAGCTGGTGGGGAGTGAGATTCCGGAATCCCTCCAGGTCGGCGACGGCTTGTTCGACTTCCTTCCCCGCCTTGGCTAGCACCTCGGCCATGCGGCGTGCCGAGCTGGTGATTTCTTTGACGCGATACAGATCAATCTTGTCCGATACCTCCTCCGCCAGGTCGACAACATCGTCCAGGGATGAAGCCAGCTCATAGATGTCTTCCCGCTCGAAGGGGGTGACGAATGTCTGATTGATCAGCTTGTAGATCTCGTGCGTGATGTCATCGCACTCGTGTTCGAGCTCACGCAGCCGCGGATGCCGGGTTTGACCTTCCAGCATCCCGTTACGCAATTGCTCGAGTGACTCGTTGACGAGTTCCCCCTGCTTCTTGAACAGGGCATAAAACCGCCTCTCCTGGGGTACCAGGCTCAGTCTCATCGCCGCACCTCCCTAGTGTGGACGCCCCCGAACAACCTTAAAGGAAGAGCCCGGTGCACGCCGATCGTTAACCCGCCTCCGGTCGAATCTTTACCTGCGCCGCATAGCCTGGTAGTGTCCTTCGGCTTTCCCCGGCCGCTCGCAGGTTCTCCCCCTGCAAGAGCGGCCTTTCTTCGTGGATGGGGATCATGTCTGCTAGATTTCGGCCCGGATGGCACGGTTCTGGCGACGGTGGCTCAAGGGCCGCGCCGGGGGCCGCATCGAGACGCCTGCACCGGCCGCAGCGCTTCACTCCAGCAACGCTGGCCAGCAGGCCGCCGTCGTCGATCATGTTGAAGAAGCTGTCCTCCTGGTCCAGGGCTCGGCGGTCCGCTGGCTGAATCCTGCGGCACGCTTGATGTTCCCAGCCCTCGAGCATCCGGTTGGCCGGACGCTGGTGGAGGTCGTGCGCGACCATCGGATGGATTCGCTCGCCGTCCGAGCGCATGAGGCCGGGCTCGAGCAGGCCGCCGAGATTGAGCTTCCCAGCTCGGGGCGGCGGCTTCAGGTGCGTGCGCTGCCGCTTAACGATGGCGGCATCGCCGTCCTAGTGCAGGACGTCACCCGTCTCCGCCATCTCGAGACTGTGCGGCAGCAATTCGTGGCCAACCTCTCGCACGAGATCCGGACGCCACTCGCCGGTCTCGACCTGGCGGCGCAGACCCTCTCCGAACAACTACCCGCTGAGGGAGACGCGCGGACCTTCATCGACCGGGTCATTCAGGAGTCGCAGCGGCTCCAGGCAATCCTTCTGAACCTCACCCAGCTCGCCGCCCTCGATGCGGATGGGATGGAGGTCGAGCGCGCTCCCTTTGGGGTGGCGGCGCTCGTCGCGGATCTTGGCGGCCGCTATCAATCCCGGGCCGCGGCGGCCGGGCTCGAGTTGCGAACCGAACCGGTGGAGGACGGACTGCAAGCGTTGGGCGACCGGGGCAAGACCGATCAGGCGCTGCAGAACGTCGTGGACAACGCGTTGAAGTTCACGCGTTCCGGGGAGGTGGTTGTCTCGACCAGCTCAGACGACAGCCGGGTGGAGATCTCGGTGCGTGACACCGGCTCGGGCATTCCCCCAAGAGAGCTGCCGCGGATTTTCGAGCGGTTCTACAAGGTGGACCTGGCTCGGGGCGGCCAGCCGGGCAGTGGCCTGGGCCTGTCGATCGCACGCCACCTGGTTGAGCTCCAGGGCGGGACGATCGTAGCGGAGAGCAGCCCGGGCGCCGGAACGGTGGTGCGGGTGCGTCTTCCGCGGGTCCCCTTAACCTCCCGTTAACCGGCTACACACCGAGCGATTACGACGCGTGCCTAGCATGGGTCACGGATCCGCTCACGCGCGCTTTTCCCTTTAAAAGGAGGAACCTCGCCAGCATGAAACGCGCTCTGATCGCGCTCTTCGGCGGAGCGATCGTCCTCGCGGGCTGCGGTGGCAACACCGCCGCCACCAACCCCTCAACCGGTAGCGCCAACCTCCCGACACCGCCAGGCGCCTCGCTCACCGGTGCCGGCGCAACGTTCCCACAGCCTTTTTATGCCGCCGCATTCTTTGCCTACAACAAGAAGTTCAGCCAGGTTACCGTCAACTACCAGGCAGTCGGCTCGGGGGCCGGCATCCAGCAACTGACCAAGAAAACGGTGGACTTTGGTGCCAGTGATGTGCCGCTCAAGAGCTCTGAGGCCGATGCTATGGGTGGCAGCGATAAGGTGGTCCAGCTCGCTGGCACGCTCGGCACCGAGTCGCTGGCGTACAACCTGCAGGGCGTCGGGGGCGGCCAGCTCAAGCTGACACCGGAGACGATTGCCGGGATCTTCCTCGGAATGATCAAGAAATGGAACGACCCCGCTCTCAAGGCTGACAACAGCGGCATCAGCCTGCCTGACCAGGACATCCATGTCGTCCACCGTTCGGACGGTAGCGGCACGACCTACATCTTTTCCGACTACCTGTCTTCGGTAAGTTCGGAATGGGCCAGCAAGGTCGGAAGGGGCAAGTCGGTTTCCTGGCCGGTTGGCCAGGGCGCGTCCGGGAATGCCGCCGTGGCGACGACCATCAAGCAGACGCCCGGCGCCATCGGCTATGTCGAGCTCGCCTATGTGCTGCAGACGAACATGACGCAGGCCACGCTCAAGAACAAGGATGGCAACTTCGTGCTTCCCAGCGCCGCGGGCGCCACGGCGGCCGCCAAGCAGTTCGCCGGCGCCTCACCGAGCCAGTTCTCCATCGTCAATGCACCCGGTCGGGACAGCGCCCCAATCAGTGGCTACAGCTGGCTCATGCTGTACAAAGACCAGGCCAACAAAGCCAGGGGCACCGCCATGGTCGATCTCTTCTACTGGCTGGTCACCGATGGCCAGCAATACGCCACCAACCTCCACTACGCGGCGCTACCCGGCAACATGGTGTCGTATGACCTCGCCGTCCTGAAGAGCGTCACATCCGGAGGAACCACGCTCCTCAGCATCTCGTCTTAACGAGCCGTGAGCCAGGGGACTGCCGGGCGGGTGGCCCCGAAGCTGGTGGCGACGAGCCGCCAGCGGCCGCTCATTTCCGGCGACCGGCTCTTCAGGGCGATTGCCTACGGCGCGGCCGCCCTGATCATGCTGATCGCGGCCGTCTTTATCGTCGCTCTCTTCATCCCTGCCTTGCCCGCCATCACGAAATTCGGGCTCGGATTTTTTGTGAGTCGCACCTGGGATCCGGTCAGGGTCCAGTTCGGGGCACTGCCGGCGATCTATGGCACGTTGGTGACGTCGGCGATCGCCCTGCTGATCGCCTTTCCGGTCGGCATGGGCGCCGCCCTGTTCCTGGCCGAGGATGCTCGCCTGCGCCTTCTGCGCGGCCCGCTGTCGTTCGCGATCGAGTTGCTGGCCGGCATCCCCAGCGTCGTGATCGGGTTATGGGCGTTCTTCATCCTGACGCCGCTGATGCGCGACAACGTCGATCCCTTCTTGAAGCAGACGCTGGGCTTTCTGCCCTTCTTTCAGGGGTCGGCCAGCGGTTACGGCTTCCTGACCGCGGGGGTGGTGCTCGCCATCATGGTGCTGCCTATCATGATTGCGCTCTCCCGCGACGTGATCCGCGCCGTCCCATTGGCACTCCGGGAGGCCAGCCTGGCGCTTGGCGCAACCGATGCCGAGACGATCTGGTCCGTCGTCCTGCCCTACGCCCGGGTAGGCATCACCGGTGCTGTTCTCCTCTCTCTCGGGCGCGCGCTCGGTGAGACGATCGCCGTCACCATGGTGATTGGCAACCGGCCGGAGATAAGTGCCTCGCTGTTCTCCAACGGCTACACCCTGCCGAGCGTGATTGCGAACGAGTTCACCGAAGCCGTTGGCAATGTCTACCTGGGGGCACTTTTCTATCTCGGCCTGGTACTGGTCGTGATCACCATCGTGGTCAACGTGCTGGCGCGGTTGCTCGTCTGGCGGTTCACGGGGTCGGAGCCGACCGCGGCATGAGCCGCCCGATGGTGCGCATCCTCGTCGATCGGTTTTTCGGTGCACTCATCGCGGTCTCGGTGATGCTGGCGGCCGTCCCGGTCCTGGTGCTCCTCCTGTTTGTCGTGATCAAGGGGTTGCCGGGACTGCTCACCCCCGGGTTTTTCACCGACCCACCCTTTCCGCAAGGCGTTCCAGGCGGCGGCGTCTTCAACGCCATCATTGGAACCCTCGTGATCGTTGGCATCGGCTCGCTGCTGGCCGTTCCCATCGGCTCCCTGATCGGAATCTTTCTCTCCGAGTACGGCCGCAACCAGCTTGGCGACGCCGTCCGATTCATTAGCGACGTCCTGACCGGCCTACCCTCGATCGCCTTCGGCATCTTCGGCTACACGGTCGTGGTGCTGACCACGCATCACTTTTCGGCTATCTCGGCGTCGATCGCACTGGCGGTGCTCATGCTGCCGGTGATCCTCCGGGCGACCGAGAGCGCGCTCGTTCTAGTTCCGCAGTCCCTCCGAGAGGCGGGCCTGGCCCTTGGCGCCCCGCGCTGGCGGGTGACCCTGGAAATCGTGGTGCCGGCGGCGCTGGGTGGCATCGTCACCGGTGGGTTGCTCGCGATGGCCCGAGCCGCCGGTGAGACGGCGCCGCTGCTCTTCACGGCGTTTGGTAACGATATCGTCCAGACGAATCCTTTTCAGCCGATGGGAGCGCTGGCCCTCACCGTCTTCCGGAATGCGCTGGTCCCTTACACCAACCTGCAGGACCAGGCCTGGGCGGCCGCCCTGCTACTGGTCATGCTCGTCGCGACGACGAACATCCTGGCCCGGGTTTACGTCCGCCGGATTCAGCGCTAAGCCCGCGCAATGGGACAATTGATTTCCATCCGGATGCAGACCGAGACCGCCCGACGAGTTGAGCAGGACGCCGATCCCGAGATCAAGCTGGACGCTCGCCAGGTCAACTTCTTCTACGGCGATTTCCAGGCCCTGCACGACGCCTCACTGGCGGTGCAGGCTCGCCGGATCACGGCCCTGATCGGTCCGTCCGGCTGTGGCAAGACAACCTTTCTACGGATCTTCAATCGGATGCACGACCTGACTCCCGGCACCCGGGCCACCGGTGAGGTGCTGCTCGACGGCCATAACGTCCTCTCGCCCGATGTCGATGTCATTCAGCTGCGCCGCCAGGTCGGGATGTTGTTTCAGCGGCCGAACCCCTTCCCGAAATCGATCTTCGACAATGTGGCGTACGGTCCCCACATGCTGGGCTGGTCCAAAGCACGGATCAACCAGGTGGTGGAGGAGAGCCTGAAGGATACGGGCCTGTGGGAGGAGGTGAAGACCCGCCTCCAGCGCTCGGCCTTGAATCTCTCCGGAGGCCAGCAGCAGCGGCTCTGCCTCGCCCGCGCCCTGGCGGTGGAACCCCAGGTCATCCTGATGGACGAGCCCGCGTCGGCGCTGGATCCGATCGCCACCTTGCGGATCGAGGAGCTCATGCAGGATCTCAAACAGCGGTATACGATCGTGATCGTGACGCATAACATGCAGCAGGCGGCCCGGGTCTCCGACTTCACCGCCTTCATGCTGATGAACGAGAAGCGCGCCGGGGAGGTCATCGAGTACGGCCCAACCGACGACATCTTCAATCGCCCGAAAGACGGCCGGACCGAGGATTACATTACCGGCCGCTTCGGGTAGAACCGCCGTCGTGGCCGCCACGCGGACCCTTTTCGATCAAGAGCTCGCCGAGTTGAAGTCGGGCGTGGTCCGCATGGGCAGCATGGTCGAGCAGGCGATCGCCGAGTCGATGCGGGCATTGGTCGATCGCAACAATGCGCTGGCCAAAGAAGTCATCGCGCGCGACCAGGAGGTGAATGAGCTGCATCGCCTGCTCCGCGAGCGGGCCTTCATGATCATGGCCACCCAGCAGCCGGTGGCTCGCGACCTGCGCCTGATCGTGAGCTTCCAGCACATGGTGCTCGAGCTGGAGCGAATGGGCGACCACGCGGTTGGGATCGCGCGTGCCGCGTTGCGGCTCAACGACCTGCCACAACTGAAGCCGTACGTCGACCTGCCAAAGATGGCGGAGATCACCGAGTCACAGGTGCACGAGATTCTCGGGGCGGTGATCGAAGCCGATCAGGACCGGGCGCGGGCCATCGCCGAACGCGACGACGAGGTCGATGCCCTTTACCACAGGATCTGGAACGAGCTCGTCGGCTTCATGATCCAGGACCCGGCCAACGTGCAGCGCGCGGCCATCCTCCTCTTCCTCGCCAAGGACCTGGAGCGGATCGCCGACCGGGTGACGAATATTGCCGAGGACGTCGTCTTCCTCCACACCGGCCGGATCGTGGAGTTGAGCTAGGCTTGCCCAAGCGCGTCCTTGTGGTTGAGGACGACGCCACCATCCGCGAAACGTTGACCTTCAACCTCAAGAAAGAGGGGTATGCGGTCACCGTGGCCCACGACGGCGCCGACGCGGTGACCCGAGCCCGCGACTCGCGTCCCGATTTGATCCTGCTCGACCTGATGCTTCCCGAACTGAATGGACTGGAAGTCTGCCGCATCCTTCGCCAGGAGGGCAATGTGCCGATCATCATGCTCACCGCCAAGGAGAGCGAGGTGGACAAGGTGGTGGGCTTGCAGCTGGGGGCTGATGACTACATTACGAAGCCGTTCTCCTTGCGCGAGCTGTTTGCTCGGATGACGGCCGTGCTGCGCCGCAGCGAGCAGCGGGATGTTCGCCCCGAGGTGGAGGAGGACCGGCTCGGTCGGCTGCGGATCGACCGGGCCGGAAGGCGCGCGATGATCGACGGCGTCGAGTTGAAGCTCACCCCCAAAGAGTGGGAACTGCTTGCCTACCTGGTCCGCCGGCCGGGACGTGTCTTTACGCGCGAGATCCTGCTCGAACAGGTCTGGGGCTACACCTACCTGGGCGACCGCAAGACGGTCGACGTGCATATCCGATGGCTGCGCGAAAAGCTGGGCCGTTTCGGAAAGCTCGGGTTCGAGATCGTGACCGTCCGGGGCGCCGGCTACCGGCTGGATCCGGTGCGCGACGCGGCCAGCGATGGTCAGTCCGCCGGAGCGGCCGGCCAGGCTTAGGCCGCTGATAACGCAATCGGGGATTTTGGCGTTAGCTCATTGATGCGTCGCCGCTGGCGGGTGGCCGCCCTCCTCCTGGTCGTCGTCGTGGGATCCGGCTGTGGATCCGTTGCCGGCGGGTCACCACGTC
>Ga0066698_10001275_pt1 | contig 10813 bp, 7 predicted proteins | sample GraSoiAngelo_147_FD_66457 | JGI IMG/M metagenome (GOLD analysis project Ga0066698, IMG submission 66457) | Grasslands soil microbial communities from the Angelo Coastal Reserve, California, USA - 14_1009_05_40cm | ecosystem: Environmental > Terrestrial > Soil > Grasslands | place: USA... | reverse complement strand
TTTTTTGATCTTGAAGCTCTCATTTTCTGACCTGCGAATATTCGCACTCTCTTAGTAAGGTTCACGATTACGTCACTGTTGCTTTCATCACGGTAGAATCTTATTCCAAGGTCCACAAAGATGGGTGCTTCTGATTCATCACAGAAGTCCATATACCAGATGGGGATATCCTCGTCATTCTGAATGTCCTGTCTTACGTGAAATGGATGCTTTTGCCAGTATTCGACTGGATAGATGAAAGGTTGAGATACATAGTTCAACTGAATAAGCCGGTCTTTCGGCTTAAGCCGGTTTACGCCTATACCAAACAATTCAACCAGTTCCGGGAACCCCAGGGTGTCGTAGGTTGCATGGAGCTGGAATGGTCCAACGTTCTTTCTGTACAAGACGTTTCCGGCAAGAATTATCTCTGGACAGTTCAATCTTTCATACCTCAGAACGAGCTGTCTGAGAGTTTTCGTCTGCCCTAGATAGTAGCTTCCAACATCCAGGAAGTGCGTTGCTTCAGGATAATATTCAATTGCCAGTTTGTGCGCGTCATTCCACCATCGGACAAGCCTCTCAAACCTCTCTCTTTTCCTATCTCTGGTAAAGTAAACAGGTTCATGGGTATGACAGTAGAAGGGCATCTCATCGTAGTTAAGGATAGCAGGTCTCTGTGCAACTGTAACTGCCAGAAACCTCACCGTTTTCTCATCTCAAAAGCCGCGGTGAATCTAGGACCATCCCACTGGTAGCCTCGGCCTTTACCCAAAACACCATCTTTCCACAGTCGCCAGCGAGACCTAGCTTGTACGCTCAAGGGAACGCCTCTGGCCAGACCTTAGCTGAATGTATCTTCGGGACACGACACGACGGCATATGTATTGACCATTCTTTTGTGTCCCAACTTAACAATATTGCCATCAGCCGGGGTCGTAAACTGGGTGCCTCGCACGCTCATACGGTGCTGGCCCAAAATGACAGGGTTTCCAGGATGCACTAGGCTAACCATTACTTCTGCCGTAGATCAATTTGTTCAGGTAGAGTAAGCTCAAGCCTATCTGGACTTCCTTCGCTATCACCAACAACAAGAGTTAGGCATTTCGCTTTAGATGCCTGTTTGAGGGTAGGCAGGTTCTAACGTTTGTCCCGGAACTAGGCTTTTGTGCAAGTTCCGGACCAGCGATTCTGTTCCTTCACGCAAAGCATGTGGTAAGCTTGTTCAACGAACATGAACGTAACTATCTGTGACCACATCCTACACAAGAACATGATGGCTCTCAAAACCCGAAAGTCGAGTGCATATTCACGTCGCTCCCCGTAAAGAAACCGGGCACCATCCATACCACGGACTCTGTAGCCTCGGGCTTTCAACTCGTGAGGGTGCCAACCGGATTTGTGGGCTTGCCAGGGATTCTTATCCTCTAAACTCTCTTTTGGACTGTAGCCTACGGGAGTAAACACAAATACCTGATTCCGGGCGACGTCTTCAATGGTCTTAAGGAGCCCGTAGCCGTCCTCCTTAGTAAGGTGTTCCAATACGTCCGTCACGATAGCAAGGTCGAATGATGATGATTGGATCGGAAGCTTCCTGATGTCACACTTGATTAGATCATGATAGACCGTTCTCGCCTCTTTCCAGTAATTCGGCCAGATATCAACGCCTACTAGATAGGCTGTTTGCAATTTCGGGCCGAGACGCGTCAGCATCCTAGTGATCTGCCCGTTTCCGCATCCTACATCAATCACCAACTGGGTTTTCTTAGAGGCCCTTCGGTACATGCTTCCTGAAAGAGACATCCAGGAAACTATCCATTCGATCGCTTCGTCGAATTTCCACCTCATTGTGCTAACATTCTTCGTGTTGGTGCTATGTTATTCGGAACCATGTGCGGAATTCCTTCATGTGGGAGACGCGCTCTCTGTGGGCGAGACTCACGAACCTTCGTATCATATTGACATTGGGGCTGGTTTTGAAGTAGAGTTCTCCTAGGGAGGTCTCTTTGAGACCGTCTCGATGAACCTGGTCAGGCTAGGACTCTTTATGACGTGGCCGATGAGCATCGAATCGGGAACTAGTCTGCGACTCTGGACCAATCTGCGCTTCCGTATGACATTTCCAGGTGATAATATTGGTTCAGTCACACCCTTTGCTATCGAGAGGCCGACTGCAAGTTCGCGTCGGCCTATCTTCACTAGAGCGAACGAGAAAAGAATCATCAAGTGCACCGGCAGATATCGCACCACGTTCTTGAGTTCGTAGTTCTTCATTATCGACGCCACCCTGTTGCGGCATAGGAGGTATGCCTTAACGTTGGATAGCGTTCTGGTCGATGAAGCCCCCTTGTGATAGACGATCGATCTAGGCGCCAAAACAATTCTATAGCCGGCGAGCCAGAGTCTCCAACAGAGGTCTGTCTCCTCAAAGTACATGAAGAAGTCAGGGTCAAACAGTCCTGCTGCCAGCAATGCTGACCGCTTGACGGCGAAGGCTGCCCCAAGTGCCCCGAAAATGTCGGCGACCCGGTCGTATTGGCCCCGGTCTTTTTCGAGGGATCCTATAAGGAAAGATACGCCGAAAACGTCGATGAAATGCCCGGCACTGTCTATGAGGCTCGGGTCATCCATGGTAAGGATTTTACACTGAGCCGCTCCAATCCAGCGGTCCGGACAAATAACGTTCACTAGCTCTGAAATGCAACCGGGTTCGACCGTAGTATCTGGATTTAAAAAGAGGATAAGGTCGCCTTTGGAGAGACCTACCCCTATGTTATTTGCCACCGCGAATCCATAGTTTATCCTATTCTTGATTACAATCAGTCTGCCGTCTTTCTCGCCTAATCTCTCAAGCGCTTGTGTACTGCCGTCCGTGGAAGCGTTGTCAATGACAATCGTTTCCAGCAGAGGAAAATCGGAATCTAACACGGACTTCACGCACTTCTCCACAAAACTCTTGCCGTTGTAATTGACTATGACGACCGAGACAAGCGGAGTGTCAAACCGGAGGATTCGTCGTTCGGTCAAACTCGGAAATTTGATGGACTGCTCAGCTGAGGGAGCGAGGCGCATACTATGCCCGGGGACCTACTGCCAGTTGGCGGAGGCTACGTCTAAAAGCCTTGGATGCTGTCCCAACGGGGGTTGATGTTCCGAGATGATGCTTTGCTGTAATTTGTTTGAAGTCGTTCATTGAACGGAATATTTGGGTGGTCCAACTTGGGAGGTAAAACTTCTTCGCGTCGCGGACCTTGTTCGGAGACATTAGGTGGTTCTCTTATCGAGGTATGCAAAAGATGGAGCAAGCTTCAAGCCGCAAGCGTATTTGGAAAACATAGGTTCGAATCTCCGCTTGCCAGGCGCTGCCATAAGGCCCATTCGCAGGGATAGCGTCTCAGCCTATCTTATTTGAATCGTCGCTGGGAATTCTTTCGGTCCCCGGCTTTGTCAATCTACTCGCTCCATACCTAGTGGCGATCCTCCGTCTGGGGCATCGCGAAATTCTTCATCTATGCGTTCCCTTGAAAGAAGATAGTGTTACACAGGGTATGTTCTCTGCGCTATTGAGAAAAAAATCAAAGTCGCCGAACCTCACAGGTAGCCCGTAACTTGGGGTCATGTTAAGACGCTAGACCGGCTTCGCTTGTATCAGCTGCCTTGTGGTCTCCAATGAGATGCTTCACACGTGAAAGAACTTAATCCTGCGATCATAAACAGCCTCTGAACGAAGCGTTCCTGTCTGGAATCGCCAAGACTTTATCGCCGGTCGTGACTGATTCCTCTCTGTCTTGTTTCCTTTGCAAGATTTTGCTGACGTGACCCAGGCCTGCAGCTGCGAATTCTAGCGCTCTGAGGATCATTATTCCTACGCCGTGCACGGGGTCTGTCGGAAGGGTTGCAAACATGGGACTGAATATGCGACGAAACGGGTTGAGCTGTCTGACTCCATGGTAGGGGTTTGTGGCCAGGTAGAGTCCGAACATCTTCCCATAGAAGAATTTCTTCTTGAGCATAGATAGCAAGGTTGGGTCGCCCTCATCGTGTTCGATCGTCGCAGTTATTCGGCCGATGGAGAGGCCAACTGACTTCGCACGAATCTGTAGGTCCCAGTCTTCCCCAGCTTCCAAGCGCGGATTGTACCCGCCAAGCGCGAGAAGAGCGTCCTTCCGAAAACAGCGCGCTGCTTCGATCATATCGTCTTGAATGTATGTCTTTCTTTCAGCTGCTTTGCATTCGGCCCAGAATCCTTTTCCGACAGATATCTCAGGTATTACGAGGGCGTCGTGTCTGGCTAATCCGGTCTCGCACTCTTCTATCAGGGAGGCTGGCAGTATCATGTCTGAGTCTACGAATAGCACGCCATCTGATGAAGAGTTTTCTAACCCAATATTCCTTGCGACACTCCGGTTCACTTCTGTCTCGATCACCTTTGCACCCTCAGTCATGGCTACGTCAGCAGTACCATCTCTGCTGAATCGATCCACGACAATGATGTCTTTGGGACTGTAGGTCTGGCTTCTTATCGACTCTAGACAGCGAGCTAATGTTGTTCTAGAGTTGTAAGTAGGAATGACTACTGAAATCGCGAACTGATGAGACGGTTGTACGAACGGAAATTCATCGTGAACCAACGAGGGGGGATGCAGTTTATGGTCGATGGCCATTCGCGTTTGATTGAGTTGACGGAAGGGTGGAGAAAAGGGCCATGTGACTTGAGCTAGAAGGCCGAGAAAACCAGAGAGGTATTTTGCTGTCTCGTAGATTACTAGGCCCAGCAATAGCTTTGGCCGGTGCAGGAACACCCTTCGTTGATTCAAGAAAGATCTTCGGATTGGAAGAATCTGGGTTGCAGCGATGTGCGGATAACGTCTAACATATCGAATCGCAGTTTTCCCGTAGTACCAGCTTGTGGTGACGATGTCAGCGAGGTGTTTGGGTTCGCCAATGTGCCATTCAGATGCGCCCTCGATCCGGACAATCTTCCCGAGCCTCGACACCTTGTTGTGAAGATCGTGCTCTTCGTAAGCTACAAGAGTCCCGTCATGGCCTCCCACAGCGTCATAGACATCGTGTCTGAAGAAGCGGGCAGCTTCAATCTGCTTCGACCCGACGTAAGAGAGGCGCTCGATGAAACGTACCTCTGACCAGAAGCTTATCTTCGGGTACGACAGATTTGGAATCACGACTCCCACAGCCTTCTCCTCCAAGGCAACTTTGACAGCCTTCTCCAGGACAGAAGGCTCCAGCACGAAGTCAGAATCGATCTTGTAGATGAAATCGCCTTTGCTATTGGCAGCACCCTGTTTCACTTGGCTGGTTCTCTCAGGGCCCGCCAGAAGGACTAGGTCAGCGTATTCCTTTGCTATGCGGACTGTAGAATCGGTTGAGAAGTTGTCTACCACCACGATCTCAAAGTTCCTATAGGTTTGGGCACGAACGCTCTCAAGACATGCACGAATGGTTCGTCCTGAGTTCTTGGTTGGAATTATCACAGACACGAACGGATGCTCAGGTAATCCCCCCTTGACCCATCGGTAGGGGCCTTGAACGGTCGCTGGAACGAAGAGTCTGTCAGGACCCATTAGAGGTGTTCTTCACCAAATCTATGTATCCGCCCGTCAGTTAAACAGCTCGGTCGATCAGGTAGTTGCTTGGAAAGGTAACTCCCTCGTCAGCTTCCTTCGTATCTGTTCGATAGTCGCCCAGACAGTCAAATTATCAATTTCTCCGCGCCTTGAACGGATATACGAAAGGTGCTCTTTGAGAGAGGACTCAGAGCAACCGTACGGGTAACTGGGCAAGTTCATGGCATGAAAGACCTCGATTAGCCAGAGATTTTGGCTGATGGCCTTGTCGACCCATTTATCAGCAATTCTTGCAGTCGTCCATCGGTCCCATACTTGGGATTTGAGTCCGTAGGGTTCGAGATGATCAAAATAATTGAACCCGGAATGGATTGTTCTCGCGGATGTGTAACCTGCGTCTCCAGTAAGGTTCACGAGCGTAGAGGTTGGTTCTCCTCCCGGGTAAGAGTAGCTCTTGCAGAATCTGGTCGCTCGGGTAATTGGTCGAATCATCATGGTATACGACATATTTCACTCCCATGAAAGCTAGGATCTTTCCAATGTTGTATGTTGACCCTAGCGGATTTGGATAGATAGTGTTGAAGGGTACAGTCGGCTCCGATGACAACAAGTCTGGAAACGCAGTTATGCCGTAACTGGGCGTAAGCATTTCAAATTTTTTCCGTAGACGAGATCAACCTGCTCATTTCCCAAATGTGGCACAATAATCTGCTGTTGCATCGTCGTCATCATCGATGACCTTGTCTCCACGAGGTTCGTCGAGAGTGCGGCATGAGTGAACGCCAAAGGATGCTTCAATATCTTCAAGAACAGTTCTTGAGTTTTGAAGTGTATCATCTCTGTCGAAAATCCGAAGCTGGTGAGTAGGTCTAGAACGTAGTCTTTTGTTCCATGTGTCTCTACAACAATCTCTCTGACGGATCGTAAGTATTCTCCGTCGAGGGAAGATCGTTCAGACCCTTCAATGTCCATCTTTACAACGTCCACCGTACAGTGCAGCTCTTCAAGAACATGATCGATCGTAGTAGACGGAACAGATTGTCCTTCATTAGATTCCGCAGTCGAAGTAATAACTCTCTTTGAGACTCCATTGCCGGTCATCCTTACGTGTCCGACAGCATTTCCCAGGGCTATCCTAATAGGAATGATGTTCATCGCTCGATTCAACTTCCTGTTGATACTCAACGCAGTGAAACTCTCGCGGCCAGGCTCCATGGCGATTACTCTCTTGCAGATCGAGGCCGCGTAGATAGAGAAGAAACCGACGCTTGCTCCGGCATCGAGGACGGTATCCCCTCCATTGATGTTGAGACACCCGTAGGCGTTTCGGAAAAATTGCGTGTAGAAAGGCCAGATCGTGTTTCTTTCAGCAAGAGTGAAGCGGAACTTCCCGAACCTGAGCAGAGGCATTGAAAATGAACTCAAGCGAGAACTGTTGATGAAAAGTCTGAAGACGCAGGATCACACGGGCTAACCTGACATTTGTTGGAGCGACCGAATCTTCCGTGCCCGTTGCTACCGCAGCCACGAGAGCCGCTGTCCCCCCCGCTTAGATCCAAGCAATTCATCTGTCCAATAGAGGAAGAACTAGGAAGAATACTCAAAGAAATCCTGGACAGACCAGCACACCCTTTACCGAACCTTAGAAGCTGGCTGCGTTCTAGGGGCATGTTAATGTGCATAAGGCGATTTTGCGAGAAGTACCCACTCTGCAATCTCTGAGGAGTCTTTCTACGCGCGAAATAGAATTTTCCAATGATCATTGACATGATCTGTGATTGCTCGATAGATTCTTCTGTATCCGTTTGATAGTTTCGCTGACGGTCAAATTGTCAATTTCTCCCTGCTTTGCACGAATGTGCGAAAGGTGCTCCTTGAGGGCAGACTCGGAGCAACTGTATGGGTAGCGGGGGAGATTCATAGCATGAAAGACTTCGATTAGCCAAAGATTTTCGTTGATGGCCTTGTCCACCCATTTATCAGCGATTCTTGCATTCGTCCACTCATCCCATACTTGGCATCTGAGTGCGTAAGGTTCGAACTGCTGAAAATAGTTAAACCCCGGGCGGATCGTTCTCGCTGATGTGTAACCCGTCTCTCTCGCAAGGTTCATGAGCGCAGAAGTTGGTTCTCCTCCAGGGTAAGAGTAACTCTTGCAAGGTCTCCCTAGTTCCCTCTCAATTTCCAGTTTCGACATCGCAACTTCCTCGTCTTGTTGCAAATGCTTCCCCGGATACTCTTGGGCCAGGCCTAGAAGAGCATGGGTCAGCCTCGCGGACCGTACTATCCCTTTGCTTCTCACCAACCGAATGACCTGGGCGGCCTTCGTTGTCAGGCCCAGTTCCGATCCTCTATGCGTGAACGAATGCGAGCCTATTTCGTGACCTGATTCAGACATCTGACGAAGAGCATCCCACTCAACAAACTGAAAACCGTTAACCTCGTTTCCCACATAGCCTGATATGACGTAGAATACCCCTTTAAGAGACATCGAGTCAAAGGCTTGATCGAATGCGTGTGCATGGGTTTTCCAACAATCATCAACAGTCAGTGTTATTATGGGTCCCAAACCCAAATCATGACGCGCCAACAAGAGTAGCCTCTTACTCTATTCGTGGATTCTGAATCATGCGGTTTGATGACGGCAGGCAGGCGTCGCGATCCATGTCCTGGAATCTGGCCCGATTCAACTTTTAGGCGAGCTTCTTAGGCTATGACTGGTCAAACATTTGCGCCGGGATGGGTACTGTTACGATGGTTTCCGGTTGTGTGAGGATTTTTTTTCGTCGGTCTCTTCTCCACAATAACACAACGGCTACGAGTGACAAAGAGAGGCTCGTGGCCGAAAGACCTGCACCAAGGTAAAGGTAGTTCTGTAGCGTGTAGTAGATTCTGATATTTAGAGCTCCCGTTTGGTTTATCAAGAAGCCGTCGACTAAGCCGTAGATCCTGATCGGCTGGACCTCAACATTACCCACGTACGCCCTCCAAAGCCCATCGTACGGTTCGGTGAGAACCAGAACGAATGGCGATGAAACAGCGACGGTTGCTGTAAGCTCGACCCCACTTGTCTGTTCATAGCTGGTCACATTGGCGGAAGGAGGTGAAACGATACTGGCATTACTGCTTAACAATTCGGTAACGTTCCCATTGTTCGCCAAATCCGGGTTCTGGGAGAAGACCGGCCCGGCGAAATCTTTGTTCTCGAAGATGATATAGCGATTGATTATTTCGTTTGGAACAAGGGTAAGTCTGTCGATGAAATAGATCGGGGTTAGGGGTCTATATTCACTGTCGTAATAATTGGCGTAGAGGTCGACTGAAGTTGCCGGATAGTTCATGGACGCAGTTACATTGAAAGACACGTATCCATTCGTCGCGTTTATCATATCTTGACTGGCGACCGTGGCAACGAAGACCCTGTTCGAGAAGTCAACAGACCCGGCGGGAAATCCATGGATCAGGATGCTAAACCAATCCGCGAATTGTCCCTGGTACCCTTGGTCTGTCACTGATTGCGGTATCGTGTAGCTCATAGTGAGGTTATCTTGTCCTCTCGGCATGGTGACGTTTGAAAGGTGGAAAGGGCTATTCCCAAACGATGTTCCAGGGGCTCCGATAGGGAGGGGTACAAGGGAATCGTCAACCGGGGCAACGGTGCCGTTGAGAGACTCGACCGGGGTAAGGTCTTGCTGATTAAGCAGTTCTTGCAAAATCTGGTCATTCGGATAATTGATCGAATCACCATGGTACACGACATATTTGACTCCCAGGAAAGCCAGGAGCTTTCCAATGTTGTTTGTTGACCCTAGCGGATTCGGATAGATACTGTTGAAGGGTACAGTCGGCGCTGACGACAACAAGTCTGGAAACGCGGTTATGCCATACTGTTTCCAGTCGTACGCCCCTCCCGAGGGAATCCACATTACCTTGTAGCCTCCAGGCTGCGCTGCGAGCCAGTCGTTCAGCTCTCCATATTGCTGCGGAACGTCCGTAGGGCTGTAGCGAGGCCATGTGTAGCCCTGAAGGTCGAGCAAAGTTCCGTATGTTATCGGCGCAAGGACTAGGAAGACCAGTGCGAGAACAATCGAGTACCTGACGAGATTTCTACCTGAAACCAGCCGGGGGAATCTTCTCGAAGAGAGTAAGGAACCTACTGCAACCACCCCCAAGCCGAGAAGTAAGCCGTACGCAAAAGTCACGATAGGAACAAATTTCGTAGGATTTCGCAGAATAGCTCCGGCACCATAAGGAAGGCGGCTGGCCAACAGGTAGTAGAGGAACCCCATAGGTGAATTAACTCCAGCAGTGGCGAGTACCCCCACTATCAGAACGGCCCCAACGAAGAACACTGAGCGGCTTCTGCGATAGACTAAAACTGACGTTACTGCGAGCAGAGGAATAATGATGCTAAACAGCGTGTAGTTCTGGGGATGATTCCAAAAGAAGTAGTGTGCGCTCTCACCCAACAATAGAACGTCTTGAAGGCTCCAAAAGCTGAGGTAGCTAAGATCGGCGAGGCTGACAGCTCCCTGAGCGCCGTAGAGCGGAAAGGCCGACCCTCCCGACTGCAAAACGTAACTAGCGATAGTCGGAATTAGCCAGAAAGCGTTGAATCCTAGCCCAACCCCGATTGTCAGCAACGAATTCCGGATGAGTTTCACCGGGCTTGGAATGCGAGTCCTTCGGGCCAATGCGAAGACTATGTAGATCAGCCAAACGATTCCAACTAGATACTGCCAGAAAGGTTGGGGGCTTGCAAATACTGAAGCTACGCCAAAAGTGAGCAGTTGACGTATGTTTCCCGTGTCCATGAATATTACAAGAGAGGATGCGAGAAGGGGGAACATGCCGTAGTTCCATACGAAACTGTTTGAGCCTGCAATGGTTGCCTGATTGCTGAAGAACAGCAAGCATACCAGGCCGCTTACGCCCGAAGCGAGTTCCAGTTTGAGAGGGTCAAGTAGGAGCTTCCAGTGTGCTAGGAGTTGCCGGGCCGCAACGTAAGGGACGACGGCGGTCAGCCACGCCATCAGGAGAAGGTAGCCCTTGACCCCGAGTTCTTGACCGACAATTCCCCTCAGTCCAACAAGCAACACCGTGGGAAGCAACGAGAGTATGCCTCCCGTAGGCCCGTTGCCAGGAGTCCAGATTTGGAGGTTGTACCTCGAGAGCGTGGCGAGGGTCCATGGAATATAGTAGGCTTCGTCACCTTGGAAGGGAAGACCTTGGGGTAGCAGCAGTGGGGA
>Ga0066698_10001272_pt1 | contig 10815 bp, 11 predicted proteins | sample GraSoiAngelo_147_FD_66457 | JGI IMG/M metagenome (GOLD analysis project Ga0066698, IMG submission 66457) | Grasslands soil microbial communities from the Angelo Coastal Reserve, California, USA - 14_1009_05_40cm | ecosystem: Environmental > Terrestrial > Soil > Grasslands | place: USA... | reverse complement strand
GGCCTTCACCCAACCACGCAGCAGTGCCTCGAAGCGGTCTCGTACCTCGACCTCGATGGTCTGCGCGTCCTCGACGTTGGCACGGGCTCCGGGATCCTCGCGATTGCGGCCGCGAAGCGCGGCGCGCGCGAGGTCGTCGGCGTGGACATCGATCCGCTCGCGGTGCGCGCCGCGCGCGAAAACGCCCGCGCAAATGAGGTGACGGTCGCGGTCCACGAGGGATCGGGCGCCGACGTCGATGGCACGTTCGAGGTCGTGCTCGCGAACCTCGTCGGTTCGGTCCTGGTGCAAGCCGCGCCCCATCTTCGCGCGCGCCTCGCGCCGGCGGGCTCGCTCGTCGCAGCCGGGATCACGACGCAGGCTGAGCGCGAGGTGCTTTCCGCCTTCGTTGCCGAGGGCCTCGGGGTCGTCGACCGCGACGCGCGCGCCGACTGGGTCCGGCTCATCCTGACCGCTTGAGCCACCGGTTCTTCGTCGAGACGGACGTGGACGATCAGATCGTCCTCGCCGGGGAGCAAGCGCACCAGATCGCGAACGTCCTCCGCTTGAGCAGTGGCGATCAGATCACGCTCGTGCGCAGCGGTATCGAATCGCTGGTCGTCCTGGAGAGTGTCGACGCGTCGGAAGTCCGCGGCCGCTGCGTCTCGAAGCGGTCGGTGGATGCGGAGCCTCGTGTCCACCTGACGCTGGCTCTGCCGATCCTGCGCGGCGACCGGACCGAGGAAGTCATCGAGGCGGTGACGCAGCTCGGGGTCTCGCGCATCGTGCCGTTCGTGTCGTCGCGCTCCGTGGTGCGATCCCTTGCCAAGGCCAAACGCGAGCGGTGGGCACGCGTCGCACGTGAAGCGGCAGAGACGGCGCGGCGCGGCCGGGTCCCGGCCATCGAGGCGGTCCATGATTGGGCACGGCTCTTCGACGCGCTCGACGCACCCATCCTCGTCGCCTGGGAGAGCGAGGTCCTGGTGAAGCTGCAGGACGCGGTCTCAGGACCGCGACTCTCCCTGGTGATCGGTCCGGAGGGCGGTCTCGCAGCCGACGAGGTCGCGCGCGCCCGCGAGCGCGCTGCCGTCACCGTGTCGCTCGGGCCGCGAAATCTGCGAAGCGAAACGGCGGCGGTCGCGGCGGTGGCCCAGGCGATGGCGATCCTCGAGCGCTAGCGAACGACGGTTCGGTCGCGAATCGCCGTGAACACATACACGATCAGCACGACGTAGTACACCGCGTACCCGAGCAGCGGACTGAAGAGCGCGAGGACGATCGCGAAGATCCACGCGACCGGTCCAAGGAGGATTCGTCTCGTCACCGCGCGTGCCGTCCGCGAGTCGATCGGAGCCTGCGCCAGATGCGGGTTTCGAAGCACGTAGACCCAGTGCGCGAACTGCGCCAGTCCGAGACCCTCCAGGTGCACGCCGTAGAGGATCACCGCCGCCGCCTGGTCGGGGTAGCGGCCGATTATCGCCGTCGAGAAGGGGAGGAGTGCGATGAAGAAGAGCTGCAGAACGTTGAGGAATAGGACCGCCCGATCGACTCTGCCGAGATGACTGAGGTTGATCGCGTTTCCGACCCAGTACGTCCCGAGAACCGCGAACCCGAGCGCGAAGCTGAAGAGACTGGGCGCGAGCGAGGCGAGCCCGGCGGTCAGCTCGGCCGAGCTGTGCGCGTCGGGGACGTGCAGCTCCAGCACGAGGAGCGTCATCGCGATCGCATAAACGCCGTCGGTGAGTGCGTGGAGGCGATTCACGTGATCGCGACGAGCCCCCGCTCCTGAAGCTCACTGCGGTCGAAGAGCGCCCGATTGACGATGATCCTCGCGGGCGGTGCGCCGGTCGCGAGGTCGTCGCCGATCCCCGCGGTGAGACGGCGAAGAATGACGAGGACAAGGGCGGCGATACCCGCGAGGACCGTCGGCGTCGCGCCTTCGCTCTCCCAGATCACCGCAGGGAAGACCGCGTAGGAGAGGAGGTTCGCGAGCGGGAGAAGGCGTTTGGGTCGCGGCCGAACCGTGATCCGCAATGCCGCGGCGACGACGACCGGGATCCAGCCGATGAAGAACGCGATCCAATCGGCCGCGAGCTGAAAGCCCCATGCGGTCGCGTTGGCACGGCCACCGTCGAACTGATGGAACACCGGCCACATCTGTCCGGTGATCGCCGCGAGCCCGCAGAGGAGCTGCGTCTCGAGTGGGAAGCCAAGGGCTCGGGTCGTGACCACCGCGGCGAACCCCTTGGCGCCATCAAGCAGGCCACCCGCGATCCCGTGGAGCGGCGTCAGCGCTTTCGCGAGGTTCGAGCCGCCGAGCTTGCGCGAGCCGAACGACCGCAGGTCGACGCCTTTTGTGCGCGCGATCCAGTACGGAAACGAAACGGAGGCCAACAGATAAGAGGCGACGACGGCGAGCGCGTCAATCACGTGGCTAGAGTACGGACGTGGCCGACTGCGTCTTTTGCAAGATCGCCGCGAAAGAGATCCGCTCTGCGATCGTCTACGAGGATGAGGACGTCGTGGCGTTCGAGGATCTCAACCCGCGCGCCCCTCTGCACGTCCTCGTAATCCCGCGGCGGCACATCGAGAAGCTCGCGGATCTGGACGACGCGGGTCTGGGAGGGAAGCTCGTGCAGGGCGCGCGAACCGTCGCGCGAAAGGCCGGCCACGAGGACTTCCGCGTCGTCGTGAACAATGGCGCGCAGGCTGGCCAATCGGTGTGGCATCTCCACCTCCACGTTCTTGCCGGCCGGCCGTTCACGTGGCCGCCGGGTTAGCCGGACCGGACCCGCCGGTCAGCATCGTCGAACCGAAGGCAGGCTGGCCGGCAGAGTTCGAAATGATCGCCGCGGCTCTGCGAGCCGCCCTCGGCGACCTCGCGCTCCGCATCGATCACATCGGCTCGACTTCGGTTCCCGGTCTTCCGGCGAAGGATGTCATCGACATACAGGTGACCGTCAGAGCTCTCGATCGCGCTCTTCTCGCCCCGGCGCTCGCCCAAGCAGGCTTCGTCGACCGAGAGATCGCCCAGGACCACCGGCCGCCGGGGGCACATGGCTCGGACCTGGACTGGCAGAAGCTCTTCTTCCAGCCGCGCGCCGGCCGCCCCGCGAATCTGCACGTCCGTGTCGCCGGCCGGCCGAATCAGCGGTATGCGCTCCTCTTCCGCGACTACCTCCGCGGGCACCCTGACGCCGCGGCGGCGTACGCCCGGCTCAAGCGGGGACTTGCGGAGCTCGGCATCGACCGGGGCACGTACGCGGACGTGAAAGATCCGGCATGCGACCTCATCCTCATCGCCGCCGAAGACTGGGCCGCTCGGACGCACTGGCAGATGCGGTAAAGATGCGCATCTTTACCGCTGTGAGCATCCCTCTATTATTCGACTGTCCGGCCTCTGCGGGCCGGTTTCCTTTTGAAAAGAAGGCGGGGTGACGAACAACCGTTGTCGGAAGTGATCATCGGTGAAGGCGAATCATTTGAGGCAGCCCTTCGCCGTTTCAACAAGAAGATCCAGCAAGCTGGGATCCTCGCGGAAGCCCGCCGCCGCGAGTTCTACGAGCGGCCTGCTGCGCGCCGCAAGCGCAAGGAAGCGAAGCGCCGCAAGCGCTGACGCGGAGCTAGGCGCATAGGCGCGCAACTCAAGCGGCGGCTCGAGGACGACCTCAAAGCCGCGATGCGTTCGGGCGAGACGCTCCGGCGCGACACTGTGCGCTTCCTTCTGGCCGCGATCCAGACAGAGGAGAAGGCGCGTCTTGGCGCTGCCGTCGACAAGCTCGTTGCCGAAGGCAAAGACGAGACCGCGCGCCAGGCTTGGCTCGCCGAGCACAAGCCCGCCGACCTCGACGATGCCGCGGTCACCGAGGTCCTGACGAAACAAGCCAAGATGAGACGCGATTCGATAGAGGCCTTTCGGAAAGGCGAGCGACCGGATCTCGTGCAGAAAGAGGAGAAGGAGCTGGCATTCATCAGCGTGTACCTTCCCCAGCAGCTCGACGAGTCAAAGATCCGCGAGATCGCCACGCGGGTGATCGCCGAAACGGGCGCGAAGGGGCCGCAGGACACCAAGGTCGTCATGCCGAGAGTGATCGCCGAGACGAAAGGACGCGCGGACGGCAAGGCCGTGTCCGGGGTCGTCGCGGCGTTGCTCAGGGAGAAGGCGTCGTGAGCGCGGCCACGTCGCAGATCACCATCCTCATCCCCGATCCCGACGAGATGATGTTCGTCGCGGGAGACAACGAGCAGAACATCGACCGGCTCGAGCGCGAGTTCGGCGTCAAGATCATCTCGCGTGGCGCGGAGCTGCGCATCAGCGGCGAGGCGCCGGCCGTCGCACGCGTCGGCGATCTCGTCGGCGCGATGCGCACGCTCTCCGGGCGCGATCACGCGCTGCGCAAGCCCGCTTTGGAGCGGCTCATCGGGGACGCGAAGGACTCGCCGGTCGCGACGCCGGCCGAGATGCGCGACGTCGTCGCGACCACGACGCGCGGGAAGCGGATCTCGCCGCAGTCAGAGAATCAGCGCGCATACGTCGACGCGATCCGCAAGTACGATCTCGTGTTCGCGGTAGGGCCGGCGGGCACGGGGAAATCGTTTTTGGCCGTCGCGATGGGCGTTGCGGCGTTGCGCGACAGAAAAGTCAGCCGCCTCATCCTCACGCGACCGGCTGTCGAAGCCGGAGAGCGGCTCGGGTTCCTGCCAGGCGATCTGCAGGAGAAGATCGACCCGTATCTTCGCCCCCTGTACGACGCGCTCTACGAGCTCATGCCTCCGGAGCGCTTCGCGAGGGCGCAGGAGCGGGGCGAGATCGAGGTCGCGCCACTGGCGTACATGCGCGGCCGTTCGCTGAACGAGGCCTTCATCATCCTCGACGAGGCGCAGAACACCACTGCACCGCAGATGAAGATGTTCCTCACTCGTCTCGGCTTCGGTTCGCAGGCCGTCGTGACCGGCGACATCACGCAGATCGATCTCGCCGGTGAGAAGAGTGGCCTGGTGCTCGCGCGGGAGATCCTCCGCGACGTCGAGGGCATCGCGATGGTCGACTTCAACGACCGCGACGTCATCCGCCACGAACTCGTCGCCCGAATAGTCCGGGCGTACGATCGCTTTGAAAAGGGGAACGCGCCGAAGTGATCCGCAGGCTTCAAGTGAGCGACCCGCGGTTCGCGCGGCTTCGGACCGCCGTGCGGACGGAACCGCGCGCGCGGGCAACCGCGTTCGTCGTGATCGCCGGCATCCTCACAGCGATCGCGCTCCTCATCGCACCTCCCGCGTCGGTGACCTACAGCGTCGGTGCCGTGGCCGACCGCGCGATACGCGCTCCCCGGAGCGTCTCGTTCGTCTCGGAGTCGCTCACCGAGGCCGAGCGCGACAAGGCCGAGGCCGCCGTACAGAAGCAGCTCACCACCGACCCGGCCGTCTTCGCGAACGCGAGTACGCGTGTCGCGACCGCCGTCGCGGCCATCGGCCGCATCCGCGGCGACGCCGCGCTGCCGCGCGACCGGAAGATCACGTCGCTCACGGGTCTCTCCGACGTCGCCCTTTCACCCGCGATCGCGACCGACATCGTGGACATGACGGCGCCGGAGTGGGACCAGGTCTCGGGCGGCCTCGACAGTGCCCTGCGAACCCTCTACGCGCAGGGCATCCGCAGCGAGCAGCTCGACACGGTGAAGGCCGACGCCGTGAAGGCCCTTCCGGCGGGCTGGAGCGACCGACAGAAGCGCGCGGGTGCGGAGATCCTGAAGCAGAACCTCGACGTCAACCTGAAAGTCGACGACTTCGCCACGAACCTCGCTCGTCAGGACGCGAGGACGGGTGTGACGCCGGTCCAGGTTCAGGTCGCCGCCGGTGAGGTCATCGTGCGCGACGGGGAGAAGGTGAGCGGTCTCGAGGTCGAGAAGCTTCGCGCGCTCGGTCTCGCGAACGAGGGCAACGATTGGCGCGCGGCGATCGGACTCATCCTCTGGGCCGGCCTCATTGCCGGAGTGCTCGCGCTCTTCCTGGAGCGGTACGCGACCGAGGCGTGGCTCGAGGACCGCAAGATGATCCTCGTCATCCTTTCGCTCGTCGCGCTCACCGCGGCGGGCCGCTCGCTCGTGCCGGGACACACCATCGCGGTGTACTTCGCGCCCTTCGCGGCCGTCGCGATGATGCTCACCGTCCTCGTCGGCGGGCGCACGGCCCTCGCCACGCAGATCGCCGGCGCGCTCCACGTGGGGATCATGTCGAGCCAGGTTGAGGTCGTTGCCTACGTCCTCGTGCCCGCGCTTCTAGGGATGGCCGCCGTTCGGCGCGCCACCACCGCGCGCGAGTTCGCCATCGGCGCCGTCGCGGTCGCAGCGGGCGCCGTCGGCGTGATCCTGTCGTTCGTCCTCGTGAACCGCGCGGCGGACCCGCTCGGCATCGCGCAGCTGCTCGCCGGGGCACTCGTGAGCGGGCTCGGCTCCGGGCTCCTCGCGTTCGCGGGTATGGCGATCCTCGGTCACGTCTTCGGCATCTCCACTGTGTTCGAGATGCGCGAGCTGGGGGATCCGAACCATCCGCTACTCAGACAGCTCCTGTTGCGCACGCCCGGCACCTACCACCACTCGCTGCTCGTCGGAAATCTTGCGGAGCGTGCCGCCGAGGTCATCGGCGCGGATCCGCTCGTCGCACGGGTCGGCGCGTACTACCACGACATCGGGAAGATGCGGAATCCGACCGCGTTCATCGAGAACCAGACCGCCGGTCAGAACCCGCATGACGAGCTCGACCCCCTCGTGTCCGCGGGAATCGTCGCCGCGCACATCAAGGACGGCCTCGCGCTCGCCGACCGTTACCGGCTTCCGGGACGGATCCGCGAGATGATTCCCGGACACCACGGCACGAGCCTCGTGAAGTACTTCTTCCAGATCGCGCAGCAGCGCGGCCAGGCGCCCGACGAGCGCTCGTACCGTTACCCCGGCCCTCGTCCTCAGAGCAAGGAGGCTGGGATCGTCATGCTCGCCGACGGTACCGAGGCGTCGGTACGCTCGCTCAGCCAGAAGAATCCCGACACGATCCGTGCGATGGTCGATCGCATCATCGACGAGCGCGTCGCCGATGGACAGCTCGACGAATGCGATCTCACGTTCCGCGACGTCGAGCGCATCAAGGACGCGTTCTGCGAGCTGCTGCTCGGCGTCTACCACGAGCGCATCCCGTATCCCGAGGATCGCATCACCCGCATCCCGCCCGCGGCGAGCGGCTAGCAGTCTGCGCATCGCCATTACCGGCGAAGCGCGGCTCGATCTCGCGCCGGTCCGGTCCGCGATTCGCCGGGCGGTCCGGCGGTACGGTCTGCCCCGCGACGCCGAGGTTCAGCTGGCGTTCGTTTCCGACGACGTGATGCGGGATCTGAATCGCCGCTTCCGCGGCATCCATCGCACGACGGACGTCCTCTCGTTCGGCGAGGCCATTCCACCCCGCGCTCGAGGGGCGGGCGCCATAGGGCACATCGAAGGCCGACGAGGCGAAAACGAGGGCCGGTTCGTCCTCGGCGAAATCGCTATTAGCCTCGAGCAGGCGGCAAAGCAAGCGCGGAAAGCACGCCGGACGCTCGTGCGTGAGGTCGCCTTCCTGGCGGCGCACGGCGTGCTTCATCTACTGGGGTACGAAGACGAGACACCGGCCGGCTACCGCGAGATGCTCCGACTGGGGCAGGATGCGACCGGTCAAAAGTCGGTTAAGCGATGAAACAAGCGCATCGTCCCGCCGTTATCCGTCCTGGGTGCGCCGGTTCGGTCTCGCTCTCGCTGTGTGCCTCGTCATCGCCGTGCAGTCGCCCGCCCAAGCGCAGGCGAGCACGTCTGATCTCGTCAGGCAGCTCGATGGGCTGATCGCGTCTTTTCCGGGCGGCGCGGGCATCTGGATCGGTGACCCGACCGTCGCGACGCCGATCTTCACGCACGACCCGGAAGAACATGTCATCACCGCCTCGCTCTACAAGCTCGGCGTGCTCGCCGAGGCGGAGCGCCGTGTCGACACAGGCGAGCTCCGTTACGACGACATCGTGACCATTGAATCGGACGACATCACGGTCGACGGATCGTTCGAGGATGCCGGAACGCAGCTCACGCTCGATGAGGCGCTCGAGGCGATGATCACCATTTCCGACAACGGCTCGGCGCTCGCGCTCTGGCGCATCCTCGGTGGCGAGAACATCGACGCAACCCTCGAGAAGGCCGGGGTCAAGGACTTCCACGTCGCCTTCGATGAGAGCGAGGACAACTGGGCGACGCCGCACGCGATCGGAACGTTCTTCACGCTCCTCGCGAAACGCCAGCTCATCTCTGCCGCTGCGTCGGGACGAATGCTCGAGCGGCTCGAGCGGCAACAGATCAACGACCGGCTTCCCGCACAGCTGCCCGCGGACACCGTGATCGCCCACAAGACCGGCAACCTGGGCGGGCTGGCGCACGACGCCGGCATCATCTATACGAAGACGGGGCCGCGGGTCGTCGTGGCGATGACATGGAACGGCCTCGACGAAGACGCGGCGAACTTCATCTCGTCGATCGGCTCACTCGTATACAGCTCGAACCTCGAGCCTGCCGCGAACGCCCGCTATCAGGTCACGAAGACCGCGCTCGCCGTCGACACGGGATCGGAGACCCGCGTGATGGTCCCAATCACCAACATCGGTGGCCGCGCGTGGACGCCGGCCGGTGCGGGAGCGATCGGCCTGATCTGGGAGCTGCGAAATGGACAGGGCACAGTCGTCGGAAGCTCCGCGAAGTCGCAGACTCTGCCGGCACTTCAGCCGAGCCAGACGCAGAACGTCGGCATCGCGATCGCCGTGCCGGCGCAGCCGGGCACGTACGCGGTGACCATCGGTCTGACCGACGCGAGTGGCATTCCTCTGGCGTCGGCGGGGGCGGCCACCGCGACCTTCAGCCTCCGCGCGCATCTCCCGTACCTCATCACGGCGGAGATCGGCGTGCCTCACACGCTCCATAAAGGAGAGGCATCGCTCGCTGTCGTGAGCTATGGCGCGCTCGCGGGCACGACCGATCGCGTGCTCTCCATTGGCTGGCGGCTGATCGATCCGCGAAACAACCGCACCGTGCAGCAGGGGTCGAGCCCCGTCGGTACGTTCAAGCTAAGCGCACCGGGGACGTTCTTCGTGCCCTTTGTGGCTCCCAACGCGATCGGGACCTATCGCCTCAGCTACGAGCTTCGCGATGGCGCGGTGTCGGTGAGTGAGCCGGTCAACGCGACGGTCGAGATCGCCGGGCCGCGGACCTATCCCGATGAGGGCCTGCCCGCGCCGTCCTCGGATCTCGGCGCGGCCCCGTCGCAATCGCCGCGGTTCGAGTTCCCGACGATCACGATCCCCAAGCCATCGTTCGACATTCCGTTCCTGCGTGGGAAGTTCCCGGCTCAGACCGCCCAGCCCTAACGGCGAGGCACTCGGATGGAGAGGAGGGATGTTGTAGCATCGCACCACATGCTTACCGTCCCAGAAGCCGCTCGCCGAACCGGGCGCAACCCTGAGACGATTCGCCGGTGGATCCGCAGCGGAAGATTGAGGGCCCGTAAGGTCGGCACCCAGCACGTCATTGAAGACGCTGATCTTGACGCGGTCAGTCGGGAAGCGGCAATGCTGCCTCTGCCGAGAGGCATGCGAAAAACGTTCTGGGGTGCGCCAATGCCGAACGTTGTGGAATGGATTCATCGCAGCCGACGTAGCCATTGACCCTTGTTCTCGATACAAGCGCTGTCCTCACGGCATGTCTCTCGGGCGACGGGTTCCGTCAGTACGGGAGCGAGCGTCTCGTAGCCCCTCCACTTCTGTGGTCAGAACTGCCTTCCTCGCTGCACGAAGCACGCTGGCGCGCTGATCTGGATCCTGACCAGGCACTCGATGAGCTGCGGAGATTCGAGCGTGCGCCGGTCCGTCGACGGTCACATCAGCGTCTTCTTCGCGAAGCCTGGAACCTGGCCGATGAGTTTGGATGGGCCAAAACGTACGATGCCGAGTTTGTCGCGCTCGCGCGGCTTCTGGACTGCCGCCTCATCACTCTCGATTTGAGGCTGCGGCGCGCGTCGGCTCGTCTGGGCTTTGTGATCGGACCGACTGAGCTGTGATCCCGACTCGCTATCTGGGCAATGCGATGGCCATCCTGCGGAGTCGATCGAGCCAGCTGTTGCGACGCGGCTCCGGCTCGGGTTGAGGCGGTCCCGAAAACTCTTCGTCGATAATTTCGCGACAGAGCGCGACACACTCGTCGCAGATGTAGACGCCGCGCGGACCGGCGATGAGCTTCTTCACCTGTTCCTGGAGCTTCCCGCAGAAGGAGCACCTGTACTCGGCCATCCCGCTCACCTCCAGCGGACGAGTATGTTCTCCCGCTGGAACGCGAGCCGTGCCAACCAGAACACAGCGACGTCGAGGGCGACCAGAACGAGCGTCATCTCAAGAAAAGCACCGTTGTCAAGCACGACGCGACCGGTCACCTGGGCGATCCCGAGGCCGACCACGGGCACCACGACCAAGCCGCCGATCTGCTGCGCGACGCGCACGTCGTTCACGCGCGTCGAGATGAGGATGCCGAGGTTCACCGAGAGCAGCGTAAGAAGCGGGACCATGACGACGATCGCGAGGATCCACCGCGGCGCGGTCACCGCGTTGACCGCCGCGTGCGAGCCGATCGAGATGACCGCCGCGAGGTAGATGCCGTACGCGAGCCAGGTCACGATCACGCTCGGGACGGTCGAAGCGAGGCTCTTGGCGAAGAGGAGATCGCCGACACCCACGGGCGTCGCGAGGAGCGGCTCCAGCGTGCGCGAGGCCTTCTCGCCGATGAC
>Ga0066698_10001271_pt1 | contig 10816 bp, 8 predicted proteins | sample GraSoiAngelo_147_FD_66457 | JGI IMG/M metagenome (GOLD analysis project Ga0066698, IMG submission 66457) | Grasslands soil microbial communities from the Angelo Coastal Reserve, California, USA - 14_1009_05_40cm | ecosystem: Environmental > Terrestrial > Soil > Grasslands | place: USA... | reverse complement strand
CGAGACGGACGCGGCGAGGATCCTCGCGCGCGGCTTCGTCGACTACGGGGCCTACGTCGTCGACAACACGGGATGGTCCGTCTACGGACTCGCCACGGAGTACTCGACCGCCGGAAGCGTCGAGCAGGAGTTCGCCCAAAGCTGGGGCTTCTCGATGACACCGGCCTCAAAGGACGTCCCCTGGGCGCGGGACATGGACCGGATCTTCGGTGCGCTGAATGTCGTCGACAACTGGAACCTCGCGAACTGGCAGACCGTGTCCGCCTCTGGAGGAACGCTGGGCGCGGGCCTTGGCGCGACGCGGACCGCCTGGGCGCCGCCGCTCCTCGCGACCCCGACGCCCGCTCCGTTCGACTTCTCTCTGTCGACGAGCCCGTCCTCGGGCTTCCTTCCTGTGCACGGGGAATCGATCACCATGACGGTGACCGCCCAGAGGACCTTCGGCCCGAGTCACAGCGTCCAATATTCCTGTACAGGCCTACCCGCAGGAGCAACATGCGCGTTTACGCCGGCGTCGGGCAATCCCACCAGCACCGCGAACCTGACGCTCGCCACCTCATCGAGCACTCCTGCAGGTAACTATGTCGTGAGCGTCCAGGCCACTGATGGCACGATCACACGCACCTCCGGGTTCACCCTCACCGTCGGCAATCCGCTCCTGGCCTACGACATGGAGACTCTCACGGGCTCCGGACTTGAGAAAGATCTCTCGGGACACGGAAACGATGGGACGATCACGGGCACGACGATCGTCTCTGGAAAAGTCGGCCTAGCGAGGCACTTCAACACGGGAGACCGAATCACAGCTCCCGCGATTTCCGTACCCGCCACGGACTTCACGGTCGCCGCCTGGTTCCGTTGGACGACGAATCCGTCCCCGTACTATAGTGGAATCCAGGGAGGCGGGACTTCGTGGGAGCTGCGTGTGATGGCGGACGGACGGTTCGGCGCCACGTTCTACCAATCGATCGGTCCGGATGTGTTCACCGAGATCGTGAGCCCGCTCGCATACAACGACGGAGAATGGCACCACGCAGCCGCGGTCCTTCGATCTGGCCTAGTCAGGCTCTACGTCGACGGTGTCCTCGTCTCCCAGGATACGACGAATCCCATTACTTCCGTGCGAACGTCCACACAGGCCATCGTTGGGCGAGTCGCGAGTGATTTCGCCGGAGACATTGACGAGGTCTTCGTTTTCTCACGCGCGCTAACCGATGCGGAGATCGGCGCCCTCGCACCGCCGCCGCCGGCCAATGCTCCTGTCCTACAGTACGACATGGAGACCCTCTTAGCTGACGGACGAATGAAGGACCTCTCAGGACACGTACATCATGGTACGATCACCGGCACGACCGACATCGTCGGGAAGGTCGGCCGGGCGAGGCACTTCAACACGGGGGATCGGATCACGGCTGCCCCCATTCCCGTCCCTGCCACGGATTTCACGGTCGCGGCGTGGTTCCGGTGGACGACGAATCCATCGCCGTATTACAGTGGAATAGGCGGGATTTCGTGGGAGCTGCGTGTGATGGCGGACGGAAGATTCGGCGCGACCTTCTACCAATCCGATACGGTGTTCACCGAGATCGTTAGTCCGCTCGCTTACAACGACGGAGAATGGCACCATGCGGCCGCGGTCCTCCGTTCGGGTCTGGCGCAAATCTACGTAGACGGCGCGCTGGTTGCGCAAGATACGACGAATCCAATTACTTCCGTCCGGGTGTCTGCGCAGACCGTCATTGGCCGGGTTGCCAGCGATTTCGCCGGAGACATTGACGAGGTCTTCGTCTTCTCACGCGCGCTAACCGATGCGGAGATCGTCGCCCTCGCATCTGGGTAGGGCAGGTCCTCGGGGCCTTTCCCACGAGGTGGCGTAGCCGTCATGCCGTCCGACATGGGCTACCGCTCTGTCCCGAGCGGCCGTGTCGAGTTCTCGCAGAGTAGTTGGTCGACGACAACCGAGGCCTTTGGCCTGATCTCTCTTATGACATCGTGCTGCCCAACAGTCGCAGCACATGGTTTCGTCCGCGAAAGGCAAACGGAGGGCGTCGGTCGGATTGAGCTCTCTGGGCATGGTTGAACCCTTCCAAACACATAGGTCGTCCAGAACCTGTTTCCGGCAGCTGACCGTTACGAGACCCGCACGAAAAATTGGAGTCTCTGGCCCGTCAGGACAGCGTTCTTCTGAAGAAGGAATTGCAATTTCCACAAGCCCACACTGTTAATCGTGAAGGCATAAGGCTGCGACCAACTTTGCTCGTTCTGGAGGGTCACATTGTACCAATCGCGCACTGTTCGATTCAGCTCAACCGTCTCATTATGCCCGGATGTCGCGTTGAAGACGATCTGGACCCCGACGAGATCCACTCGCACGGTGTAGTACACGGGCGCCCCTTCGTGATTTACGATACTGACGATGATGATTCCTGGCTGCGATGGTGTCAAATTTGTCGGATACCCAGACGCATTCCCGTTGGGGCCAAGGATGTAGAACTCTGTGAAGGGGGCGGAAGGAACGGGCTTTAGAACGACGTACGCCACGGTAATCCCCGCGATGATGAGGCTAGCTACCAAAGAAGCGCTGATGACTCTGTCTACGGGACGGTGGTTCATCCAGCCGGCAACGGAAAAGACAATGGTTGCTGCAAGGCGATCTTCCAGGGGTAGGCGGACCCGACGCCACCACGCGGCGACACCGACGAGGATTGTGAAGCCGGTAATCGATGCGACGATCGGTGTGAATCTGATTCCGACTGGAGTGAAGTTCAATAGGAAGCTAACGAGGGGGACCACCGCAATGCTTAGCCCGAAGCTTAGGGCGAGGCGCTCGAGCCAGTCGATCTCCTTACTGCTCGGGAACAAGGCAGAGACGAGGACGTACCCAGGCATGCATGTGACTAGAAGGATCGCCAGTAGATTGCCTTCGTTCAATCCGAGGAGTATCCCACTCATGACGATAGTGTAGGCCATCGCTATCTGAAGATCCAACGGTCGTTTCTGGAAATGGAACCGCACGCGTGCCGCCGCTGCGGTCGCGAGGACTCGTGGTTTCATAAGCATTTCCGTGGTCGGCCTCCTCATCCTTGTTTCGGTAAATGAATTACTTTCCATTGTCGGTCCGCTTCCGAAAAATTCCGAACGACAAAAGCTTTGATTGCTGTCGTTCGATGCCTGGACAATCGACTTTGTTGCTATGGCCAACATTATCGCACCGTCGGCTCCTCGAGTCCGCGGCGGTCTGCGAGTAGGATAAGTACCGAGGCGGTGAGCTTATCTCACCGGCTGGCGGTGGCGGATCGAGCCACAAGATTGCAGTCGGAGTTGGAGAGTCAGAAAGCCGTCGCGCCAGAAGCGCTCGGGTGGGCAGTGTGAGAGGCCAACTGCTCTACAACCTCAGTAAATTCCATACGGCCGGTCAAATGTGGACTGTGCTAACGGGGGGCATTGTCACTAGTGATGGCGCCGTAGCAACCAGCCATTTTCAGCTCCTCGGAAAAGAACTGGCTTCCAGTCTGTTCCTCATAATGGCCTCAAGAAAAACGCGGTAACCCATGCGTCGAGGGAGTCGCCTCGCCCGTCGGGATTTCGCTCAAGAGCCGTGCCGGCAGTCAAAAGGACAGGCGCCTCCCTCGATCAATGTTAGGTATTGCCGAATCCGCGTGTCGACTGTGTGGTGCTTCATTACCTTAGTGTAACCATTTCTTGCCATGAGGATTCGTTCCTCAGCGTTCTCGAGTAGGTATCGAATCCATTCCGTGAGCTCCCGATAGGTGTGATAGATCGCGATGTCTTTCCCAGGATCGAACCACTCCTCGATGTTCCTTATTGGAGGGGTAAGGTATGGCGTCGAATTTCCCATGCATTTGAAGAGTCGGTCAGAGAAGCCTAGGTCAATCTCACCATGTTTCAATCCATGAAAAGTACCGGCATTGAGTCCGATCTTGGAACACATGTATGCTTTGGAGACAGCGTCGCCGACCAGCTGAGAGGACATGATTGAGCGGGAGATTTTTGTCCATCTGATGACCGGGGGGGCGATCTGAAAACGGGTCCACAATCTAGTGCGAATTGAGGTTGGAGGCAGGCTCGCCTTGGAGCCGAGTTTGGCCACGTGAGCTAGGAGATGAGGAACAGGTACTCCCCACCCGGTCCCCCAGACTTTCAACTCACACAGTCGAGAAACCTTCCTAAGGACGTCGAGTCTTTCGTGACCATACACTTTCTGATTGTTCCCGATGAAAACGCAATCGCTCGCGAAGTATTCCCGTTCACCAGTCGTGATACTGTCCACGGCGTAGAAGATGTTGTCAAAGTATGATGGTGCAAAATGGCAGTCCGGATTATGTTTTGACAGCGGGCCTACCAACCCCCTATAACACGCCAACACAACATCAAAAGCGGGTAACACCTCCGAGAGGAACTCCACCCCATAACCTGTATCCTCCGGTAAGTACGCATCGGGGTACCACAGAACGAGTTTTCCAACATGAGGTTTGATCGAATCGTAGGTCCTTCGATGAATCCCTTGCCCCTTGGTAACGAACACTATGTCGAACTTCGAGTGTCTCACCACGCTGTCGAGCTCCGTTTCTGCTCGGTTTTCGAAATCGAAGTATTCCACAGCGTATCCAGCGCGGTCGAATCCGGCGCCTATGAGCAAGCCGTCTTCTCCAGGTGTGCCCGTTGCACACACCATCAGAATCCGACCCGTTGGAGGCACTCGTCCTCAGCTCGGCAACTCGCAGACTACAAGCTCTCCGTTGGCGTACCATACATTTGAATTATCCAGATAAGTAGTCTTGTTAAACAGCACCCCTTGGTAGTAGTAGCTGATCGTCGGGTTCATGACTATGAATCCTTCGCCAAGAAAGTCCTGAGGTGTGCCGAGATCCGTCTTGACGTAACGAACGTCATCCACCGGTCTACCCGCAAAGAAAAAAGGTACCATCCAAGTGTCGAACTCGGTGACATACACGGATCCGTTGGCGGTGTACTTGGAGAGCCATTTGCCTGTGGGTTCGTACACCGTCGCTGACGACAATCTGTCGGAAGCCCAATAATACGGGTTTTCGGTTGCGGTGTGAAAGTAATAGGCAGGTAGCGCTACATTCAACAGGCCCCCGGCAACTATCACAACTAGGACGGCGGTGGCGGCTATCGTCGAGAAGCCCCGTTTCTTCTGAGCCTTACCTTTCATCAGATGCCTCCCGCCGAGCGCGGCAAAAATCGAGGCTAGTGGCGCATAGAATGCAATTAGACGGTCGGTGGGCCCTCCGATAACGAAGTTTGCTGTCACCCCCCCGACAAGTAAGAGCGCCAGCAGGATTGCCAAGCGGCGCAGAGGCGGTCCAATTTCGCGCCGGACGCATACGAAACCGTAGATTGCAAGAAGTAGAATTGCCCATTTCAATCCGTTGAGAATCGTCGCGGGGATGGGTACCCCAGTCCCCGCGGTCACCACCGTTGAGTTGGGTTGAGTCTCTTGCAATAACCGAATGAAACCTGCAGCGGGCGAGAAGAAGACCAAAATGTTGTAGGCAATAATAGAAACCGCGACCAGCAGCCATAGGTTGGAGTCCTGCGCGGCGATTTGGCGCCGGGAAAGCGTCCCGATAGGCTTGCTCCGATCCCGGGCGAGAAGCGGTGCCAACAATACAAAACCAACCGCGAGTATTGCTATGAGAATTGAGGAGAAGTGATGGACGAGCACCAAGACCGCCACAAACACCAATGATCCCAACCGTGGCCCCAACCCCGCGGAAGTTCTTGACTTTAGATAGGTGAACAAGAAAAAGATCAGGAATACGATTACCAGGCCCTGCGGGTGGTATTCGGATTGATAGTAGACTACAAGATCACTCGATGATGCCAAAAGCGCAGCAATGAGCGACATGTCGTTCCTGCTGGTCCCAAGGCGCGCGACAAGGAATACCGCGAGGCCTGTAAACGCACCCAAGAACGGCTCCTGAAACCTAATGAGCCAGAAAGGATCAATGCCTGTGACCCTCGCTACGTCGACCGTAATCAGAGGCATTATGGGCCAGTGCAAATTGGCACCGACTTGTGGATACCACCAGGACAAAACCGGAGTGAGCGTCCCGCTGGCTAGGATATCCTGCGCGCCGATCGCATAGAAGTACGAATCGTGAAGGAAGGGCAAAGAAAGTCGGATGTGCGGCAGAGCTCGTGTCAGAAACGACAGGAGCCAAATTCCAAGAAGCACCAAAGCGACCTGGTATCTCGAGCTGACGTTCAGAGAACAGCCCAGAAGCGCCAAGACTGCGGCCACAACCAGTGAAATGAGGAGGAGGTCTGAACCTAGCGGGCTGAATACTACCGGGAAGGAGTGCAAGTAGAGAGCTTCTGCCGTGATGCAAAGGAACGCCCCGGTCGCGCTGAGGTTGAAAAGACGATGACGAAAAACGCGATTCGGGCCTGGCTCGGCATCAGGTTGCGCCATGAGCGGAGGTTCAGTAGCGAACGCTTTGCGGGATTCTTGCAATGCGCGACTTGACATTCTCGTTCCTACTTTTAGCTCATGTCTCAACACCGGACGATGTGCCGGCGACAAGGCGTTCATACAGTGACATCGTTTCTCGAGCTGTCCTTTCCCAACTGAAGCGTGTACTCGCATTCCCCCTTTCCGACCGAGATTCGTTATGGAAATCGAGAATTTCGGCAATCGCGTCCGCAAGAGCACTTGCGTCGCCGTACCTCACCAGTCGGCCATCGATTCCATCTCTCACGATCTCCGGAACGGCACCCACGCGCGTTGCGACAACCGGGATCCCGCTCGCCACAGCGTCTGCAATCGCGAGGCCGAACCCCTCCATCACTGACGGATGCACCAACGCGGTCGCCAAGCCGTAGGCAGCGTTTAGAGTTGGTTCATCAACACGCCCAGCAAACACGACTCGGTCCTCAATATTGAGAGAACGCGCATACTCATGGTAGGCCCGAGGATCACCTGCGCCTACAAACACGAGCTTCACGTGAACGTCGTGACTGAGAATCCCGAAAGCGGCGAGCAGAAACCGAATGCCTTTCCGTTCCTCGAGACGTCCGACGCAAATTAGGACTTTCTCGTCTCTCCGAATCCCCCATAAGTCGTACAGCCGCTCCGTTTCCCCCGATGGAGCGATTGCCCGTCTCGAAGTAGCCCCGAGATAAATCACGGATATCCGGCTCGCCTCTATGTTCGAATATTTCTTAAGAATGTCACTTCGAGTAAACTCGCTGATAGCGATTAAATGATTAGCACGTCTGAGAGCCAGCCCTTCGAGGATGACCGCAGGACCGTATTCTGCTGAGGGGTGGCGAACACGATGGACAAACCCCAAACTCATGGAATTTGCCGCGCTCGTTCCCAAATGGTAGATGGTGGTCACCCGAACGCTCTTGGTCATGAACCTCGGCAAGAGCGCGGTGCTGTAGGTGCTTGAGTGGAGCACGTCGAATCGTCCGTACTTCTTTTCGAATCGGCGGACTGCTGAGGGAATCCTTGCAGCGAACGCCACGGCGGAAGTCAGTGGCAGTCTAGGAACTCGAACAGGCTCCCATCGCACGTTTGGAGGGAAATGGAAATCAGTTTCGGACCGAGGCGGAGGAGCGAATAGGACGACCCGGTGACCGGCTGATCCAAGTCGGCCAACTAGTTCTCGCGCGTAGATGCTGATTCCTCCATTGAGGAACGCCTCATAGCAGACAAATGCGACGGTTAAAGGCCCCACTCTTGCATCACACTACTAGGGATTGCTGCTTTCCAAGTCTCCGGGTCAATGTAGATCCGGTACCACGTTTCCAAAACAGACAGCGCAAGAAGCTGAATGGAAGCCCTGAGATCGTGGCCACTCCGGGCCCGGGCTGCGATTCTCGAACACGCCGAGCGGGAGACAGGACAACGCTTCGCCTCGATTGAGCCGAGTGCTAGCTGTTCGAAGGGCTCGATGTGATTGCCGATCCAGCGGGCAACAGGAACCTGGATGGTCTGCTTGGCCCTCCTCAGTACTGCCCGCGGAAGCACATCGCTGAATGCCCGTCGAAGCAGATACTTTGAAACGCCCCCTTTTGTCTTGAGATGCGGATCGATCGTCGGCGTGTATTCGAGGATGGCCCCATCCAAGAAAGGCATTCGCGCCTCAACTGATGCTGCCATTGTCATCTTGTCGATTTTCATCGATATGTCGTTTGGAATGTAAACTCGGAGGTCAACTTGGCTGGGGATTGTGCTGTCTCGGGCCCCAGATTCCGCAAATACAGCGGTGTAAACTGCCCCTGGATCAACATCCTCCGTTCTCAGCCGAAATTCGGGATCCGCGGCGTGGGCGTACTCCCACTCCGACACAACGGGAGAATTCATGATCCTTAGGGCGAGGTTTGCGTTGTCCAGTGCGCCGATGTATTCGAGGGCGCGCATGTGCCTCCTGAGGCTTGGCATAGCGTCCACGAGGTCAAGAAACCAATCTTTGCCAGTGAACTTCGGGACCAGACCTCGCACCATTCGCGTGGTTGCAAAGCGAGAATGACTGTAGTAACCACCGAATTGCTCATCAGACCCCTCTCCCACCAAGACCACGGTAACCTGCTTCCTTAGTTCTCTTGCGGTAGCAAGCGTTGGGAAAGACGCAGCATCCACTTTGGGCTCGTCGTGATAGTAAACAACCGACGGGAGGAGGTTCAACATGTCATCGCCGTCGATCACTATTTCGCGATGTTCGGTGTCGAGGTAGCTTGCAACTTCTGCCGCGTAGGTCCTATCGGCAGTCTCGGGTTGCTCGGCGTAGACGAAGGTGAAGGTTTTGAGCGTATCTCGAGCCAACTTCTTTGTGAGCGCCGCCACGATGCTCGAATCGAGCCCTCCCGAGAGCATCAAGCCAATTGGGACATCGCTCACGAGGTGAGAAGCGACCGCTCGATCTAGGAGGAGCCTAATCGTTTTGATGACCTTCTGGTCACTCTTCTCAAACTCCCGCGGGTTGGGAATCCTCCAAAATTCCCTGAGCGAATACTCTCCATTCTCCCAAGTCAGCACGTGACCTGGAGGCAGCTTGAAGACTTCCCGGAACGGAGTCCTGTTATCAGGACTATACCCGAAGGAGAGTATGAGGCGCAGCACGTCGTGGTTCGGTTTTCGCGTCACATACGGATGGAGGAGCATCGCCTTTATTTCCGAAGCGAAAACGACTCCATCATTGCAAGGTGCGTAGTACAATGGCTTCATGCCGATTCTGTCGCGCGCCAGTACCAGTCTCTGCCGTCGCTGATCCCACAACGCGAACGCGAACATGCCAGAGAGATAATTAACGAAGCCGAGACCATGCTCCTCATACGCGTGGACAACAGTTTCGCTGTCGGTTGCTGTCGCGAAGCGATGGCCGCGATGGGACAGATCATCGCGCAAAGAGCGGAAATTGTAGATCTCGCCGTTGTACACTAGCCAAACTGACTCGTCTTCGTTGCACAGCGGCTGGTGGCCACCTGCGATGTCGATAATACTGAGTCGTTGGACTCCAATCGAAAGACGTGAATCCTCGAAAAACCCAGAGTCGTCCGGACCCCGATGGGTCAGAGATCGCGTCATGCTGCGGAGCAAGTCGCGGTCGGGGGCGCCCGTGAATCCACAGATTCCGCACACTAGTGCGGTCCTCCATCCAATTCATCCGCTCGGCTCGCACCCCGCCGGATTTCTAGCGCGTCGTTTGGTCCCATTTCGACTGTCGATGTTCGATTGCATGGGAAGAATACTGCGGTCGTGACCAGCAATTGCCCTACTGCCTTTAACATGTCCACCTCACTTTCGTGTCCACGTCTACGTGTTTGGAGCGGAGTCACCCCTCTTGGACTCCTCCTTTCCCAAGGCCAACGTATACAACCTCAGTCGGCCACGAGCTTAGGATATTCCGCGTATCGATGATCACAGGATGCGGGTTCATCCATTTTGGGAAATTCGTTGTTTCGAGCTTCCTGAACGCAGAATGGTTCGTCAACAAGATGACCGCATCAGACCCCGCAATCGTATCTCTCAAGGTGGGTTCAGATTCGAAGAGGCCAGCTTTGGTTTCGATCCGCAAGGCCAGCGGGTCGAATATCCGGACTGCCGCGCCTTGTGCGGAGATCTCTTCAATAATCTTTTTCGCGGGAGATTCCCTAGTGTCTCGTTGGTCCCGTTTGTAGGACACGCCCAATACCGCAATCGTGGTATGGCGTAGTTCCTTTCCCGCGCGAGCCAATCCTTGTTTCACCAGCTTTACGGCGTGGTACTTCATGAAATCGTTCACTTCTCCGCTGAGCTCAATAAATCTGGCGTTCATGCCGAACTGCTTTGCCCTATATGACATGTAAAAGGGATCGAGCGGGATGCAGTGACCGCCAATTCCCGGTCCAGGATAGAAAGTCATGAATCCATAGGGCTTGCTAGAGGCAGCCTCGACAACTTCCCAGGTGTTGATGTTCATTCTGTCCAGAATCAAGGAAAATTCGTTGATAAGCGCGATGTTCACTGCCCTGAAAATGTTTTCAAGCATTTTCGCTGCCTCGGCAACTTCGCAGCTCTTGACCCTAACCACCTGCTCGACGATTGTTCCGTAGAGACGTGCGGCAACGTCCGTGTTCGATGGCGAGATCCCGCCCACGATTTTGGGGGTGTTGGCTATCCCAAACTTGGCATTTCCGGGATCGATTCTCTCCGGCGAATAGGCAACTCCGAAATCAATTCCCGCCTGTAATCCGCTCTTTTCCAGCGTCGGAACTAGGACGTCCCGCGTCGTTCCGGGGTAGGTGGTGCTTTCTAGAATGACAAATTGCCCGCGGCGAAGAT
>Ga0066698_10001270_pt1 | contig 10816 bp, 7 predicted proteins | sample GraSoiAngelo_147_FD_66457 | JGI IMG/M metagenome (GOLD analysis project Ga0066698, IMG submission 66457) | Grasslands soil microbial communities from the Angelo Coastal Reserve, California, USA - 14_1009_05_40cm | ecosystem: Environmental > Terrestrial > Soil > Grasslands | place: USA... | reverse complement strand
TCAAGACGATCAGGGTCGCGAGCAAGCTCAGTTAAGACCTTTTCGATTTGAAGCACCACGTCTTCTTCATTGATGAGAGGTACTTTAAAGCCAATGTCGGAATGAACAATATCCCCGGGTCCGCCGAAATCCACGACGACGGGTACAACGCCCAGCGCCAGCGCCTCGAAGACCACCGCGCCTCCAAACTCGTGAATCGACGGAAAGACCAGCACGTCAGCCGCTCCCAATCGCTCCATCGCTTGGGGATGTCGAACCATCCCATGGAACGAAACAACTTTCTCGATTCCAAGGGATCTTGTCAGTTGTTCAAGGCGCGCTCGTTCGGGGCCGTCCCCTATAACTGTGAAACGCGCCCGGTCCGTTTGCAGGAGCGAAGCAGCCCCCCGTAAGGCGAGATCGCAAGCTTTGTAGGGAACAAGCCCGCCAACGAAAATCAATTCGAGCTTGTCGCTGCGCCGAGAGTCGCGGCAAGCAGTTGTATAAAGAGCGGGGTTAATGCCATTCTCCCCTGGAACAAAGAAGAGCTTTTCCCGATATGCTGCAAACTCGTTGTAGGTGTGCGAGGAACCTGCGATGATCGCAGCCGCATCGCGATAGGTAGACCGACCGAAAGGCAGGAATCTGTAAAAACTCCTCAGGTTCGAGATCCACTCTTTCTGTTTGACAGCCTGGCTGAAGCCGGTTGGCCACGGCAGACCACCATTGATTGGCCCAATCACGAACGGAATAGGGCCGTGCCGAAGAAAGAAAGCAAACGGACTTGGTAACACTGACGAGATGGGTAAGATCCGAAGCACTACATCGAAATCGCCTGCTTTAATCCGTCTTCGCGTTTGCCGCCAGGCGCGCCATTCAAAGGCCACGCAAAAGACATAAGTGAGGGCCGTCAGGACCTGACTGCGATAACTGCTCCCGAATAGGTAACGAATAATCCAACCTCGAATCCGGCTGAGCCAGGGGTTTTTAACTACCTCAATCGCCTGGAACCGTCCTGCCTTGGGGCGGACCCCCTTTTCGTTCTCGTCAAGAATGACCAACGTGACCGCATGCAGGCGCGCGAGTGCTTCCGCATGAGAATACCCGATGAAAGGGCCGGTGATACCGTTCGGGTTACAACCCGGAGCGAGTAGCAACACACGTAACTTGGCTGATTCGCCATCTACTGAGACAGAGTCGATCTCAGACAACAGTCGTGCGCAAAAGGCAGAGCCGGCGGGAGGAATTGAACACTCCATCTACTGATTACGATTCAGTCGCTCTAACATTGAGCTACACCGGCAGATTTCTGCGTTGCAGAGTGGACTTTGTGGAAATTGCTTTGCAATACCAGGTCCTAAAACGTAACAACGGTTGCAGAAATGGCTCTGGAATCAATCCGTTTAAACCTCGATAAAGGCGCAGATTGACGAATACTTTTCCTCTCAGACTCAGTGGAACGTAATACCTGGGAAACTTAACCTGTTCGAAACCGTTTCGGCGCTTGAACTCGACAAACGAACCTTGGCGATTATTGCCATAGACAAATCGCCCGTAGACGAGCTGCGAGATTCCTTTTTCCTGACAAAGCTCCACGGCCTTTGCGATCAATGCGTTCATTGGTCGCTTATCATAATGCTCGTTCATCGAGATGATATGAATAAGGTTCGCTATGTCATCAACATAGACGATCTTTATGAAGCCAATGAGTTCCTCATTCCAGTATGCGCCAATGAAGTCACTTCGATCCAAATACGTCGTTAGTCCTCGTTTTACTGTTTCAACATCTTTCCCGAAGTGCCAGAAAAATCTTCCTCCCCGTACGGGTGTCTCATTGTAAATTCGGTGGACGCCTCTCACGAAATTGTCATCAAGCGGTACAATTTTTACAATGACGCCGCGCCTGGCCGCACGCCTGACATTCTTCCTGGTTTCCTGAGGTAGTCGATTCTCCCACCATTCGTTAAAGGATGTTGTTGGTGCTACCGCCCAATTCTCCCACTCCAAGTGATAACCATACTTGGGTGTAATCTCCGGCGGCCGTTGCGCAAAGGTAAAGACATCGGCTTTTAGTTCACTCTCTTTTAATTTGGCGATGAATGTTTCAGGAGCTGCGACAGTCACACCTTCCACTACTTCTTCATCCTTGACTTGCGCCATCCTGATCCGCTTACCCGTCACCACGACCGTTCGTCCGCAGATCACCACTGAAGGCACATAGAATGCCTTACCGGCACTGCGAACCTCTTCTAATTTAGCGTTCAAGCAGGTAGTCATTGCCTGTCCCTAAGATGCCAACGCGGATTCGGTCCTGCGCTGTGAGCTTCCCCGAACCCCCCGCAGCCATTGCTCGACCATGACCAGGCTGAACAGGAGCTTGTGATTATCCTGCCTACCCCGGCGATGCTCGCTCAAAAGCTTTCGCACCGGCTCACGCTTGAGCAGATCATACATAAGCGAGCTTTCGTCCAGGAGCAGTTCTGAAAGCTGACCCTGTACTGAGGAGCGGAACCATCCGTCCACCACATTAACAGCGAAGCCGCGCTTCTTTCGTTTGAGGATATGCGGCGCCAAATAACTCTGGCAAACCTGCCGGTGCAGCCATTTTCGAGTGCCGCGCCGGATTTTTAGATTGGCGTCCAGTCGCTGGACATACTCAACTACCGTGCGATCCAGATAGGGAACGCGCCCTTCCAGGCTATGTGCCATGGAGAGTTTATCCGCGTACATGAGCAGTTCGTCCGGAAGCGAGGAGCGGATTTCGAGAAGCTGAAATCCGCCGAGCTCGTCGATGTGTTCCATTTGCGGCAGCAGCGCGCGCCAGTACCCCACCAGTCCATTGCTCCCTGGTTCAGGAAGGAGACCATCTCGAAAAAGTCCGTGAATCGTTGCTTCGGACGACAAAGAGAAAACATCCTGATATCGCTTCAGCCGGTTCTCGGTTCCGAGTGAACTGACGCCGCGCTTCAACATCTCATTGCGAGATAGCCCGTTTATGGCAAAGCTCACCATCGAACGAAGACCGCTCGGTAGCCAGCGCCACCGGTTTCCGTAATGAATTCCCAAATGCCGATTGTAGCCGCCGAACAATTCGTCAGGTCCCTGACCAATCAGGACTACTTTCACGTCCTGTCGCGCACGTTGAGAAACAAAATACATCGGAACGATAGAAGAGGCTGCGATTGGCTCTTCGAGACATTCTACGATCATTGGAAGCGATCGCTCGAATTCGGCCTGGTCAATTTTTACCGGCACATGGCGAGCGCCCAGAAGAGCAGCTGTCTCACTGGCGTCGGCTAGCTCGTCATCTTCAAACGTCTCTCCATAACCTACAGTATATGCCGGCCACGGACCGCCCTGTTCATTCATCAGGGCCAGGAGCAAGCCAGAATCAAGACCGCCGCTGAGGAGGATTCCTACGGGCACATCACTGAGGAGATGCCGCTTAACCGCGCCTCTATATAATTCGAGTAATTCCTCCCTAATCTCCTCCTCACTCCCGGAAGATTCGAAGGGCGTTGGCGTGTAATTATACCATCGCTCTTCCCGATATTTTCCTCCCTCAACTACCAGCATTGTGCCGGACGCTAGTTTCCGAATCCCATCGAAAATGGTTAATGGCGAAGGCGTATAACGAAACCGGAGGAAGAGGTTGAGTGCGACTGGATCAACCGCGGGCTTTAAATTTTCCCCTGCCAGAATTGCACGGATTTCGGATCCGAAGGTCAGCTGTCCGTTGGCAATGCGATAATAGATTAGTTTGATGCCCATGGCGTCCCGCGCCACGATCAACCGCTCTTTCTTAGCATCCCAAATGGCGACGCCAAACATGCCATTGAGGTGATTAAAAACGTCGCTGCCCCACTCCTTATATCCGTGAACAATCACTTCGGTGTCCGACCGTGTCCGGAAATGATGGCCGCGTTGTTCAAGTTCAGCGCGCAGTTCCTTAAAGTTATAGATCTCGCCGTTAAGGATCACCCAGACCGTTTCTTCGGCGTCGGACATGGGCTGGTGTCCGCCGGCTAAGTCGATGATGGAAAGCCGCCGAAAACCCAGCCCAAGCCGGCCGGAGAAGAAGTAGCCTTCGTCATCCGGGCCGCGATGAGCAATCGAGTCCGCCATTCGCCGGACTATTTCCGGCTCGACCGGTTCGTTCCTAACAAAGTTAAACTGGCCGCAAATGCCGCACATGGGTCAGAGGTCGGAGATCAGAAGTCAGAGATCAGCGAAAGCCAGGTTTGGCTGGACAGGCATGAGCCAACTTGGCATCTGATGTTGCAATCGTTCGAGATCATTATGCAAATAAGATCAGCTAAGGATCTGATAGTTTATCAGAAAGCGTACGCGCTCGCGATGGACATTTTCAAGGTCAGTAAGCGATTCCCCGCGGAGGAGAAGTATTCACTTATCGACCAAATCCGGCGCTCATCTCGATCTGTTTGTACAAATCTGCGAGAGGCCTGGGCAAAACGTAGGTATGAAGCGCATTTTGTGAGCAAGGTGACCGACGCGGATGGCGAGAATGGTGAAACTGAAACGTGGCTCGATTTCGCATGTGACTGGGGGTGTTTGCTAAAGCCGGAACACGCCAAATTAGTCGAGAAATGCCATGAAGTCGGTGCAATGCTTGGAAAAATGATCAATGACCCTTCTTCTTTCATTCTGAAATCATCGAGTTCAGACCGCTGACATCTCATCTCTGTCCTCTGATTTCTGATCTGCATTGCTATCTACGGATGAATTCTGTTCTTTAACTTGCGAGAGCCGCTTTCTGATCTCTGACATCTGACGCCTGATCTCTTTCGCCACGCATTTTTCTCGCTTCTGCGAGGTAAAAGGCGAGAGCGCGGAACATTTGCGACTGCCCCCAGCGGTGCATCGGAACATTGTCCCACCCCCAATACAGACGACGCGAGCGGAATGAACCGTCTGCCTTGATCCAGTCCCTCAGGATCGCTTTAACTACCACCTCCAGTGGCGGCTCAAGTTGCGGAAACCGGTCTCGGAGCAGCAGACAAAGGTTGATGCACTCTGCGCAGTCATAGAGTTCTCGCTTGTAGACGGTCAGGCGCGGAGCTTTTGAAAACGGTTTCGGCAGTCCGTCGACATCAAAGAGATTGTTGAGATAATAACTAACGGCTTTGGCCAGCGCCTCCTTGCATGCTTGGTGGCCAGTTAGAGCGTGAATCTTGGCTAGGGCCTTCATGACAAAGCAGGTGTGGAAGTGATCAACGAAATCGCGCACTCCGTCCACCGCGTACGGCCACGACCCATCAGCATTCTGATTCTCGATAACGAAATTCAAATTCCTCTCCGCCATCTTCCAATAGTTGTCGTTGGAAAAGACCTGAGAAGCACTAGTCAGTAAAAAGGCGCGATAGGCAGCAGCGTTGATGACTCTGCCCTTGTCGAACGGTGTGTATGAACTGCTACTGGCTGTTGCTGAAGTTTTGAAATCTTTAATATCAGCAGAGGCATGCCGCGCAATCGATTCGACAATTTGCTTGTAGTCATCAAGCAAATCCAGAGGACGGAGGACAGAGGACGGAGGACAGCAAGCAGAAGACAGGCTATTCAGCTCAGAACTGTTGCGTAAGATTTGGAGGACTTGCAGAAAAGCCTCGTAAGCATAGGGAGTTGAGGTAATGAGTGGTGTCTGCCGCTCAATAACTCCATTCCTTGTAACCCAATCAAAAGGATAGCCCCAGCAGTACTCTTTGAATTGGCTACAACGGGTCTGTTTAAGCATCCGCAGAAAATGCATCGCCCTTTCCAGATAGACCATATTGGACGTGGCTTGGTAGAGAAAAGCGAAACCCATCGCATAATGCGCGTCGGCGATGGGGAACCGCATGCGGCGGTGAAACAGCCGGCGCCATGATGGCACGAAAGCTTCGCAAAAGACCATGGGAGCAACGGCCGCGGTTCCGACAAGGCGGCTCCGATAATAGAGTGACTTAGCACGCCCGCCCATTGGACCGGCATAAAAGCTTTGATAATCCCACGAGCTTTCGCCGTAGCCATTCAGCCATCTGGCGAAAGCGGTGAGGACGCGAGATATCTCGTCCGTCAATGAATTGGAGGTCGTTGTTACTCGCATCTCCTCGCAGAGGTAAGGTTAACTCTAATGCCGAATACCTTCTACTGCTCAGTCGCAATGCAGAAGCTATCCACTTTTTGGCCTCTCAAGATGGTCCCAATAATCAGCCCGAGCTTTCTCATCTGCTCACGCCGATGAAAACGCATTAGCTCACGCGAGACCGGCCTCTTTATTCGCCGCAAAGCCGCCCAACAATAACCAAAGAGCAATGCCAGACCGCCGATAATGACCGGCCGTTTGCCCATTCGATACGCCACCCTAAATATCTGCCAGACAGGTGATCCCCCGAGGTAATAATCCTTTTCTCCATACGAAAATAAAGAACCCAATACACTTCTTTCAGCAGTCCCGAGAGAGCGGTAATGATGGAACCGCTTTTCGGGAAAAGAACGCGTTTTCCATCCCCTCATGCGCGCCGTGGTCACCGCCACCCAGTCAATGCCGCCGACGCGATTGGGAACATACCCACCGATCTCCTCGAAACACCGACGCCGGAAGAGCTGACATCCGCCAGCGACATGATTTTCACCCTCAAAGCTGTCCCTGGTCGAGTCATAGCCGCTATTTTCTGTGAACGGAGTTCCTGCAACACCAAGCAGCGAATCCTCGGCGAATTTGCGAATCAGGAAATCCAGATAATCGGCATCGAACGACACGTCCGCATCGAGATTGCCGATAATTTCGAAGTCAATTGATTGCACTCGTTCGAGTCCGGCTTTGAAGGCATAAACTTTGCCAGCGAAGTTTCGGTCGGCCCGTTGTTCGCGTCGAAGGAGCTCAATCCAGGAGATTCCATCCGCAAAGGAAGCAACAATCGCTGCGGTATTGTCGGTAGATCCATCGTCAACAATAACCCAGCGCTCGGGCAAAACGGTCTGCTTGAGCATTGAGGCAAGGGTCTTTTCAATGAACGCTTCCTCATTGCGTGCCGGTGTTATGAGGACGAATTTCATACGTCCGAGGACCGAGGAGTGATCACCGAGGACAGCGATGCCCGCGCCGGACCTCCTCCCCGTCTGCCGCCCTCTGTCCTCTGTCCTCTGTTGTCCCCAGTCTTATTCAAACTAGGACCGACCCCACTTCGCCCTTGAGCTGGATAAATCTGGGCGAAGATCTCGTCCATGATACGAGCTGTTAACAAGATTTCGCGGTATGGGATTGGGAGTGGATCGCCCAGACGAATGCTGTTGTAAAAACGTTCGATCAGTTCTTTCATGCCGAAGTCCTGATAAAGCCGGCGTCGCGCAAAATTAGCAATATTGCGGCTCGCATTCCGAAGGTGTTCCCCGGCACTTTTCAGCGGTGGAATAAAATAGGTGAGATAGCTTTTATACGAGCGGTTCCCTCGCCGAGTAAGGCTGCCAGTAATTATATCTGCAATCATTGAATTAGCCGGGCCGTAAATGCACAATTGGTTAAGCCCTTTGATCTGCGTTGAAAAACAGAAGAATGCTGTGACGCCACACTTGTCTCGAATAAGCAACCTCAACTCATCTAAAATTTTCTCGTCGCCAAGGTCTCGGAGCTGCTCGCTTTGATATGCTGTAGCAACAATCTCAGTAAGTTCGTCATCAAGAAATTCTGCCAGCTTAGCAATTCCGTGACTGATGATGTTGTGAAATAATTGTCCTGGTAATTGGCGCACCCAATGATTGGGATTGCCAAGGAATGCACTGGCGTATCTTAAATCTCCCAAATCGTAGGACCAGTAGCTTTCGAGATGAACAGGCCTTCCGCCAAGGAACCCTTCCCTTACGAGCCGGCGCATTTCCAGCATCTCGAGCGTGAACTGATAATTATGTCCGACGGTTATCTTTAACCCGCAGTCTTCAGCGAACTGAATCAGTGATTGCGCCTCTCCGGCTGTGATGGTGAAAGGTTTTTCCAAATAGACATTGGTTCCGGACTCGAGGCACTGCCTGGCTAGCACATAATGGCTCTGTGGCGGAGTCGTGATATGTATAATATCAGGAGAGGCAGCATCTAGCATTTCTCTCAAATCGCAAAAGCATGCAGAAACACCACAGCGTTCACCCAGTTGCTTCGCCATCAACAGCTCCCGATCGCAAAGAGAAACAATCTCGCAATCCGGAATCCGATGGATCGCGTGCACGTGTTGGTCGGCGACTTTGCCGCAACCGACGAGCGCGATCCGCAGGACGCGCGAGGTTGGTAGTTGAGTGTTAATGGTTGAGGAGCCTTACGGATTTAACGATTACCTCTCGCGTCGTAGTTTTTGACGTAGGCGGAACGACTCACACTTCCGTCATCGGCCTTCTGTCCTCTGACCTGTCCTCTGTCCTCTGTCCTCTGTCCTCTGTCCTCTGTCCTCCGACATCTGACCTCGCCGTTCGTGTCGAACTGGCCGAGGAAGGCAGTCATAGCCTGTTCCATCGGAACCCTCGGCTTCCAGCCCAGTCGCTCATGAAGCTTCCGGTTGGAGTAGCTGTTCCCCTTCCATTCCGCTGCGCACCGGCGGCGATTAAAAACCGCCGGGAGCTGTCCATTCGACCATTTAGCGTATTTCTCCCAGAGCACACATAGTCCGTATGCAGCGAGATAAGGAATCCGTACTGAAAATCGTTCTAATTTAGCTTTATACAGCCTCAGAAATTGCCTGCCGGTAAGGAGTTCGTCATCTACAACATTAAAAACTTCTCCGTCGATACCGGGCTTGAGACCGGCGAGCACAATAGCTTCTGCACAATTATCGAGAAAAGTCACCGGCAGGGGATGTGATCCACCTACCTGGATAAGAAAACCAAACGTGTTAATTGCAACACGGCCGTTTAATTCGCGCTTACCTGGTCCAAATACGTACCCCGGACGGAGGATCACGTAAGGCAGATTGTGCTTGTTGCCATACTCCCTGACGACTTCCTCCTGTTTGAGTTTACCAAAACCATAAGCGTCAAATCGTTCCTGAGGGGCATCTTCCAAAGGGCAAGTTTCATCAAGCAGAGCACCGCGTTTTAAACTTAGGTTCGAGTAAACGGAAAATGAACTGACATTGACGAATCGTTTTGGTTCACCCCGCTCGATGAATGCATCCATCAGGTTCCGCGTGCCTAGTGCCGAATTCATGAAGGCACCGGCAAATGATTTCTCCATGCCGGCGGCGAGGTGATAAATGATCGAAACCCCGGCAGTGACTTTCCTACAATCGTCTCGCGATAGTAGATCGCCGGTGAAGAACTCTACATTTCGATCGGCATGCACCTCGCCGAGTAGCCTTTTCAAGCGATCAAGGTTGCTGGAAGGGCGAACAAGACAACGAACAGTAGTGAAGCCGTATTCGAGTAGTTTCTCCACCACCTTTGAGCCAATAAAACCGTTGGACCCTGTGACCAGGATCCGATCATCATGCAAGGCGATATATTCAGAATTCATCCCTCGAGCGCGATCTCAGCCTTTCGGTTCTGGCGAATGCTTCTGCAACTGCGGCGACCGAATCGTTCGCCGCTCCGAGCTACTGGGTCGAATCTTCTGGGGCCCGGCAGGCGCGCTGGCACCCTCGCTTACCAGCGGATGCGGGTAGGTGTAGGAGGTATAGCCAGGCATCGGCGTGTTATTGTAATAATCTCGACCTTCCTGTTGAAGTTTGTGATTGCCCGAACCAGTCTTGAAGTTTACCGACTCACCCGTAGGAGCATAGATGTCCTGCCAGGAATAACTTGGTTCCAATGCTTGATGTGGCCACGTGGCCTTCCCGGTTACACGATTGACAGGCGAAGTCCCAGTAATCATATCGCCCTGACCTCTTCCCGGCTGATCCAGCAAAATTAACGGTCTATGGATTTGATATTGGTCGCCTGCCTTCCAAATAGCTCCGCCTCCCGAATCCTTGTAATAGAGTAGTGCAAGAGTGTTATTTGTATTCGATTTGATAAAGGCTACCTGATCATCAGACAGCCTTTTTGCCGTGAAATATTGCCACTGGTTTGGTGCCCAGTTCTTAGTGGTATCAACCAGCATAGTACCGGAGCCGCTGGAAACTGTTCCGCTTGCAAATAGAAATGGGCTGTGTCCCGAAATGTTAGTGCCATTTCCTTCAGTATCGTTGACATCCCATGGATTATCTCCGGTCGCACCTCCCCACCCCTTCGGCAGGGATTGACTCTTCCACTTAAAAAATGCGCGGTACGCCTCAAGCACCAAGCCGTGAGTGGGCTGCACCCCGTCATAAGTATTGTCATGGGTGATCGTCACCCCGCTTCTGATTCCTCCGGTGCCGTGAGGGTGCGCGTTGTGAAAATCATTATCACAAATTTCGCGTGCTCGCCCTCCGCGATACCGGCCGCCTTCGGTTCCGTGGGTTTGCATCTCGACGTCGTAACAATGGTTATGACGAAACACCCACCGCCCGCCGCGCAGGTCATCGGTGTGGCCCCCACCCTGTTGGAAACCTTTTGGTAAACTCGCAGTGATATTTTTAACATAGTTGTCCTCTACAAAAAAGAATTTCTCGCTCCCGAAACTTGTCGCGCTTGCCCAGGAACCGTCCCCATTTAGGCCAGGCCTTCCATCCGGGTATGGCCAATTGGCCATGTAAAAGCTGAAGGATGCTACGCGGGGGCACTCCAGAACGTTATGATCCGCTACTCCATAGATTGCGCCCGTGATTGCGACATAGATAGCCTGAGGGGGCATTGGCTGGAAATGACAGTGATCCAGCCTGACTGCATGTGAGTTCCCAGTTAACACGACCGCACCATTTTGATTTACGCCAGTTGC
>Ga0066698_10001269_pt1 | contig 10818 bp, 8 predicted proteins | sample GraSoiAngelo_147_FD_66457 | JGI IMG/M metagenome (GOLD analysis project Ga0066698, IMG submission 66457) | Grasslands soil microbial communities from the Angelo Coastal Reserve, California, USA - 14_1009_05_40cm | ecosystem: Environmental > Terrestrial > Soil > Grasslands | place: USA... | reverse complement strand
GTTGCACCCGCAGTGGTCCGAGGATCGAGCGCTTGATCGTGACCGTGACCTCGTCGGAATCGACGATCAGGCTGGCAGCAAACGCGCCAGCGGTCGCGAGCGTCAGACCTGGCACGAGCGTGCAGTGCACGAGCCGCAGCTCGCCGCGGCCACTCGTCGCGAGCACGTGCAGGCCGTAGCCAGCGATGACGAAGCCGTTGAGCGTGAGCGTCGCGTCGTCGCCGATCGCGATGTCCAGGTCCGCGTCGAGCGCGAGCACGGGACGCGTGAGCGTCGCGCCGCGCAGCTCGAAGCTGGCGCCATCGGGCACCGTGATCGCGAGCGACTCGTCGAAGCGCGCGTTACTGCTGACCTCGACAGCGCCCGCGCCTACGTTCGCGTCGACCACCGGGCCGATCTCGTCGCCGGTGCGCACGGTCGCGACGACGGGCTCGGTGAAGGACGCGGTGCGCTCGTACGGGCCGCCGCCGAGCTCGCCGGAGAACCCGTAGGCGAACGACACCACGGGGGCCTCATCCATCTTCAGCGTCGTGCCGTCGATCGTGAGCTCGTCCGGCAGCGCGAGTCGACCGCGCTCGGGGTCGATGAGCACGCGGTCGCGCGCGCGGTACGCCCACGCGACTCCCCGATCGGACAAGTCGCTCGCGCTGACCAGCGCGGCAGGCACGGTCACCCCGCTGACTGCCACGCTGATCGAGCGGGGGTAGAACGACGCAAGGTCGCGCCAGAGCTCCCGGCGTGTGATCGGTGCGGCGACATCCGCGCGCTCGGCGATGTGCGTGATCGTCGGCTCGGGCTGCGGGCGGCTAAACAGCGGCGCGTCGCCGCCGAGTGGACTGAAGGTGTACCGTCCGGGGCCGACCACCGTCGCGGGCACGTCCGCAAGCGGGAAGTCGCGGATCCGCCACAGGAAGATGCCGACGTTCGGGATGTTGGAGCGTCCCCGCCCGGACGCGATGCGACGCACCTCGAGCGTGCGACACGTGCGGTCGAAGGGGCCCCCGAGCTGCGCGAGTGCATCGGCGTCGCGCACGGACGTGATGCCGAATCGATCCGGTCGCACGTGACGCACGAACTGGGTCGTGGCGAGCAGTTGGAAGAACTCGACCACGCGCGCGTCCCAGCCGGTCACGTCCCGCGCGAGCTGCTCGAGCATCGAGGCGGTGCCCTTGCGGCGGCGGTACGCGATCGTGTTCGCGACCTCGGCACGAGGACTGCCAGAGCGCTGCGTCGCCCCGTACACGCCCAGCGTGCGGTAGCCCACGAGGTCGCCGATGTACGGCGCGAGCGCATCCGCGCACGTCTCGATGAACTGGTCGTCGTACAGCCGCGCCACGTCGTCCTCGATCTGCGCGATCACCTGCGCGATCACGTCGACGAGCGCCCGCAGCGCCCCGGGGGTCGCGCTGCGAAGGAGGTCCGGCTGCGCGCGGGCGACGGTCGCGCTCGCCGCGTCGAACGAGAGCGCGTGGTCAGCCTCCATCGCCGCGTCGATCGCTCGCAGGAGCGCGACGTTGCCGTCACCGTCGCGCAACCGGTAGATCGTCGGCAGGAGCTCGAAGAGGCGCACCGCGGTGAAACTCACGTGAGCACTCCCACGGCAATCGGCGCGGGCGCGAGCGTGAGCAGCTCCGCACCGCGCAGTTGCCCGCCGACGAGCTCCGCGGACGCGGCGGGCAGTGGTCTGCTCAGTCCGCTGACGGTCGCACCCTCGAGGGTGCGCTGGAGCGTCGTCACGTCCACCGCCGTGACGCCGCGCACGCGCTGAATCGTGCCGATGACCGACGAGAGCGCGAGCCCCTCGGCGAACGGGCGCGCCGCGAACCCGTAAGCGTCGCGCAGCGCCGCGAGTGCATCGGCCGTGACGGTCGCGGCGTCGAAGGCCGGAGCAGTCTTCAGGTTGAACGCCAGCGTGACCGGGACGGGACGGAAGTTCACGACGCGCACGGCCGTGAAGGGATCGCCCGTGCGCACGATCGCGCCCGCGAGGAGCGCGCGCACCGCGTCGGCGACGGGCGCGCCGTCAGGTCCGGCGACGGTGACGCACACCATGCGCCGCTGCCCGGACCAGGTCCAGGTCGCGAGCGCCTTCGCGATCCCCGCGTACGCGCGCGCGAAGTCCTCGTAGTCGCGGAGCGCCACGACGCGGTCGAGCGTGCGCACGGTGAGCGGCGCGTTCTCGCGCGCGCGATCGCGGCTCTCGGGGTCGGCGCCACCCACCGCGTCCTCAGGGTTGCGCGCGGTTTTCAGTCCGAGCGGCTTGCTCAGCAGCGTCGTCAGCTGCCCGGCGCGGACGTTGCCCACGAGCCCGAGGCCCTTGCGGTAGGTGACGCGCACGTTCTCGGCACCGGTGGGCACGCGCGCACCGCGGATACCATCGCCGAAGGCGACCGTCGTGACCCCGTTGTCATCGCGGCGCGTCGCGAACACGCGCTCTGACCGCTCGCGCTCGTAGAACGTCGGCACCTCGTCCCACTGGAGGTCGTTCACGCGCACGCGCAGGGTCGAGCGCGCGCCGCTGGGGGCGCTCGTGTCGCGCACGAACGTGAGCGGCGCCTGCTTCAGCGCGAACGCCTGGTACGGCCGGCTCGCGTCGCCACCCCCGAGCACCTCACGCACGGTCTCGCCGTGCGTCGCGGCGGCGACGTTCCCGTATACCATCGCGCTGGCCACGTCGTCGTCGGGGTTGCTCGAGAGCCGGTAGCTCCGGCGCAGCGGCGCGCGCAGTTGCACGCGCGTCCGCGTCGGGTCGGCGTTGCTCACCGACGCGACGGTCACGGCCTCACCCGCGGGCCGGCCGGTGCTCGTGTCGATCCCGCTGACGTACAGCGTGCGTCCCGCCTCCAGGTCGGGGACGCTCACCGCGAACGTGAGTGACCCCGTGGTGCCGGTTGCGGCCGGGACGATCGGCGCGAGCGCGATCGGCACGTCGCGGGTCTGCGCGTAGACGCTCGTCTCGCGACGGCGATTGGCGAACCGGTCGAAGTTCTCGCCCTCGAGTGTGACGCGGGTCACCTTGCTCGCGATCGTGAACTCCGCGCGAGCCGTCGTGACCACGTCGCGTACCTGGTAGAGCTCGACGTACTGCGGCTGCGCGAGCACGAGCCAGCTCCCCTGAACGATACCGGGGTACACCGCGTCGAGGTCGAGCGAGGTGCGCGTCGTCGACTTCGTGACGGGGTCGTTGAAGATCCCCGTGAAGCGTGGCCACTCGCCTGTGTCGGCTGGCGCTGTGCCGCCGCCGCTCAGCGCGAGCGCGGTGCGGTAGTCGGTCCGGAACTGGCTCGGCATGACCTTCCAGTCCGGCGCGTTGGCGCCGAACACGGCCGCGCGAATGCCAAGCACGTAGCAGTCGGGCGTCTGCGCGGGCGCGCTCGTGGGCTGGTGCGAGCCCAGGCGTGAGCCGAAGGTGACGTGCGTGCGGTCAGCCTTCGGCTGCGGCTCGATCACCGCGAGCACGCGCGCGTCCCAGCGCTCGTCGCCCTTGAGGGGGTCGCGCGCGGGATCGACGAGGAGCACGGCGTCCCCTGGCTTGAGATCAAGTGCCGCGCCCTGCAGCCACACGTCCGGCGTGTCGATGTCGAAGAGCTCCGGCGCGGTGGCGGCCACGGGCATGGCGTTCCACTCCGGTCGCGCCTCGATGGCCTCGACGGTCTCGAACGTCTGTGGCTTCTCGCCCGGTCCGGGCACGCTCTGCACGCGCACCCCCGCGTCGAGGCGCGCCACGCGCGGCGGATCACTCGGCGCGCGCGCGTCCTCGATCGTGAAGACGAGGGGCGTGCTCGCGGCGACGCCCGGCTGCAGCTCGTAGCCGATGAGGTGCGCGAGCTCGAGGAGCGACATCCGCTCCGTGGCCGTGCGCAGGAACGACTCGTTGACGATCCGCTCGCCGTAGAACGTGAGCACGTCCGCAGTCGCTGCCACCGCGTCGAGGAGCGCGATCGTGAAGTCGTCGTCATCGCGCGTCGTGAGCGCGGCGAGCGACGCGATGCCCGCCGACGTGCGCACGCGCGTGGCGGCGAGGGCAGCGAGCAGCTGCCGCTTGAAGGTGGACCAGGTGCCGGAGCGGTAGGGGATCGCCGAGAGCCCCGGGCGGATGCGCACGCGCGCCACGTCGCCGGCGCCGCAGCAGCCGCAGTCGTTGAGCGCGCGCAGCCGCTCGTCGATCACCGTCGTCGTTGGACTCACGTTCCACCTTGGAGGTCGAGCGTGAAGACACCGCGTTCTGGACGGCTGCGGTCGTTGTCCAGGCGTGGGATCTCCAGGCGCGCGAAGGTGAGCTTGCCCTCCTGCAAACCGACGCTGCCCGGAGTGCCACGTCGCTGGAACGTGGTGACCTGCGCGGAGGCGACGCCCTCCACCCCGAGCGCGGCGGCGTACAAGCTCGACACGTACACCGTCTGCCCGAACTTGAAGTTGTCCGGGTGAAACACGCCGCGACGACCGTCCGGCAGCGCGCGCGCGCTGAACGTGTCTTGGAGCGCGAGGCGCACCTCGGAGCGGCGGTACTCAGGCTTCACGCACACGGACATCGCGACCTCGAGCGGCACGTAGCGCGGCGCGTCGACGCTGAGGTCGTGGCCGGCCATGCGGTAGGGCTCGAGGTAGGCGACGAGGTCGTCGCGCAGGCCCGGCGGCGCGATCGTGCCCCCGAGCGGATCGGGCGTGACGAAGACGGTGCGCCAGCTTCCGGTCCAGCGGAACGTCGCCTGGGCGTCTTGGAGCTGCGGGTCTCGCTTCGCTCGATCGGCGTAGTCCTCGGCGGTGACAGCGCGCTCCTGGGTGCGGAACGCCGCTGGCGCGAGCCGACGCACGTCCTCGAGCGACTCGGGGTCGATGCCGCCCTTGGCTGCGAGCGGGTTGCGCACCGCCGTGATGCTGGCGACGCTGCTGACGACGTGCGTGATGGCATCCCCACCGACGTTGCCGCGGCTGCCGTTGCCGACGCGGTAGTGCGCCGTGAACACCGTCCCCGCGCGCGGGCGCTGGCCGTGCGTGACGCCATCGCCGAAGCGGAGCTCGACGGTGCCGTCGGTCTCGCACTCGACGACGAAGTCCTGTGCGTTCGGTCCCGACGCGAGGAGATCCCGACGCGCGGTCCAGGTCACGCCCGCGCCATCGACCAGCTCGATCGCTGGCGCGACATCGATGATCTGTCGACGCATCGCGTGCGCGGCCGGCTTGGTTGGATCGACCGGTGGCGCGACGTGGGTGAGCTCGCGCTGTGACAGCGTCGGTCGGAAGCGCGCGGGTCGCGGCGGCGCCGGCTCGTGCGCGCACCGCTCGCCGACCGGGACCAGCGCGTACATTGGCTCGGGGACCGTCGGCAGCACCTCGTCCGGACGCACGCGCCGCCCGTGGTCCGCGAGCACGATGTTCCCGCGCGCCACCGCGATGGGCGTCGGGGTCACACCCGTCCCGAGACTCACGTTCGCGGACAGGCACAGCGGGAACGGCAGCGCGTCAGCGGTGTCCCACGCGACCTCGGTCACCTCGAGCTGGCGCTCCCGGCCTCGCTCACGCCGACTCACGACGGGGTCGACGCCGATGGAGACCGCGGTCAGCCGCACGACGTGTCGGTGCGTGGGGTCAGCCCGCCCGGCGTCACCGAGCTGCGGGTCGGCGACTTCCTCGAGCAGCAGCAGGTCGCCGGGCTGCAGCCGATCGAGCTTCCCCGCGAGCGTCGCCCGCGTCGCCCCCGCCGGTAGGCAGCACTCCGCAGCGCCCCACGTGTAGAACGCGATCTCGTTGTGCTGGGGGTACAGCGGCACGGTGGTGCGGCCGCTCGGCAGCAGCAGTTCGAAGGTCTCCGGTCGTTCCGCCGCGAACGCCTGCGCCGCGCGCTGCGCGTCGAGCACCGTCGGCGCGCTCGGCACCCGCGTGAGGAACGTCGTGCGCATCCCGGTGGTCGGGTCGTCCAGCGGCAGCGTGACGCCCGCGGGTCCAACGGTCTCGTCGACGCGCAGGTGGATCCACGCCCGCGCGTTGCAGCCCTCGTGCATCGGGTAGTCGACGAGCCGCACGTGCCGGCGGACCGAGACGCGTCGGCGAGACGTGCCAAGGTACGCCTCGGTCGCGACCGCCTCCTGCCGGTAGCTCAGGTAGTCGGCGGCGTAGGCGATGAGCTCGACGAGCGCTACGCCCACGTCCGGCGCGTGCCGCTCGCGCCACCCCGGACTCACGGCGGCGATGCGGTCGATGATGAGCTGGCGGAACGTCGCGTAGTCGCGCGTGAGGTAGTCAATCTCGATGCCCTCGGCCTCCGGTGGCGGGCACGCCGGAGTCACGCGACAGTCGAAGTCGCTCAGGCAGTCCACGCTGAACGAGAAGTCGACCGCCGCGAGGAGCGGGTCGAAGACCGTCGGCGCCGCGGCATCCTGCGCGGAGGTGACGACGCTCAGTCGGTAGCGCGAGAGGTCGCCGCGCGCGCTGCACCGCAGGACCAGCGTCCGCTCGTCGGCCGGGGCCCGGATGAGAGTGAGCTCGATCGGCGGTGCCTCCGGCCGCTCCCCGCCGCTGATGCGCAGGTTGCGCACCCAGATCGCGTCATCGGGCCGGCGCGTGCGTCCGAGCGCCTTCCAGTGGTCCGTTGTGAGCCGATTCACGAACACGAGCGTGAGCCGGCGCTGCCAGAGCATCGCCGCGCGCGCCCGCCCGGGGCGCTCGCCGTACTCCGCCCGCTCGTCCTCGCTCAGCTCCTCCGGGCGTAGGTCGGCCACCTCGACGTAGTCGATGCCGTTGACCTTGGGCTGGCGCGCGAGCGCGGCGCGCCGCGCGTCGCTGCAGCAGAAGTACGCGATGCCCGCCGTACTCATCGCGCCACCGTGACCTCGCGGGTCTCGCCGGTGCGCCGCAGCGTGTAGCCGACGCGTAGCCGCACCGTCGCGTCTTCGGACTCCACGCGCAGGTCCGTCACCTCGATGAGGTCGCCGAGCCACTGCTGTAGCGCCGCTTCGACGGACGCGCGCAGCGCGGCGGCGAGCTCGGTGCGGTTGGGCGCGAAGACGAGCTGGAGCACGCCGCTGCCGAAGGTCGGTCCCCGATTCACACGCTCGTTAGGTGACGTGAGAAGCAGTTGCTCGATCATCTCGACGACGTGCGCGTCGTCATCCGCGGCCGCGGTGTGCCCGCGCCCGTCGACGCCGAACGGGTACCGCACGTTCACCGCATCCGCCTCACGTCGCCAGCACGCGCGCCTGCGCGACGGTGGGGAGCAGGGGCGTGCCCGTCGGCGTGCACACGGCGCTGCCGCTCTGGATCACGACCGGCGTGCCACCCGCGAGCACGCGCGTCGCACCCACGACCCACTGGCCCGTCACGCACGGGCCGCCCGCGTTCGGCGGCAGCGCGCAGCCTGCGACCGTGTATGGCGCGCTCAGCGTGGTGATGGGCTGACCGCCGGCGAGCACGCGGGGGAAGGGCGCGGTCGGTGTCGCCTGCCCGCCGTGCGCGCAGAGCACGGTCGCCCCCACGTGCAGGATCGGACCGGGCACTAGCGTCGCCTCACGTGATCGCCAGCGCGCCGTTGTTGATGGTCACCGTGGGCCCGGTCAGGACGAGCGTGGCGCCCTTGCCGTTGCTGATCGTGATCCCTACGTCGTTGACCGCGATCATCGCGCCGGTCGCGGTCTTGAGGAGGATGCCGCCGGTCGGACCCGGGAGGTCGGACAGCTGAAACACGACCTGCGCTGCGGTCTGCATGAAGATGGACGACAGCGGCGCCTGGGTCGCGAGCGCGAGACTCGGCACGTCGCCCGCGGAGCCGAACCAGCACCCCGACCAGATCGGGTGGTCGACATCGCCCTGCTCGAACTCGATCCACACGCCGGTGCCGATCTGGGGGATCGACCAGAACCCCATCTGCTTGCCCGTGACCGGGAAGCACGGCATCGCCCAGCTCGAGGTGAGCTCGCTCAGCACGTCGGGCACCTGCACGAGGAGCCGGCCGACCTGCATCGGGTCGATGTTGTTGAGCACCGTGCCGCGGTACTTGCCGAAGTACTGCCGCTCGCTCACACCGGCACCGCCGGCACGTTCGCGATGAGCGCGTTGCGGCTGAGCGCGAACGTCTGCGTGAACGCGCCCGCGCGCAGCGTGCTCGTGACGCTCTTCACGTAGTACAGCCCGTCGAAGGCGAGGCCGGCGCCGCGCACGCCGACGAGCTGACGCGCCTTGAGCAGCCGACCGTAGCGCACGACATCGAGCGTGCCGCTGCCCTCGACGGTGTCCGCGCTCGCCGCCGCGCGCGCGACGCCGCGCGCGAGGGCCGCGACCGGCGAGAGCTTGGCTGTGTCCGTCATGAAGTCGAGCTTGCTCGGCAGCGAAGGTGCGAGGCCGAGTGGAGGCTGGAGCGGGTTCACGTCCGGGATCGGGATGGGGATCGTCGCTTTCGTGGACTTCTCGTGGATGAACACGACGGGCATCGACTTCTCGTTGTGCGCGATGCTGAAGGTGAGCGACTCAACGTTCGTGTGCGGTCCCATGTCGACGGACAGCGCGGGCTGCACCAGACCCGCCTTCACCTGCGGTCCCCAGTAGGCGAGGTTCGTGCCGGGAACTGGACCGGCCTCGACGTAGAAGGTGTAGCCGACCTCGGTCGCGAGCGCGGTGATGTACGCGTAGTCGGTGCCCTGCTGCGTGGGGATCTCGTCGACCGGGATGGGCACGTCGAGGAAGAGCGAAGGCACGACCGCGGGGATGACGCCGTAGGCCGCGTACTTCGCGAGGATCGCGGCGACGCGCGCCTCCGCGGGCATCGCCGGGTACGGGATCCCGTTCATCTCCTGGCGATCCATGACTGTGCTGATGTCCTCGCCGGTGACCGTCAGCGTCGAGGTGCCCGCGCTCGGTCCGGGCGTGACCTCCTGGCGCGTGATCACGCCGTCGGTCAGCACCTCGGGCGTGCCGTTCACCGTGGCGACGACGATCACGCGCAGCGCGAGGAGCGCGGCATTGGCGGCGACGAGCAGCAGCCCATAGAGCGGCGACTGGTTCGCGAGCGTGAAGCTCAGCTGGAAGCCGGAGCGCGAGCCGACGCTCGTCGTCACCGTGATCCCCTGGAGCGCTTCCATCAACGGCGCGGGAGCGGGGACGGCGACGACCGGCCCGATGAGCAGCGTGACGGTGACACGGGTGATCGGCAACACGTCAGCGCGCCTCGTCGCTCGCCGGGACACCAGCGGGCAGGGTGATGCGCAGGCGGCGCCCGGCCTCGTCGGTGAGTTCCTCCGGCGCGAGCGCGCCGTTCGCGTCGGCGATCTGCCAGAACTGCTCAGGGTCGCCGAGCTCGTCGGCCGCGATCGTGTCGAGTCGCTCGCCCGCGCGCACGCGGTGCTCGCGCAGCAGCGCGAAACGCTCCGGCCGGGGCACGAAACGGCGCAGCAGGTAGGCGATGGGGCTCGCGCCCGCGCGCTCGAGCGTCGTGATGGGAACGGTGCGGTACCGACTCGAGGGGGCGAACTTGTCGCTCGTCCGCACCGGTGCGTCGCTCCGTCCGCTGTTGCTCACGGGATCCCCGTGAGGCCGAGCGCGGGCAGCGCGGCATCCTGCAGCTTCGACGCCAGACGCTCCTTGGTCTGCTGGTACGCGAGGTAGATCGAGCCACCGCGGTGCGCGAAGCCGAGGTCGTCGACCGAGAGCACGCGCAGCGAGAGGCTCACCTTGGCGCGCACGGGGTTGAGCTGCGGGTCGAACGCCTCCTCGGTGATCGAGAACTCCGTCACCCGCACGGGCACGACGCGACGCGCGCCCCAGACCAGCAGCGTCAAGGGCATCTCTGTGGGGATGACCTCGAGCGTGCCGCTCGCCTGGAGCGCGTTGTTCGCGACGAGCAACGCCGCCCGCGGGTACAGCAGCACCTCGAGCGTCGCAAGCTGCGGTGCGATGCCGAACTGCACGGCCGTGGGGTTCTGGTCGGGCGCCTCGAGCTGATCGGTCGCGTCGAGCTCGGCCTCGAGGCGGATCGTCTCGATCGGCGGTGCCTTCAGCCGCAGCGCCTGCGAGCGATCGGCCGCGCCGCCCTCCGTCGCGGCCCCTTGCGCCTGCAGCGTCCGCGTGAGCGTGTCGGGGTTGTACTGCATCGCGATCACGCGCGTGACCTGTCCCGAGTTCGGGTCGAGCAGCACGAGTCCGCCGCGCACGAGCTTGGGCGCGTTGGGGAACGTCGTCATCGGCGCGCCGCCGCGCTCACGGGTGCGCCCCGCCGCAGATCGTGTCGTCCCACCACACGTTGTGCGTGCCCCAGCGGGTGCCGTAGCTGGGCGTCGGTCCGTACGTGCTGCCGGTCGGATGCCCGATGCGCGTCGCGATCTTCCCATAGAGCTTCGCGAGGTCGAAGCAGCGCGGGTCGCAGTGCCCGCCGATCGCGGCGTCGACGACGAAGTGGGTCGTGATCGCCGGGAAGCGGCCGGACCCGTCCGCCGCACGTAGGTACAGGAGCGCGATGCTGTCGTACTGGTTCTCGCTGTACGGGGGAGACGACATCGGGATGATGTCTGGGTTCTTTGGATCGCACGTGTTCTCGTTCGTCGCGCCCTTCCGAACGCCGGGCTGCACGATCTCCACTGGGATGATCGACCCCACGCGCGTGTTGCGCTGACCGAAGTAGGAGCGCAACCCCGCCGCGGCAGCAGTGAGGTCGGCCTCCCGCCCCGCCGCGGCGACGGCGGCCGCACCTTCTGTATCGACGCGTCGCACGAGTTCACCGACTGCCCACGCGGCAGTCGTCATGACCTTTTCGTGCGAGCCGGCTGCAAGCTGCGCAATGGCGCCGCTCTGCGCCGGTTCCGTCTTCGTCTTCGCCCTGCCGAGCTTCTCCCC
>Ga0066698_10001266_pt1 | contig 10824 bp, 8 predicted proteins | sample GraSoiAngelo_147_FD_66457 | JGI IMG/M metagenome (GOLD analysis project Ga0066698, IMG submission 66457) | Grasslands soil microbial communities from the Angelo Coastal Reserve, California, USA - 14_1009_05_40cm | ecosystem: Environmental > Terrestrial > Soil > Grasslands | place: USA... | reverse complement strand
TTCCACGAGGAGCTGGCGAACGATCCGCCAGCGGCTCGCCCCCAGGGCCGCCCGGATGGCGAACTCCTTCTCTCGCGCAGTGGCCCGAGCGAGGAGCAGGTTGGCCACGTTGCCGCAGCCGATGAGCAGCAGCAGGGCCACGGCGGCGAGGACGATGAAGAGGGTGAGCCGGAAACGCCCGACGACCAGGTCCGCGAGCGACTGGACCTGGATCTTGAAGCGTTTGGGATAGTCCTTCGCGTACACCGTGGCCAGCCGGTGACCGACGGCGTCGAGGTCTGCTTCCGCCTGGCGGATCGAGACGCCGGGCCGGAGGTGCCCGAGCATGAACCAGCGGAGCGGGAACACGTTGGCGGCCGCGGCGGCCCGGCTGGGCTTTTCCGGGATCCACACGTCGGCGTCGCCCCACGCGAAGCGCGGGGGCATGATTCCGATCAAGGTACGGGAGGTCCCGTTGAGCACGAACTGCTTGTTCAGGATGCCGGCGTCCCGGTTGAAGCGGCCGACCCAGGTCTTGTAGCGAAGCACGAACACGGGCGGCGCGCCCGGCTCGTAGTCGGACGGCTGCATCACCCGGCCGTGCAGGGCGGGCATTCCGAAGAACTCGAACGTGCCCGGAGTCACGAGGAAGCCCTCGAACCGCTCGGTCCCTTCACCCGAGGTGTAGAGCACGTCCTGATCGGAGCTGGCGATCACCGCGTCGAACACGTGGTTCTGCTCGGTGTAGTCGAGCAGCTCGGGGCCGGTGAACGCGGCACGGCCCCCGGGCTCGGTGCGCTCCGTGTCGTGGACCTGGACCGTCATCAGCCGCTGCGAATCGGCGTAGGGAAACGGCACGATCAATACGTTGTAGATGACGCTGAAGAGGGCCGTGGAGGCCGAAATGCCGAGGGCGAGCGTGATGATGGCCACTCCGGCAAACCCGGGGCTCTTGGCGAGGGTGCGAATGGCGTTTCTCAGCAACGTCATGGCGGTGTTAACGCTCGCGACGTTACGAAGGTTCCGAAAGGAAGCCCCTTCTTGAACTTGAAGGGCGGGGCGACGACGTGAGGCACGTCAATTACGGCCCAAGGGGGCTGATATAGACTGCCCTGTACAGGAGGATCAACCATGAACGGTACTGCCGGACGTCTGTCGGTGATCTGCGCCGTGACGCTCGCGCTCTACAGCTGCGGAGGGGACAAGGCGTCGAGCCCGACCGCATCGAGCCCGACCGCGGGGGTTCAGACCGCAAGCGCGAACGGCGGCGATGGCAGCGTGACGGCCCAGGCTGCGCAGCCCAAGGTGACGATCTGCCACGTCCCACCGGGAAATCCCGACAACGCCCACACCATCACGATCGGCGCTCCCGCCGTTCCGGCTCACCTGGCCAACCATGACGGCGACGCCGTCGGTCCGTGCCCGGAGCCCACGCCCACTCCGTCCCCGACGCCCACTCCGGGATCCTAGCCGGCCGCCGGGAGGTCACGGGGAGTCGCGACCCCGTGACCTCTCTCGCCTCCTCTCGGTCCTCTCCCCCGCCCTTGCCGATACGCGCTTGCACCACCACAATGGAAGAGGCTCGGGGTGCCCGAGAAATCCAGGAGGCCGAATGACCGCGCTGCGCCGACCCATCGCCCTTTTCGCCGTCGCCGGCGCCCTCGGGGTGCCGTGGGCGGCCGTCACCATCTCCGCGGCGCCCGCGCCGTCGGTGCCGGCGAATGTCGGCCTCGACCTCGCCGGCATCGACCGATCCGTGGCGCCCGGCGCCGACTTCTTCGCCTACGCGAACGGCACCTGGATGAAGACGACGGAGATCCCCCCCGACCGCGCCACGTACGGTGTCGGCGCGATCGTGGCCGAGCAGACCAACCAGCGGACCAACGAGCTGATGAAGCAGGCGGCGAGCGCCCACGCGCCCGCCGGCTCCGACACGCGGAAGATCGGCGACTACTACGCGACCTACATGGATGAGGCGGCCATCGAGGCCAGGGGCCTCGCTCCCCTCCAGCCCGCCCTCGACCGCATCGCCGCCATCGGCGACCGGCGGGCGCTGGCGCGCGTGCTCGGCGGTACGCTGCGCGCCGACGTGGACGTGCTGAACGCGACGAACCTCTACACCGACAACCTGTTCGGCCTGTGGGTCGCGCAGGACCTGAATGACCCCGGCCGCTACCTGCCGTTCCTCCTCCAGGGCGGGCTCGACATGCCCGAGCGTGCCTACTACCTCGATTCCTCGGCGAGCATGACCGACATCCGCGCGAAGTATCGCGCGCACATCGCGAACGTCCTCACCCTCGCCCACGTCCCCGATGCACAGGGCAAAGCCGCCCGCATCTTCGACCTCGAGCACAAGATCGCGCAGGCGCACGTGACGCCGGAAGACTCCGCGGACGTCAAGAAGGGGAACAACCACTGGCCGCGGAAGCAGTTCGACGTCGCCGCCCCCGGCCTCGACTGGGGCGAGTACTTCGACGCGGCCGGCCTGGGCGGGCAGACCGAGTTCGTCGTCTGGCAGCCGAGCGCGCTCACCGGCCTGTCGGCGCTCGCGGCCAGCGAGCCGCTCGATACCTGGAAGGACTATCTCGTCTTCCATGCGATCGAGCACGGCGTGACCGTGCTGCCGAAGGCCTTCGGCGACGAGGCCTTCGCGTTCCACGGCACCGTGCTCGCCGGCACGCCGACACGGCGCGAGCGCTGGAAGCGCGCCGTCGATGCGACCGACGCCGCCCTGGGCGAGGCGGTCGGCCGTCTCTACGTCGGGCGGTATTTCCCGCCCGCGGCCAAGGCCCGGGCCGAGGAGATGGTGCGCAACATCATCGCCGGGTTCGGCCGGCGGATCGACAGGCTCGACTGGATGGCGCCCGCCACCAAGGCGAGCGCGAAAGAGAAGCTGGCCGCGTTGAAGGTCGGCGTCGGCTATCCGGACCGCTGGCGCGACTACTCCGGCCTGCAGGTCGTCGCCGGCGACGCCTTCGGCAACCTCGAGCGCGCGGAGACGTTCGAGTACCGGCGCAGCCTGGTCAGGCTGGGACAGAGCGTCGATCGCTCGGAGTGGGTGATGACGCCGCAGACGGTCAACGCGGTGAACCTGCCCGCGATGAACGCGATGAACTTCCCGGCCGCGATCCTGCGGCCGCCCTTCTTCGATCCGTCGCGGCCGCTGGCGATGGACTACGGCGCCATCGGGGCCGTCATCGGCCACGAGGTGAGCCACAGCTTCGACGACCAGGGCGCGATGTTCGACGCCTCCGGCCGGCTCCGGAACTGGTGGACGCCGGAGGACCTCGCCCACTTCGAGGCGTCGGGGGCGAAGCTCGTCAAGCAGTTCGACGCCTACAAGCCGCTGCCCGACCTCGCGGTCAACGGCAAGCTGACCCTCAGCGAGAACATCGCCGACGTGGCCGGCTTGAACGCGGCGTACGACGCCTACAAGCTGTCCCTCGACGGGAACCCGGCGCCGGTCGTCGAGGGGCTGACCGGCGACCAGCAGTTCTTCCTCAGCTTCGCCCAGAGCTGGCGGGCCAAGATGCGCGAGCCGGCGCTGCGCCAGCAGATCCTCGGCGACGGCCACGCCCCCGACGAGTACCGCGCCGACACGGTGCGCAACCTCGACGTCTGGTACGACGCGTTCGACGTCAAGCCGGGGCAGGCGCTCTATCTGGCCCCGGGCGACCGCGTCCACGTCTGGTGAACGTCTCTAAGAGAGATCCAGCGCGATCGCCAACGCCCTGTCCAGCTCGGACATCTTTCGCGGCGGCAGCGCGGAGACGAATCCCGTCAACTTGCGCTTGAACATCAGGGCAAGGAAATCACAGCGCACCGCCGACGTTCGAGGAAGGCCCTCGTCCGGACCCACGACCACCTCGGTCGACAGCCCGAGCACCTGGCCGTAGACAGGCGCGCAGATCACGGTCGAGACATCGTCGCTTTCGGCGATGAATGTACGCGAGACCACGACGTAGAAGCCGGGCTTCCCGCCCTGCTCGGGAGATCGCTCCGCTGTGCGGTAGATCTCTCCTCGTGTCACGGCTCGGCCTGCTCACCAACCAACGCCTCCGCTTGAAGCAGGACCTGCTCTCGATTCGCGGCCAGGATCTGCCGGTCACTGTCCTCGCGCTCTCGCTTCCGGCTGCGGACGATGAACTCGCGCACAGCACGGCGGATCACTTCCGATCGATTCACGCCGCCCTTGCGACCGCGTCCCCGACGGGCACCTTGCGCCATGCGATCGATGGCGGCCAGACTGGCCTCATCAATAGAAATCGCAATAGTCTTCATATCTGATATTATCATAGCACGTTCAGCCGAGCCGCGTGGTTCCCAGCAGCTCCTTCGGGTCCAGGCAGGCCTTGAGCGTGCGGCAGATCTCGCGGACGAGCGCCGGCGTGTAGCGGTCGTAGAAGGCCTGGTTGTGCGGGCCGATGCCGTGCTCCGCGCTGTAGCTGCCGCGGAAGCGGTTCACCGCCAGGTCGTAGACGAGCGGCTGCAGCTCGGCCTTGAGTTCGGCGGACGGCCGCGGCGCCTCTTCCCTCTTCCACACCAGGTTCAGGTGCACGCCTCCGTCACCCCAGTGGCCGAAGTCGCACACGCGGATGAACGGGTAGTCCGGCGCGAGCAGGTCGCGCGCGGCCTCGACGAAGGCGGGCATCGCGGATCGCGGCACGCTGATGTCGAGGCCCAGGACCTCGCCCTCGTGGCGCAGGCTCTCGGAGACGTGGTGGCGGATGTCCCACAGTCCAGCCGGCTTTCCCGGGAAGACGTCGGTCACGTCCTCCCCCGCCTCGCCCTCGATCATCGCTCCCAGCGTCGACTCCAGCAGCTCGTCGAGCGACAGGCGGTCGGCGGCGAGCATCGTCGATAGCTCCACGAGCACCGTGTACGGAGGCAGCGAGGCCCCGAAGGGGTTGCGCAGGCGCGGCTGGTAACGGAAGACCGGGGCGAGCGCCGCGTCGCTCATCACCTCGAAGGCGGAGAGCAGATCGCCCACGCTCCGCTCGAGGTGCGACAGCAGCGTCATGGCCGCCGAGCCCTCGGCCACCCCGACGAGGGCGGTCGCGCGCTGGGCCGGCCGCGGCGCCACCCGCAGCACGGCCCGCGTCACGACGCCAAAGACGCCGGACGTCCCGACGAAGACCTGCTTCGCATCCAGGCCCGTGTTGTTCTTGCGCAGCGCCGTCATCAGGTCGAGCACGGTGCCGTCGGCGAGCACCACCTCGAGGCCGAGCAGGTTCTGGCGCACGTCGCCGTAACGGAGGACGCGATTGCCCGCGGCATTGGTGGCGATCATCCCGCCGACGGTGGGATCGGCGCCGATGTCGATCGGGAACAGCAGCCCCTTCTCCGCGAGCGCGGCGTCGAGCTGGCTCAGCCGCACGCCGCCGCCCGCGGTCACGGTGCGGTCCACGGGATCGATCTCGAGGAGGCGGTCGAGGCGTTCGAGGCTGAGGACCAGCATCCGGCCGGAGCCGTCGGGCGTGGAGCCGCCGACGAGGCCGCTGTTCGCGCCCTGCGGCACCACCCGCAGCCCGCGTGACGAGGCGAGGGCCAGGACGCGCGACACCTCATCGGTGCTGCCCGGCCGCACCGCCGCCAGCGCCTTGCCGGCGCCGTAGCGCCAGCCCTGCTCGTACCGCGCCAGCTCGTGCGGCTCCGTGACGACCGCGCTTTCGCCCAGCAGGTCACGCAGCGCGCTCGCGACCACGGCCGGATCCGGCTTCTCCATACGACAGAGGATAGCGCGGGCTTCCGATGATACGCTGCCCCTTCATCGCAAGGACTGCGGGTGGTCACCTCCCTGGACAAGTCGCGCATCAAGATCGTGCTGCTGGAGGGCGTGCACGACCGCGCCGTGGAGAACTTCGCCCGCCACGGCTATTCGTCGGTGAAGCGCGACAAGAAGGCCCTGGTCGGCGACGAGCTGAAGGCCGCCGTCGCCGACGCGCACTTCGTCGGCATCCGCTCGCGCACGCGCCTCACGAAGGACGTCATCGCCGCCGCGCCCAAGCTGGTGACGATCGGCGCCTTCTGCATCGGCACCAACCAGATCGACCTCGACGCGGCCATGATGCGCGGCGTCCCTGTCTTCAACGCGCCCTTCTCCAACACGCGGTCGGTGGCGGAGCTGGTGCTGGCCGAGATCACGTTCCTGCTCCGGGGCATCCCCGCCAAGAACGCGCTCCTCCACCGCGGCGTGTGGGCCAAGTCGGCCGACGACGCGCGCGAGGTGCGGGGCAAGACGCTCGGGATCGTGGGCTACGGCAACATCGGCACGCAGCTCTCGGTGATGGCCGAGGCGCTCGGCATGGACGTCTGCTTCTACGACGTCGTGACCAAGCTGCCGCTGGGCAACGCGCGCATGAAGCCGTCGCTCGACGAGCTGCTGGCGGTCGCGGACGTCGTCACCTTCCACGTGCCCGAGACCGCGCTCACGAAGGGGATGATGGGCCGCGCGCAGTTCGCGCGCCTGAAGCCGGGGGCGATGCTCATCAACGCCTCGCGCGGCACCGTCGTGGACATCGACGCCGCCGTCGAGGCGCTCGAGAGCAAGCGCCTGGCCGGCGCGGCCTTCGACGTCTTCCCCGCCGAGCCCGGGGGCAACGACGAGGAGTTCCTCTCCCCCCTGCGCCGGTTCGAGAACGTGATCCTCACGCCCCACATCGCGGGCTCCACGATCGAGGCCCAGGCCAACATCGGCACCGAGGTGTCGGAGAAGCTGGTGCGCTACAGCGACAACGGCTCCACGCTCTCCGCGGTCAACTTTCCGGAGGTGTCGCTGCCCGCGCACCCGGGCAGCCACCGCCTCCTCCACATCCACCACAACGTGCCCGGGGTCCTGAGCCGGATCAACAGCGTGTTCTCGAAGAACCGCATCAACATCAGCGGCGAGTACCTGATGACCAACGCGAAGATCGGCTACGTCGTCATCGACGTGGAGGCGGAGTCCAGCCGCTTCGCCCTGAAGGCGCTCAACGCCATCGACGCGACGATCAGAACAAGGGTCCTTTTTTAGACCGAATGCGGCGCGCTCCGCTGCGCGCGCCGAACGCTCGCGCGGGAGAAGCTCAACTCCCGGCCTTCAGCGACGCCTTCAGGGCCTTCGCCTTCTCGCCCTGGCCGGCGGCGTCGGCGGCCCGCGCGGCGCCCGCGAGCGCGTAGCGTCGCTTCGGCGCGACCTTGAGCGAGGCCTCGTACTCGGCCAGCGCCTCGGCCGGCCGGCCCAGGTCCATCAGGAGATCGGCCCGCAGCTCGCGCGCCGGGAGCACCGCGCCCGGCGTCACGGGATGCTTGTCGGTCGTGGCCTCCAGATCGGCGGCCTGCTTCAGCAGATCCAGCGCCTCGTCGTTGCGCCCCTCGGCGCGGGCCAGCCAGCCGGCCGCGGCCCGGCGCTGGATCTCGATCTGTTCGGGCCAGTAGCCGATCTTGGCGTCGATCGCGGCCTGCCGCAACGCGGCGAGCCGCTCGACGGCCTGGCGCGCCCGGGTGATGTCGCCGCTCCGCGCCGCCCCGATCGCGCGCGCGAAGTGCGTGATCGCCTCCGCATAGGGAAAACTGGCCCAGGGGAACGACGCCGGTGCGACCTCGAGCGACGCGGCCTCGGCCCAGCGGCCGCGCTCCAGCGCGTAGCGGGCCGGAACCGCGGCCAGCGCGTAGGCGGCCGCGAACTGCGCGTTGTCGAGCTTGTCCACCTGCCGGACCCGCTCGACCATCCGCAGCGCGTCCGCGTCGCGGCCCTCCTGCAGGTAGGCGTAGGTGAGGTAGTCGACGGCGTGCAGCTCGTCGAAGGAGGTCGCGCCGGGATGGGTCTTGTCGCAGTGTGCGCGCGCGGCGGCCGCCGAGTCCACGTTCGACCGGATGGCGTCGTCCCAAAGGCCGAGCCGCACGAAGATGTGCGAGGGCATGTGCAGCGCGTGCGGCGACGACTCGGCGATCTTCGAGTAGCTGCGCGCGGCGGGCAGCGCCAGCTCGGCCAGCTCGGGATAGTCGAAGCTGTGGATGAGGTAGTGCGCGACGCCGGGATGGTCCGGCTGCGCGGGAAGCACGCGGTTGAGGATCGCGCCCGCCTTCTTCTGGTTCGCGTAGGTCTTGTCGGCCGGCGACGCCGTGCCTACCAGCACGAGCGCATAGAAGATGCTGGCCTCCCGGTCGTCGGGGTAGCGCTCGGCCAGCCGCTCCATCGCCCTCTCGTACGCCACGGCGCGCGGGCGGTGGTCCACCGTGTCGGCGTCCTTGAAGAACGCCTCGATCGCCGCGACGTAGTCGCGCTCGCGCTCGGTCTTGGCGGCGGCCGCCCGAGCCTTGGCCACGGCGTCCTGCCCGCGCTTCAGCTCCGCGGCCGTGGGCGGCGACCAGATCGGGTGGTACAGGCTCATCGCCACCCCCCACTGCGCGATCGCGCACGAGGGATCGGCGGCGGCGACCTCGCCAAAAGCCTTCTCCGCCTCCTCGTACCAGAACGAGTGGAGCAGCGCCACCGCGCGCACGAACCGCGCCTGCACGGCCGGCGCGCACGACGTGGGGAAGCTGACCGTGCCCAGCTTCTCGGGACGCGCGTGCTGGTGCTGGTCGTGGACGTCGTCGGCCGCCGCGGGCGCCACCGCCAGCGCGCCGGCGAGCAGAGCGGGCCCGAGCGACACGCGGAAGGACGGCATGGGCACCTCCTGTCTGATCGGGACGGCTAATTGTAGACCTGACGCTACTTCACCGCGAAGGCGAGCACCGAGTCGGACAGCGTGCGGCTCAGCTCGCGCGAGATGCCGCCGCCCCCCGCGGCGATCACCACGTATTGGCGGCCGTCGCGGCCCATGAACGTCATCGGGTTCGCGTGGGCGTTCGCGGGCAGGCGGTACGACCACAGCTCCCGCCCCGTCGCGGCGTCGAACGCGCGGAAGCGCCGGTCCACGGTGCCGCCGATGAACACGAGGCCGCCGGCGGTCACGATCGCGCCGCCCAGGCTCTGGATTCCGGTCTTCGGCACCCCGCGGGCCTCCAGCTCGTCCACGACACCGAGCGGCACGCGCCAGGCGATCTCGCCGCGGTTCAGGTCCACGGCGTTCAGGGTTCCCCAGGGCGGTGAGAGGCACGGCCACCCGTTGGCGTCGCGGAACGACGTCGTGTCGTCCGAGCGGCCCTGCCAGGTGTACGGCAGCGGCGCGCCCAGACCGGTCGGGCGCAGGTTGATGACGTCGCCGTCTTCGTTGGCTCCGACGTAGAGCAGGCCGGTCGCGGGATCGAGGGCGCCTCCGCCCCAGTTACCGCCGCCGCGGAGGCCCGGAAGCTGGATCGAGGGCTTGAGCGACGGCGGGCGGAAGATCGCGCCGCTCGCCGCGCGGTCGAAGAACGAGCGGCACTCGTCGGCCGACTCGGGCGTTACGTTCGACAAGTCGTCGCGGGTGACCTTCTGGCGCGAGAGCGCGGGCGGTTTGAGGGGAAACGGCTGCGTCGGCGACGTGGCCTCGCCCGGCACGTCGCTCGCGGGCACCGGCCGCTCCTCGACCGGAAACAGCGGCTTTCCGGTCAGCCGATCGAGCACGTAGACGAAGCCCATCTTCGTCACCTGCGCGACGGCGGGGGCCTCGCGCCCGTCGCCGCGGAACATAAAGAGCACCGGCTGCGCGGGCAGGTCGTAGTCCCAGAGGTCGTGATGGACCATCTGGAAGTGCCAGAGGTAGCGGCCCGTGGCCGCATCGAGCGCGACCAGCGAGTTGCCGTAGAGGTTCGCGCCGTGACGGTCGCCGCCGTAGAAGTCGGCGGCGGGAGAGCCGATGGGCAGGAACACCATCCCCCGCTCGACGTCGACGCTCATGATCGACCAGACGTTGGCGCCCATCCGGTCCCTCCACGAGTCGCCGGCCCAGGTGTCGTGCCCGGCCTCGCCCGGGCGCGGCACGGTGTGGAAGCGCCAGGCCTCCCGGCCGGTGCGCACGTCGAAGGCGCGCACGTCGCCGTACGGGCCGCGGCCCGGGAACTCCTGCTGCGCGACGCCCGTGATCACGAGATCGCGGAAGACGACGGGCGGCGCCGTGATGCGCACCGTGCCCCACGACGCGTCCTGCGGCCATCGTCCGTGCAGCTCCTCGCGCAGGTCCACGGCGCCGCCCGTGCCGAAATCGGCGCACGGCTTCCCGGTCGCCGCATCCAGGGCGAGCAGACGGCCGTCGACGGTGCCGGAGAGGATGCGGCGCTCGCAGGCGCGAGCGCCGGCGGCGCCGCCGCCCGCCTCCCAGTAGGCCACGCCGCGATGCGCGTTGAACTCGCGCACGGCCTTGTCCTTCTGCGGGTCGAAGCTCCAGGCCTCCTTGCCCGTCTCGGGCTCGAGGGCGATCACGCGGCTCGATGGCGTGGAGAGATAGAGCATGCCGCGAACGACCAGCGGCGTCGCGTTGAAGCTGGCGCGCCAGGGGGAATGGGCGAGGCCGAGAAGCAGCTCGCCCGTGCGGTACGTCCAGGCGGGCTCGAGGCGCGCGACGTTGCCCCGGTCGATCTGGCGCAGGGCGGAGAAGCGGATGCCGCCCGGCGAGCCGCCCCACGCGCGCCATTCCCCGGCGCCCGCGGCCTCGGGCGACACCGCCCCCGCCGCGGGGCTCGTGCCGGCGAGCACGAGGAGCGCGGCCGTCCGCAGTCCGCTTCGCGTCGAGAGCATGCGCGAGAGCAGGGTATCTTGCGCCGGCATTACAGCCCCGAAGGCGGAAGATAGGGCAGCATCCGCGTGAACAGCCAGCACAGGAAGAGCACCACGGGCACGTGGAAGACGAGCTGGAGGATCGAGTAGCCCGCGAGGTCGCGGGCGCGCACGTTCAGGATCCCCATGAGCGGCAGCATCCAGAACGGGTTGATCAGGTTCGG
>Ga0066698_10001265_pt1 | contig 10827 bp, 8 predicted proteins | sample GraSoiAngelo_147_FD_66457 | JGI IMG/M metagenome (GOLD analysis project Ga0066698, IMG submission 66457) | Grasslands soil microbial communities from the Angelo Coastal Reserve, California, USA - 14_1009_05_40cm | ecosystem: Environmental > Terrestrial > Soil > Grasslands | place: USA... | reverse complement strand
TGATCACTGGATCGACTGCAGTCCATATTCTGTTCCCCGTGTTTACCGTGAGCGTGTAGCTGCCCGCCGCGATTCCAGTGAACGAAAACTGGCCACTCGCAGAAGTCGTCGCGGAGTACTCCTGTTTGCTGTCTGCGGCAATCAACTTGACCGTGGCCTTGCCAACTGGATTTCCTCCAGCTTCGCGCAGCACGCCACTCAAAGAAGGCAAAGGAGCCGAGTACAACGAAGGAATGGGCAGAAATACCAGAAAGAGAAAGAAGGCACGAGACATTTCACGGAACCAGGAGGGCATCGCGAAACATTATACGCAGGTTTATTTTGTGCACGATATGGCTCGGGCCCCGGCCGCTATCGCGGCTGCGCGGATGTTGGTATAGAATGAGACAGTTTTGTAGTCTCATTGAGGAAATCCAATGAAAAAGCCTGCTTTGCCTTACCTTCGAATGAGTTTGCTCGTCCTCGCCTCATTGATCCTCTCGTCCGGCTACGCCATCGTGGCGGACGACTCTTCCTCCTCGCTTCCAGCACCGCCAGCGGCGAAGAAAATTCCGAAGACGACGGAAATCAATGGCCATACGCTGGTAGACAACTACTATTGGCTGCGCGAAAAGAAGAATCCCGAAGTAAAAGCTTATCTGGAAGCCGAGAACGCTTACACCGATGCGGTGATGAAGCCCACCGAAGCTTTACAAAAAAAGCTGTACGACGAAATGCTGAGCCGCATCAAGGAAACGGACGTCGAGGTGCCCTATAAGGACGGCGGCTACTTCTACTACACGCGGACCGAGGCCGGGAAGCAATACGCCATCCGTTGCCGGAAAAAGGGCAGCATGGACGCTCCTGAAGAGATTCTGCTGGACGTAAATGAACTGGCCAAAGGGCAGAAGTTCATGTCGCTCGGAGCGTACAACGTCAGCGACGACGGCAACTTGTTAGCGTACACAACGGACAACACCGGATTCCGCCAGTTCACCCTGGCCGTAAAAGATTTGCGCACCGGCAAACTGCTACCGGACCACGCCGAGCGCGTCGACTCCGTCGCCTGGGCCAACGACAACAAAACCATCTTCTACACCACGGAGGATGCGGTATCGAAACGCTCTAATCAGTTCTATCGTCACAACGTCGGTACCACCGTTCCAGACACCCTCGTCTACGAAGAAAAGGACGAAAGGTTCGACATTGGCACCGGCAAGACCCGCAGCAAAGCCTATTTATTGCTCATTTCCGGCAGTCACACCACCAGCGAAGCGCGCTACATTCCCGCCGATCAGCCCATGGCGGAATGGAAACTCATGGAACCTCGCAAACAGGACGTTGAGTACTACCCGGACCACAATGGCAATTTCTTTTATATCCGCGTGAACGACACAGGACGCAATTTCCGTCTGGTCAAAGCCCCGGTCTCGGATCCCGGCAGCAAGAATTGGCAGGAGGTCGTGCCGCATCGCGCCGATGTGATGCTCGATGATACGGATTTCTTCAAGAACTATTACATTTCTTACGAACGGGAGAAGGGCTTGCCGCAAATTCGCGTGACCGGCCTGCAAAGCGGAGAGTCCCGTCGCCTCGAATTTCCGGAGCCGGCTTATGTCGACTATCCCTACCTCAATCGTGAATACGACACGGCCAAGTTCCGTTATGGCTACCAGTCGTTCATTACTCCGCAGTCGGTGTTCGAATACGACATGGCGAGCGGCAGCACGACCTTGCTCAAGCAGAAAGAAGTACCCGGAGGCTATGACCGCACGCGCTATCAAGTGGAGCGCATTTTTGCGACGGCATCCGATGGCATCAAGATTCCCATCACCGTCGTACATCTCAAAGGCGCCAAGCTGGATGGAAAGGGTCCGCTTTATCTAACCGGCTACGGTTCCTACGGCTATCCTTACGACATCAGTTTTAACTCCAACCTCTTCAGCATGGTCGATCGTGGGGTCGTAGCAGCGGTCGCGCACATTCGCGGCGGCGGCGAAATGGGCAAGGCCTGGCACGACGACGGCCGCATGATGCATAAGAAAAACACGTTCACCGATTTCATTTCCTCTGCTGAATATCTCGTGGGCCAAGGATATGGTTCGAAGGACCGCCTGGTGATCGAAGGAAGAAGCGCCGGGGGCCTCTTGATGGGCGCGGTCCTGAATATGCGGCCGGACTTATTTCACGCCGCCCTGGTGGGCGTTCCGTTCGTGGACGTCATGAACACCATGCTCGATGAATCTCTGCCTCTCACCGTCAGCGAATTCGAGGAGTGGGGCAATCCCAAGCAGAAACCGGCTTTCGATTACATGATTACCTACTCGCCGTACGACAACATTGAGCCGAAAAGCTATCCCAACATGCTGGTGCGGACCTCCTTCAATGACAGTCAGGTGATGTACTGGGAGCCGGCCAAATACGTCGCGAAGATGCGCGCGATTCGAACCGACCACAACACGATGATCCTGAAGACCAACATGAATCCAGCCGGGCACGGCGGCGCCTCCGGCCGATACGACCGTTTGCGCGAGACGGCGTTTGATTACGCCTACTTTCTCACCCAGATGGGAATTCAGAATTGACCGCCCGCCGGTCAGTCCCCAGCCATAAAACAACGCGCCGATTGCCCAGGTTTGTGGTTAGAATACTGGTTACACCCTGTTCGAGGGGGAGTTGAGTCGTACCCAGGCGATTCAGAATTCCAGATAGCGCGTTCCTGGGGGTAGCGGATGAATATTCAATTCGTAGTGCGCAATGTGGTTTTCTGCCTTGCGTTGTCTCGCCTGATTGTTCCTTTCACAGCCCACGCTCAGAGCCAGGTCCTGGGCGAGGTGAAATTGGTCGGAAAGACTAAAGCTGATAAAACATCCGGAGTTTGGGTCGATGGACAATATCTAGGCTACGTCGATGAACTGAAGTCTGAGAAGAAACTCTTGCTTATGCCCGGCGAACACGAGATCGCCATTCGTCAGGCAGGGTATACGGATTTCACGAAGAAGGTCGTCGTGGAACCGCACAAGAAAACCGAGGTGCAAGTTGTGATGCTGAAGGACCCTCGGACTCGCCTGCCAACTGTTACTTCTCTCATCAAACTAAAAGTCACTCCAGACCGGGCTGCGGTTTTTGTGGATGACGCTTTCGCCGGAACCGTCACTGAATTCAGCGGCGTGGGGCACGGCATGCTCGTCAGCCCCGGGAAACACCGCATCAAGATTGCTCTTGCCGGATACCAAGCTTTCGAAACAGAGGTCAATCTGCTTGCGCATCAGAAAATGACCATCAAAACTGACTTGCTGCAAGGAAGCATCACGCAGGCCGGAGCTTCGATAAAACAAGAGTAGGAAAATCCAGTCACGACGGATCGCGACTCTAGTAGCTGCGAGCGGTGGCAACGGTGTCGCGGGAAGCGGCGAGAGCGCGAAGCGAGTCGATATAAGGCGCGCGGGCGACACCGCGTTCCGTAAAGATCGCCGCGATGTACCGGGCGGGAGTAACGTCGAAGGCGGGATGCGCGGCGTGAACATCCGGCGCGATGCGAACGCCCTGGAGATGCGTGACTTCATCGGCGGAACGCTCTTCGATGGGGATGTGCTCGCCATCCGCTATGGATAAATCGAAAGTAGAAACGGGCGCGGCAACATAAAACGGCACGTTATTTTCTTTGGCGAGTACTGCGATCTGATAGGTGCCGATTTTGTTGGCGGTGTCCCCGTTCGCGGCGATGCGGTCCGCGCCGGTAACGATCGCGCCGACTTTTCCTGATTTCAAAAAGTGGCCCGCCATATTGTCGGTGATAAGGGTGAGCGGAATTCCGCCTTTATGAAGTTCCCAGGCGGTGAGGCGCGCGCCTTGCAGATAAGGCCGCGTTTCGGGAACAAGCACGTGGATCTTTCTTCCTTGCTCGAATGCCACGCGAATTACTCCGAGCGCCGTGCCGATGCCAGCGGTAGCGAGCGCGCCGGCGTTGCATTGCGTCATCACCTGGCCTTCGCTCGGCATGAATTCCGCTCCAAAGCTTCCGATAGCTTGGTCCGTCGCTTTTTTCTCGAGATGAATTTGCTTGGCTTCGTCGACCATTCCCTGCCGGATCGTGCCGAGGTCCGAGCTCTTTGAAGTTAATTCCGCAAAGCGTCGCTTCATACGCTCAAGCGCCCAGAAAAGATCAACCGCCGTCGGACGCGTTTTTGCAAGCGTCTCACAAATTTCCGTGAATTCGGCGCGGAGCGCTTCCACCGAAATTGCCTGGGAATGCAGAACGCCGAGAGCCGCGCCCATGGCAGCCGCCACCCCAATCGCCGGAGCGCCGCGAATGACCATTTCGCGAATGGCTTTGGCGATTTCACGGTAATCCGTGTACGTGTAGCTGACCTCTTCGGCGGGAAGCCGCCGCTGGTCAAGCATGACCACGCCGTGCTCCGTCCATTTGATAGGTTGGGCTACGTACATTCTGTCGTCATCCTGGCAAAGTTCAATTGTAGCGGAGGCCGGGGCCGAAAACGAATCGCGCCATCGTGCAAATTCAGGGGCTCGGAGGCATCTGCGTGAAGCCCTTGGTCGCGATGATCGAGGTGATCGCGATCATGGAATTGTAGCCGAGGTGAAGGAGAAAACTCGCGAGAACCGTTCCGGTCCAGGCCCGTGCAAACGTGAAGATAATGCCGACGAGAGTCAGGAGGCCCACAAGGCCCCAGGTCCATCCGAGTTGTGCGCCGTGCATGAGGCCAAACAAGGTTCCAGTGATAACAATGCCGACAAAAGTGCCGAACCGGATGGCGCCGGGAGGATCGGCCCCAGCATTTTGCGCAAGGCCCGAAAATTTACTGGCGAAAAGCGGGTACAGATAACCGCGGAAAACCGTTTCTTCGACCAGCGGAGCGACGAAAACCGCCATGGCCATCAGCAGCATGGCGCCGGTGCGGCTCTTGAAGAGCTCCTGAATGGGAACGTGATCCACGTTTTTGACGCGCGAGCTGGCTAAGGCCACGAAAATGGCCAAGCCGCAGCCGGAAAGGAAATACATCCACGGGCTGCCCTTGCCGGTGGTGGGATCGGACCTGAGTCTCTTCCAGCCGAGAGAACGCCAAAAGGGAAGGCCGCGCAAGACCGCGAGAGTCATGTAGAGAAAAAGGAAAAGCAATGCGTACCAGAGAACGTTTGTGCCGACCAGGAATTGCGGCTTGGACTCAATCATCTGCTGCAGTTGTTTTTGCGTGAGGTGCTTGTTGGCGGAGAGCAGCAATACGGCGCCGACTTGAACGATCAGCAGGCTGCTAAATCCAAAAATCAAAAAGACAATGAGATGCACCCAGGACCAGGAGATGCACAGGTCTTCAGGAAGAAAAGGCTTTTCTTTGCAGGGAGTGGCGGCCGCAAAAGAGATGGGGTCGCCGCCAAGAGGTGCAGAGACCGGCTCCCCAGAAGATAATGCGGCTGCATCGCTTTCCAAAGGCTCCGAGTCGATATTCGGCTCGAGCGGCTTCAGCGGATTGTCGTCAAAGAGGCTCATCGTTTTCCAGTTCGGCCTTTCTTGGGCCAGCCGGCAGCCAGTGCGGCGGCGACGAGCGGCATAAGCAACTCGTGATGGCCGGTGATGGCGTAGCCGTGCGATTCAGGTCCGCTGCGTCCGTGGGCTGGCGCGGTGGGGCGCTTCACTACATTCTGCAACGGGCGGTAGTGCTGGATAAAGTCGAAGTTCGCAGTGGTAATAGGGCGGAGTGGAACGCCGAGATTGCGCACGACGGAAACCGCTTTCAAAAAAATCTCGGGCAGAAGAACCGCCGATCCCCAATTGAGATAAACGCCTCCAGGATGCATCAGCTGCACAAGCGCGCAGAACAAACGGAAATCGTGATGCGTGGCATCGCCCAGCGCCGCGCCGTTAGCCGCTGGATGCATGTGCGGGATGTCCGTGCCGATGGCCAGGTGAATCGTCACGGGGATGCGGCGTTTGTACGCCACGGCGAGGACGCTGAAATCGGCGTGTTTCACTTCGATGACGCCGCTGGAAAGAAATTGCCCGGCAGCTTCCCCGTAGCCAATCCGAATGCGGTGAGCAAGTTTGGCGATTTCGTTGAGATATTGTCCTGTTTCTTCGGCCATGCCGAATTGGCCTTCGCCAAGACCGGCATCCACATCTTCGGAAGTGTTTCCAGAGAGGGCGATTTCAAAATCGTGAATAAGCGCCGCGCCGTTCATGGCGATTCCGGAGATGAATCCGCGTTTCATCAAATCGATCAGAACGGGTCCGAGGCCGACCTTGATGACGTGCCCGCCGATCCCCCAGAGAATGGCTTTACGCTGTTTGCGCGCAATGTGAATCGCGCTGAGGAGGTTGCGTAGATCTTCTCCCGCAAGAATGTCCGGCAGTGAATCGAGAAATTGTGTGAGCGAGCTGTTCGTGCCGGCCGGTTTCGCGAAATCGCGGACACTGACTTTGCTTTTGCGCGAAGCGAGCGGATAGGTACGCACCGCGCCAAGAGACAGAGGCTGGATGGAATAGTTGCTCATGACAAGGGCTTCACTCTACGGTTAAGCACCGCCGCTTGCAAGCAGCAGGCGCTTCGGCCCGGTGCGTTCGTTTGATGTCTGCCGGCCCAGTTCAGCACAAGAACCGACCGACGGGGATGACGCCACCCAGGGAAACAATGAGAGGAATGTCAGCCAGACACGAGATGACGATTCCACCCAATCGCCACAAGCGATCCGCCCGCCCACCTCCGGCGATCCACTGTAAAGGAGAAATAGGACCGGGAAGAATCAGAAGGGCCATGATGGTCCACTCAATCCAGCGCACCGGAACGTAGACGCAGAGATACGCAATGAGGTTTTCAGGAAGACCGGGCACCAGGGCCGTGATCAGGGCGCTGCTGAGAAAATAAATCAGAACGCCAAAGAACAATCCGAGCGACAGGCGAATAGCACCGTAAAGAACGGCGCGGCCAAGTACGCGGGAATTCTCAGGCCGGAAAGCGCGCAAACCAAAATAGCACCAGGCCGAGTAAGCCAGGAATTTTCCGCCAAAATAGAGAAGAGCTTCCATCACTTGCACGGTCCCGTGAAGAACATAATCCTATTTCCCGTGGCCATTTGTCCCGGAGGTTCCCACTGAGAGTACGCGGGCGAGGACCTGGCCGGTATAGGATTTTCTTGTGCGGGCGACGAGTTCGGGCGGACCCTGGGCGACGATGCGGCCGCCGCCTTCGCCTCCTTCGGGACCAAGGTCGATGATCCAGTCAGCTTGTTTGATGACGTCGAGATGATGCTCGATGATGAGCACGGTGTTGCCTAGATCAACCAGGCGCTGAAGAACATCTAGAAGTTTTCGCACGTCGTCAAAATGCAATCCCGTAGTGGGCTCATCGAGGATGTAAAGCGTGCGGCCGGTCTGGCGCTTGGAGAGTTCCCGGGCAAGCTTGATGCGCTGGGCTTCGCCGCCGGAAAGAGTTGTTGCGGATTGCCCGAGCGTGACGTAGCCGAGGCCGACTTCGACGAGCGTTGAAAGTTTTTGCTGAATTTGCGGAATATTTTCTAGAAGCTTCAGCGCGTCGGAAGAAGGCAGATTCAAAACATCGCTGATGGAATGGCCTTTGTAGCGCACGGCGAGCGTTTCCGAATTGTAGCGGCGTCCACGGCACACTTCGCACATCACGTAAACGTCGGGAAGAAAATTCATTTCGATGCGGCGGAGGCCGTCGCCCTGGCAGGCTTCGCAGCGGCCGCCTTTTACGTTGAAGCTGAACCGGCCGGGGCGATAGCCGCGCTCACGCGATTCCGGAAGCATGGCAAAGAGATCGCGGATCGGAGCGAACACACCGGTATAAGTCGCAGGGTTCGATCGCGGCGTGCGGCCGATCGGCGCTTGATCGATCTCGATGACTTTGTCGATTTGGTCGGCTCCGATGATTTCGCGATGCGCGGCGGGCGCTTCGGAGGAGCGATAGAGTTTCTGCGCGAGCGCGCGATAGAGAATGTCGTTGACAAGCGTGGATTTGCCGGAGCCGGAGACGCCGGTTACGACTGTGAGCAATCCAAGCGGAATCGTGATGTCCACTTCTTTGAGATTGTTCGCGCTAGCACCTAGAATTTGTATCGCTTTGCCGTTTAGACTTCGGCGTTTTTCGGGGACTGCGATCTTCGCAGCGCCGCTTAAGTATTGGCCGGTGAGCGATTCGGTGGTGGCTTCGATTTGCGCGGGTTTGCCTTGCGCGACGAGGTAGCCGCCGGCGTTGCCTGCCCCGGGCCCAAGGTCCACCACGAAATCGGCGCGGCGGATGGTGTCTTCGTCGTGCTCAACGACCAAGACGGTATTGCCGAGATTGCGGAGATGTTCGAGCGAGCCGAGGAGGCGCGCATTGTCTCGCGCGTGAAGGCCGATGCTGGGTTCGTCGAGAACATAGAGAACGCCACGAAGTCGCGAGCCGATTTGCGTGGCCAGGCGGATGCGCTGGGCTTCACCGCCGGAAAGCGTGGCGGCAGAACGGTCCAGGCTGAGATAACCAAGACCGACGGCAAGCAGGAAATCGATGCGCTCGGCGACTTCTTCGAGCGGACGCGCGGCGATCTCCTTTTGGCGTTCGGTGAGCTGCGCGATCATCTTGTCCACGGCAGGACGCGCCGCGCTAAGCGAAAACGCCGTGAAATCCGCGATGGAACAGCCGGCAAGTTTGACGGCCAGCGATTCTGGCCGCAGGCGCTTGCCGTGGCAAACGCCGCAAAGCGTGGCGGACATGTATTGGGTCATCCACTCGCGATAAGTGTCTGAGCTGGACTCTTCGAAATTGCGTTCGAGAAATTTCAGGATTCCCGGAAAGCGAAAACCCTTTTCTGTTTTTGATTTCTTCGGTGTTGATTCGCCATCCGATCGCGCGTTCGACGGAGGGTATCCATACAAGAGCAGGTTTTGGATGCGCGCGGGGAATTTCTCAAATGGCGTTTCCAGATCGAAGCCGTGGGCGTAGGCGCCCAGTTCGAGCGTGCGCTTGAGAATCGCGGAGCCGGAGCCTGGGCCGAGGGCGCCATCAAAAAGCGGACGGCTCCAGTCATTGATAATCCTTGAAGGATCGAAATCGTATTTTGAGCCGAGACCGTTGCACGCGGGGCATGCTCCGTACGGCGAATTGAAGCTGAAGGAGCGCGGCTCGAGTTGCGGGACGGAGATACCGCAATCGGAACACGCGAGCTTTTCGGAAAGCGTGTGTTCCTTGCTGCCGACGATGGCGACGGTGACGAGACCGCTGGCCAATTTGAGCGCGGTGGCGATGGATTGTTCGAGGCGCGCGGCGATGCCTTGCTTGACAAGCAGGCGGTCAATGACGATTTCGATGGTGTGGTTCTTGCGCTTGTCGATGACCGGAAGTTCATCCAACTGGTAAAGCTCGCCGTTGATGCGCGCGCGGACGTAGCCGTCGTGCGCGAATTTTTCAAGCTCCTTGCGATAAGCGCCTTTGCGTCCGCGGACGATGGGCGCGAGGATCATAATGCGGTCGTCCGGCTTGCAGATTTCGCCGTGCAGGATGGATTGAACGATCTGCTCGCTGGACTGGCGCGTGATGGGCTTTCCGCAATTCGGACAGTGCGGAACACCGACGGACGCATAGATGACGCGGAGATAATCGTAAATTTCCGTGATGGTGCCGACGGTGGAGCGCGGCGAACGCGTAGTGGTTTTTTGCTCGATGGCGATCGAAGGAGAGAGTCCTTCGATGACGTCAACTTCGGGGCGCTCCATCTGGTCGAGAAACTGGCGCGCGTAGGCGGAAAGCGATTCCACGTAGCGGCGCTGGCCCTCTGCGTAAATGGTGTCAAACGCCAGCGAGGATTTTCCCGAGCCGGAAAGACCGGTGATGACCGTGAGGCTGTTCCGGGGGATTTCGACGCTGATGTTTTTCAGGTTGTGCTGGCGCGCGCCCCGGATTACCAGTTTGGTCAGGCCCATGAGTCAGAAACGCTCCCTCCACAGGAGCCCCGGCGCTCAGTAGGTACACTAAGCCCAAGATAACTTCTCACAATAGCAGGAGGGAAAGAACAGGGTCAAGCAGAGGGCCGAGGTATCAATTTTAGGTTGCCCATGACTCAGGTTAATCCAGTTTTGCTTCGGATGAATGAAATTATTCCCTTGTCCCAGCGATAGTCATACGTTCTATCGCGAGGGAGCGCGAAATAGATTCTGCCGAAGGGGAAGTTGTAGTGTCTGGTTTTGATCAGACCCCAGACCCAAAATGTGGTACATCCAATGATCTCGGAGTATGGGAGCGATCGGCATTGGAAGAGCCTTCTATACTTTAGGGTTTCCGCGTCGGGTTTTACGCGGCTCAGCCACACGAATGTAAGGCTCAACGAAAAGGGAAGAGCAGCAGCAATAGCGCTCAGCGGGTGTTCTGCATTGAAGAATATATATGCCGAATAAAGGAGTGCTGGGCCCATGACAAATTTCGGAAACCAATAATCGGCAGAGAAGGTCTCCAGAGCGGTTGGGAATTTATATTCGTTGGCCATGTCACATCCCCGAGTAGGTTTGGCGGCGAAGGAATTGGCCGGAGCCGGGGCGGCCGACGAATTTGCCGGACTCGATGACGGTGCGGCCGCGGGAGAAAACGGTTTTGGGCGCGCCTTTGATCTTGATGCCCTCGAACATGGAATAATCCACGCGCATGTGGTGGGTCTTTGCGCTGATGACTTCCTCGTGATTGGGATCGAAGATGACCACGTCGGCATCGGAGCCGACGGCGATGGTGCCTTTGCGCGGGTAGAGGCCGAAGAGTTTTGCCGGCGCGGTTGCAACGAGCTGGACAAAACGATTGGGCGAAAAATGCTTGCCGTGGACGCCGCCGGTATAGACGAGGCTTA
>Ga0066698_10001262_pt1 | contig 10837 bp, 11 predicted proteins | sample GraSoiAngelo_147_FD_66457 | JGI IMG/M metagenome (GOLD analysis project Ga0066698, IMG submission 66457) | Grasslands soil microbial communities from the Angelo Coastal Reserve, California, USA - 14_1009_05_40cm | ecosystem: Environmental > Terrestrial > Soil > Grasslands | place: USA... | reverse complement strand
ACGGCCAACATCGCCGGGCCGGCATCGCCGCCGCTCTCGAGAATGACCCGGCGATTGGCGAGGACTCGATCTCAGTCGTGCTCTTTCCGTTCGAGAACCACGACCGGGCGCAGCAGATGTTCAGCGACCTCAACCGCACCGCTCAGTCGACCACGAAGAGCCTGAACATCCTCTACGACCACCGCGATCGTCTTGCCAACATCACGATGACCTTGCTGTCCCAAGTCGCCGTGCTTGAGGGCCGTGTGGACAAGGAGCACGCATCACTCGCGAAGCGCTCGCCAGCCCTCATCACTCTAGGTTCCCTTCATGACGCAACGAAAGAGATGCTCGGCGAGGTGACCGAGGAGAACTTCACGGAGAAGGTCGACCTCGCCGTCGCGTTCTGGCAGACGCTCGCAGCAGCCATCCCCGCGTGGGCGGCGGTCGCCTCTGGATCTGCCACCGCGCCGCAAATCCGCGAGCACACAATCGCGACGCACGCCGTCACGCTCAGGGCGATTGGCGCGGCTGGACGCCCCCTTATCGAGCTGCGACCTGACGCATGGGCGTCGACAATGACCGATGTTTTCTCAAGGATCGACTGGTCACGCGCTAACCCGGAGTGGGACGGCGTTGTCGTGACGGGTGGCGATGTCCTGAATCGCCGGCAGAATCAACGTGACCTTACTGAGCTCCTACGGGTCAAGCTCGGCATCGCCACCCCTGAGGAACATCTCCGTCGTCTTGTTCACGAGATCGGTAACAACAGGCCTGACCTTGCACTGATCGCGCGCCTCCGCGCTGCCGACACTCGATCGGCGGCGATTGAGGACGTCTCGAAGCTGGAGACCAGCGGCGAAGTACGTGCCGGCGCCACTGAAGAGCTACGTCAGCTGCTCGATCAGGTTTATGCGGTGGCTGCGTGACGATGGCATCCCCTCGTCTCAGCCGACCGTCATTCGACACCGCCATTTCGAACACAGACATCGTTTTGGTCATCCTTTTGGACCTCGGTGGCGCCCACAAGCTCATCGACATCGAAAACATCGCCGAGGGCGCCTGGCATGCGATCCCGTCCCGGTTTTCGTGGCCACGACACCAGCAGTACCCGGACCTCGACGCTGTCGACGTCACCCTCCGCGCCGCGAAGAAGAACGATCAGCTCGTGACTGGTTCGAAAAAGGAAGGTTGGATGCTGACGTCGGCCGGGATCAGCAGGGCGGAGCAGCATGAGGCGGGCGTGCGCGCGTTTATCGCCGAGTTCGGAAAGGCCGGCCGCATGGACAACCGGCGCGAACGGGGAGGGCTCGACTCGGCCGCAGTGCGGCGGCTCGAGCAGCTGCGCAACAGCGCGGCGGCCAGTAAGCACCAGGCAGGCCAGGACGACACCATCAGTGTCTATGACTTTCTTGCGTTCTTCGCAATTAACCAGTACATGCCTGACCGTAAGTATTTGGCTAACCGCCAGGCGGTAGAGAACCTGGTTCGCGACGAACCCGACCTGCTTAGTACTGCGCGGCTCCTCCATGACCGTTTTGGCAGCAACTACAAGGCCCTGCTCCAGCAGGTAAAGGACGAGAAGTAATGGGATCCCTCTATGGCCTCGAGATGGAGTCCAACGTTGGTCGTGACGTGCTCAGCACGGCGACGGCCTTCGGGAACTTGCCCAAGGTCGTCGCCGAGTACGCGAGCAACTCGATCGATGCCGCCGAGGATGGCCAGGCGGTCAATGTGACGGTCAGTAAGCGCCGTGCCTACGGCGCCAACCGCATCGTGATCGAGGACGATGCCAGGGGCATGGACGACACCGACCTCCGACGCTTCTTTTACATGCATGCCGAGAACGAGGCTCGGCGCCGAGGCCGCAAGGTACGCGGCGTTTTTGGCACCGGTAAGGCTGCCGCGTTCGGGATTGGCAGTTCGCTCCAAGTCGAGACAATTCGGAATGGTCACCAGTGGGTCGTGCGGCTCGAGAAGGCGGAGCTCGAGGCCGCCGGCAAGGAGGGTCGCAAGCCTCAGATCAAGGTGCTCGAGAACGGAACGCCTACGCATGCCCCGAACGGGACGACGATCATCATCGACGGCGTCACCCGCAACGTGTACGACAAGCCGGTAATGAAAGAACTCCAGCGCCGCTTAGGACGGCATCTCCAAGCACACAACATCGTGGTCTTCCGTGAGCGCGTGCAACTGGTGGTGCCCAAGCCGAAGCGTGTGTGGACGTTTACATCGGGCGACGAGGTCGACGTCGCGGCGGCGCTTGGCAGCAGTGTCATTTGCACGGTCAACGCCGCCATGTCCGCCGTCGACGACGAGCTGCGCGGCGTGATCGTCACCGCGAACTCTTTCCCCGTCGCGCAGATCGAGGGCACCGGCGACTACGCGGCGCGGCTGTACGGGGACTGCGAGGCGCCCGCTTTGGACTCCGACACTGGCGTACCCGGTCCCTATACCGATGCCCGCGACCTCAGCCTCAACGAGGACAACTACACCGCGGGCACGCTGGCGGCGTGGCTTCGGCGCTGCCTGGCCAAGGCTGCTGGCGACCTCGCTACCGACGAGCGCGAGCAGCGGCGCAAAGCACAGGATGCTGCCCTGCGAGACGCCGCCTCGCGGATGGAAGCAGTGCTCAATCGCCACTTCCATGGCGAGTTCCGGAGAGCCCGCAACCCAATCGGGGAGCTCGGAAATAAGGTCGCAGGGTATGTCTCCGACGAACAGGGCCAGGTCCGGCCTGGGAACGGTGTCGCGGGCTACGCGGTTCCGGAAAGCGAGCCGCACACGGAGAACACGGAAACGGTCACGGTCAACCGCGCCGAGGAGTCGACCGAGCCGGATGTCGAACCTGTTCCGCGGCCGCGCGATCGAGACCCGTTCGGCGATGGCCGCGGCGAACCAGTCGCCGAGAATCGTGAACCGACTCGACGTCGGCGAAGCGGTGGCTTCAAGATCGAGTTCGAGGACAACGGCGAGGCCGCGCCCCGGTCGCGCTATTTGGAAAGTGAGCTACTCATCCTGGTGAACCTCGATCATCCGGAGCTGGCCGCGGCCCACAAGGACGGCGACACACCGCTGTTTCGAATGCTCGCGTTCGAGGCCGCCGCTCAGGAGTATGCGTTTGCCACAGCCTACGTGCGCATCGACGACGACGCATCGATCGACCCCTCGGACATCGTCGAGTATGTTCGGGCCACGATGGAGAGCCTGACGCGCGACGTCGCCGATGTCGTCGGCGACCTGGCAACCATGCCGGTTGTAAGGTCTACGGCTCCTGCTGCTGCGACAGCTTGAGCTGCTCGGGCGGGATCTCTTTCTGTGGCTCTTTGGCCGCACTCTTGATCACCCGGCACATTCGCTTTACGACTTCGTCGATGGACATGCCGCCCGGCGGTGCGATCGGTCGATACGTGATACGACCTTCAGGTGTTGATCGGTCTACCGGCTCGAAGAGTGCGAGGCCGACGCCGTTCGCGTAAGAGTTCGCCAGGTACTGGAATCGCCCTATCACTGTCTTCATGTCGTTTTCATCGATGATCCGCAGTCCAAAGATTGCGAAGAAGCGAGGCCTTGTCTCCTGAATCCACGAGGTGATATCGCCGATAGTGGTTTTGCCGCCCTGCACATCTGCCAGCTTCAGGTCAATGACGTTGAGCGCGATCTCGCGAATGCGTTTGTCGACATCTGCGCTCGCGCGCCGGCCAAGGAGCCCTGCGGTGGGGCTGCCCGGATGCTTGGGCGTGCCGGCCATTTTGACCTCTGCGATCAGGGCCGGGCGCGACGTCCGATCGGCGGGATAGCAGAGATCGACGTCTACCTGAGGCAACAGAATGCCAGGCCGCTTGCCCCGCTGAGCCACGCCGAAACCGGCGCAGCGCTCCACTAGACGCGCGATGAGCTCATTGAAGAACAGACCCTTGTTCTGGTTCTCACCCGAGGTGAGATGTCCCTGCGACATTTCCCAATCGAAAGCTCGCATACACCTCAGGAAATCTGCCTCGATCTCCGCGAAGGTTTCTATCTTCTGTGCATCGACCCTGTCCAGCAGGGCTCGGAAAGGTGGGAAAGAGAACGGAGACTTAGGCACTTATAGGCGGCCGAGCCGGAGCACGGCTAATCCGCCGCTTGCGCAACGTCGTCAATGCCCCGCTGATCACAGCCACGTCGGTGTCGCTGAGATGCATAACCTGTCGGAGCAGCACATCGTCAACCCGAGCGACAACGGTCGACCACTCTCCTGCGCGAAGCGCCGCATCGAGCTTCGTCCGCTCATGCTTGAGCTGTTTCCAGGCGGCGGACAGATTGGCGGGCTTTGGAAGTGGCAACCGAGCGGCTTCGCTCGGCTCCATCTTGAGAATGCCTCCGCCGTACGACCGGCCGAACAACTCGGCTCCGAGCATGGTCACTGAGTTGACGGCGACGAGCGGCAATGCCTGCTTGCTGCATCCGCCTTGCAACCGTAGCCGCACGCCATGCATGGAATTCACGAAGGCGACGCTAGCCGTGTTGCTGATGAGCCTGGGATATCGATGACTCATATATGTGAAGAACAGGTCAGGCTTTGGCACAAGGGGCGGACGCCACCACGGGCTGCGGACTTTGCACTTGTATGCGTCTGGGACCCCTTGTGCCTCTCCCAAGGCTAGGTAACGACGCAGGGCGGCGCTGTCATCCGTAGGGTCGGGCCACAGGATCCACACTGCCTCGCCAGCATCCCGCAGGTCCTTCCAGTCTCGCTTCGTGAAGCTGAGGCCCCGAAGGTGGCGCGTACCGGGTGGACAGATCTTCGCAAGGTGACGTCCGGGAACAAGACCATATTGCCGGCGGGTTGCTTCGCTAAGAGTAAAGAACGAGTTGGCACCCGTGACGGTGCCGAGCTCTGGAGAGCCGTACTCTCTGAGACTCACGAAATGATCGGCGACGAGCGCATTGAATACTTGTCGCTCGCGGATGCTGAGCATGAGATCAGTCCACTTGCCCTCCTCCGAGAGCTTGACCGCGTACTCATCGAATGGCTTGATGCGCTCCAGATCGTCACCGTCATCCACGTAATAGAGCGAGAAGGCATCGCAGCCGCCAGTACCGTGTGCGAGGAGGAGCACGACATTCTCGAGCGCCTCGGCAAACTGGCGCCGCTCGAAGAACACCAGCTTGACTGCGGCGAAACGATGTCTGAGCCATTGGCGGACTGGCTCCGCATAGCCGACCGTCAACAGCTCCGCAGGGAGCACCATCGCGAGGCGACCGTCGGCTGCAAGGAAGCTTCCGGCATGTACGAGTAAGGCCGCCCAGGAGGATGCCAAACCAGATAGCCGGACCCCCTGCCGAAGGGCAGCCAAAGCAGATACGCGACGCGCGGCACCGATGTGCTGTTGGTAGCGGACAAAGGGCGGGTTGCCGATGACCGCGTCAAAGGGTCCGATAGATGAGAACAGCTCGCTGGGCGGCGCGAGCTGGAAGAAATCCGCCGCGACAAGGTCGGCGTCAAAGCCCTCAGCTTCAAGTAGCCGGCTGGTCTCGCCGAGCGACTCATGGTGCAGGTCCACCCCGTGAACTTGGTCGTCGAGTCTTTGCTCGACCGTTCCTAGTTCGCGCAACTGTCGCGCTGCGGCTAGCAGGAAGATGCCCTCGCCGCAAGTCGGGTCAAGAACTCGTGCGCCCGGGTTGCCATGAATCGCCCATCTAGCAAGGAAGTTCGCCAGCACGGGTGGCGTGAAAAACGCGCCGCGAGATTTGCGGTCGACCGTCGCGTCGACTGCGTACGATGGATCACTCACTGCGGCATCGTACATTCGTTCGGCAGTCTGCATCTTTACGCGGGAGGCTCCAGCGGAAGACCAAGCTGCGGATCGAGCCGATCACGATGCTCACGAACGGCATCCCGCACGAGTTCGGCCATTGTCGTTCTTCGTCGAAAGGCTGCCTCGCGGAGCCATTCATGCAGCTCCGGCGGAAACCCAATTGGCACTCGAATCAGTCGGTCCGCGGACTCGAGGATCATGGCATCATGATATCACATGCGACGCCGTGATATCACCTGCGGCCGAACGGAACGCGCATTAGGGTGCGATGGCGCATCCGAGCGCCGCTCGCCTGTCTTGGAGCTCGCGCTCGACACACCCAGTTATCGCGTGAGATCTTTTGAGCCCTCGCTTAACGAGCTCCAAATCGGTTTGTACAGTGAACCCAAGGATCGAGCTTCGATTAGCCCACGATTGGCTACCGCCCTTTTGGCGTCAGCTCCTTGAGCACCTGCCACTCGAACGGCAAATTCGGAATTCCCTTAACCACCGAATAGCCGCGGTCGCGATAGAACTGCTCCACTCTCGTCATGTCATCTACAGCCGAGATACCACCACCAATCCACGAATAGCCAGGCCGACGGCAGTCGCTTTCGAGGGCATATAGAACCGTTGTCCCACGGCCGCTATTGCGGTTTCGAGGTTCACGCACGAGTAGGTCGTGAATTTGAATGTGACGGGCGTTCTCTGGAGAGGTCGATGCCCACAGGTGATCACCCTCATAACGGAAGCCCCGGCGAACGCAAACGAACAAACGCAAGTTATGGGAAGGTCACGTCCGCCGAACCTATGATTGAGCTCAGTACGACATATGGAGCGACCGGCTTCGGACCCGGCTCTGGCCAGACAACCTCGACTTGCTCTGTGACGGCATCGGTGTCGTCGTCTTCGGTCGGCACGGCCATGTGGCGCTTGGACCATAGGTTCCAATCTCTGAGAACGTCGTCGGCAGGTCTCTTTTTGGGCGCGCGCTTGAATGGCATGGCTTCGACTCTATGCGTGTTAGTCGATCGCTGATGATAGCTAGAGGCTTATCGCGAGCATGACGTCCCGTGAATTCGGCTGGAGCCGATCCTCGAGAATCGGTAGTGCGGAGTTCGGGGGGAGAAGTCAGCGCTAGCGCTTTCTCGCGAGTCGGCTACTTATGCAGGCCAGTCATTACAAGGTCCGCGATCGCATCGCGCTCCTTGACCCCGAGTGCACTTGGCGCGTAACGACGGATCTCTAGAGCTGCGTTGAGAGCTGCGAGGAAGGCCGCGTCTGATGCTTCGTCGGACTCTTCACCCGTGTACTGTGCGTACCAAGCAGCGACGGCCGACCACGTCCAGATTGGATGTGCTGAGTCCAAGTAGAAGCGTGGTTCGGGAAACTTACCTGGGCCCCGCAGCCCCGCAATGTGGAGCCGCACGCCTTCGCGAGTGCGCCCAGTTCGTTCGGCAATCGAAGCTGCATTCACCAACTCCTCGGGCTCCACTCGGACCACCAACACATGCGAGGAAGCTGCTTCGAGATCGGCAATTGCAGTCAAAACTGCCTCTGAGAATGACGGCGCGTTCCTATCGAATTCTGCGTAAAAGAGTTGGCCGCGGCGGCCGAATGTGGCATCCGAGGAACCATGCTCAAAGAAGCTCTCGAGGAGGCTGGGCGGCAAGAAATCACCGCTCTCCTCCTCAATGAACGCAAGCGCCGACGTTCCAACTTCGAAGAGAACCGTGAACGTCTGCGCTTTGTTTGTCTCTATGTCGCTCCCTTGTGTGTGCATCTATCTACCGCGGACTTGATTCGCTTTGCGTGGTTTCCTGGGTTCTGTGGAGTCGAAAAGACATAGACCTGGCATCCATCGCGGGTTCGCTCAGAACATCGCAGAACGGCCCATGCATGACCTCCACCTCCAGCTAGCCACCTCCACCCAGCAGTGATCGCGTACTGAACAGCTTCTTCGACTTCGCTCTTCGGGTGTCTCGGCCGCACTAACCTCCTTTGGCAAGTTCTGGGAACAGTCTAGCGGTGGCGTTGACAGTTGTCAACAGGCCTGTCATGATGGCCCTGAGTGGAAGCGCCCACAGGCAACGTGGACGTAGCGACCTCCAGATCGACGTCAAACGGTTGCAAGCTTCGCCCGGCGCGCTGGCGCGGGCGCCTGAACGCATGTTCGGCCTTCATCTAGAATAGTCGCTACTCCTCCAGAACTCATGAACAAGGACAGTCCCAATGGCATTTGACTACACCGTCGACGGGGAACCACAAGAAACAAATCAGCATGAGCTCACGCCGCGGCAGATATTGACCGACGCGGGCCTTGATCCGACACAGCGGTACTTAATTCAAATTGAGGGCACTCATCAGGAGTCGTTTAAGGAGCGAATGGACGAAACCCTACACATGCACGAGAAGATGACGTTCATCACTGCATCTTTGGGCGGCACCGGCGTCTCGTAGATGCCAGAAGGGCGGCCAGAATTTGAGGCACAGCTGAGGGCGCTTGGATTCGATCCAGTGTCAGGTGATGGAAACTTCACAGAGTTCAAGTACGAAGTCCAGGTCGGAAAGTTCGTCGGTCAGTCCATTCAGCTGGGATTTGATGTACCTCCCGACTTTCCGCGCACACCACCATCAGGTCCACATGTTTCGCCCAGATTGGTACGCGATCATGGTGCGGCACCTGGAGGCGTGACGACAAACGTTAGTGACAGCGCGTTCGGTGCGGATTTCGAATACTGGAGCCGGCCTTATCAAGGGCAATGGGGACGAGATGGCCTAACTGTCAGTGCTTATCTTGCCCACATTAGAAAGTTGTTCCACGAGTCATGACCCGTCGTTCGGCAGCTTTAACTGAGGCTGTCGACCAGATACTACGAACTCACCTCACAAGACAAGACAAGCAAGAGGATCTGACGTTCGCGCTCTATTACCCGAGCCGCGGAGAGGATCGAACGACAGCGCTCGTACGAGATGTGATTCTCCCGGTGGACGGCGATCGCGAAGTTCACGGCAACGTTGAGTTCTATCCGCCGTATTTTGAGCGCGTGGTGGCCCGCGCCTTGGACGCTGGTGCCGGTATTGCTTTCCTACACAGTCATCCAGGAGCCAACGGTTGGCAGGGCATGAGCCCAGATGACATTAAGGCAGAATCCGGCATGGCAGGCGGTGTAGAGGCTGCAACCGGGCATCCCTTAGTCGGATTGACCCTGAGCACAACTGACACCACATGGAGCGCGAGGTTTTGGGAGCGCGGTAGCCAGCGACGATATATGCGCTTGGATTGCGAGACTGTTCGCGTTGTTGGGTCAGGGCTGCGGCCCAGCTACAACCCGAAGCAGGCGCCTCCTCCCCTCCCGGTTGAAGAGTTGACCCGGACAATCGAAGCCTGGGGTATCAAGGCGCAAACCGACCTAGCTCGTCTACGCATCGGCGTCGTCGGTGCCGGCAGCGTCGGAAGCGTGATCGCCGAGACGCTCGCCAGAGTTGGCGTCGGTTATGTTCGTATTCTCGACTTCGATCGTCTGCAACCCCACAACCGAGACCGAATGCTGCATGCGACTGCGGAAGGCGCCCGCGCGCAGATCCCCAAAGTTGATGTGCTTGGACAGTCACTTCCGCCATCCGCCACCGCCAGAGGATTTGTTGTCGATGCCAGACAGCTGAGTGTCTGCGAAGAGGCAGGCTATCGGGCCGCCCTTGACTGTGACGTGCTGTTTAGTTGCGTTGATCGGCCCTGGCCTCGAAGTGTCATGAACTTCATCGCGTATGCGCACCTCGTTCCGGTAATCGATGGTGGGATTGCCGTGTACAGGTTCAAGGACGAGAGGATGCGTGGGGCCGAATGGCGAGCACATGTTGTCACTGCCGATCACCGCTGCCTTTCGTGCCTAATGCAATATGATCCAGGTTTGGTTGCGGCCGAACGCGCCGGCCAACTTGACGATCCAAGCTACATTCAAGAGCTGCCGCCAGAAGACTCGCTGCGGGCGAACCAGAATGTGTTTTCCTTCAGCGTGGCGGCTGCATCGCTCGAGTTCTTGAAACTGATCCTGCTTGTGGTGCGGCCGGCCGGGATTTCCGACGTCGGGCCACAGTTCTATCACTTCCCGTCAAGCACGGTCGATTTCGATGGAACCGTATGCGAATCGTGGTGTCCGTATCCAGGATTGGTCGCCCTAGGCGATCATGCCGGTCACCCGGGTACCGGAATCCACGCAGTTGCAGAATTGGCTCGCAAACCGACCGCGGTCGACATGAATGATCGACGCATGAAACTTTCGGCCTGGATTCGAAAGATGCTCTTCGGCAACAGTCGCGGAAGTTGATCGCAATCCGGACCCATGTCTAGCGACCGCCGGATAGACTGCTCCACTGACTGGGGTCGGCTGCTGCGGGCGAAGCCCGCTTATCTTGTTACGCCGAACGGCGTCATTTAGGCCCACTACCATGGGCCGTTTTAGCACATCGTTTAGGTCGTCCTCTAGCGTCCTCTGGCATCCTCTGGCCGTCGCCGCCTGGGTCGCTGGAGTGTAGGGGCAGCCGAAGGGAGTCGGCTGCCCCATCGGCGAGCCTTTTACTCGCCGTTGATGGTGATCAGGACCAGCTGGTTGCCGTCCCAGAACAGGTAGGCGACGTAGGTTGTGTTGTTGCTGTACGTGGTGTAGGCATAACCACGGATCTTGTAGTTCAGCTTCATCTGGAAGTCACCCCGCACCGTGAAGACACCGGTGTCCGGGACATAGCCAACTCGAGCATCAAGCAACGGATCCGTGACCAGGGTCCACTGGAAGGCCGAGGAGTCCGGAAATATGAACAGCTGCGGGCAGGCGCCGATGTTGCCGGCCGATATTGAGGCGCATGCCTTCAGCGCCGGTGCGACCACGGCCTCGGCGGCTTGGTCGGTGGCGGCGGCCGGCCTGGGCACCCCAGGCAAGCCAGTCGCGGGCTGGATCTTCGAGACGGCAATGTTGTCGTTCGAGAGGCTGAGCACCGCCGCGAAGCCGCCGGCAGATGGCTTGTGGATGGCGCCGTAGACGCCGTCCTGGCTGTAGTCGAAGACCATCTGGAAGTGCCCT
>Ga0066698_10001255_pt1 | contig 10851 bp, 8 predicted proteins | sample GraSoiAngelo_147_FD_66457 | JGI IMG/M metagenome (GOLD analysis project Ga0066698, IMG submission 66457) | Grasslands soil microbial communities from the Angelo Coastal Reserve, California, USA - 14_1009_05_40cm | ecosystem: Environmental > Terrestrial > Soil > Grasslands | place: USA... | reverse complement strand
ACTCGCCCCGTGCCGAAGCTGTACGCGCTCCATCAGGCCCTCTTCTCGTTCGGCGGCGACGCCTGGATCGAGGACGACGCCGGCAACCGCTTGTTCGAGGTCGACGGGAAGACCTTCACGATCGGCCGAACACTCGACCTGCTCGACCCCGCGGGGAACCTGCTCTACACGCTCCACCAGCCGGTGATGACGATCCGGGCGAAGTTCGAGATCAGCCGGAGTGGCGCCGGCGTCGCGACGATCGAGAAGGCGCTCTTCTCGATGTTCGCTGACACGTTCACCATCACCCTCGCCGACGGCGGCCACCTCGAGGCGAAGGGCGACTTCCTCGACCACGAGTTCGTCGTCACCCGGGACGGGACCGAGGTCGTCTCGGCGTCGCGGGCGTGGTTCAGCATGCATGACACGTACGGCGTCCGGGTCGCCGACGATTTCGACGATCCACTGGCCCTGACGATCGTGATCGCCATCGAGCAGATGGAGCGGCAGGAGCGCCAGCGCCAGTCGACAAGCGCGCTCACGTAGTCAGATCTCGCGGGGCCCCCCGCCGCGACGCGCGTGACCGCGGTTGGTTCTCTCGAATGACAGCCAGCACAGCATTCGATGGCTAGCTGAGCCGCTCGCCGGCGATTCTCGATTGGTGTTAGCCATCAGAAGCTAACGGCGGGGTTCGTGAGGCCGGAGAGCGAATGGGTCCGATCGCGAAGGTCATCGTGGCTGTCGTCTGGGAAGAAATGGCGCCTGAACCATCGCCCGGATCGAGGACGCGTCCCGATCAGAGACCGCGGAGCTGCGGGATGATGTCGCGGCCGATCGCCTCGAGCTGCGCCGGATCGGAGACCGCGGCCACGCTGGCGATCACCGTCTGGGCGCCGGCGTCGGCAAGCTCCCCGAACCAGTCGACGATCTCGCTCGCCGAATGGCGCCCCAAGTTGATCGATTGGAGCGTCGAGCGCTCGATCTCGTCGGGGTTCCGACCGATCGACTCACAGTGCTCCCGCAGGACCTCGTACTTGTGGTGGATCTGCTCGGGCCCGCCGAAGACGTTCGTGGCGTCGGCGTACTGAGCGACGAGGCGGAGCGTCTTCCGCTCCCCGCCGCCGCCGATCATGATCGGGACGCGTGGCCGCGAGATCGACTGGGGCGAGTTCATCAGCCGCCGCGCCTGGTAGTGGCGGCCGTCGAAGCGGCCCTCCGTCCCGCGCTCGCCCTGCCACATCTGGTGGGCGATCTGGAGCGTCTCCTCGAGCATCTCGAAGCGCTCGCCCAGCGGCGGGAACGGGAAGCCGAGGCTGCGCGACTCATCCTCGTTCCAGGCGGCCCCGATCCCGAGCCAGGCGCGGCCGCCCGACAGGACGTCGAGGGTGGTCGCCGCCTTCACCCACAATCCTGGGTAGCGGTAGTGGACGCCGCCCACCATCAGCCCCAGCCTCGCCCGCTCGGTATGGCCGGCGAGATAGCCGAGGGCGGTCCAGCCTTCGAGCATCGGCTCCTCGGCCGGACCGACGCCACGGATCTGGAAGAAGTGATCCATCACCCAGATCGAATCGACGCCGATGTCGTCCGCCTGGCGGGCGACCCGGGCGAGCGTCGGCCCGATCTCCGGCGTGCCGCCGGGCCAGCTGAACGAGGGGATCTGGATGCCGAGCTTCACTGGGTCCTCCGGGCATCGACCCGCCTCGCGGTCGAGGCGGGGAGTGAGTTGCAAGATGCTACCCGCTTCGGCCGAGGCCGATTCCGCATGCGCTCGCGAGGACCCCCCACGCGGGAGTCGCCCTCGGAAATACGCCGCATGGATGATGCGGCACCAGCCGCCGGCCGGGCATCGTATGCATCAAGCCACCGTCCTCCCCAGAGAGGACGAGCCAAATCGGTCGGGTCCCCTGGGCACGGGGGACCGGACCGCATCCGCGGGATCATCCCACCGTCATCAGATCGCCCGTCGCGACACAAGCTGCGACGGGCGATCGGATTCCTGCCGGAAGGCGCGGACGGGCCGACGGGCGGACAATGATGGCGCCGCCCGCGTGCCGCTCACGAACCCGAGGCGCTTGCCGTGAAGTCCCTTCTCGCCGCCGTGGTCGTCCTCACCCTGGCCGGCTGCGGGTCGACCAGCGTTCCCCCGTCGTTTGCGCCGGGTCCGGCCGCCCCGGCGCCGTCCGTCGCGCCGGGGCCCAGCTCGGCCGCCCCATCGGTCGCCGCCAGCGAGCCCGCCCCATCCACGCCGGCCGCCAGCGCGGTGACCGAGAGCCCAACCCCGTCGATCGACCCGGCCGACTTCGTCGCCACGATCGACAACGCCTGGTTCCCGCTCATCCCCGGCACGTCCTGGACCTACCAGGGCGTGAAGGACGGCGAGAAGGCGATCGACACCGTGGCCGTCACCCGCGATACGAAGATGGTCGCCGGGGTCGCCTGCGTCGTCGTCCACGACGAGCTGAAGGTCGCCGGCGAGCTCGCCGAGACAACGGACGACTGGTACACCCAGGATCGCGACGGCAACGTGTGGTACTTCGGTGAGGCGACCCAGGAGCTCGAGGGCGGCAAGGTCACGAGCACCGAGGGATCGTGGGAGTCGTCGGTCGACGGCGCCGTGCCCGGGATCTTCATGCCGGCCAACCCCGAGATCGGCTACTCGGGGCTGCAGGAGTTCTATGCGGGCCATGCCGAGGATCGGTTCGTCGTGCTGCTGACCGGGCGCAACGTCAAGGTCCCCGCCGGCTCCTACAGGGACGTGATGATCACGGCCGAGTGGACCCCTCTCGAGCCGGCCGTGCTGACCGAGAAGGCCTACGTCAAGGGCATCGGCGAGATCCGCGAGGCGGACGTCGCCGGCGGCGACGAGAAGCAGGAGCTGCTCAAGACGACCGCGGGGTAGAGGCCGATCCCTAGATCGCTCCCTCGTAGGCCTGCTCGCCGTGGATCGACTCGTCGAGGCCGGCGGCCTCCCCCGCCTCGTCGACCCGGACCTTCGTGATGCGGTCGATCAGCCAGAGCATCCCCCAGGTGAACGCGAACGCCCAGATCACCGCGAGGACGACGGCGCCGACCTCGGCGACGAAGAAGCCGGGGTTGCCCGAGAGCAGCCCATCGGCTCCAGCCGGGTTGAACGTCTTCGTCGCAAAGAGTCCGAGCATGATGATCCCGAGTGAGCCGCCGACGCCGTGGACGCCCCAGACGTCGAGGGCGTCGTCGAGGCGGAGCCGATTCTTGAGGGCGACCGCCCCGTAGCAGACGGCGCCCGCCGCGCAGCCGATGATCACGGCCGTCACCGGCGAGACGTAGCCGGCGGCCGGCGTGATCGTGGCCAGACCGGCGACCGCGCCGGTCAGGAGACCGAGGAACTTCGGCCGGCCAGTCCGCTGCCAGTCGATCGCCAGCCAGACCATTGCCGCGAACGACGCGGCGACATCGGTGTTGAGGAACGCGACCGCCGTCGTCGAGTCGACCCGGAACTCGCTGCCGGCGTTGAAGCCATACCAGCCGAACCACAGCAGGCCGGTGCCCAGGGCGACGAGCGGGATGCTGTGCGCGCCGCCATCCTCGCCGCGTCGCCGCCCGACATACAGCACGGATGCCAGAGCGGCCACGCCGGCGATCGCGTGGACGACGATCCCGCCGGCGAAGTCCAGGACCCCGCGCTCCGCGAGGAACCCGCCGCCCCAGATCATGTGGACGAACGGGAAGTAGACGAGGAGGAGCCAGCCGGTCAGGAACAGCATGTACGCCTTGAACGTGACCCGGTTGGCGAAGGCTCCCGTGATCAGGGCCGGCGTGATGATCGCGAACATCATCTGGTAGGCGATGAAGACGATCAGCGGGATCGTGTCGTTCAACGGCGACGGCGACGCCAGGGTGACCCCGTTGAGGAACGCCATGTTCAGGTCGCCGACGATGCCGCCCTTGCCGCCGCTGAAGCACAGCGAGTAGCCGACGACGAACCAGAGGACGGTCGTCCAGCCCATCGAGACGTAGCTCTGGATCATGATCCCGAGCACGTTCCGGCGGCTGACGAGGCCGCCGTAGAAGAACGCCAGCCCGGGGGTCATCAGCATGACCAGGCTCGAGCACAGCAGCATGAAGCCCGTGTTGCCCGTGTCCAGGTTCGGCACGATCCGAGTCCCTCCTCTGCGTCGCTGACCGTCTCAGAGCGTCGTGGCGTCCGCTCCGGTCCGGGAGGCCCAGTAGGCGCGCCAGCCGCCGTACGAGCTGATGTCCGGATGCTGCTCGGCGAGCTCGCGCGGGAACAGGATTCCCGGCACGACGCGGCCGTCCGACAGGCTGACCGGGCCGCGGTACAGGCCAGGTGGCTCCCCGGCTTCGACCCGCCGCCAGACGTCGTCCGGGAGGCGGTAGATCTCGCCCGGAACGGAGACGCCGCCTTCGGCGACGTGGTACATCCCGGGATGGACGTCGCCGATGGAGTGGATCCGATACGTCGGCGCGGTCCGGGCCTCTTCGATGAACTCGGCACCGTCGAGGTTCGCGTGCAGGGCGAGGCCCCGCATCAGGGTTCCGTTGACGAACAGCAGCTCCGCAGCCACGGTCCCTCCTGTGTGGAACAGCCGGGCGGCTCGGGGACCGCCCGGCTGTCGGAGTGTTCCGTCAGGCCGGCGCCCCTGAGGGCTCGGCGTCCGGCGGCGTCATGATCGCCTCGCGGAGCTCCGCTGCGGTGGCGTGTCCCTCGCGGTAAGCGACGGCCCAGATCACCGCCGCGCCGAGGAGGTATCCGATCCAGACCTGATTCGGGGCGACGATGGTCCAGCCGCTGCCGCTCGACTGGAAGATCAGCCCGGCCGGGTTGTGGATCAACCCGACGAAGGCAAGGATCGCGGCGATGACCGAGTAGACGATGGCCCGGCTGTAGTGCTTGTCGATCACGAAGACGGCGATCGCGCCGAGCATCAGACCGGCGAGAACGGCGCCGGCGCCGAGGATCGCCATCCCGCTGTACAGCACGCCGTTGTTCTCGAGCGCGGCCTCCCCGATCGTGCCCGCGGTCGTTCCGGCGGAGTTGAGGGCACCGTCGACGAGGGTTCCCGCCCATTGGGCGATGTTCGGGATCAGGGCGAGGACGATCGCCGGCGCGTACTTCGCCTTCGATGTCTGGAATGCCTGTGACCCGATGACGAGGCCGATGAAAAGCAGGATCGGGAACAGGGCCGCCTGCGGGACGACCGCCAGGAACAAGCCCGTGATGCCGAAGAAGCAGATCAGGGCGATGACCACGCCGGTCGCCAGCGAGTAGCCGATCCGGCCGCCGACGGCCTTCCAGCCAGGATGGCCGATGTACACGGCCGGCGGGAACGGGCTGCCGAGGAACGAGCCGACGACGGCGCCGATGCCGTCGGCGAGGAGGATGTTGCGGAGGTTGTAGTTGTCGCCCGCCGCCGAGGCGCTCTCGACGTTGTTCATCCCCTCGGTGAAGTTATAGACGCCGAGCGGGATCGCCGTCGCGAGAAGCGGCGCCACGTCCGTTAGCCCACTGATCACCTCGGTCCCGGGACGCGGCAGGTGGATGCCGAACTGGGCGAACGAGTCGCCGACGGCCTTCGGATCGAGGCCGTGCCAACCGAAGACGAAGTACGACAGCCAGCCGATGACGGTCCCGACGACGATCGCGGCCAGGCCGCCCGGGATCCCGAACGGTAGCCGCACGCCGGCGGTCCATGAGAGCAGGACGATTGCGAACGTCGCGAGAGCGATCCAGGCGGCATCCCACATGTGGAACGCCGCGCTCATCGAGATGAACGCGACGGAAATGCCCGCGAGCGTGCCGAGCATCGCGGCGCGCGGCGTGTACCGTCGGATCGTCGGCCCGATGAAGGCGCCGATCAGGACGACGATGCCGATGAAGAACGCCCAGGCCAGGCCGGCCTCCCAGGCCTTGAGCACGTCGCCGTTCGTCTTGATGACGACCGGCAGCATGATCACGAACGTCACGAAGAAGTAGTGCGGGACGCTGGGGCCGTACGGCATGGCGGCGACGTCGTCGCGGCCTTCCTTGCGAGCGAGCCGGTAGGCGAGATAGGCGTAGTACAGGTTGCCGATCGGCAGGGCGATCCCGAGCGCGGGCAGGATCCGCCCGTAGACGATGTCATTCGGGAGCTTGATCACGAACAGGACGAGGCTCGACAGGACGAGCACGTTCAACAGGACATTCGTCCCGAGCCCGAAGAATGCGTTCCAGTCTCCGGGGACCCAGAGACGCGGCTTGTAGGCGCTGGATTGCTGCTGCATCGATTCCTCCACTCCACCTCGTTCCGTTGGGCCGCGCGATCAGTCAGACAACGGCCGCTCCCGCCGCAGCCGGCTGCTTGCCGGTTGCGGTCGCCAGGGCTCGGAGGAACCGCTCCGAGTCGCTGACCCAGCCGAAGATCCCGCCCTGGGCCTTGATCATCTCGAGCGCAACTCGCTGGAACTCGGGAAAGTACGAGCCGACCGCGTCCGAGAGGACGAGGGCGTCGTAGCCACGGTCGTTCGCTTCGCGGACGCTCGTGTGGACGCAGACCTCGGTCGTGACGCCGCAGACGACGAGCTGTCGGATCCCCTTCATCTTCAGGATCGCGTCGAGGTCCGTGGCGTAGAAGGCACCCTTACCGGGCTTGTCGACAACCGGCTCGCCGTCGATCGGGTAGACCTCCTCGACGATGTCGTGGCCGAGCTCGCCGCGGACGAGGATTCGGCCCATCGGGCCGACGTCCCCGATCGTGATCTTGCCCCTGCCGCGGACCTTCTTCGACGGCGGCAGGTCCGACAGGTCCGGCCGATGGCCTTCCCGGGTGTGGATGACGAACAACCCGGCGTCGCGCCACGCCCGCAGGACCCGCTCCGCGGGCGGCAACGCCTTGAGCAGCGGCGACGTGTCGTTGCCGAGCGCCTCGCCGAAGCCACCCGGATACACGAAGTCGCGCTGGAAGTCGATCATCAGCAGCGCGGTCGTTGCCGGCTCGAACTCGAAGCCATACGGCTCTGCGTCGACGGTCGCCATGCGTGTCCTCCTCTGGTCCATCACGTCGTCACGGGAGCGGGGATCGGGTCCGGGACGATGCGGGTCCCCGTCTGGCCCGCGATCGCTCGTTCCAGGGCGGCCGGAGTCGTGATGAGGACTTCCTGCCCGCCGCGGGCCAGGAAGTCCACCGCGGCCTCGACCTTCGGTCCCATGCTTCCCTTCGGGAACTCGCCCTCGGCCAGATAGCGGAGCGCTTCTCCGGACGTCATCGCGGCCAGCAGGCGCTGATCCGGCTGGCGGAAGTGCCAGGCGACCTGCTCGACTCCGGTCGACAGGACGAGGAGCGGGACCTCGAGGCTGGCGGCGAGGAGAGCCGAGGCGCGGTCCTTGTCGATGACGGCCTCGACGCCCTCGTACCCGCCGGCGGTCTCGACGACCGGGATCCCGCCGCCGCCGACCGCGATCACGACGTGGCCGGCGTCGACCAGCGTCCGGATCTGGGCGGACTCGACGATCCGGACCGGCTTCGGCGACGGGACGACCCGGCGATAGCCGCGACCGGAATCCTCGATCATCTGCCAGTGGCTGCGGCGCCGCCGCGTCGCCGCCTGGCTCTCGGTGTAGAAGGGGCCGATCGGTTTGGTCGGGTTCTCGAACGCCGGATCGGCGGGGTCGACCACCGTGTGCGTCAGCACGTAGGCGACCCGGTCGCGCAACCCGCGGGCCGACAGCTCGTTGAGGAGCGCCATCGCGAGGATGTGGCCGATCCCGCCCTGCGAGTCGGCGGACGACATCTCGAGCGACAGCTGTGGAACGGGTGCGGAGTCGCCGACGAGCTCGGAGCGGAGAAGGATGAAGCCGACCTGCGGACCGTTGCCGTGGGTGAGGACGATCCCCCAGCCCGTCGAGACCAGCGTCGCGATGTGGCGCGCCATCTCGATGGCGTTGTCGTACTGCTCGGCGATCGTGCCCTGCTGGCCGTCCAGGATCAACGCGTTGCCGCCGATCGCCACGACGGCGCGGCTCGGGCCGGTGCCGTTGCGACGGCTGCCGCGGAGGCGCGCGCTCACGCCGCCACCCCGATGCCGTAGCCGCGGGCGACGGCCCGGACCGCCAGCTCGAAGCAGGCGAGTGGCGCGCGAGCGATGCCCGCCCCGATCTGTCCGACGCCTGCCTGTCGATGGGCGATCCCGGTGTTGATGACCGGGGCGACTCCCGTCTCGACGACGCGCCGCGCGTCGATCCCGGTCGGCGTCCCCGAGAAGCCCAGGGACGGCAGGCCGTAGGCCGAGTTGCGCGCCAGCGTGATCCGTTCCATCAGCCGGGTGAAGCCGATCGCGTCGGCGGGCGTGCCGCCGACGAACCGGACGATCGCGGGAGCGGCTGCCATCGCGAACCCGCCGATCCCGAACGTCTCGGTGATCGCGCTGTCGCCCAGGTCGGGGTTGGCATCCTCCGGGCCGTAGCCGGGGAAGTACAGCCCATCCGGGACGCCGACCGGCGCCGTGAACCAGGTCGAGCCCGTCCCGCTCAGGCGGATCCCGAAGTCGACCCCATTTCGCGACATCGCGGTCACGACCGTCGACCCGTCGATCCCGGCAGCTGCGTCCAGGCCTGCCTTGCAGGCGGCCATCGACAAATTCAGGAAGAAATGGTCGTTCCCCCGGAGGAACGTGAAGACCTCGGCCTGGACGGCGGACGTCAGGGAGGTCGCGACCGTCGGCGCGATCGTTCTGGTGAAGAGCGACGTCGCCGCGACGTTCCGATTGTGACCCTCGTCGCCCATCTGGAGCGCCTGCGCCGTGATGGCCTTGAGGTCGATCGGGCCGCCGGCCCGGAGCACGGTCGACAGGGCCGGTCCGAGCGTCGACACGAACCAGCGAAGGCGCTCGAGGACCGAGTCCTCGTACGCCCCGAACCGGAGGACCTTGCCGAGGCCTTCGTTGAGCGTCGCGAAGGACCGGTTGCCGGCAGCTCCGTTCTCGACGACCGCGACCGGCATCGACGGCGACACGACTCCGGCCATCGGGCCGACCGCGCCGTGGTCGTGGCATGGCTCGAAGGCGATCTTCCCGGCGTCCAGGAGCTTCCGCGCCTCGGCCGGCGTTTCGGCCCAGCCTTCGAAGAGGCACGCCCCGATCGCCGCTCCCTGGACCGGGCCGCACATCGCGTCCCAATCGATCGGCGGTCCGCTGTGCAGGAGCATCCGGCCGGCGAGCCCGTCGATCGCCTCGGTCGCGAGTCGGACGTCCACGAGCGCCGGCTGGGCCGCGAGGATTCGTTCGACGGCCCGCCCGTTGGCTGCGGCGATCGCGCCGCCCACGCGATCGGCGGGATCATCCTCGAGCCAGGCGAGCAGGAGCCCGAGCTCTCGATCGCCCGCGGCCGGCGGTCGCCAGTCCAGTGCCACGACGGGTGCGCCGGCCGCGCGGATCGGGTCGGCGAACCCGGCGAGGCCGATGTTTACGGCGCGAACTCCGTCGTGGACCAGGCCGCCGCCGGCGATCATTCGGCGGCTCCGATCATTCGGCGGCTCCGACCAGCCGAGCCGGTCGGGCGGTCGGCGCCGCCGCAGCGGCGATCGATGCCGCCAGCATCGCAGCCCGAGCGTTGCTGGTCTCGAGCATGACGCCGGTCTGGGCGAGGATCCGCTCCTGGCGCTGGAGGTCCTGCGGGTCCTGGTCCGTGCCGCACACCGATGCCACGACGAGGAGATGCCGGCCCGACGCGATCGCGAGCGCCATCGCGTCGGCGATCGCCGGCGCCAGCGCCTCCGCCGGGTCCGGGTGCGATCCGTAGCCGAGGACGACGTCCAGGAGCAGCACGGCGACGTCGGCCTCGGCCGCCACGCCAACGATGTGCTCGTTGCGGAGGCGCGGGTCGATCATCGGGTGTGGCCGTCCGACGGTGAACTCGTCGTCCCCGAGGTCGAGGATCCGGTCGTGACGGTCATGACCGAGGACGGCGCCCAGCACGATCTTCGCCTCGCCGGCCAGCGACCCTCCGGAATACAGCCCGCGGATCGCGGTCTGGCTCGGTGCCAGGCGCGCGGCGACCTGGGCCGCGAGGTCCGCCATCTCGGCCTCGACGGCCCCGACGCTCCCGTCGCTCGCATCCGAACGCGACGCCTCGCCTGTCGCGAGCATGACGGCAAGACGCGCGGCTGCCTCGAACGTCGACGCGGGGTACGCCCCCGCGTCGATGACCGCCGCCGGATCGCCGCCGAGGAAGTTCACGACCACGGGCTTCGGCGACGAACGGATGGACTCCAGGATCCGCGTGGCGACGCTCGGCGACGGCGGCTTGGAGATCAGGACGAGGACCGCCGTCGCGGGGTCTGCGAGGAGCTGCCGAATCGCGGCGAGCATGGTCGTGCCGCCGACCCGCTCGTCGAGATCGCGACCGCCGGTCCCGATCGCGTGCGAGATCCCGGACCCGAACCGATGAACCAATGAGGTGACCTGCTGGAGGCCGGTCCCGGACGCACCGACGAGTCCGATCGGCCCTCGCCGGACCGCGTTCGCGAAGCCGAGGGGGATGCCGCCGACGATGGCCGTTCCGCAGTCCGGTCCCATCACCAGAAGGCCCTTCTCGTCCGCGAGCGCCTTCAGCTGGATCTCGTCCTCGAGAGGGACGTTGTCGCTGAAGAGGAACACGTTCAGGCCGTGCTTGAGCGCGCGGACCGCCTCGGCCGATGCGTAGGTCCCGGGCGTCGAGATGAGGGCGAGGTTGGCATCGGGCAGCTCGCCGAGGGCTTCGCCGAGCGTCTCGGCCGAGCGCGTCGGTCGCGAGCCTTCGGGATCGCCGCTGCCCGCGGCAAGGAGCGCCGTCGCCCTGGCCAGGGCCGCGTCCGCCGCCGCCCGGTCCGCGGCGGCAACGGCGACGACGAGATCGTTCGG
>Ga0066698_10001254_pt1 | contig 10852 bp, 11 predicted proteins | sample GraSoiAngelo_147_FD_66457 | JGI IMG/M metagenome (GOLD analysis project Ga0066698, IMG submission 66457) | Grasslands soil microbial communities from the Angelo Coastal Reserve, California, USA - 14_1009_05_40cm | ecosystem: Environmental > Terrestrial > Soil > Grasslands | place: USA... | reverse complement strand
ATCCCGATGGACGATGCCGGCGGCATGTGCGGCCGCGAGCGCCGCCGCCACGTCGCCGACGATTGCGACCGCGGCCTCGGGCGCCATCGGTCCGTCGCCGGCTTCGCGTCGTTCCGCCAGCGTCTGGGCAAGCGATGGGCCGTCGACGTAATCGAGGATCAGGGCGGCTTCCCGATCGCCGATTTGCAGATCCCGGACGCGAACGATATGCGGCTCGTCGAGCGCCCGAAGCGCGTCGAACTCGCGCTGCAGTCGGCGCCGGCCGGCCTCGTCGGCGAACACCACGGGGTGGAGGCGCTTGACGGCGACCTCGTCGCCGGTCTTCTGGTCGATCGCCCGCCAGACCTCGGCGGAGCCGCCGGTGCCCGCGGGCGCGACGAGCCGGTAGCGATCGAACAGGACGGTCTGGGGCATGCTCGCATCGTCCCGAAACCTGCGTCACGCAGGTCGATCCGGAGGCTGGCGGTTGCCTTGCAGTTCCGCGACGGCGTCCGGTGCCGGCGCGCACCAAACCGGAGTTGACCGAACGACGTGCCGTGCGGTTTGCTTCGGCGCACCTTGAGCTCGATCGGCCGCGCGGCGGCTGTCTACGCCCTGCTGTTCGGCGCCGTCGGCGCGTGGGTCCCGTACATCGCGCTGTACCTCGGCTCGCGGGGCCTCGACGTGGGCGGCGTCGGGGCGCTCCTTGCGCTCCATGCGACGGTCAGCCTCCTCGCGGCGCCGACGTGGGGCGCCCTCGCCGACGGGGTCGGCGACGCGCGCGGGCCGATCCTCGTCGCCGGCCTGCTGTGCGCGGCCGCCACCGCGCTCCTCGGCCTGTCGGCGTCGCCGCTCGTCCTGTCGGTGGCGATCGCCATCGTGGCCTCGACGTTCGCCGGGATCATCCCGATGGTCGACAGCCGCGTGGTCCGGATCATCGGCGGTCGCGAGCGGTTCGGGCAGGCCCGGGCGTGGGGATCCGCCGCGTTCATCGTCGTCGCATTCGCGACCGGGGCCGCCGTGGGGCGGTTCGGTCCGGTCGGCCTGTTCGTGCTGAACGTGCCCCTCCTGGCTGCAGCCGGAGTTGGCGCCTGGGTCCTCCTGCGGATGACCGGCCCCGAGCCGGCATCGCCCATCCAGCGCCGGCGGATGACCGTCGACCACGCGGTCGGCCAGGCGTTCGCCGGCCTGTCGCCGAGCCGCATCGGGGGCGTCCTGCGCATCCCGCGGATGGGGCTGTTCGTGCTCGCCTCGACCGTGATCTGGACGGCCCAGGCGTCGCTGAACGGGTTCATCGCCCTGCGGGTGGCGGGACTCGGTGGCGACGCGACGATGATCGCCGCGGTCTTCTCGCTCGGAGCCCTCGTCGAGGTCCCCCTGATGCTGTCGTTTCCCCGTCTGGCTCGGCGGCTCGGAGCGGAGCGGCTGATCGTCATCGGCGCGTTCGCGTACGCGCTCCGTGCGCTGGCCAGCGCCCTCGCGACGTCCCCCGAGCAGATCGTGGCCGCGTCGATCTTCGGGGGTTTCGGGTTCGCGTTCGTCTACGTCGGGACGGTGACCTGGGTCTCGGGCGCGGTGCCGCGGACGGTCCAGGCCACGGCCCAGGGCATCGCCACCGGAACGACGGTCAGCGTCGGGGCGATCGTGGGTTCGCTCGTCGGCGGGGCCATCGGCGCGGCCCTCGGCCTGTCGGTGCTGTTCGGGATCGCCGCCGCGAGCTACGGCCTGGGAGGGCTCCTCGTCTGGGCGGCGATCGTGCGGCGAGGCCCGTCTGCCCCGTCTGCCCCGGCCGCGCCTCAGGCGGGGATCACGGTCGACTCGCCCGGAGCAAGCGAGCGGACCTCGACGGCCGGTGCCAGCCGCTTCGCCCAGGCCTCGAACCGTGCCCCCGGCTCGCGCAGGCGAGCGCCGAGCAGCCGCTCGAGCTTCGCCGGATAGAGCGTCCCCCAGTGGATCGGGACGGCGAACCGGGCCCGGAGGTCGCGGGCCGCCTCGGCCGCCGAGCGTGGTGAGAGGTGGCCCGGGCTGAGGTGCGGGCCCCACGAGCCAACCGGCAGCAGGGCGATGTCGACCCGGTCGGCGAGCTCGGCCATCGCGGCAAAGCGGGCGGTGTCGCCGGCGAAATAGATCCCGGAACGGCCCGGTCCCTCGATCAGGTAGCCGATCGAGGCCGCCCGCGGCGCGGCGGGAGAGCGCCAATGGCGGGCCGGGACCGCGAGCACAGTCCAGCCCGGGGCGATGGCGACCGTCTCGCCGGCGACGACCTCGCGGGCACGAAGGCCCGACCGGCGGACCGCTCCGCCCAGGCCGCGCGGGACGATCACGAGCGGGTCGCCGGCGACGGCCTTGAGCGACGCCCGATCGAAGTGGTCGGGATGGGCGTGGGAGACGACGACCACGTCGATCGGCCCGAGCGCCGCCGGCAGCGGCGTGGGTCCGTGACGGCGGAGCGGGCCGAGGCGATCGCGCAGGAACGGATCGGTCAGGATCCGCAGCCCGCCGAGCTCCAGGAGGACCGTGGCATGGCCGACGTAGCGGACGCCGATCGTCGGGGTCATGGCGTGCGTCTCGGCACGGACCCGACCGCGCCCGCCAGCGCGCGGTCGGCGGCGGATCCACGACCGCCGGCCAGGGCCGCCGGCTCGCCGACCTCCCGCCAGCCGCCGATCGCATGTCGCCAGCCGCGGCTCCGGGCCTCCTTGTCGCGGGGCATCCGGAGCCACGTGACGATGCCGCCCAGCACGGCGCCGAACGCCGAGTCGGCCATGTCGCCGATCGTGTCGCCGTAGGTCAGGCCCATGCCGGTGGCGCCGGCCTTCATCGCCACGTACTCGCCGATCTCCCAGAACGTCTCGCCCGCGATTGCCGTGCCCGTCCCGGCGAACGCGGCCTCCCAGGGGTTGTCCGTCCGGCTCGCGAACAGCGCTCCGGCGACCCCTGCGACGATCGCCGCGTTCAGGACGTGGACCACGTCGTCGAGGTGGGCCTCGTCGTACAGCCCGAGGGCGTTCCCGCCGGCATCGATCAGGAGGGGCAGCGCGACCGCGAGGTCGAGGCCGCGCGGGTAGCGGCCGCGGTTCGGGAGGGCTCGCCAGATCGCCGGGACGATGGCGATGCCCGTCACATAGCCGACGGCCCGCACCCGCATCCCCTTGCCGCGGAGCCGCGGCGTGTCGGCGTTGACCAGCGCGTCGATCGCGCAGGCGACGGTCACCGCCTTGGCCGCGACGATCGCCGTCTCCAGGGCGCGCTCGAACCACGGCGGCGGGGTGAACGCGAGGCGCGGGCGTCGGTCGTCCGACGGGACGGCATCCGTGGATGGGATCACGGGGCGGTTCTACCTGCGGCCCCGTGGCGGCAGTACGCGTGCGGCTCGAACGGACCTTGCAGTTGTCGGGCGGGTCCCATGTTGCATTTGCCTGACAATCCACATTCCGTGTGGACAGCCGCACGGGCCGCCTCGACCAGGGACGCTCGGGCCCTCACGGGAAGAGATCGAACTCGCGGGCCATCAACGCGTCGGCGATCGAGCCCTCGCCGAGGAGCGGCCGCGCGCCCCGGACGACCGCGACGGGCCGACCGTCGACCTTGCCGAGGGCGAGCTCGGCGGCCGAGGCGATCTCGTCGGCCGACGCCCGGATCGTCGACTTCATGACCCGTCCGTCGGCGTCCTCGCGACCGCGGAGGTCCTCGATCGGGATCAGGCCCGACACGCCGATCGCGACGTCGGTGATGCCCCACCGCCAGGGCCGCCCGAACGAGTCCGAGACGATCACCGGGACGTCGGTCCCGAACCGGCCGCGGATCGCGGCACGGATCGCCCGCGCCGACGCGTCCGGGTCCCGTGGCAGGAGCGTGACGATGCTCCCGCTCTCCGGCCCGACGTTCGACGCATCCACCCCGCCGTTCGCGCAGATGAAGCCATGCGGCGTCTCGGTGATCAACACCCCGCGGTCCATGCGGACGACCCGCCGCGCCTCGCGGAGGACGACCTCGATCTGCCGCGCGTCCCGGTCCCAGCGCTCGGCGAAGACGGTCGCCTCGCGGCGCGGCTCGATCGTCGTCAGATCGACGATCGCCCCCTCGGCCTTCGACACGATCTTCTGGGTCACGACGACGACGTCGTCGGGCCGAAGCGGGAGGGGGCCGGCCGTCCGGTCGATCGCGTCGCCGATCAGCCGGCCGAGGTCATCGCCGACGCCGACCTCGGGGATGCCGTCGAGGGCGATCGCCTCGACACGGCCGCCCTCAGCCGACATCGACGGGGCGCAGGATCGTCTCGGCGAGGAGGAGGTCGTCGGGCGTGTCGAGGTCCAGGGTCAGCGGGCCGTCGAGCTCGACGAGGGCCGCACCGGCCTCGCGCGCCGCCGCGGCATGGGCGGCCCGGCTGTCACCGCCGAAGCAGGTGTCGATCGCGTCCGGCGGCGCGAGGAGGAGGGCGTTCGTCCCGCGTCCGTGTCGATCGGGGACGATGGCGACGAGGGGTCGGCGAGGATCGTCGAGCGTCGCGAGGACGGCGTCGATCGCCTCGGTGGACACGTCCGGCAGGTCGATCGGGAGGATGAGGACCGCATCGGCGCCAGCCGCGACCGCTTCGGCCCGTCCCGTGTCGATCCCCCGGTTCAGCCCGCCGTCACGCTGGCGGAGCGGCCGCGCCCCGAGCTCCTCCGCGAGCCGGCGGACGGCATCATCCGGGGTGACGACGATGGCTTCCTCGATCCCGACGCTCGCCACCGCCGAGGTGATCGTTGCGCGGGCGAGATCGACTGTCAGCTCGAGCCGCTCCTCGGCGTCCAGCACCGCGCCGAGCCGCGACTTCGCCCCGGCCAGCGTCCCGACCGGGATGATCGCGACGACGCGATCACGTGTGGGCGCGACAGAGTCCGGCATGGCCGAATGCTAGGGCTTCGGGTCCAATCGGACGTGCGGCACGACCTCGTCGACGAACCGACGGAGCTCGGCGATGGAGTCGAACGCCAGCGGGAAGTGGCGGACCCCGACGTCGACGAGCGTCTCGATCTCGCGGATCACGTCGGCCGGCGTCGGTCCCAGGACACCGAAGATCTGGCCCGGGTAGAAGTCGTGGCTGTAGCTCGGGACGAAGGTCGCTGGATCATCGGGCATCGAGATCGACAGGGACGCGGTCAGGGTCATCTCTTCGAATGGCCGGCCGACCTCGTCGCAGGCGGCCTTCAGGTTCTCGTAGGCGGGCCGGTAGGTCGGCTCCCACGGCCCGTCCCAGTTCCACCAGTCGGCGAGGCGGGCCGTCACCTTCAGGGCCTTCGGCCCGTTCGTCCCGACGAGGATGGGGATGGGGGGCTCCGGCCGCTCGACCCGCGCCCCGTTGATGCGGTACCACTCGCCCTGGAACGTCGCGGGCGACTCCGTCCAGAGCGTCCGGATCAGCTCGATCGCCTCGGCGAGCTGGGCGACCCGGACCCCCGGCCGCGGGTACTCGAAGTCGAACGCGCGGTAGTCCTCTTCCAGCCAGCCCGCGCCGAGTCCGAGGATGAAGCGGCCGCCGGACATCAGCTGGAGGGTGGCGGCCATCGCGCCGAGAAGCCCGGGATTGCGATAGCTCTGCGAGAGGACGAGATGGCCGACTCGCCATCGAGGGAGGGCTGCGGCGAGGTATGTCAGCCGGGTCCACGCCTCCGGCCAGGGTTCGTCGTCGTGGAGCAGGTGGTCGCCCGTCCAGAACGTCGTGAAGACCGGAGGCAGCGGCTCCAGGATGTCCCGGATCCGGTCGATCCAGCCTGGGATCCCACCTGACCCGCCTGGTGTTCCCTGGATCCCGAAGTCAGCCACCGCAGCCCCTCCCGGCGGATCGTAGTCGGGCGAGGACGTGAGGTTCAGCTCAGCGCGCCGATTGCCGCGCCGATCGCGACGACGCCGAAGACGACGATCAGGATGCCCGACGCCCGGGTGATCCAGCCGAGAGCCCTCGGGGTCACCCGCGTCCGCGCTCCGCTCACGAGCGTCGTCAGGACGAGCCACCACGCCGCCGAGCCCAGGAAGACCCCGAGCGTCAGGATCGCCGCCTCGAGGGCGGTCCGTCCGGCCAGACCCAGCCCGGCGAAGATCGCGGCGAACGACAGGATCGTCATCGGGTTCGTGATCGTCAGCGCGTAGATCGACATGGCGGCGCCGACGAGGCCGGGCCGCTCGTGGTCGTTCGCCACGCCCCTGGGCGCCGCCAGGATCGTCCGGGCGCCCAGGACGACGAGGAATGCGCCGCCGACGAGGCCGAGGGCCGGTCGCGCTCCGACGAGGGCCGCCGTCAACGCGGTCAGGCCGAACGCGGCGATGCCGCCGTACGACGCGTCGGCGAGCGCGACCCCGACGCCCGACGCGAGCCCGTACGCCCGGCCGTGGGCGAGCGTGCGGCGGATCGTCAGGAGGCTGATCGGGCCGACGGCCATCGCGACGGTGAACCCGATCGCGATGCCGCTGGTGAGGGTCGTGGCGTCCATCGGGCTCGTATTCTCCGCGGCAGGAGGTCACGAAACATGCAGGAACATCCACCCGTGCCATCGGACGCCCGCGACCCGACCACGGCCACAGCCGGCAGCCCGTTCGACGACCCGCGGTCGATGCAGATCCTGTCCACGGAGCATTGGAGCCTGCTCGCGACGCGGTCGCTCGCCTGGAACGAGTCGTTCAGCCGAGCGGGATTGTTCCTGTCCGTCGTGTCGGCGACGGCGGTGGCGCTTGCCCTGGTCGGCCAGGCGTCCCAGTTCGGCTCGCAGTTCACGGCATTCGCCCTCGTCATGCTGCCGGTCTGCCTGTTCGTCGGCCTCGCGACGTTCACCCGCCTCGACGAGGTCAACGGCGAGGACGCGATCTGGGTCGCGGGCATGAACCGCATCCGCCACGCCTACATGGAGATCGGGCCGGGGCTCGCGCCGTACTTCATCTCGGGCACGACCGACGACCCGGCGGGGCTCGAGCGGACGTTCGGCGTCCATCGACCCGGCAGCGCGATGGCCCACTGGATCGTGACGATGCCGGGGATGGTGGCGGTGATCGACGGAGTCCTGGCCGGGCTGTTGGCCGGGCTCGCCGTCAACACCGTGAGCCGGATGGCGATGGAGCCATCGATCATCATCGGCGCGGTCGTCGGCGTGGTCGTGCCGGTGATCCTGGCGCTCCGCTCCCAGAGCTCGATCCGCTGGCTGATGCGCGCCTACCGGCCGCAGTTCCCGTCCGGCGAGACACCGCTCTACGGCTACGGCGACTCAGGCGCCGCCGACCGCGGCGAGGACCGACCGGGCCAGCCGAGCGCGTGAGTCGTCGTCGGTCATGATCGTGTCGGCGACGACGGCGCGGATGCCGAGCGCCTCCACCTCCGGGGCGAGCGCGGCGTCGACGGTGTCGATGATGAAGGTGTCGATCAGGCCGGCATAGCCGCGGGCGACGCCGAGCGCCGTCGGCTCGTGACCGAGCGTCGCGAGCATCCGGTCCGCCGGCCCCTTGAGCGCCTTGCCACCGATGATCCCGCTGACCGCGGCGATCCGCGTGCCGCGGGCCCGGGCGGCGGCCAGCCGCTCGGCGATCCCCGGGACCGCCAGGATCGGACCGACCGACACGATCGGGTTCGACGGGGCGACGACGATCGCGGTGGCGGCATCGATGGTGGCCTCGACCTCGGGGGTCGGGCGGGCGGCCTCGATCCCGACGAAGCGGACCTCCCGGACGTCGGGCGCCTGGCGGAGCCGGACGAAGTAGTCCTGGAAGTCGAGCCAGCCGTCGTCGGTCCGGACCTGGGTCCGGACCGGGTCGTCGGTCATCGGCAGGATCGGGGCGCGGACGCCGAGCCGGCTCTGGAGTTCGCGGCAGACCGCCGTCAGGCGCTCGCCGCGACGGAGGCGCTCGGTCCGGACGATGTGGGTGGCGAGGTCCTGGTCACCGAGCCGGAACCAGCCCTCCTCGCCGTACCGCTCGAGGGCGTGCATCGTCGTCCAGGTGTCGCCGGCGATGCCCCAGCCGAACTCTGGGTTCTCGAGGCCGGCCAGGGTGTACATGACCGTGTCGTGGTCGGCGCAGACGAGCAGCCCGTGGCGCTCGGTGTCGTCGGCGGTGTTGACGATGACGGTGAGCTCGGCGCCCAGCACGGCCTGCAGGCCCTCGGCGAGCTTGGCCCCGCCGACCCCGCCGGCCAGGGCGACGACGCTCATCCGCCGGGCGCGAGCAGCGCCTGGACGTCGGCCATTCGATCGATCGTCTCACGGTCGTATGGCGCCGGCATGCGAACGATGACCGTCGCAAACCCGAGGTCGCGGTAGGGCGCGATGGCCTCGGCGATCGCCGCCGGCGGCCCGTACAGGTGCGGCCCGGCGCCGGCGTTCTCCACGCCGTTCGCCCGGAACCGCTCCCGGGCGGCGGACACTGCCGCGGCGACCTCGTCCCGGATCGTGATCGGGAAGCTGATCGTCAGCTCGAGCGTGGACCGGTCACGGCCCACCGCGGCGCAGTGCTCGTCGAGCGTGTCGAGCTTCGCCCGGACTTCGTCGACCGTGCCCGACGTGTTCCAGGCATCGGCCCGCTGGGCGACCGTGTGGAGCGTCTTCTTCGGGCCCGAGCCGCCGACGAGGATCGGCAGGTGCGGCTGGACCGGGCGCGGCGCGCACAGCGCGTCGCGGAGCTGGTAGAAGCGGCCGTCGTGGGTGACCCGCTCGCCGTCCAGCAGGCGGCGCAGCAGCATGACCGCCTCGTCGAGCCGGTCGAGCCGCTCGCCGAAGCCCGATCCCCACGTCTCGAAGCCGAACGCCTCGTGCTCCCGCTCGAACCAGGCGCCCCCGATGCCGACCACGGCCCGGCCGTTCGAGGCCTGGTCGAGCGTCGTCGCGACCTTCGCCGTCAGGCCCGGGTTGCGGAACGTGTTCGCCCCGACCATCAGCCCGAGGCGGAGCCGCGAGGTCAGCGACGCGAGCGCCGACAGGACCATCCAGCCCTCGAAGATCGGCTGCTCCCAGGGGCCGAAGATCGCGAGCAGGTGGTCCCACGTCCAGACCGAGTCCCAGCCGCCCGCCTCCGCGGCGAGCGCCGCGTCGCGGAACTCCGCCCATGACGCGTGCTGCGACCAGAGCTGGGCACCGAGCTTCACGGCTGCCACTCCTTCATGGCTGCCACTCGTGGATCCGGAACGTGCAGATCGTTCGGAAGCCCATCCGCCCGTAGATGCCCCGACCGGCGTCGGACGCCTGGAGGGTCGCGACGCGCAGGCCGGTGTCGCGCGCCGCGAGCAGGGCTCGGCGGGTCATCGCCGCTCCGTAGCCGCGGCGCCGGGCGTCGGTGACCGTGACGACCGTGTAGACCCCGGCGACGCCGGCCGCCGTGTGGAGACGGGCGGTCGCGACCGGCCGCCCGGCCACCGACCCGATCCACCTCGTCGGCAGGCCGCTCGGCTCGCGGTAGCCGGACTCCGCGGCCACCTTCGCGGTCCCGGCCGCGATTGCCGCGGTCGCGTCGTCGTCGCCGAAGTCCTCTGGGAAGCCGTGGCTGAGAACGGCGTTGAAGTCGTCGATGGCCGCGGCGTCGAGCGCGGGCGTGATCGTCAGCTCGGCTGGCGGCGGCGACGCGGTCTCGTCCGCCAGGTCGGCGAGGTCCAGCGCCATGCCCGGGATCTCGTCCAGGAAGCCGACTCCGTGAGCGACGAGGCGGTCGGTCAGGTCGGCCGGCTCGTCGCCCGGCCCGACCCACCACAGGAACGGCCGGCCGCCGAACTCGCGGATCGTCGCCGCGATCGCGGCGTCCACTTCGATCGCCGCGTCGACGTCGATCGCGCCCTCCACGTCGGCCCGACCTCCGCCGAGGCGCGCCCGGACGACCTGGTTGACGTCCGCCGAATGGACGCTCGTCACGTGGGCGAGCACGGCCGGCGTGTCGATCACCCGCTCCCCGGCGAGCCCCCGGCGGCGGGTGGCCGAAGCCCGGAAGTCGTCGACGATCGCGGCGAGGAGCCCGGCCGGCGACAGGTCGGTCCGGGCGGGATGCGGCTCGGCGGTGCGAGCCGAGATGGCGGTCACTGGCGGAGCAGCTCGCGGACCTCGGGCAGCCGCTCGATCGTCTCCGCGTCGTACGGTGCCATCGCGTCCACGATGATGTGGCGGAAGCCGAGCTCCACGACCGGCCGCAGATCGTCGGCGATCTTCCGCGGCGACCCGACGTAGACCGTGTCGTCGGCGCCGAGCGAGTCGCCGTTGGCGGCCGCCAGCCGCCCGAGGACCCGCCGCGCCTCGGCGGCGTCGTCCCGAATCAGGAACCAGTCGGACACCGTCCGCTCGATCTCGTCCGGGTTCCGCCCGATCTCGGCGCATCGATCGCGGAGCGTCGCGTCCTTGCGGCGCAGCGCCTCGACCGACCCGCCCGTGTTCCAGGCGTCCGCGTAGCGGGCCGTCGTCCGGAGCGTCTTCTGCGGCCCGGAGCCGCCGATGAGGATCGGCAGGTGGGGCTGGACCGGACGTGGCTCGCACAACGCGTCGCGCAGCGCGTAGAAGCGGCCGCGGTGGTCGGCGATCCGCTCCCCGTCGAGCAGGCGGCGCAGGAGCATGACCGCCTCGTCGAGCCGGTCGAGCCGCTCGCCGAAGCCCGATCCCCACGTCTCGAAGCCGAACGCATCGTGCTCCCGCTCGAACCAGGCGCCGCCGATCCCCAGGATCGCCCGACCCTCCGAGACGTGATCGAGGGTCGTCGCGAGCTTGGCGGTCAGCCCCGGGTTGCGGAAGGTGTTCGCGCCGACCATCAGGCCGAGCGTCGGCCGGACGGTCACCGTCGCCAGCGCACTGAGGGTCGTCCAGCCCTCGAGGATCGGGCCCTCCCACGGCCCGACGATCGCGTTGAGGTGGTCCCAGGTCCACAGGCTGTCGAGCCC
>Ga0066698_10001248_pt1 | contig 10874 bp, 10 predicted proteins | sample GraSoiAngelo_147_FD_66457 | JGI IMG/M metagenome (GOLD analysis project Ga0066698, IMG submission 66457) | Grasslands soil microbial communities from the Angelo Coastal Reserve, California, USA - 14_1009_05_40cm | ecosystem: Environmental > Terrestrial > Soil > Grasslands | place: USA... | reverse complement strand
GAGTCCGCGACGGCCTCCCCTCCGCGCGCGCTCGCGCCGGTAGCGCAAGTGGACCGCATTATCCTCGGTTCTCTTGGCAGCCATCCTCCAATACCGCGTATCTGGGCGGCTTGTTCGTCGTTAAACCCAGGGCGTAAGGTGGGGAGCGAGGAGGTGCGCCGGTGAGCGGAATCCTCGCGAGGATCAAGGCTCTCTTCGCGCCGGACCGCGTATCAGCACCACCGCCGGTCGTCCAGGAAGCGCCCGTTTCTGCCGCGCCTGCTGTGGAGCCTGTCGAAACACCTCGCGTCGAGACGATCGCCGCCGCCGAAGAAGCCGTTCCCGCGCTGCAGGCCGCTCCTGCCGCGCAGGTCGCTCCGGTCGCGGAACCGGCGCCGTCGATGGCGGAGGCCGCGGTGCTCGCTCGGCCGACGATCAGCGCGCCAGCCTCGGGTGTGGGGCTCGTGCTGCGCCTCGAGACCGAGCGTGGGTCGCGCTCGACGTTCGAAGTAACGAAATCCGGCGCGACGATCGGCCGTGGACCCGAGAGCACCATCCAGCTCGCGGATCTTTCCGTGTCGCGGAAGCACGCGCGGATCACCTACAAGCAAGGGGCGTACTGGCTGAGCGACCTCGGAAGCATGGGCGGCACCTGGGTCGACGGGACGAAGCTCGCGGCGCCGCGACGGGTCGCTACCGGCCAGACCATCGACATCGGCGTGTGCCGTCTGATCGTGACCTCGTCGGACGCCGCGGAAGACGAACCCGCCGCGAAAGGGCCCACGCACGCCGCCTAGGCTCGCGGTCGGCGGCATTCACATCGAGTCGAGCACCTTCTCGCCACACCGCAGTGGATCCGACGACTTCACCGTTCTTCGCGGCGACGAGGTCCTTGACCGCTACGGCGAGCTCCCGGACGGTGTCGACTGGTTCCCGCTTGTGCACGCGCGAGCACTCCCTGGCGGGGCGGTCGAGCGAGCCTTCTACGAGTCGATCAAGGCAGAGCTTCTCGAAGAGCTTCGCGCGGCCATGCCGGTCGACGGCGTCTTCCTCGACATCCATGGCGCCATGAGCGTCGTCGGTATGACCGACGCCGAGGCCGATCTTGCTGGCGCGGTTCGAGACCTGGTGGGGGCCGGTCCGCTCCTCTCCGCCGCGATGGATCCCCATGGCAACATGTCGCGCTCTCTCATCGAGGCACTCGATCTCGCTACGGCACACCGGATGTCGCCGCACGAGGATGCGCCCCTTACCAAGATGCGTGCGATCGCGAATCTCGTCCGTTGCGTGAACGACGGCGTGCATCCGCTCAAAGCGTGGGTGCGCGTGCCGGTGCTCCTGCCGGGCGAACGGGCCTGCACGCGCGACGAGCCGGCGCGCGGGATCTACGGCCATCTCGCGGAGATAGAAGAGAAGTCCGGAATCGTGGACGCGGCCGTGTGGATCGGATACGCGTGGGCGGACGAGCCACGGTGCGGCGCCGCGGTCGTCGTGACGGGCACCGATCCGGGCGCGATCCTGCGCGAAGCGCGTGGCCTCGCTAAGACCTACTGGGACGCGCGTGTGGACTTTTCGTTCAGCGTGCCCGCCCGCGAGGCGGACTGGTGCATCGAAACGGGCCTCGCCGCGAGCGCACGTCCCTATGTCATCAGCGACTCGGGCGATAACCCGACGGCTGGCGGCGCGGGCGACGTCGCGTTCATGCTCGAACGTCTTCTCGCGAATCCGGACCTCGCATCGGGACGCGCGACCGCGATCTGGGCGAGCGTCGTCGATCCGGCCGCGGTGGCGCGCTGCGTCGCAGCGGGCGAGGGGCGCGGCGTGCAGCTCGCCGTCGGCGGCGCTTTCGGTTCGCCCGACGGGAACGTGCCTCTTCGCGGAATGGTCACTCGTGTCGTACGCGATGATCCGATCGGCGGCGACATCGCGGTCGTCGCGTCGGGCGGAATCCGGGCGATCCTCACGACTCGCCGCAAGCCGTACCACTACGTTCACGATCTTCAGGCACTTGGTCTCGACCCGGCGCGTCATGACCTCACGATCGTGAAGATCGGCTACCTCGTCCCGGATCTCTTCGCCGCGGCCAAAGGATGGGTGCTCGCGCTGACGCCAGGCGGCGTCGATCAGGACATCGTTCGCCTCGGCCACCGGCATCTGGAGCGCCCGATCTATCCGTTCGATCCCAATATGGCCACGCCGAACCTCGAGCCAACTCTCCTGCATGCGACGACCGTTACAACACTCGGATGAATCGCCCGAGTCGGTTTTGGGTCCACGCATGTGCGCCGGCGATGCTCGCACTCCTGCTAGTCGCGACATGTACGCCAGCACCTACCGGCGAGCCTCACGATCTCGGGGTCTCGAATGGCACGACGCTCCTCGTCACCATCGCTGTGAACGGCACCGCTCTCCGAACGATTCAGCCGCAGACGCAGGACACCATCCTGGTGAAGGACCTCCCCCCGCTTCCGTGGGCGGTGGAGGCGCGCACGTCAACCGGTCGGGCTCTGTTGTCGATGAGCGTGCGGGCCGGCGACGTCTGGGAAACGACAGGACCAGACGGCAGTCACGAGCTGAACGGCGATGCGAACCGTGTCGATCTCTCCTGCGGACGTCTGGACATCTGGTCGGGGCCGCCGCTCTTGGGGCCGGCTCCAGGCCCTGGCAAACCGGGTGACTGCGCACCGTGAGCTAATCAGTTCCTGGTGAGCTGCGGCTCCTCCGCCCATTCACGGTCGGCTTCTGGCTCCGGAACCACCACCTGACTTCGTCGCTCGTCCACGCGGTCTTTCGTCGCCGCTCGCGCGATAAGTCGCGCGATGAACCTGCCAAGCACGCCGGCGAGCTCCTCGTCCGCGTCCTCGTAGCGCTCCTCCGTGCGGCCGAGCACGAGGACACCGAGGCTTCGTGCTCCATCGGTGAGCGGTACGACGAAGAGCTCCCGCGTCTCGGCGGGGACCCACGGACGGAGAGCGCCTTGACCGATGCGCACGAGCCGCCGCTGGTGAAGCGCCTCGGCGAGCGCGTCGTGCTCCGACGGAAGCGTCCGCTCGAAATGGAGCTCCTCCTGAGGATGTGCCGCGCGGAGCTCCAGAACATCGTCCGGCCCGAGCAACCAGATCTGCGCGACGTCGTTTTCGAACGCGCTGGTGATGAGGGCGGTCACGTCCTGGAGGGTCTCCGACATCCGCTCACCGAAGAGGGCGAGGCGTGAGAGCTCGTAGAGAGCGAACGCCTGGCGGCGGTGCTTCTGGTCACGATCCGCGAATCCCTCGCGCGCGACCTCGAGCGCGAGGAGCTCGGAGATGCGCGACGCGGTGAGCGCATCCGTTGCCGCGAACGAACGTCCGACACGCAGTGCGATCAGCAGACCGCTCACGTCCTCGGTCGCGACGAGGGGAGCGACCATCGCGGCACTTGCGACACGATCGTCCGCGAGACGGATCGCCGTTTGCGTCTGCACCGTCGACCCGGTTCGCCGTGCTTCTTCGAATGCGGTCTGAGTTGCCGCGTCAGCGAGCGGATCGTCCGCCACGTTATGCCCGTAGCGGGTGCGTGCGGGTCCATCGACGATGAATGTCAGGGCGTCGTAGTGGCCGAGAGCCGCGAGCGCGGCGAGTCGTATCGACCACTCGTCGGCGTCGCTTCCGATCCGACGTCGTGCGACCGTCGGTGTGGTGAGAAGACGGCTCGCCATCGATGGCAAGGCCGACTCTTGACGGACGATGCGATCGCCAGCGGCCCTGAAGGATTTGCCCCTTGGCTCCCTGATCGCAGTTCACCTCGACTTTGTTTGCGCGCGAGATGCCACCGACGCGTGCTGGGAAACATCAGCATCGGGGCGCGCGGGGTCCGTCGTCAAACGGGGGTTCTGTCTCTGCACGTCTTTGCGCGCCGTTTGATGCCGACATAGAGAGCCCTTCGATGAAAATGCGATCGATGCCACGCGGAACGCTCTTCACCGCCGCGCCGTTCGCACTTGTCGCCGCGCTCGCGGCAGGCATCGCTCTCGCGGGTTTCATCGCTCACCCATATCCCATTGCGGATCCGACTCGGGCCAACGCCTCGACTCCGCCCTCCCCTGCGCCGATCGCCGCCGACGCAACGGCGTCCCCTGCGGCGTCAACTGCCGCACCGACGAAGGCCGCGGGATCGAATGACGCCGTCGAGATGCTTCGGGTGCACAACGAGCTCCGCGCCGCGGTCGGCGCGCCCGCGGTCCGGGGCGACGATCGGGTCACCGCGGCCGCGCAGCACCATGCCGAATACCTCGCGCGGGCCGGCGCGATCGGCCACGACGAAACGCCGGGCGACCCCGGGTTCACCGGCGCGACCGTCCGCGATCGCCTTGCGGCCCAGGGCTACACCGACGCGACGGCGAGCGAAGTGGCGGCGTCGTCCGATACGGGAACCGAGGACGTGCGGTTCTTGTGGGACCTTCCCTATCACCGCCTGGGTCTCATGCACCCGCATGCGGTCGTCGCGGGATGGGGGCACGCCGACATCGCTGGGCACACCGCGACCGTCGGTGTGATCGTGTTCGACTTCACGGCCACCGCGCCGGACCGCGTGCGCTCGCCCGCAGCCGGTCAGCGCGTCGCCGGTTCGTGGCCGGGACAGGAATCGCCTGACGCCCTGCCCGCCGGCGCGAGCCGGCCGGTCGGCTATCCCGTGATGGTCGTCTACTCGGGCGCGCGCCCGATCGACCTTCGGGTCGCGCAGATCACCGACGTCGACGGTCACGACGTGGCGCTATCGGTCGTCCCGCAGATCTACGAGCGCGACTACGTTGCGATCGTCCCTGTGGCGCCGCTTTCCGCCGGTACGAAATACCACGTCCGGCTGGCCCTCTCCGTGGCCGGGGCAGACACGCTCGACGAGTGGGACTTCGAGACCGAGCCCTAGCGGGCCGGGAGCATCGCGGGGCGCCCGATGTACGGCAGCTTTTCTCCGATCACGAGCAGAACGGGCACGATCCGGCTCGAGAGCAGCTCGGGCCGGACCTTCTCCTCGTAGAAGGCGATCGCGCTGTCGACCTTTTGCAGGTCGGCACTTTGGACGGGCGCCTTTGCGGCGCTCTGCGCGAGGACCTTCAGCATCTGCGGATCGGCGAACGTGGCGAAGGCCGGATTCGCGCCGGCCACGCTTTGCAGCGCGGCGATGTCCTGCGGTCCGAACGCCGTCTTTCCGTGCAGCGGATCGAGCCAGCCGTCGAGCACCAGCGTCGCGAGCACGGCGACGTAGAGGGTCACGGCGGCCGTGACCATCCCGAGCGGGACCCCGAGCACCTTGTCGAACCGCCTGAGGATGCCAACTCGGTGGACGATGCCGACGACGAATGTCGCGACCGCGGAGAAGACCGTGCCGCCTACGAAGAGGGCGATCGCGCCAACGCCGAGGCCCGCGGTTCCGGAGGGCAGCGCGCCGGTGAGCGGACCCGCGTACAGCGCGGCGAGGGTCAGGACCGCGCCACCCGCGGCGGCAAGCGGGACCACGAATCCTTTGCCGAATCCGGCGACCGCTCCGAGCACGATGAACGCGACGATCGCGAGGTCGACCATTCCCGAAGTCTAGGGAGCGACCGAAAGAGCGCTAGGTGCCGGACAGGTCCTTCACGACGGGCGCGAGCTCCTCGGCGTGCGGTCCGCGCAGGCAGAAATAGGTGATCCCGGTATCGCGCCGCACGCGCACGATGTGCTCGCGGACCTGGTCGAGCGTTCCGATGCCCCGATAGACCGACGATCCGAGCACGGCCGGATCGACCTTCGCCTTATCGGCGAGCTCGGCGATCGTTTTCTCGCGATCGTCGGTAAGCGTGACGTCCACAAAGCAGCTCAGCTCGATCTCCTCGAAGCGTGACCCGGCGGCCTCGCGGACCACGTCGATCTGCCGTCGAACGCCCGTCGCAGCGACATCATCAGGCGCCGGAGGCTGGACGCCGGCGCCGGGTGGGATGACCGCGACGATGTCGGCTTCACGGCCCGCGAGCGCAAGAATCTCGGGCCCACCCGCGGCGATGAGGATCGGCGGGCGTGGCTGCTGCACGGTCTTGGGCCGGCACTCCGACTTCGTGGTCCGGTAGTACGTGCCCTCGAAAGTCACCTCGTCCTCGGTGAAGACCCGCTTCATCAGCATGACCGCCTCGGCCAGACGCGCCACGCGGACCCGGCCGCGGTCGAACGGAATGCCGGTGCTCTGGTAATCGCGGTCGAACCATCCGGCGCCGAGCCCGATCTCGACGCGACCGTTCGAGATGACGTCGAGGGTCGCGAACTCGCGTGCGAGGACCACGGGGTTGCGGAAATCGTTGTCGAGCACGAGGTTGCCGAGACGGAGCTTCGTCGTGACCGCCGCCGCCGCGCCGAGCGCCGGCATGTTGCTCCACGCGCCGCCCACCATGTGATCCGGCATCGAGAGCGTTTCGTAACCGATCGCTTCGAGCCGCTTCGCGCGCGCCAACCAGTCCTGGCCCGTCGGCTGGCTTCCGCTCTGTGTCGAGAACCGGATCCTTCGGGCCACCGGCGTCAGCCTATGGTGTTTCGACCCATCCGATCGGCTCGGACCCTCGTAGTCCGCCGCGACAGTTCCGCGCAGAGCGGACGGGAGGGACCAGAAATGTTTCTACAGCGCGCGCTTCGCGTACTCGGCGCCGTCGGCGCCGCCGGGGCGATCGCCATCGTGGCGACCGCGCCGCTCGGCACGAGGGCGGCCGATCATCTCGACGGACCATCGCTTCTGACGCCACCCGGCGGAAACCTCAGAGCCGACATCAACGATCTCTTTGTGTTCCGGACCTCGCCGGGCCGAACGGCCTTCGCGTTGACGACGCATCCCGCGGCTGGCTTCATCTCGCCGCTCGACTACGCGACCGACGTCGACTACGTCATCGACATCGACCGCGATGGAGACGGAGTCGAGGACGTCGCCTACGTAACCCGCTTCGGGGCGATGTCTTCCGGCGCCCAGCCGTACACGGTAACGCGCTACGCCGGCGCCAACGCACGCTCGCTCGTGCACGGCGTCGACCTGGGCGGAGGGATGACCGGGACGACCGGGGATCTCAAGGGAACCGCCAGGTCTTTCGCTGGGCTGCGGTCGGATCCTTTCTTCTTCGACCTCGGCGCATTTCTTTCACAGGTCGCCGGTGTCCAGGGCAACCTCATCCCCGGCGTCCTGGACACGACCGGCCGAATGTTCTGCGACGCGAACACGAACGACTTCTTCTCAGTCCTCAACACCAACGCGATCGTCCTCGAGGTGTCGAACGACATCCTGACCGACGATGGCACTGGCTCGATCGGTGTCTGGGCCCGGACGATCGGCCCTAGCGGCACGACGGCGCGCGGCCAGATCGATCGGATGGGTCGGCCCGCCATCAACACCGTCTTTAACAAGGGTGCGGCGAAGACGACCTTCAATCAGGAGACCCCCACAGACGACCGCGCGAACTTCGAGACCTCCTTCCGCGCAACGCTCCAGCACTTCGGCTACGACGTGCCCACCGCGAAAGCGATCGCCGAGATCTTGCTCCCGGACGTCATCACGTACAGCGTCGGCAGCGCGGCGAACGGTGCCGCTCTTAACGGACGCGCACTCGCGGACGACGTGATCGACGCGGAGCTCGGGATCGTGACGAAGGGCGCCCTCACGAGCGACTGTGTCGGCCCGCACACCGACTACAGCACCACGTTCCCGTACCTCGGTGCACCCCACCGCTAACAGGTCGAGCCGCGGAGCGGCGAGCGCCGCTCCGCGGCCACGCGCCAACACGACGAAAAGGAGGAAGGCCATGATCCGATTGCCCGCACTGTTGATTGCCGCGGCTCTCGTTGCCGGTGCTTCCTACCTTCTCGTGCGGCCGGAATCGCGTCCGGTGCCCGATCGTGTGGCTGCGGAGGCGCGCGTTTCGTCCTCCGCGGTCGCGGAGCCCGTCGGCCGGGCTGAGAGCGCCGAGGTCGAGAGGCTCATACGTGCGTTCGAGGCCCGCATCCGCGACCACACCGATCCCATCGACTACAAGTTCCTCGGGCGTCTCTATCTCGAGCGGGCTCGTTCGACCGGCGACGTGGCCTCTTACGCAAGCGCGGAGTCCGCGTTCGCGCGAGCCGTCGAGCTCGCCCCGGACGCCGAGGCGCTCGTTCTCCTAGGGACGGTCCGTTATGCGACCCACGACTTTGCCGGCGCCCTCGATCTCGCCGCAGGCGTGTATGCGCGCGACTCTTCGGAGCTCGTGGCCCTCCTGTTGGTCGCCGACGCTGAGCTCGAGCTTGGCCGCTACTCGGAGGCGCAGGCGGCGTACGCGTCACTCGCGAAGAAGCTTCCGGGCACCGGCGCGATCGAAGCGCGACTGGCGCGTCTCGCCTTCCTTTCGGGCGCTCCCGACGCCGAAAGTCTCGCCGCGATCGCGCAGGCGGATGCTCTGAAGCAAGGCGCGTTCGGGCCAAGCCTCGCCTGGTACGCGCACCTTCGTGCCCAGATCGCCTTCGATTCCGGCGATTACCAGGGATCGCTCGATCAGGAGCGCCATGCGGTGGAGATCGCGCCTGGCTATCACGTCGCCCACGCGGGCGTCGGCCGCGCCTTGGCGGCGCTCGGCGACATCGACGGAGCGATCGGCGAATACGAGAAGGCCATCGCCGTCGTCCCGTTGCCCGAATACCTTGCGGCGCTCGGTGACCTTCGGACCCTCCGTGGCGACACCGTTGGCGCCGATCAGGCGTACGCCACCGTCGATGTCATCGCGAGGCTGTCTCCACTCGGTCGCCGGCTCTATGACCGTCAGCTCGCGCTCTTTTATCTGGACCACGATCAGAATCTCGGCACCGCTCTCGATATCGCTCGAGCGTCCGAAGCGGCCCGGCCTGATATCTACGGCGAGGACACGCTCGCGTGGGCGCTCTACAAGAATGGATCGTTCGCCGACGCACGCGCGGCATCTGACCGGGCTCGCGCGTTGGGCACCCCGGATGCCCGGCTTCTCTATCACGCCGGACTCATCTCGATCGCGCTCGGCGAATCTGATCGCGGACGGACCGAGCTCGACACGGCGCTCACCAGAGCTCCCGGGTTCGACCCACTCCAGGCGATTCGTGCGCGAGCGGCTTTGGGCGCCGGGCGATGAAGCTCGTTGCGCGGGTCGCCGCGCTCGTCCTCGGGCTCATGGTCGTTTGGACCGGCTCCGCGTCGGCCCACCCCCTCGGCAATTTCACGGTGAATCACTACGCCGGGCTCGACATCAGCGCCGATCGCCTGGCAATCGACTACGTGCTCGACCTCGCGGAGATCCCGACCTTCCAGTTCCGCGACACGATCGCCCCGGAACCTGTCGCGGCGTGCAGTGTCATCGCGCACGACCTCGTCGTCACGCTCGACGGCGCGCCGGTCATGGTTTCGGCGGCGACAGGATCGGTCTCCTTTCGGCCGGGGCAGGCCGGGCTCGACACGCTGCGCTTGGAGTGCGCGTTCGGCGCGCCGTGGAACCTCGGCGCCTCGCCCCACGACCTGACGTTCGCGGATGGGTCCTATCCCGACCGCATCGGGTGGCGAGAGATCACGGCCCGCGCCGAGGGTATGGCGATCGACACGCGTCTCCCGGAGTCGACCGTGACGGGGCGCCTCATGACATACCCGCAGGATGCTTTCGCCTCGTCGCCGGATGCGCGTACCGGAGAGGTCCGCATCGCGGCGGGCGTGCCGAGTACCAGGCGACCGGTGTCAACGGGGGCACCGCTCGCATCGACCGACGCTCTCTCCGGACTGTTCGGTCGTCTCGACGTCGCCTCGTTGCCCGCGCTGCTTGCGGTCGCCGTCGCGGTCGCTCTTGGCGCGCTGCACGCCGCGACGCCCGGGCATGGCAAAACGATCATGGCCGCGTATCTCGTCGGCACGCGGCGGTCGGTACGTGACGCGGCTACCCTCGGCCTCACTGTCGCGCTCGCGCACACGGCCGGCGTACTGACGCTTTCGGTCATCGTCGTGGGCGGCGCAACCGTGTTCCCGGCCGAGCGGATCTATCCGCTGCTGTCGGCGATCTCGGCCCTCGTCGTTGTCGCGCTCGGTCTCGGGATGCTGCGGCGGGAGCTGGTCCACCGCGTCGCGCACCATCATGCCCACGACCACACCCACGGGGCCGCTCCGGCCACGAGCACTCTTCTCGCTCTCGGTCTCGCCGGTGGACTGGTGCCGTCGGCCTCAGCGCTCGTCCTGCTCCTGGGAGCGGTCGCCGCGCACCAGCCCGAGCTCGGTGTGCTTCTGGTCCTGGGCTTCGGTGTCGGCATGGCCGCCACGCTCGTCGGTGCGGGAGTCGCGCTCGTCGCGGCAGGCCGCTTCCTTGTCCGAGCGCCGGCCGCGCGACTGATGAGGCTTGTACCCCTAGCGACCGCGCTTGTCGTGCTCAGTGTCGGTCTCGGCCTGACCGCTCAGTCGCTCGCGGCGCTGCTCTAGCCCGGCCGCATGAACTCGGCGAGGAGCCGGTGGAAGTGGTGCACGCCGCCTTCGCGGGCGGGCGAATAACGCCCTCGGTCGTATAGACGCGAGCGCACGCCCCGCTGAACCGATTCGACGACCGCCTCGTCCTCGCGCTCGACGCGATCGAGCCCCGCGCCCGCCCCGGTGTCGCGCTTGCTCGCATCCCACACGAATGGCAGAAACGCGATGCGCGTCCGATCGACGGCGAGGGGCGTGACGACGTTCACCGACACGCCCCACGGGTACACGTTGAACATCGTCGTGGGAAAGAGCCAGTAGTAGTACGCGGCGACCGCGCGTCCGTGGTCGCGGTGCGTTCGAGGGAGCGCGAACGCGGGCTCGCCGGCCTTCGCCACGCCGACCTGCAGGACCGAGAAGCGATCGAGCTCGACCGCGTACTCGCCGTAGTCGAGCGTCGTCGCGAGGCT
>Ga0066698_10001246_pt1 | contig 10882 bp, 8 predicted proteins | sample GraSoiAngelo_147_FD_66457 | JGI IMG/M metagenome (GOLD analysis project Ga0066698, IMG submission 66457) | Grasslands soil microbial communities from the Angelo Coastal Reserve, California, USA - 14_1009_05_40cm | ecosystem: Environmental > Terrestrial > Soil > Grasslands | place: USA... | reverse complement strand
AAGCCCGGCATCTTGGTCTTTGGTGGCACAGCCACTCTTGGCTGTGCTCTCTTTCTGCTGTAGCGGCGAGTCTACCTCCCATTCTTTTCGTCGCTTCTTGTAGTGGCGGGGCTTGCCACGCCCGCTCTTCCCGTTTGTTTTCGTAGCGCCGCGCTTTCGCGCTTTTTGCGTCCGGCCGCCTTTACCGGGAAGCCCGGCATCTCCCCATTCTAGTTTCTACTTTGCCTTTGTCTTCCACCACGCCTCTTCCAACGTCACAGCCACCTCACTTACCACGTAGCGCCGGGCTTTCGCGCTTTCTGCGGTCCGGTTGCTTTTACCGGGAAGCCCGGCATCTTGGTCTTTGGTGGCACAGCCACTCTTGGCTGTGCTCTCTTTCTGCTGTAGCGGCGAGTTTACCTCGTCATCCTTCCCCGCTCCCTCCCCCTCCACTTTCTAGTTTCTGCCTTCTAGCTTCTAGTTTTCCCCCACTGCAGCCTACATCGAAAACAACGTCGCCACCCGATGGGCCACTTTGGCCTGCCTGATTTTTTGGCGCCGACTTGTCGCCCTTGACGAACGTGAAGGGTCACACGTCACCACTCGCCTTCAGCTTAGACTGGTTCCCGACTCCCTAAAAAGAAGGCACGGGATATCTGCTCGGTGAAGTATAATTCCGGTATGCCCAGAATAGACGGACAATACTTCGCCGCGACTATCAAAGCGCTGAAACTCGACGCGGACCAGGAAGAAGACGCCAAGAGGAACGCTGAGAACATAGCTCGTAAAGTCATCGAAGCTTATGAGCGCCATATTGCCCCCGGCCATGTTGGGGCGGCAGCGAAGGGGATTCCTGCGGGTTTCTTACCATCGAGCAATGCACATGCTCTGACGGGCTTGGTGTATGGTCGCATCCAGAGCGGCAAGACGCGCGCGATGATCGCGAGTACGGCAATGGCCTTCGACAACGGCTTCCGAATCGTTGTTGTATTAACGAGCAACATAAACGACCTGGTTACACAGACCCACTTTGATTTTGCCTCTGGCCTTCCCAATGTCATGGTGTACACCAAGGATGACGAACTGGACGGTGAAATCAGCAACGCGAAACTCTACCTTGAGGCTGGAGATGGCCGCATGCTCATCGTTTGCTCAAAAGGTGCGCCGAGCCTCAAGAACGTGATCGCGTTCCTAAGAAAGGTTGACGCAAGGCTGTATCCCGCCATAATCTTCGACGACGAGGGGGACCAAGCTTCCCTCGATACCAATACGAAAAAGAGATCTCTCTCGCTTGTCGCAGTTGCACCGAGCAGCATAAACAAGTTGATTCAGGAAAAACTCAGGACGCTAATACCTTGCCATATTTACGTAAGCGTGACGGGGACGCCGCAGGCTGTCCTGCTTCAGAGCGCGGAATCAACGAATCGCCCATCGTTCATAACACTATTGCCCCCTGGGGAGTCCTACATCGGAGGGAAGTATTTTTTTGGCACCGACGAGCCAGAAAAGAATTCCCACCACCTGATTCGGATCGTTGAGCGAGATGAGAAAGATAAACTGTTGGAGCCCCACACGCCCATCCCTAAAGGGTTGCGCCGCGCTATTCTATTCTTCCTACTTTCTTCTGCTGCGCTCATCAAGAAAAATGGCGGTGTGCCCGCCCATGGAAAGGGATATTCCTTCCTATGCCACCCCAGCTTGAAAAACGACGAGCAGTCGGTCGCTCGAGAGCGAATTAACGACTTTCTCGGCGCAGTCACGGCTACGGTCTTGAAAGTGAGCGGCTCCGACGAACAGGTGTGGAATGAACTTCGGGAAGAATACGAAAATCTCAAGACTACTCTGGGAGAAAAGGCGCCTCCTCTTGAGGAACTATCAAAAACAATCGTCGCGTACCTCAGGACAAGAAAAATTCTGGTGATAAATGCAAGGACCAAGAGACAAGGGATTGCTTATGGTCCCGAATTAAACTTCCTAATCGGAGGCAACACCCTAGGCAGAGGAATCGCAATTAGAGATCTTCTTGTTACATACTACATCAGAGATTCGAAGATTTCGCAGATTGATACGATGCACCAGCATGCTCGAATGTTTGGCTACAGGAGGGACACGTTATCCTTCACCAGGCTTTTCATCCCTCAGCATCTCTATTATCGCTTCAGGGATATTCACCAATCTGACGAAGATCTCCGGGAGTACATCGAGCAGCACAAGGACACGCCGGAAACCTTTCCTATTGAATTCACGTTCGATCTTCGCACGACTCGGCCCGGCGTCCTCGACGTCAATACGACGGACACGTTGCAGCCTGGCAAGCAGGTGTTTCCGAACTACGTGATAATGCCGCAGGATCCCAAATCCTATTCGAAAATCGAACAGCAATTGAGCATGCACTTCGGGCCACCCGGTTCTCCCCTCGAAAGCAAAGGCAAATTGGGCGCCAAGATTTCCGTAGCTCAGGCGATCGACCTTCTAAAGCCGTTAAAAACGAAATCTGAGAATACCTGGCGCGATAAAACAATCCGCGCCGTGATCGAGAGGGTCGCGCGCGAGTTCGGAAACCAGATCATCCTGAAGTTTAGGGCAGCAAAACGTGTAGTTGGAGAGAAAGGATTTATTTCTACAGGCACGCTGAGCGGCCAAGAATACGACGATGCCAAGAAGGGAGCCATGCCCACGCTTTGGATTATGGCGGTTGAAACTGCCGATGGCAGTTTCTCCGGCAAGGGTAAGAGATTTATGTATCCCACATTCGTTATCCCGGACAAGTTACCTAAGCTTCTAATGTTCAACAGAGGATAAACAGGGGCCCGCAGAAATTTCGCTTTTGCGTTTATAATGGCGATGATGAAAGCCACGAAAATTAGGGTTGTGGACGTGTTCTCGGGAATCGGAGGGCTCTCGCACGGATTTTTCCTGGAAGGCTTCAATATAGTTGCCGGAATAGATATCGATGAGACGTGTAGGTATGGTTTCGAAGAAAATAACCACTCAAGATTTATTGCAAAGGACGTTGCCCAGGTTACGCCCCGAGAACTGAAAGCGCTCTACAAAAACTGCTTCCCGAAGGTTCTGATTGGGTGCGCTCCATGTACTCCCTTTTCGACACTGAACTTGAAAAGGGCTGTTTACAGCAAGTCGGATGAAAAATGGAGATCATTGAATTCTTTCTTGAGGCTAGTAAGAAGCGTCCGGCCGGAAATCGTTTCAATGGAAAACGTTGCGGAGCTGGCGGACGGGGAAAAATTCCCCATATTCAAACGATTTGTTAGGACGCTAAAGAGGGCCGGATATCGAGTGGCGTACAGCGTGGTTGATTCGTCGAAATACGGCGTTCCGCAGCGCAGAAAAAGACTGGTGTTGCTTGCGTCGTTGCTTGGGCCGATCTCACTGGTCGGTGAAACGCATCCCTACGGCCCTGTGACAGTCAGGGAAACGATAGGAGATCTCCCACCGATCAGGGACGGCCAAACAAGTAAGTCCGACATTATGCATCGGGCAAGCAAGTTGAGTGACCTGAACAAGAAACGGATTATGGCTACTCCGAAGGATGGCGGAAGTGCAACAAGTTGGAGCCGAGAACTACTTCCGAAATGCTACCGGAAAGAAAAGGGACAATCGTACAGGTCCTCAGTCTACGGAAGAATGAAATGGGACGAACCTGCTCCGACAATGACAACCAACTGCCACACCCTTGGAACAGGGCGGTTTGGGCACCCTACGCAAAACAGGGCCATATCCCTTAGGGAAGCAGCCCGCTTTCAGACGTTCCCCGACTATTATCAATTTCAGGATGCGGGGAGATTGAATTCCTCAATCGTGGCCCAGCACATCGGTAATGCTGTTCCCGTGAGACTTGGACAGGTAATAGCAATGAGCATAAAGGCTCACGTCGCCAAATTCGGTCAAGATAGAATAAAGCGATAAATTTTCTGGAATGTTGCCGCAGGACTCCTCTTGACGTTGTGTTCCCAAACCCTCATTACTCTCCAGCCTAGCCTCCGGAGCTTGCGGAAATTTCTTCTATCACGGAGCCTGTTAGTCTCTATTTTCTCGCGCCAGAATTTCGACTTGATCCTGCCTTTCCAAGCCGGATACCTGTATCCGTGCCAGAAATCGCTATCGATGAAGATAGCTTTCTTAGCTTGCGGAAATGCCACATCAGGGGTCCCAGGCAGGCGCTTGTAATGTTTCCTGAATCGCACACCGTGCTTCTTCAAGGCAGAAAAAACCACCTTCTCAAGCGAGGTATTCTTACTCTTCACCGCGGCCATCATTTTGCTTCTGACTGCGGGCGTAACAATATCCATGGTCCCCAATATAGAACAAACAGGCGGGTCGGCGCGGAGAGAGGCGCCTCAATCAGAGAATGCTGAACCAGGCCTTAGCCCTTCCAAACGTACTTCCCGCACGAACAAGGAACCGTCTCGGTAGGATGTTTCTTTGCCATGGGTTGCCGGCAGACGGGACAATTCTTACGCCACATACCAAACCGCCCTTTCTTCAACAAACCGTTTGCAGGCAAGCGGGGATGCCGCCTTCACCGATCAGCGCGAAGAATTCTTCGCGCTGTTCAAGCTCTGTGAGGACCGCGAGCGTTTTTCCGTAGGCTGCTATCGCTCCGGTCAACTTGTGGAATTCCGGAGAACCCTTAACCGTCATTCGTCTTTGGATGTGCGCGTCCGCCGAGAGTTCGACGACTTGTTCTATGGCCTCATTCATCAGACCTGAAGTAGCGCTCATCATCGGTTCGGTCTCCTTCTATATTGTAAGGACGCAAGCCTCTGGACTTCATATACAGGGGAAACCTCCAATTTAGTGGGCGGTCTATAACGGAGGAGCGATGCAGGTCATGGCCGCGCCGGATGGGTAGAATCAGCCTCCCAAGCGCATAGTTCCGCGTACTTTAGGATTTTCGACCTTCCATCCCGCAACTCTCATCTTTCCAGCACCTTCCCGCTCCATTCGAATGATACACAACAAATAAATTGACAACAGCTGAACTTTGTGCTATTCTGTTTTGTGTATCTCACGTCACATCCTCGCCTCGTCTTCACTTTTCCGAGTCTGCGCCCCGTTGCCCCCACTCACTATTCCCGTAAGCCCTTTACTGTCAATGTCTTTGCCGACCCCTACCCTCTAACTCCTGTCACCTCAACCTTTTACAAGAATGGTGGGAGGGGCCCTCTCTTTCTCACATCGTTGCCTCATTACCCCTTTACCTCCTCTTCTCTAAGTCCTTTCCCTGCAACATTTGTGGATCGTCACGCCAAGTGTTACAAACAAAAGACTTACGCATCGGCTAAACCCTTTAGATGCAACATTTACAAAAAACGCGGGGGTGGGGGGCTGCCCCAGGCCCACCCAACACAATTCCCCGATAGCGCTTTTATCCGAAGCGTTACCTGTCCCGAGGGAGTGCATCGGACGTACTATTGGAGTCGGCAGTTCCCTCCGCCAAGCTGTTCCCAGGCCACGGTTCCGTCGTTTCCAAGAACGTTTATTTGCGTGGGAGGGTGCGATGGGTAAGTTCTCTCGTAGCTGGGATCTCGTTAAGCAGAGCTTCGCCATTCTTCGTTCCGACAAACAATTGATGTTGTTTCCGGTGCTCTCGGCCATTGCCTGCTTTATCGTTACGACCATTATGGCCACGGGCGGCGCGTTCTTGATGATGCCGGCCAGGGCCTCAGCCTTGGCTGCCGGCGAACAGTTCCATCCGAACCAGTCGCCGATGTTTATGCTCGGCATGTTCGCTTTGTACGTGGTGAACTATTTCGTGATCGTGTTCTTCAACGTCGCGCTCGTCGGCGTCGCCAATAGCCGCTTGATGGGCGGCACGTGGACTTTCCGCGACGGCCTCGAACTCGCTTGGGCGCGCAAGGGCACAATTCTGCAGTGGGCGTTCGTCGCTGCCACGGTCGGCGTCATCCTGCGCACGCTCGAAGAGCGCATGGGCCTGCTCGGCCGCCTGATTATGCGCATCATCGGAGTAGTCTGGACGCTGGCTTGTTACTTCGTGGTTCCCGTGCTGGCCTTCGAGGACCTCACTCCCATCGCCGCGGTGAAGCGCTCCTCCAAGCTCTTCCGCGACACCTGGGGAGAAAAAGTCATCGGCGGCTTCAGTCTCAGCCTCGTTTCTATGATGCTCATGCTGCCCGGAATCGGCTTGGTAATTGTTGCTGCTTATCTTGGTGGCGTCGCCGGCCTGCTCATCGGCTTGGTCATCATGTTCGTTTATTTCCTCCTGCTCTCGGTGTTTATGTCTGCCGTGGGAGGAATTTTCAACGCGGCGCTCTATCGCTACGCCTGCTTCAAGCAGGTGCCGCCAGCCTTCTCGCATGACCTGATCGCCTCAGCCTGGGCGCCTAAAACCTAACGCCTAACGCCAAAAGCCTAACGGCCAAGGCGCAACACGCAAGACCTAACGGCCAGGGCGTAACGCGCGAGAGGTAAAATTAATCTGGAGGGCGCTCCAATTTTTTCGGATCGCCCTCCAAAAATTTTAGGTGAGTCAGTTGTAACTTCGGCCCCACGCCGCGCGTCTCAGAATTCAACCGAGTGTTGGCCTCCTTTTTTCCAGGTTTTCGGCAGGAGTTGACCAGCCCAACGGGTGGCGGCTTTGTGCGAAATTAGAAATGAAATTTAAGGCTGCCACCCACCGTGCGCGACGGCGCGTACTGGATGGGAATCTCTTCGCTCTCTTTGGCGATTTTGTAAATGCTGTTGCTGACGTTGGTGACGTCGAATTCCAGGTCGAAGGAACGCGGCTCGGCTTTCCAGAGCGTTAGGCCCGTGCCCAGGTCGGCCGTAAAATGCTGCGGCAAGCGCGGCCCGTGTTCGACGATGGTGCCGCTGCCGTAGCGCATCGCGCTTCCCGCCCAGAAACCGCGCCAGCGATTGCGATAAAAAATCTGCCCCGTTCCGGTGTGCGTCTGGTCAAACGCCGGAATAATTTTTTCGCCCGCAACGAGCGGCTCATCGCCCGCGAATCCTCCCGTGATGGGGCCGTAGAAATGCGTTTTTGCCAGCGCATACTGAAAGCGGCCGGAGATTCCCACGCGTTCCAACTGGCGCATATTAACGACGAATTCCAGACCCTTCGAACGCGCGCTGTCAAAATTGATGGGTACGAAAATCCGCGAGATGGAGATCTCGTGGTTCTCAAAACTATTCCTGCCCGTATGCAGGTAAGCGTTGAGCTCCAGGCTCACGCGCGGTGCGAGCTCCTGCGACCAGCCCAACTCGTAGTAATTCTGCGTGTAGGGACGCACGTTGCCGACGCGCTGCGCGGGATCGATGGCGTTATTGCCGATGAAGCTGGCGAGCAGCGAATATTCGATGGGCGGCGGAGAAAACAAGCGATTGTACGCCGCGTGAATCACCGATTTTGTTTTTGCGAGATGATACGCCAGTCCAACGCGCGGGCTGGCTTGCTGGTCTGCGTCGACCAAGTCAAAGTGATCGTAGCGAAGTCCGGCGTCGACAATCAGGTTTCGAACCAGCGAAAAATGATCCTGAACATAGAAGCTGGCTTGCCCGCCCTTGCCCCACCCCCGAAACGGAGGAAATACATCCGGGTCGCCGCGGCTGTCGAAGAAGAAACTTTCTCCTTCGCGCAGCCGGACAAAATCAACGCCCGCCTTGAAAAGATGTCCGCGCCAGGAGTGCGAGAGGTCGCTCTTGACGCCAAGAGTTAAGGACGCGCGAGAGGCGTCCGAAAGGGGGGTGACCGGATCGGTCGTGGGGAGAACTTTATCGGAGCTGGTGCGCTGGTAGACCGAAGTCTGAAGCAAAGTCTGCGGAGAAAAAGTGTGCAGCCATCCGAGGATCGCGGTGTACTGCCGCAGGCGGCGCTGGGCGTCACGGCCGACAAGCTGATCATCGGTAATATTGGGCTGCTGAAAATTTGCGCCAGAACTCATTATGAGCAATTTGAACGAGTCTTTGTTCCCCGCGTGCCAATCGAACTGCGCGGCGGCCCGCGAGCCTTTGCCAAAGTCAAAAAGCTCCCGCGGTTCGGGCGGATCGAGATAGCGTCCGGAAGTGAAACCGTCCGCGAAAAAGTAATAGCCGAGCCGGCCCGCTTGTCCGCCGTAGTCGGCGTTTAAGTCGTAGTTATCCAGCGTGACGCCGCGGAAATTCAAATCGCCGTGTCCGGCGAGATCGGCTCCGGAGCGTGTGGTGATATCGAGGACGCCGCCAAAGCGGTTGCCATATTCGGGTGTGAACCCGCCGGTCATCAAGTCCATGGTTTCGAAAATTTGTGGGCTAACTCCAGCGGAAAACTGAGGCTGCGTGTTGTCAAGAAAAGAGACGCCGTTGATGAACTCATGCAACGAGAATTCCGTGCCGCGCACGGCCAAGAAATTGTCGTGGCTGTCGCTGGCGCCGGGCATCAGGTTGTTGACCAGGTCGTTGGTACTCTCGACGATGGGATCCGGCAGCCGCTCGAGATCCTGGCGCGAAAAAGTATAAGAGCTGCCGGTTTTCTCCGGATCAACAGTCAGATAGCGGGCAGAAACTTCCACGGACTGGCGAACGGTTTCCTCTTTTTGCATTTCAATGTTCAGCGAAACGGGCTGGCGGGACCGCAACACAAAGTCATAAGTAGAGATGTAGTAGCCGGTGGCTTGGACGCGGAGACGGTAGGCTCCGGCCTCGACGGCAGAGATTCGAAACTTTCCATCCGTGTCCGTGATGGTGGTCAGGACGGCCGTGGCGTCGGGGTGTCCCAAGGAGATGGAGGCGTTCGCGACAGCGCTGCCGGAATTGTCATGAACGGTGCCCTCAACAATCGTTTGGGCAAACGCCGAGCCACAAGAAAACAAGAGGAGAAAGGCAACACCCCAGTAGGAACAACGCATTCTCAAAAACTCCAAACGATGATTTCGGTCCCGCAGGAATCAGGACACAGCCAAGAAAACGGTAGTCTAGCACGGCCCGGCGGCCCATCCTTATGGTCGCCTCTGGATAGCGAGTCGTTTCCGATTTACCGGGTGGTCTCAATAGGTCGACGCAACACTCAAGCCGAACCTGACTTACATTGAAAACAAAGATCAAATCGCTCACTAGGGTAGATCAGCGGGAACACTACCCTGGCTAGGTTTTGACCGAGGACAGCCAAACAGATTGCTTCTCCCAGGGAAGCCTTGTCGAATCAAAGTATTAGATGGTGTTGCATCGACCGGTTGAGCTGGCACGTGTTTACCAGGAGTGATGGCGCGCGCTGATTATCCTTGAGTTGCACAAGCTCACGGATTTGTGCCGCCTACTTCGATTGCCGCTGTTACGGCTGAGCTAGGGTATACCCCGCAACCGTGAATCAGGTTGCGACCCGATTGTAGAAAAATGCCGTAGCGATTACTAAATTGTCTGCCCAGTACTTTTGAGCCTATTCCCAGGGTGTGAGCTAGTCAACAAGCCAACTCGGGCGGAGGTTTGCTCATGAAAGCCATTCGGTTCTACTTGTGGATTTCCTTCGTCGTTCTGGTTCTCGCTTCGACCGCAGCGTTGTTCGTCGCTAATCTGCTTCCCGTGTGGGCGCAAGTCGGAACGCCTCCCAGCAGCACAATCAGCAGCAGTTCGGGCCCATTGGCTTGGGACTTTGCGCCTGTGGGCGGAGGGACGGTGATAAACGTGGGAATTCAGGACATCTGTCCGCCCGGCCTGTGTGATGACCACGATTTGACCGTGGTACTCCCCGCCCCTGCCGCCACGTTCTATCAGACGATGACGGCCAATCTCACCTTTCAATACACGTGGACAAGCGCGCTGCCAACGGATCTGGACATCTTCGCCATCAGCCCCAGCGGAGCCGACCACGGCCCCGGCTCGCCTGATAACACTTCAACCGGAACCGGCCAGGAGGTCCTCACGGTCACCGATCCTATTGACGGGCTATGGCACATTCGCTCAGTAGCCGCGCTAGCCCCGGTGCCGACCGCGGCTCACGTGGCGGTTACGCTAACGATTGCACCCAGGCCCACGGCGCCGATACCTCCTCCTCCGGCTCCTGGCGCACCAACTTTTATCAATTATCCTGCTCCCGATGATTGCGCGGGAACGCAACAACCACCCAGCTGCATTCAGCCGGCGACGGGCTCAACGACTGCCGCGGAGCACGCCGCAGGAGAGCCGTCCATTGGGGTTGACTGGAACACCGGCAAGGCGTTTATCCAGGCGGGGAACCATACGCTACGCGTGACTTTTAACGACAGCGTGAACCCAGCCACCGCGTTTTGGGAGGACAAGCGCTCGCCCTTCGCGCGCCTGAGCCTGGACCCGATCATGTTCGTAGACGACGGCCATTTTGGCGGGCCAAATCGCGTGTTTTCTTCGCAGCTCAACCTGGTCACCAGCGAGCTTTCATTCAGCGACGACGATGGCAACAACTGGCTTCCCACGCAGGGGTCGGGCCAACCTGCGGGCGTCGACCATCAGACGGTGGGCGGAGGTCCTTACGCTTTCCCGGCGCCGCTGACGCCAACGAGGTACACGCATGGGATTTATTACTGTTCGCAGGACATTGTGACGGCGTTCTGCTCGCGCAGCGATGACGGCGGCCTGACCTTCGGCCCTGGCATTCCCATCTACACTTTTGCCCATGTTAACGGCGTGGATGTTCCCATCGCGCCCGGTACTTGCGGCGGTTTGCACGGTCACGTGCGAGTTTCGCCTGACGGCACCGTTTACGTTCCCAACGAAAACTGCTTCGACGCCAACAGCGTCAACCGACCAGGCGTGGCCGTTTCTACGGACAATGGTTTGAGCTGGGTGGTGCGCACGGTGCCGGACGGCGAGAGCATCAGCCCCGGCACGGACCCGTCGGTTGCAGAAGGAGCAAACAATACCATCTACCTCGGGTATGTGAACTCGGACGGCCATGCCAAGATTGCAGTTTCGG
>Ga0066698_10001240_pt1 | contig 10903 bp, 9 predicted proteins | sample GraSoiAngelo_147_FD_66457 | JGI IMG/M metagenome (GOLD analysis project Ga0066698, IMG submission 66457) | Grasslands soil microbial communities from the Angelo Coastal Reserve, California, USA - 14_1009_05_40cm | ecosystem: Environmental > Terrestrial > Soil > Grasslands | place: USA... | reverse complement strand
TTGATGACCATCTCAGCGTCTCCTTTTTCTGCTTCGGCCGGATACATCCGAATGATCTGGATAATCGAAACCCTTCGTCTGGATCCACGAATCCCCCCAACGGCTCGCCGCGCGTGACGTGATCTTCACGTTTCCTGGGCTTCGTCTCATCCGATCGTCACTTCAACGTGTCGTTCTTGATTCCGTCAAACCCGATTCAGCCGGGCTAACGTCTTGCGCTTCAGCCGCGAGGCCGCCTCTTGTTTCCACGCGGGCTCGTCAGCTGCAAGCGCCGGGTAGCCGGCCTGCCGCGAATCAAGCGATCGGTCGATCGCCGGCTTTCACGAACCAAGGACACAATCTGAGTCTTCGTAACTGCGGAATCGATGCCGGGAACATCGAGCGGCGAACCGGGGGCGTGCGCGGGCTGCACCACAAAGACCTCGGTTGGCTGCAGACCCTGTGGTTCACTGCGGGGCGGAAGCGAGGCGCACGTCATATCGGCGATTTGTGTGTGCTGCGCGTTCACCGTCACACCGGTCACTGTGCGGGCTGCTGGGGTTGCAGGTATCGCGCCCGCAGGATGTTGGTGTGGTGGATGACGTGCCCCGCCGCAAGGTACGCCAGAGCACGCACCGTGAACGGATTCCCGCTGGCGACGCCCCGCCGCGCCCAGACATCCGGCGGAAGACTTTGAAAGAAAGTCACAGTCGCGGCACGTACGGCCCGGAATTCTTCCACGAGGCTCTCCCAGGATCGGTGATCCGCGCCCGCCGCAGCAGCTGCAACATTCTGGTCAAAGCTGGGCAGGGGGGTATCGAACCCGCGCGCAAACCAGAACGCGCGAAAGACAAAGAGGCGTTCGGTGTCGGTCAGGTGGTTCACGACATCGCGAATGCTCCATTTCCCGGGCGCGTAACGATACAGGGAGCGGTCCCCAGAGATGCCGCGGAACAACGCGAGGGTGTCGGCCAGCTGACCCTCGAGAACCCGGCAAACGTCGCCTGTGGGTACTTGATCGATGTAGGTGAAATAGTACTCCGCCGCTTCGGTGCGATCTGGAATGGCGATCATGTTACACGCTTCTCCCGCGTTGCCCTCAGAGGACTTCGCCAGTATAGCGGACACTTCGAACAGGGACCGCGTCACGGCGAAGAGCTCCAAAAGTACGCAATTCCGGCCTTCCAGCTGATTTGCTATCCTCCTCTTTCGACAGGCGGGCACCGCGCCGGCCTGTGCGAACCCGCTCGAGGCGCCGTGTCGAAGCTGAGACTGACCCTGGCCTGCTGGACCTACGACCGCACCCGCGCGCTGCTCGAAGAACGCGTCCGGCCGGATGGCATCGACCTCAATTACCTGAACATCCCGGTCGAGGAAACCTTCTTCCGCATGCTGAGGCACAAGGAATTCGACGTGGCCGAGATGTCCCTCTCTTCCTATGTGATGACGTTGTTCCAGCCCGACCGGCCGTTCATCGCGATTCCGGTGTTTCCGTCGCGATTCTTCCGGCATTCCTGCATTTACGTCCACGCCGCGAGCGGGATAAAGGGGCCGGAGGATCTGATCGGGAAGAGGGTCGGTACTCCCGAGTACCAGATGACCGCCGCCGTGTGGATTCGCGGCATCCTTTCCGATGAGTACGGCGTTCCGGTCAACAGCGTCGTCTACTTCACCGGGGGTGAAGAGGAGCCGGGCCGTCCCGAGAAGCTGCCGCTCGACCTGCCGCGGGACATCCACGTCGAGCGCATCGGCCCCGGCCAGACGCTCTCCTCGATGCTCGGCCGTGGCGACATCGACGCGTTGTACACCGCTCGCATGCCGTCCAGCTTTCGGTCCGGCAGTGGCAGCGTGAAGCGCCTGTTCGAGGATTTCCCGACGGTCGAGCGCAGTTACTTCAGTCGTACCGGCGTCTTCCCCATCATGCACACCGTCGTGGTCCGGCGGGACGTGTACGATCGCGATCCGTGGGTCGCGCAGTCTCTCTATAAAGCGTTCTGTGCCGCGCAGCAGGAAGCATATGAGGAGCTCTCCGAGACGGCCGCGCTCAAAACCATGCTGCCCTGGTTGACGGCGCACGTGGAGGAGACGCGCCGCGAGATGGGAGATGATTTCTGGCCGTACGGGCTGGAGCGAAATCGCCGTGCGCTGACGACCTTTCTGCGCTATTCGCATGAGCAGGGGCTCGCGAAGCAGTTGCTGCAGCCGGAGCAGCTGTTCGCGCCCGAGACGCTCGAGTCGTTCAGGATCTGACCCACCCGCCTTCGCTCGCGCGTCTTATCCCGACGCGAGCTACGGCGGGCAAGCCCGACCAATCCGACCCACCCGACCTACGCGACCTAGGTGACTTCGATATACACGCGGCCGTCCTCGACGACAGTCCTGTACGTTTTCACGGGCACCATGCACGGCGGCTGCACGACTTCGCCGGTGCGGATGTTGAACACGCCCTGGTGGAAGTTGCACTCGACCAGGTCGCCGTCGATGAAGCCCTCGGACAGCGAGCCGGGACCGTGCGTGCAGTGGTCGTCGGTCACGCAAAACTCGCCGTCGAGGTTGAAGACCGCGAGCGTCAGACCGGCTGCTTCGATCCGGCGTGCTTCTCCCGCTCCGACGTCCTCAACCCTGCACAGTTCGATTCGCGACGGCGCGGCGCTCATACGACGGGCTCCTGATTGACGCTCGGCCGAGGCCAATGGTAGCGTCACGATGCAACCCGATTCAGTATACGAGACGGGAAAAGGTCAGGCCATTGGCACCGGAGATCGGGACATGCTCAGAAAAGAACAAAGCGATCTGCTGACTCGAACCGGCCCGGACACGCCGATGGGCCGGATGTTCCGCAGCTACTGGATTCCGGCGCTGCTGGCTGAAGATCTGCCCGGGAACGATTGCCCGCCGGTGCGCGTCAAGCTGCTGTCGGAGCGCCTGGTGGCCTTCCGCGACACCGAAGGCCGCTACGGGCTGATGGACGAGTTCTGCGCGCATCGGGGCGTCTCGCTGTGGTTCGGTCGCAACGAGGAATGCGGGCTCCGCTGCTCCTATCACGGTTGGAAATACGACGTCACCGGGCAGTGCATGGAAGTCCCGTCCGAGCCGGAGGCGTCCGGATTCGCGAACAAAATCAAGCTGCGGTCGTACCCCCTGGTCGCACGCGGCGGCGTCCTGTGGACCTACATGGGACCGCCCGGGGCGCAGCCGCCGCTGCCCGAATGGGAATTCATCACCGTGCCGCGCGCTCAGACGTTCACGAGCAAGCGTCTCCAGGAAAGCAACTGGCTCCAGGCGATGGAGGGCGGTATCGATTCCAGCCACGTGTCGTTCCTGCATCGCGGCGACCTCAACTCCGACCCGTTGTTCAAGGGGGCCAAAGGCAACCAGTACAACCTGAGCGACGCCCGGCCCGTCTTCGAAGTCGCCGAAAGCGCCGGGGGCTTGTGCATCGGCGCGCGCCGCAACGCGGAAGACGGCCACTACTATTGGCGGATCACACAGTGGGTGATGCCGTCGTTCACGATGATCGCGCCGCGCGGCAATCACTCGGTCCACGGGCACTTCTGGATCCCGATCGACGATGAGAACTGCTGGACGTGGAGCTTCGACTACCACCCGATCCGCGAATTGACCGATGCCGAGCTGGCGGCGATGCGCGACGGCAAGGGCATCCACGTGCGGTACCTCCCCGGCACGTACCGTCCGCTCGCCAACAGCGACAACGACTACCTGATCGACCGCGCGGCCCAGAAGGCGGGGAGGACCTTCAGCGGCGTCGAAGGCATCGCCATGCAGGACGCGTCGCTCCAGGAGAGCATGGGACCGATCGTCGATCGAACCAAAGAGAACCTGGTGTCGACCGACAACGGCATCATCATGGCGCGCCACCGGTTGCTGCGCGCGGTGAAATCGCTCGTCGACAAGGGCATCGTCCCACCCGGTGTCGATCCGGCACATCAGAAAGTGCGATCGGCCGCGATCGTCCTGCCGCCGGATGTGCCGTTCACGGAGGGCGCTCGGGAGGCATTGATCGCCCACCCCGCGGTCGCCCCCGCGTCTGTGTGATGCGGGATTTCAGATTTCAGATTGCAGACTGCAGATTGGTTGCTGATTGCAGATTCTCGTGCGGACAACCTGAAATCTGCATTCTGAAATCTGAAATCTGATGGTCTTATGCAGAGTGAATCAGCCCGCATGAGCTCGGCGGCCGAAGCGCGGTTCCGCGTGCAGGCGCCGAACTCGATTCCGCGCGCAATCAAAGTGATCGCGCTCGATGCCGCCGGCGAAGCCGTGGTCAGACGACTCGCCGGGGCTGTCTGGAACCACGCCACGTTCTTTACCGCGGCGTCCAGGGTCGAGCCTGGCGGCGGCAACCTGCCGCCCGCCCCGGCGGACGAGGCGCTCACCGACCTCGCCGGCCGCAGCAGGAGCGTTACCGACGAGGTCGACACCGCGGATCTCGTCGTCCTCGTCGCCGGGCCCGGCGGGCATGCGCAGGCCGCGTCGCTCATCGGCCGGGCGTGCAGCCTGCGGCGCGTGACGACGACGGGGTTCGTCGTCGGCGCCGCCTCCGCGTCACAGAACGCGCTGTCGAAAACACTGGCCCAGGTGCGGCCGTGGTCTCTGATGGTCGTGATCGCGCACAGCGACGATTACGTCGAGGACATGATGACTGCGCTGCGAGCGTAGCTGGGTCGGGTGGGTCGGGTCGGGCTGGTGGGTCCGACACCGGAGCGCGAAGGCTTCAGCCGAGCGTCAAGTCACGTGGGTCGGGTGGGTCGAGCCCACCGACGAGCCTGAAATGCGCACCATCCTGGTAATCGGCGGTGGCCCGGCCGGCACGCTCGCGGCCATCGCGGCCAAGAAACAGGACCCTGCCGCCGCCGTTACGCTCCTCACGCTGGAGCCCTGCGAGCCGTACGAAAAGCCGCCTCTTTCGAAAGCGGTGCTGCTCGGCGACGTGATGCCCGGCGACGCGCTGATTGCCGGTCCGGGCGGCGTCGCCGGTCATGATGTCGCGCTGCAGACGCTCTCGCGGTGCACGGCGATCGATCGTTTCGATCGCGCGGTCGTGCTGGACGATGGGCGCCGGCTGCATTACGACGCCCTGGTGATTGCCACAGGGTCGACTCCGCGCCAGATTCCACAACTCCCGATCGGTATGCCGCGCGTGCACTATCTGCGTACCGATACGGATGCCCGAGCGCTGCAGTCGGCTCTGCGACGCAGCCGGAATCTCCTCGTCGTCGGCGGGGGACTGATTGGCCTCGAGGTGGCCGCCTCGGCGGCGCAGTTGGGAGTCAAGGTGACGGTGCTGGAAGTCGCGCCGCGCATTCTCGCGCGGGTCTGCGACAAGCAGACCGGGGCCGTGGTGCACGCGGCACATTCACGGTACGGCGTGGACATTCGTGTGGGCACGACGTTGGCCGCGGCTGCGCCGCAAGCGGATGGACGGATCGCCGCGCAAACAGGCGCCGGCGATCAGGTGATCGCCGACCTCGTCGTCGTCGGCACCGGGTCGAAGCCCGACGCCGCGCTTGCCGCTGCTGCGGGCCTGGCGACCGACGACGGGATCGTGGTCGATGCGCAGTGCCGCACATCCGACCCGGCCATTTTTGCCGCCGGCGACGCGGTGCGCTTTCCGGGCCCGCACGGGCTTGTGCGGATGGAGAACTGGCGCCACGCCCAGGATCAGGGCGCCGTCGCGGGCCGCAACGCCGCCGGCGCCAGCGACACCTACGCGACGGTGCCTTCGTTCTGGTCCGAGCAGTACGATCTGTACATCCAGGGCGTTGGCTGGCCGGTGCAGGGGATCACCCGTGTGCACCGGCCGCTCGGAGGCGACGGTCTGCTCGTATTCGAGATCAGCGACGGACGCCTCACCCACGCGATGGGCATCAACGCGCGGCGCGATCTCGCGTCCGTGCGCCGGCTGATCGAGCGTCGCGTTCCGATTGAGCCCGCGGCGCTCGCCGATCCCGCGCAGCCGCTCGCGGCGATGCTGAAGCGATAGCGGAGGCGACGGAGGAAACGAACGTCCAGATATGCTTTCTGCCACGCTGCGATTGAACCCACGACATTGAACGCAGAGCACGCAGAGTCCGCAAAGAAAAATCCGCCTTCACGCTGGGATCAGGTTCCATGCGAGCTTTGCGTCAAGGTCACCGCGGCGTTTCAGACGGCGTCTTTCGCGTGAGCTTCCGGCACGCGTCGAGCCCCGGGTACGATCGCACCGGGGCGGCGACCAGGAACCGGTATCCTTCGTCGACCACCTTCTGGGCGTTGACAGCGTCGACGTGCGGGTGCCCGCACGCCACGTTGTGCTCGTCACAGATCCGCCGGATGGCGGTCATGGCTTCCACTACGGCTGGATGGTCGTACTGCCGCGGATAGCCAAGGTTCTGCGACAGGTCGCCCTCGCCGATCAGCACGACGCCGATCCCCGGCACCTCGCGCAGGATCTGCGGGAGATTGTCGATTGCGCGGATGTCCTCGCACATGATGACGACCAGGATTTCTCCGAGCGGATTCAGGGGCCAGACGTCGGCTCTCGGGTAGTACTCCTGGGGAGTGACACCCCAATACCGCGCAGCGGCCGCCGGAGAGTCGCCGCGCTGCCCCTGAGGCTCGTACGCGTCCCCGGTTTTCCGCCGCGGATAGCGGCATGCCGCGACGGCGTTATACGCCTCTTCGGCCGTACTGATGTGAGGCCAGACGACGCCGTACGCGCCGATGTCCAGCACCTGCTTCGCGCACCATTGGTTCATTTCCGCGCCGTTGGGAGGAATGCGGATGATCGGCGTGACGGCGGGCGACAACGTGCCCTGCTCCACGATCTGTCGTCTGTTCAGCATGTACTGCAGGCAGTCGCGCAGATCCTTGATGTCGTAGGCGTTGTGCTCGGCTTCGAAAATGATTCCGTCATACGGTGCGACAGACAACGCGACGGCGCTCTCGACGGTTGGTGGCGCGAAGACGGTGACGGGAATCCCGCCGTTCTCGAGCGCACGAATGACCGTGTTCAGGCGCGGCATCGCCGCCATGCTGCCTCCTTTCCGACGTTCCCCGGGGACCGGTTTCAAAACGTCCTGGCCCTGGGATCACGTAGGGCCTCAGAAACTCCGATTGAAGAGCCGTTCGGCATTACGCTGGTAAATCCGCTGCCGGTCCGCCTCGGGAATGTCCAGGCTGTCGATGACCTTCAACGTCTCACGGATGTACAGCGCGCCGCCTTCCGGATCGAATGGCGCGTCGGACGCGAACACGACCTGATCGGTTCCAAAGAACTCCAGCCCGCACACGGTCGCCGGCCGGCTGCCGAAGACGGCCGTGTCGGCCCAGAACATCTTGAAGTAATCGTACGGCCGCTTGTGCAGTAACGCGAGCAGCTCGGCATAGTCCTCGTCCGCCGTACGCGCGCCGAGCTGGTCGAGCCCGTATCCGATCCGTCCTTCGAAATACGGGATCATCGCTCCGAGGTGATGAGCGACGATCCTGATGCCGGGGAGACGATCGAACAGCCGCGAAAAGACCAGCCGCTGCATCGCCGCGCTCGTTTCGAACGGCCAGCCGAACGTCCACCAGATCTCGTACTTCGACTTCTTCTCGCCGACGTAGTCCGCGAAACCGGCGCCGCGCGCCGGATGCAGCAGGATCGGACATCGCATCCGGTCGGCCGCTTCGAACAGGGGGAAGAATCGCGGATCGTCGAGCGGCACTCCGTTCACGTTCGAGAACACCTGGACCCCGAGGGCGCCGAGCTCGGTGACGGCTCGCTCGATCTCAACGACGCTCTCGTCGGGATCGTTGAGCGGCAGTGACGCGATGAACCCCGGGAAGCGGTCGGGGTGCTCGCGAACGAGATCGGCCATCGAATCATTGGCCAGTGTGGCGAGGTCGAGCGTGATTTCGCCATCCGGATTGATCGACTCGATTGGAGGCGCTGACAGCGAGAGGATCTGACGATAGTCGGGCCCGAATTCTTCGAGCATGCGGAAGCGCACGTCCAGATCGTGGAGGAACGGAATATTGAGCCAGCGTTTGATCGTGCCCCTGTTGACAACGACCTCCTGGAGCCGGTCGAAAAAGGGCTTCGGGAAAATGTGATTGAACACGTCGATTTTCAAAGCCATAAACCCACCTGACCCCCCGCCCTGCCACGCTCGGCTGAAGCCTTCGCGCTCCGCACGGATCTACGTAACCCGACCCACGCGACCTACGCGACCCACGCGACCTACGCGACCCACGCGACCGACCCGCCTTCGCTCGCGCGTCTTGGGCGATGCGAGCTACGGCGGGCAAGCCCGACCGACCCGACCTACGCGACCTACCGGGCCAGCGCATGGCCGGTCGCGACGGCCGCCACCTGAGCGGGATCGCTCGGCGGCGTGTTGCCGCGCCAGACCACATGCAGATCCGGCCGCACAAGAATCAAATCGTATCCGTACACGTCGCGTGAGGCTTCGCCGTCGATCGTCAGAACGTCGATCGGCGCGTGCAGCGAGCGCATCGCCCGCTCCACGCCGCTCGTGTCGGCGTTCGACCCGCCCAGCCGCAGCAGCGTATAGCCGTCGCCGATCGCGTCGTGCACCGAGCGTCCCTCTTGCAGCCAGACGTGAGGCAGCCGCGCGCCCGGCCAGGTGGTCGGCACATATTCCCGGAACAGATGCTCGGGACCACCGGGCTCCTCACAGATGACGGGCGATCCGACATAGCGATATCCCAGCTCGGCACCGATCATCTCATTCGTCTTGCGCTGCTCGACATTGGCGACGCAGGCGAGGTTGTTTCGCGTGGCCTGCCCCTCGGGCGTGGCGTCGCGGATACCGGGGCGATACTGCGAACGCCATTTGCGCCTGCCCAGCGACGCATAGCGGGACGCGCCGACGTTTCGATCGCCGACCTGGCGGCGCTCTATTTCATATGAGGGGAGAAGATTGGGACCGCCCCAGCCCCGCAGCGTCGCATCGAGCTTCCAGGAGAGGTCGATCGCATCGCCGACGCCGGTATTCATGCCCAACCCGCCGGTCGGAACCACCAGATGAACGGCGTCGCCGGCAAGAAACACGCGGCCGGCGCCGTAATGGTCGGCCAGGAGCAGGTTCTGCTTCCACTCTCCGACGTGAAGCATTGTGAACGGTACCGGGATGCCGATGGTCCGCTCGAATTGTGCCGTCATGTCCCCGGCCTCATCGACCACCGCATGCAGCGTCCAGTGTTTCGTGGAGTCCTGCATGATCAGAAACGTCGACTGTGCGTCGGCGATGTGATAATGCCGGCCCCTGCCGGGCCCGCCGCCAATCGGAATCCTGTCGTAGAGGTCGGGCGCATGATAGAGCGCCTGCTGGAGGCGCAGCAGATTCCCTTCCCCGCGCAGCTGAATCCCGAGTTGCTTGCGGACGGCGCTCGCGCCGCCGTCACACCCCACCACGTACTGTGCTCGCATCTCGACGATGCGCCCATCGGGATCACGTACCGTCGCCATGACCGTGTCGATATCCTGCGACAGGCGAAGGAATTCGTGGCCGTACCGGACGGTGACGCTCGGAAGCCGCTCCACCGCCGACTTCAGCAGCGGCTCGAGGGTGTACTGCGAGATGAGCTGATACGGCTCGCGTGGCATCGAGCCGTCATTGCACGCAGCGATCTGTGCCTGCGCCTCGGCCACGCAGGGATACGGCAGCCGGAGGAGCGGCGGCTCGTTCATCGCCAGCGCGATGTACACATCCATGGGAACGTTCCGATCGAGACCAGCGGCCCGGATCTCCCCGGCCAGACCCATCCGGCGGAAGATCTCCATCGTCCGCGCATTGCACCGCTCCATCTTCGGCAGAAACTCAGGCGCCGCCTTCTTCTCGATCAAGGTGCTGTGGACCTGGCGACGTCCGAGATCGAAAGCAAGCGTCAGCCCCACCGGGCCGGCGCCGACAATCAGAACGTCGGTGTCCATCGAAAGCAGGCTCATGTGCCGGCCAGGGGGCCTTCCATTGGCCGGGCGTCGTAAGGACGTCCGGCCCGGCGGCACCAGAACTCCCACGCGCGCTCGAACGTGAACGAGTTGCGCGTGCGGAGCACGGCGACGACCTCACCTTCGCTCAGAAACGTGATGTCGCCAAGCCCGCTCGCCTTCATCTGCAGGTCGGCATTGAGTTGCAGGTAAATCGAATTGAAGACGACCTCGCGGAGCGACGTGCCGGCGACCACGCCCCCGTGGCCACGCATCAGGATGACCGGACGATGGCCCAGGGCTGCCGCCAGTTCCCTCGCCATTTCCATGTTCGTCACGAGCAGGTTCGTGTCGCCGAAGCTGGCGCGGGAGTCCCAGGTGGGAATGCGCGTCCCGATCCCGGCGCACATGTGCATCACGGGAGAGAGCCGTGCCCCGGTGACGCTGAACGGGATCACACTGGGGCTGTGATGATGGACGACGGCCAGCACCTCGGGGCGGGCATCATACACCGCGCCATGAATGAACCGTTCGGCGTACGGCTTGCGCCCGGCCGGATCGATCGGGGTACCGTCGCGGGCGAACTCCATCAAATCTTCGGCCTCGATGCATTCGGGAGCCCTCGCGCGCGACAGCAGATAGCGGTCAGGCCGATCGGGGTGGCGAATGCTGACATGCCCGAAAGAATCGACCACGCCCTCGCGCGCGAGGATGCGGTTCGCCGTCACCAGCTCGTCGAGAGCCTGCGTCAATCTCATCGCTCAACCCTCTAGACATCTTCCAAAGCCGCGCTCTGACGACATGAAGCAGGTTTCTTGCCCGGTGAGGCTTTAGAAGCTGTCTTAGCGTCCGCACAGCGGCCGACCAGTAACGAAGATTCGCGTGCCGACCGCTCGGCATTGCTCGGCGGCTTGAGGCGAAGCTTCGTTGCTCGCTTGACAACGGCCTGGTGACATTCGATGCTGTGCGTGCCAGCGATTGGTATGA
>Ga0066698_10001238_pt1 | contig 10914 bp, 11 predicted proteins | sample GraSoiAngelo_147_FD_66457 | JGI IMG/M metagenome (GOLD analysis project Ga0066698, IMG submission 66457) | Grasslands soil microbial communities from the Angelo Coastal Reserve, California, USA - 14_1009_05_40cm | ecosystem: Environmental > Terrestrial > Soil > Grasslands | place: USA... | reverse complement strand
GGCCAGCTGGCCCCTCGGAGAGCTCATTCACACGAGCTACTTCCGCGCCGGATCGATGAGAATCGCCGCGTGCCTCGGGCTGATCGCCGGCTGCACGACGCTGTCGAATCGCGGCGGCGCCGGGCGCTGGTGGTGGATTGCGCTGCTTGGCCTCACGGCGGTGCTCGGCGTGGGCAGCGCCTGGACGAGCCATGCCGCCGGGCGGCTCGGGCCGCGGGGGCTCCTCCTGACGCTCGACGCGCTGCACCAGCTCGCCGCGGGCGTGTGGATCGGCGGGCTGTTCCACCTCGTCGTGGTCGCGCTCTCGCGCGTCGAGGACGCGCCGCCGGCGCTGCTCAAGCGGTTCTCCACGATGTCGATCGTGGCCGTCGCGACGCTGGTCGTCGCTGGCGTGGGGCTCACGCTGGTATACGTCGACGGCCCGCTGGCGCTCGTCGGGACCTCCTACGGGACCATGATCCTGACGAAGGTGGTGGCGCTCGCCGGACTCCTCGGCCTCGGAGCGGCGAACTTCTTCATCGTGCGGCGTCTACCGGACGTGTCGACCGCGGGCCTCACGCGGTTGCGGCGCTTCGCCGAGGTCGAGTTCGGCCTGGGCGCCACGGTGCTCTTCGTCGCGGCGTCGTTGACCTCGCTGCCGCCGGCGGCGGACGTCGTGACCGGCCGCGCGACGGTCGCCGAAGTCGCCGTGCGGTTCACGCCGCAGTGGCCGACGCTGACCTCTCCGCCGATCGAGGATCTCCCGGTCGACGATCGCAACGCGCCGCGCACGGACGCCGACCGCGCGTGGTCGGAGTTCAATCATCACATCGCCGGCCTCTTCGTGATCGCCATGGGGCTCCTGGCCGTGCTGCACGTGATCGGCCGGGTCGCGTGGGCACGCCACTGGCCCCTGGTGTTCCTGGGCCTGGCGGGCTTCCTTCTCGTCCGCAACGATCCCGGCGCCTGGCCGCTCGGGCCGCTCGGCTTCTGGGAGAGCATGCAGTACCCCGAGGTTCTCCAGCACCGCGTGTTCGTGTTGGTGGTCATCGCGTTCGGCGTCTTCGAGTGGGCGATTCGCACAGGTCGGCTCCGCGTCCCCGGGCTCGTGCTGATCTTTCCCCTGCTCTGCGTCGTCGGCGGTGGGCTCCTCCTCACGCATTCCCACGCCGGGCTCAACCTGAAGGAAGAGTTCCTGATCGAGGTGACCCACGTGCCCCTGGGCCTGCTGGCGATCGTCACCGGCTGGGGCCGTTGGCTCGAGCTGCGGCTGCCGGCGCCCGCCGGCTGGGTGCCGAGTCGAATCTGGGCCTGGGCGTTCACCCTGGTCGGTGTCGTGCTGCTGCTCTACCGGGAACGCTGAGCTGAAGCTCCTCCGCTTCGCGCTCTTCGGGCTCGGCCTGGTGCTCTTCGCGGTCCTCGTCGCCGAGAACGACCCGGCGGTGGTGCTCGCCTCGGTGGCCGACCTCTCCTGGCGGCTCGCGGTGATCCTCTGCTTCCCCGTCGTCCTCGTGCAGGTCTTCGACACGCTCGGCTGGCGCTTCGCGTTCCTGCGCGAGGGCGTGGCCTTTTCGGCCCTCGTCTCCTCGCGGCTCGCCGGCGAGGCCTTCAATCTGATCACGCCGACCGCGGCGCTCGGCGGCGAGGCGGTCAAGGCCTGGCTGCTGCGCGAGCGCGTGCCGATCGAGGCGAGCTTGAGCTCGGTGATCGTCGCCAAGACCACGATCACGATCGCGCAGGGGCTCTTCCTGCTCGTGGGTATCGCGGTGGCATGGGGCACGATCCTGAACGGCTCGATCCTCCTGTACGGCATGCTCTGGCTGCTGGCCGTCGAGGCGATCGCGCTGGCCCTGTTCGTCCTGGTGCAGATGCGCGGCATGCTTGGCTGGACCGGTCGGCTGCTCGAGCGGCTCGGCATCTCTGCCGGACGCGGGCGCGCGACCCTCGGCCGCGTCGACGACGCGCTCGGGCAGTTCTACCGGACGGCGCCGCGACGGCTGGGGCTCTCGATCGCCTTCCACCTCGTCGCCTGGATGCTCGGGTCGGTCGAGACGTGGCTCATCCTGAGATTCCTCGGCATCGAGGTCTCGCTGGCGACCGCCACCGTGATCGAGGCGTTCGGGACCGCGATCCGGGTCGCGACCTTTCTGATCCCCGCGAGCCTCGGCGTCCTCGAGGGCGGGTTCGTGGCCACCTTCCTGGCGCTGGGTCTCTCGGCCCCCGCCGCGATCTCCTTCAGCCTCGTGCGGCGAACCCGCGAGGTGGCCTGGATCGCCATCGGCCTGGTCGCGTTCGCGCTGATGCGATCCCCCGATCGCCGCGCCAGTTTATAGGGCTGGCGCGCGCCTCCGTTGTTAGAATTGGCCACGCCGATGACCGCCAAACGTCTGGCCGCCGCCGTGGTCGTGCTGCCGCTCGCGTGGACCGGGTGGGTGCAGGCCGGGATGCCGACGGTCACCCACGACGGACGTGCCTACGTCGAGCTCACGCGTGTGGCCGCCTCCCTCCAGAAGACAAAGCTCGACGCGTCAGCGGTGAGCACCCGAGCTCGCCTGCGTACCGGCGACCGGGTCGTCACCCTCACCCGGAACTGGGCCCAGGTGCTCGTCGACGGCAAGCCGGTGCTGCTGGACGCGCCGGTGCGGGTGAAACGGGGCGTGTGGCTCGTGCCCGAGTCGTTCGTGAGTCGCGTCGTGCCGGCGCTCACGCGCGTGGCCGGCGACACACGGGTGGCGGCCGTGGCGGCCGTCGAGATCACGCTGGAAGACGTGCGGGTGCGCTCGTATCCGTCGTTCACTCGCATCGTCGTCGAGACGTCCGCGCCCATTGGCCACCGCATCGAGACGAGCGGACCGCGAGAAGCGCGCATCCGGCTGACCGGCCTCTCCGGCGGGGCGCACGCCGAGGAGCCCCAGGACGGGCTGATCGCCGAGGTCCGCCTCGAGCGCGCCGGCGCCGACGGGCTCCTGCGCGTGGTCTTCGAGGGCGCGGCCGGAACGATCCGCGCCACCATGTTGGTCGATCCCCCGCGGCTGGTGCTGGACGTCGCCCGGCCCGTCGAGCCCGCCCGGAGCGGACGTGAGCGACTCACACCCCTGCGGACCATCGTCCTCGACGCCGGCCACGGCGGTCACGACTCCGGGGCCATGGGCCCGACGGGGCTCATGGAGAAGGATCTCGTGCTGGACGTCACCCGGCGCGTGGGCAAGCTGGTCGAGGAGCGACTCGGGATCAAGGTGCGCTTCACGCGCGACGCCGATCACTTCGTGACGCTGCGCGACCGCACGAGCTTCGCCAACCGGGAGCGCGCGGACCTGTTCGTGTCGATCCACGCCAACGCGCACCGCGAGACGGCGACCGACGGAGTCGAGACGTACTTCCTGTCATCCGAGGCAACGGACAGCGCGGCCCGCCAGGTGGCGGCGGCGGAGAACGGCGTGGTCCAGCTCGAGTCGGCGGCCGGGCGCGGCAACGGCGGCAAGACCGACATCGTGAGGATGATCCTGTGGGACCTCGCGCAGTCGGAGTTCCAGATGGAGTCGTCGCGGCTGGCGGAGGTGGTCCACGACTCGATGACCCAGTCGCTGCGGATCTCCAACCGAGGCGTCAAGCAGGCGGGGTTCTACGTCCTGGGCGGCGCGGCGATGCCGGCCATCCTGATCGAGATCGGGTTCGTCACCAATCCGCGCGAGGAGAAGCGCCTGAAAGACACGCGCTACCGGGACGAGATCGCGCGCGCGATCCTCACCGGCCTCACCGAGTACAAGCGGAACTGGGACGAGCGCACGCGGACTCCCTGAGATGCCACGCCCCGACGGACGCGCCCCCGACCAGCTCCGCCCGATCACGGTGACCCGCGACTTCCTTCTGCACCCGGAGGGCTCGGTGCTGGTCGAGTTCGGCGCGACCAAGGTCATCTGCACTGCATCGGTGGAGGACAAAGTCCCCCCGTTCCTGAAAGGGCAGGGGCAGGGCTGGGTCACCGCCGAGTACGCGATGCTTCCCCGCGCGACGAACACCCGGTCGCAGCGCGAGAACCGCGGCCCCAGCGGCCGCTCGCAAGAGATCCAGCGACTCGTCGGGCGGGCCCTTCGCGCCGTCATCGATCGGAGCAAGCTCGGCGAGCGCACGGTGTGGGTCGACTGTGATGTGATCCAGGCCGACGGAGGCACGCGCACCGCGGCGATCACCGGCGGCTTCATCGCCGTGGCCGACGCGATCTCGCGCATCCCGGCCCTGCAGCCGACTGCCGCGATCCGCGATTGCGTGGCCGCTATCAGCGTGGGCGTCGTCCAGGGCCAGGCGGTGCTCGACCTGAACTACGTCGAGGACTCGAGCGCCGAGGTGGACATGAACATCGTCATGACCGGCGCCGGCGAGTTCGTGGAGGTGCAGGGAACGGCCGAGCAGGTGCCCTTCGGCCGCGCCCGGCTCGACGCGCTCCTCGCGATCGCCGAGGCTGGTATCCGTCGGCTGGTCGGGCTCCAGCGCCGGGCCCTCGAAGCGCGTGCCGAGCGCGCGTTCAGCCTGTAGACCGCTCCACGGTTCCTGTCGATAGAATTTACAATTTTGATGCTGCGGAGCGCTGGCCCCCCTCCAACCCCCGGATTTGGCGGCCTTTTCAAACTTGGCGGCACCAATGCACACGAAGCCGCGCGAGTTGAGAGGTGCGCGCAGGAGGCTCGGCCATGCTCGGTCGCATTGTGCTCGGCTTGGTGACGATGGCCCTTGGGACGGTCTCCGCCGTCGAAGCGACGACGCTCTGGGTTGGTAACGACACTGCGAGCCCGGTCGAGCGATTCGACAGCGTCACCCAGGCGTCGCTGGGCTTCTTCGGCCAGACGGGCGCGACCGGTAGCGCGCTCGACGGGGCCGGCCACGTGTACACCGTGGCTCCGTCCTTCGGCAACAACGTGATCCAGAAGTACGATGCCGCTCAGAATGTGGTCGCGTCGTTCATCGCCGCGATCAATGGCCAGTGGATCGAGGACATGACCTACGGGGGTGGCGGCACCCTCTGGGTCAGCACCTTCGAAGGCGATGTGTTCCACATTGACGGCGCGGGCAACGTGCTGAGCAGCTTCACGACCGGTGGCTCCTTCGTGGGCGTGGCGACGGATGGCGCGTTTCTCTACACGACGACCGGGTTTAACGGCGACAACACCATCACGAAGAGGCTGTTCGACGGCTCGGTCGTCTCGGTCGTCACTACGGGCTTCGGCGGAGGCAGCGGCATCGGTTACGACGCAAGCGACAATACCTTCTGGGTCGGATATCTCGGCGGCCAGCTCCGGCACTTCGACGTCGCCGGGAACCTGCTCGGTGGATTCATAACTTCCACAGCCGACAACGGACACGATGGGCTGGAAGTCGGTGAGATTCCCGAGGCCGCCGTGCCCGAACCCACCGTGTTGACGCTTCTCGGCGTGAGCCTACTGGGGCTGGCCGGTGCGGCCTGGAGCCGCCACCGCTAGAACTTGACTCAGCGAACCCGGCGTTAGAGCAATCCTCGTACTCGGCACGCTCAATGCCGCCAAGGGGCGTGAGCTGGTCTCGCTCCTGGGCGACGTGCCTTTCCAGGTCCGGCTCCTCGCAGACTACCCCGGCGCCCGCCTTCCGGAGGAGACCGGGCAGACCTACGCCGAGAACGCGCTCGCGAAGGCGCGCGCCGCCGCCGGCTTCACCGGGGAGCTGTCGCTTGGCGACGACTCCGGCCTCGAGGTGGACGCGCTCGGCGGCGAGCCCGGGCTCTACACGGCTCGCTTCGGCGGAGCCGGGCTCGACGATCGCGGACGCTCGGCGCTGCTCCTCGACAGGCTCCGCGGCGTCGAGCTCGCGCAACGCACCGCGCGCTTCCGCTGCGTCGTCGCGCTGGCCGGACCCGGCCGAGCGGAACAGGTGGTGGAGGGCGTCGCCGAAGGTGTGATCGCGACGGCGCCGCGCGGTAGCGGCGGCTTTGGCTACGACCCCGTGTTCTTCTACCCGCCGCTCGGCCGGACGTTCGCCGAGATCTCCGACGAGGAAAAGGCGCGAGTCAGCCACCGCGGTCGGGCGCTCGCGGCCCTCCGGCGACTTCTTATCGGATGAGCTATAGTCGAATCGACACCGAGTCGCGCGCACGCCGTCGGGGTGTGGCGCAGCCTGGTAGCGCACCTGCTTTGGGAGCAGGGGGCCGGAGGTTCAAATCCTCTCACCCCGACCATCTTTACTACCCCTGAGGGTTAACGCTTGAGGGCCTGCACCAGGCGGACATCGGTGACGACCTGGTGCATCATCCGCTCGAGCGCCGTGTTCAGCACACGTTCCCACGTTCCTTCGAGCCCGCCCAGGCTCTTTTCGTTGTAGTTGCCCTGATAGGCGCGGGAGTACACGACTTCGCCGGTCTTACCGTCCACGACGTTCAGCGTGATGCCGACGGTGCCGACGAACTCGATGGTGAAGAAGCCGATATTGGAGTGGAACCAGAACTCGGTAACGTCTCCGGTGAGCTTCACTTGGGGATCCGGCTCGAGCAGGTGACCATTCTTCGCGAGCTCGAGTGCGAGCGCGTCACGCACGACTTCGGGGACAGGCTTCTCGGAGAAGATCGTGGCCGTCTTCATCCCGTAGCTGTTCTTCTTCCAGCCGATCTTGTCGATCTCCGGTCGCTTGTCGGCGAACGGGGTGATCTCCACGCGACGCGGCTCCACGCTCGACAGGGGGCCACGCGCGGCCAGCGCCTCGTCGTACCGGACCTTGAGCGTGGCATCCGTGAAGGCGCAGCCGGACGCGAGCAGCGCGACTGCGAAGAGTGTCGTCGTGCGCTTGGTCATTTCGCCTTTCCCCTTGGGTACAGCAGAATCGTCGCGGTCTGGTATCCGGCGCTCTTGACCGCCTCGGTCACCTCGTCACGAAACATCTCGACGTCGCGCTCGTACTGGCCGATGGTCTGACGTCGCTGTCCGAGGACGATGTTCTGTTCGTCCCAGATCGTCGTGCCGTCGCCGGTGCGCGCCATGTCGACCCGCACGTGCGCGAAGCCGGCGAGGGCGTCGTGCGCGCCCGCGAGGACGACCTTGAGGCCCCAGGCGGACAAACGGATCGTGGCGATCGCATCGTACTGTTTCCGGTCGGCCGGGGCCGGATCCCGATCCAGCAGTCGCACCGCGACCGGCTGGCCGGCATCGCGGAGCGCGGCCTCGAACGCCGACAGGAAGGTCGCGCGGGCCGACCAGCCGTCGAGGTGCGGCTTCAGCCGTTCGGTCGTTTCCCTGTCGCGCGCGCTAGTGAGGGCTTCGCTGATGCCGCCCGCCAAGAGGACGCCGACCACGCCGAACGTCACGCCCGCCATCGCGGCCCGGTTGTCCTTGCCGGTCTCGAGTATGACGAGGAACCGCCCTTCGTCCGGTATCACGACGCCAACGCGCTTGACGGCTTTCAGGTCTTCGGTCGTCGGGCGCAGCTGCGTATGGATAGGACCGCACGCGGTCCAGAGAAGGGCGAGGATCGGGACCAGAAAGAGCGCCCGCTTGTCGAGCATGGTCCGTTCCTCCTCAGATTCGGATGCGCCGGATAATCTGAGTAAACGACCACGAAGTCAACAGCCGCGGCGGATGGGATAAAATGCGTCGGGTGATCCGGGAATCCTCAGGGACGCGACCGCAGAGGAGAGACGCTCATGAGATCTTTCGTCGTCCTGGCTCTCTCGGGAGCTCTTGTCCTCGCCGGAACGCCGACCTGGGCGTTCAACTGTCCGGTGGCGATCAAGCAGGCGGAGGACCTCATCAAGAAGGCGGAAGCGGGCAAGGTGAGTCCCGAGACCAAGCCGCTGATCGACGAGGCGAAGAAGCTCGTGGCCGAGGCGAAGGCCCACCACGAGAACGCGAAGACGAAGCGCGACCACGGCGACTCGATCCGCAAGGCCAAGACCGCCGCTGCCTTCGCCGAAGAGGCGATCACGCTTCAGAATCCCTAGCGCGCCGGCGGTGCGACGTCGACGGCAGCGATTCGTCGGCCAGGCAGTCCTCATCACGGGAGCCTCCTCGGGCATCGGGGCCGCGCTCGCCCACCAGTTCGCCGCCGAGGGCGCGGACGTGGCGCTCCTGGCCCGCCGGCGGGACCGGCTCGAGGCCCTCGCCGCTGAAATCCAGAAGACCGGCCACCGGGCTGCGGTCATCGCTTGCGACGTCAGCCGGAATGGCGACCTGGAGCGGGCGGCCGGCGAAGCCCGAGCGGCCTTCGGCAAGATCGACGTGGTCGTCGCGAACGCCGGCTTCGGCGTCGTCGGCCCGCTCGACACCCTATCGCTCGAGGACTATCGCCGTCAGCTCGAGACGAACCTGTTCGGCGTCCTCAGAACCGTGTACGCGACCCTCGAGGACCTCAAGCGGACACGCGGCCGGCTCGTCCTGGTGGGCAGTGTCAGCGGCCACCTCGGCGTTCCGGGCTCGACGGCGTACACGATGAGCAAGTTCGCGGTGCGCGGCCTGGCCCAGTCGCTCGGCCACGAGCTGGCAGCGCACGGCGTGGCGGTGACGCTGATCAGCCCTGGCTTCGTCGAGTCCGAGCTGGCGCAGGTCGACAACCGGGGCGTCTATCGCCCGGCGGCGCGCCGCCGGCCGGTTCCCCGGCTGATCGTCATGTCGGCGGAGCGGGCGGCGAGAAAGATCGTGACCGCGATCGCGCGGCGGCGGCGCGAGACCGTGATCACCGGCTTCGGCAAGGTCGCCGTCTTCCTCCAGCGGCACGTTCCGTGGCTCGTCGCCGCAGGAATTTCACGATTCGCTATTAAAGGACGGCGCGAACCGCGTTAAGATGGGCCGGGCGAGGACGCCCAGGGGGTGCGAATGCTCCATTTCACGATTGACGGGTTCCGGGGGTTCCGTTCGCGCTTCGACGACGCGCGCCTCATCCAGGAAATCCTGGAGGACGCGCCCGCACAGCTCGGGCTCCGGCGGACGATGCCGGCGTTCGTGCTTCCGTACTACAACGGCGTCGTGGCCGAGGACTGCGGGATCAGTGCCTTCGTGTTTCTCGCGGGCGGACATTTCACGCTCCACACCTTTTCCTTCCGCGAGACGTATTTTGCCGATCTGGTGGCGCCGGACGACTTCGATCCGAACAAGCTCCGGGCGCTCCTCGAGGCCGTCTTCCCGTGCGCGGTCACGAGCGTGCAGACCGTCGAGCGGCAGGATCTGAAAGACTCCGAGCCCGACGTCGAGAACGACTTCGGCCCGCACCTGTTCTTGAACGTCGATGCCTACCAGGGCCCCCAGAGCCTGGACGCGCTCTTCAACCTCTTCGACCGGCTCCCCGCCCTGATCGGCATGACGCCGATCATGCGCCCCTACGTCATCCAGGACCGGGTCGCCGGCGGCCGGTCCGTCCTGAGCGCGATGACGATGATCGCCGAGAGCCATGTGAGCCTTCACGTGTTCCCCCACGAGGAACGCGCGTACTTCGACCTGTTCTCGTGCCGCTTCTTCGACCGGAACTTCGTCATGCCCCGGCTGCTGGCCCAGTTCCCCGGCGGCAGTGTTCAGGAAGCCCTGATCGCTCGGGGAAGCCGGTACCGGTACCTCCGGACCGAGCGGGCTGACGAGCACGCCAAGTCACGCACCTGGCTCCCTCAGCGATAGGAGCGACCATGACCGGCGATCTCCGCTACGAAGACCCGAGGCTTGTCCGCGAACCGATGACGGTGGCCGCCGGCCCGCCCGGCAGCGTGTTGGCGCTGCTTGGTCGGATGAGCAAGTCGGCCTTCCAAGGCCGGAAGCTCGGCGAGGCCTTCGACGCCTGGAAAAGGATGATCGAAGGCGACAGCGTCATCTGTCTCGGCTACGCGGCGTCGATGTCGAGCGCGGGTATGTGGCCGCTCGTCACGTGGCTGGTAGAGCGCGGCTATGTCGACGTGCTGGCGTCGACCTCGGCCAACATCACCGAGGATCTCCTCGACCTGATGGAAGACACGCGGGTCTATCGCGTCGATCCCGAGCACGTGGACGACCGCGCCCTGGCCGAGAAGGGCTATTACCGGTTCTACGACCACATCGTCTCCTCGAAGAAGTACGACCAGATGGAGACCCTCGTCACCGGCCGGTTCTTCGACGAGCTCGCGGAGACGTGGCGCAAGCCCACGATCCCGACCTCGCGTCTGCTCTACGAGCTCGGGCTCTGGCTCGACGCCAAGGGCTTCCCGAAGTCGATCCTCGCGACCGCGGCGCGCTGCCAGGTCCCCGTCTTCTGCTGCGGCCTGCCCGACGGGCCGATCGGCGAGGGGTACAGCACCTGCAGCAAGGCCGAGCAGGCGCCGGTGGTGGACTTCTTCAAGGACTACCGGATCGCGACCGACATCATGGACAACGCCATGACGTCCAAGCGCGGGACCTCGGTGGTCTTCCTGGGCGGGGGCGTGCCGAAGGACTTCTTGCAAATCACGGCGACCAGTGTCCGGACCCGCCACGGCAACGTCGACGCCACGCCGCATAAGGCGTCGATCCAGATCACGACCGACAACACCGTCTTCGGCGGCCTCGGCGGCGCGACGCTCGCCACCGAGTGCATCTCCTGGGGCAAGGAAGCCCACGGGAGCGACAACGTCATGTGCTTCGCCGACGTGACGCTCGCGCTTCCGATCATCTGCCAGGGGCTCGCGGAGGCCTTCGGTCCGGGGCACCGCCGTGATCGGGCGAAACCACTGAAGCTCGCGGAGGTTTTCTAGCCGACGCGCATGCAACGCCGTGGCGTGCTGCTGGCGGTGGCGATCTGTCTCCTGAGCCCGGGCGCCTACGCGCAGAGCGCCGCCCCCACGCCCGAGTCCTTCCGCATCGAGTGGATCCGCCGTCCCGGCTGGATGCGCCCGGGCGTGGACGGCTACCTCTACAACGACTCGCGCTGGCGCGTGACGAACGTGCGCGTGCGCGCGAAGGTCGTCGACGGCTCCGGCGGCGTCCTGCG
>Ga0066698_10001235_pt1 | contig 10927 bp, 11 predicted proteins | sample GraSoiAngelo_147_FD_66457 | JGI IMG/M metagenome (GOLD analysis project Ga0066698, IMG submission 66457) | Grasslands soil microbial communities from the Angelo Coastal Reserve, California, USA - 14_1009_05_40cm | ecosystem: Environmental > Terrestrial > Soil > Grasslands | place: USA... | reverse complement strand
AAGCGGGCACGCAGACGTTTCCGCCCGCGTACGTCATCATCGGCGGATGCGACGTGCCGCTGTCCTTCTGTCGTTAGCGCTCATCCTGGTTCCCGCCGTACCGGTCGCCGCCTCGGCGCCGCCGTACCGTGCGAGCGTCCGGCCGCTCCCGGAGTGGATCCGGGACCTGATGCGGGGTTCGTCGTGGCGGCCCGGGTGCCCCGTCGGCCTCGACGAGCTCCGCGTGGTCCGCGTCACGTTCTGGGGGTTCGATCGGCAGGCGCATCGGGGCAGGCTGGTCGTGCATCGCGCGGTCGCGCGGGATGTCGCGCGGCTGTTCGGAACGCTCTACGCCGCGCGGTTCCCGATCCGGAAGATCCGCCTCGTCGACTACTACGGTGCCGACGACAAGCGTTCGATGAAGGACGACAACACATCGGCGTTCAACTGCCGGTACCGCAACGGGGTCTGCTGCACGTGGTCGATGCACGCCTACGGCAAGGCGATCGACGTCAACCCCGTCGAGAACCCCGAGCTGTGGTCGGGCGGGATCTCGCCGCCGAACGGGGCGTCGTACGCGGATCGATCCGACAAGCGCAAGGGCATGATCTTCCACGGCGACGTCGTGTGGAAAGCGTTCCATGCGATCGGGTGGGGGTGGGGTGGCGATTGGTCGTGGCCCGTCGACTACCAGCACTTCTCCACCAACGGGAAGTAGCGAGCTAGAAAGCCAGCATGTCGACCGCGTAGGTCTCACGCAGGCGGAGGTCGATCTCGTCCGCCGGGAGCAACCTCCGCGGCTCCATCCCGTACCGCTGCGCCTGCTCGAGGTGGGGCCAGCAGAAGGGGATCAGCTCGTCGCGCTGAAGCCAGCCGACCACAGCCGGGCGCGTCCCGTGCGGCCCCCACAGCCAGAAGCAGAACTGACACACGAGCGCGAGCCGCTGCGGGTAACCGAACTGCGCCCGATAGCCCAGCTCGTGTTCGATCACCCGTCCCCAGAACGCGACGCGGCCCAGGACGGCTGGGCACCGCGTGCGCCGGAGGATCTCGACGTCGTGGGTGCCGTGCAGCCCGCACGAGCAGTCAACGTTGGGTGCGCCGTGGAGGCGCGCGTGCTTGCACGCGGCCTCCGCGGGCTCCCTCGGTCGCCAAGGGCGGGAGCGCCCCGCGACCGGGCGGAGCAGGAGCTCCGTCCCGTCGCGGTGCCCCGTGAGTGCCCAGGCGCGCCACGCAACGATCGGCTCCGTCGTGGCGCCAACGGCGAGCTCGCGAGCGAGGGAGACGTTGGCGCTCATGAACCGGGCGGTTCTGCGGGGATCTCGAGCGGCATGGGCTCCACGGGCGCGGGCCCGGGTTCGGGCATCGGCATCTGAGGTTCGGGCAGCGGGATCGTGGCGGGCTCGATCTCGATGATCCGCTTGGGACGGCCGATGTTCACCGCGAGACCTCCCTTGCATCCGTCGGGGGACGGACGCTCCCCCCTCACGAAGGAGCGTACCGGAGCTCTTTCGAACGCGCGACCCCCCAAAGGTCCCGTTCAGGCCGGAGCGAGCCGGTAGATCCCGTTGGGTCCGCTGAAGAAGATGTGATGCTTCGGCCCGACCTCCACCGAGTGGACGCCGCCCGTCGAGGTCGCGATCAGGACCCTCGACGCCGTGGAGAACCCGGTGCGGGTGGCGTTCATGTTGATCGCTCGGATCGAGCTGGTGTTCACGTCGCCGAACACGAGGTCCCCGTTGATGCCGGCGCCCAATCCGCACGAGATGCAGAACGCCGCACCCGTGATCCCGATCGTGCCGGCGAAGTACGTCTTCGGAAGGCGCCGTGGCTTCGGGCCGCTGTTGTTGGTGTCCTGTGGCGCCGTGCCGCCGCAGAACTCATTGGGACCCCAGCCGTAGTTCCCCCCTTTGAGGATGAGGTTGATCTCATCGTTGCACTCGGGTCCGTTCTCGGTTTCCCAGAACCGGCCGGTCCTCGGGTCGAACGTGAACCCGAACGAGTTGCGATGTCCGAACGACCAGATCCGTCCATGTGGGTTGCCCGCTGCCGCGGTCCCGTCCCGGTCGAGGCGCAGGATCTTGCCGCGGAGGTTCGCCGTCAGGTCCTGCGCATTGGCGGCGTTGTGCCCTTCGCCGATCATCACGTAAAGCTTGTGGTCGGGACCGAACAGGATCCGGCCGCCATTGTGGTACGGCGTGGAGCTCGCGGGAGTGCTCACGAGCACCCGGAGACCGGTCCCGTGGGCGCCGATCTGCTTGATGCGCACGAGCTGGTTGCGGAGCGCCCCCCGCCATGTCCTCGTAACGTAGACGTAGATGAACGGCTTGGTTGGGAACGCCGGGTCGAGCGCGATCCCGAGTGCTCCTCGCTCACCGGTGCCGTCCACACCGCCGATCGTGAAGAACAGGTGATCGGCTCCGGTCTTCCGGTAGATGATCCGGATCTCACCCGTGCCTCGTTCCAGATACCAGATGTTGCCGCGGGGCGAGAACGTGAACCCGGAGGGCCCGTTGAGACCGGTCCTCACGGGGACCACCTTGACCGCAGCGGCACTGGACGGCGTCGCCGTCCGATCCTGGAGGCGTGCCGAGCCTACCGCGGGGGACAGTAGGACCAGACACGTTGCGGCGGTGACCAGACGGATCGTTCGCATCGTTCCATTCCCTCCTGCTATGGGACCATGTCCGACATGACCGCTGTCCCTCCCTCGACGTTCGGCATCCCGGCCCTTCGCACCGAGGACCCACGGTTCCTGCGTGGGGAAGGCAGGTACCTCGAGAACATCCGGATCGAGGGATCGTTGCGGGCGGTCTTCGTCCGCTCCATCTTCCCCCATGCGGAGCTCTCGGCCGTGGAGGGTCTGGATGAGGCCCGGTCCATGCCGGGGGTGGTCGCCGTGTACACGGCGGACGACCTGGACCTCCCCGCGCAGCCGCCGTCCGGCAACGTGGAGGCTCCCGGTGGGGAGCTGGACCAGCCGTTCGATCGGGAGGCACTCGCTCGCGATCGGTTGCGGTTCGTCGGCGAACCCTTCGCGGTCGTCATCGCGGAGACCTCGGGACAGGCGCAGGATGCCGCCGAGCTGATCGGAGCATCGGCGCATCCGCTCGACGCCGTGACCGATGCCGAGCGCGCGGCCGAGGACGATGCTCCGCTGCTGTTCCCGGACATCGGCACGAACGTCGCCCATCGGTTCGAGCACGACTGGGAACAGGACGTGCTCGCCGGTGCGGAGGTCGTGGTCGAAGGGCGTTTCCTGAACCAGCGCCTCGCCCCGGTCCCGATGGAGGCCGATGGCATCGCGGTCGTTCCCGACGAGGACGGCTACACCGTCTGGGTGTCGACGCAGGTGCCGTTCGACGTCCGCAACGATGTCGCAGAGCTGCTCGGAGTGGATCGACGACAGGTCCACGCGATCGCTCCGGACGTGGGTGGTGGTTTCGGCTCGAAGGTCCCCGTCTACCCGGAGTACCTTGCGGTCGCGAAGGCGGCGAAGCTGCTGGGTCGGCCGGTCCGATGGTTCGAGACACGGAGCGAATCGATGGTGGGCCTCTGGCACGGTCGGGCACAGGTGCAGCACGTCCAGATCGGGGCCCGCCGCGACGGGACCGTTGTCGGCATGCGCGTGGACATCGTCGCCGATATGGGCGCGTACCCGTTGGGGGCGTTCCTGCCCGCGACGACCGCCGAGATGCTCGCGGGGGTCTATCGCATCCCGAGGATCGCCTATCGCGGGCGGTCGGTGGTGACCAACGCGACACCGGTCGGGGCTTACCGAGGCGCGGGGCGGCCGGAGGCGGCGGCGTGCGTCGAGCGAGCGATGGACATGCTCGCCCAGGAACTGGCGATCGACCCGGTCGAGCTCCGCCGGGAGAACCTGATCCCGGTGGATGCCTTCCCCTTCACGACGGCGACCGGGACGACGTACGACTCCGGCGATTACGCGGCGTCGCTCGATCGCGCGCTCGAGCTGGCCGGGTACGGGGACCTCCGGAAAGAACAGGCGGCCCGGCGCGAGCGCGGAGACCCCGTCCTGTTGGGGATCGGCGTGTCGACCTACGTGGAGATCACGTCGTTCTCCTCGAAGGAGTTCGCTCGGGTGGAGATCGAGGACGACGGCCGGGTGACCGTCTACGTGGGAACGTCGTCGCACGGCCAGGGGCACGAGACCGCGTTCGCGCAGCTCGCGTCCGGCGTGCTCGGCGTCGCGATCGAGGACGTGCGCGTGATCCATTCGGATACGGCGTTGGTGGAACGCGGCGAGGGCACGTGGGGCTCGCGATCGCTCCAGGCGGGCGGCTCATCGGTCGCGATGAGGGCGGGCGAGGTGGCGGACATGGCGAGGACGCTCGCCGCCGAGATGCTCGAGGTGGATGTCGCGGACCTCGAGGGGCCGCGCGAGGGAGGGTTCCGTGTCGCGGGCGCGCCGGACCGAGCGGTCTCGTGGGCCGAGCTGGCGGCGACCGCGAAGGATCGCGGGTCAGCGTTGTCGGCCAAGGGTGTCTACCGCGAGCCGGGCTCGACGTTCCCCTTCGGCGCGCATGTCGCGGTGGTCGAGGTGGATCAGGAGACCGGAGCCGTCGACCTGATCCGCCACGTGGCCGTCGATGACTGCGGCCGGATCTTGAACCCGGCGCTCGTACGGGGCCAGCAGCACGGGGGGATCGCGCAGGGGATCGCCCAGGCGCTCTTCGAGGAGGTCGTGTACGACGAGGTGGGGAACCCGGTCACCGGCACGCTGGCGACGTATCTGATGCCGAGCGCCGCGGAACTGCCGACCCTCGAGACCGCCAATACCGAGACCCTGACCGACGTAGATCCCCTCGGCGCCAAGGGGATCGGGGAGTCGGGCTCGATCGGGTCGACCCCCGCCGTACAGAACGCGGTCGTGGATGCGCTCTCCCACCTGGGTGTTCGACACGTGGACCTCCCCTGCTCGCCCGAGCGGGTACGGGCCGCGATCACGAACGGTCGCTGACCCGTCGTCCGCGCTCGAACTAGGCCGAACGATGGTCGCGAACGAGCCATGAGGCTCATATGCTCGGGGTCATCACGAAGGCGATACCTGTCCCATGACTAGTCGTCGCCGCACCCTCGCGCGACTCCTCAAGGGCCCGGTCGGAGGCATGCTCCTGTGCGTGCTGATCGCCGGGCTCCTCGGGGGCGTCGCCGTCGCCCATCCAGGCGGCAACACGAACGATGCCTCGTCCCAGACGTCCCCGTCCTCCGATCCGTCGGCGGCCCCCGAGGCGTCGGGGCAGGATCAGCAGAGCAACGCTCCGGACGCGGGCGGCAGCAGCAGCGCAGCTCCCGTCCACACCGCGGCGGACTGCCAGGCACAGCTCGCAGCGGTGCAGGGTCAGCTCCCGGCCGTCCAGGACGCGACGGGTCTCGCCCACGCGATCAACACGGTCGAGGCGAACTGCGAGAAGAACCTGCAGGCACCCGGTCTGGTGAACGCCCTCGGGCACCTCGTCCTGAACTGGCAGCGTCACCAGGCGCACGAGGCCGCGAAGGCGGCCAAGGTGCATGGGAACGCGGGCGTGCACGGCAACTCCGGCAACCACGGCCCATCGAGCGACGGCACCGTCACCGGCTCCTGACGTTCCTCGCTCCGCGGGCGTCCGTCGATCAGGGTTCACTGTCGGACCTTCGGCTTGACCACGTTGTCTGGGCCCGAGTACGTTCCTTGCGGTAGGAGGTATGGCCCGGTCTACGAGGGAGGGGAACGATGGGGAGAACGAAGAAGGCGATGTGCATCATCGCGGTGTGCATGGCTGCTGCCGTGAGCCTCGGTGCGAATGCCGCGTTCGCCGGCGAAGTGACGGGCAGCGGTCATAACGTCGATCAGAACCAAGGGAAGTCGTGGTGCTCTTTCTCAGGGCTGAACGATGACCCCACCGCCCCGCTGGACGGCTCGGGTCCGAACGGCCCAGGCGTTCAGTCGCAGTCGTTCGGTCAGGACGTGAAGCTCGGTCTCCAGGACCCGCACGTGTTCGATCCCGGCGTTGCCTGCAACCCGAACCGGACACCGCTTCCTCCGAACCCGATCAGAACCAAGTGAGGTCGAGGATGGCCCCGACGCTCGCGTCGGGGCCATCCTTCATCCGCTGAGGTCGTCGGACCCGTTCCGGGTAGCCTGTCCCGATGTCCGACATGCCGTTGTGGGAGCGTCGGTTCCGAGCTCCGAAGATGAACCTCCCGCACTGGTCCCGGAGCGCCCCCGACCGGGCCGTCTTCGCATCGAACGAGTCCGGCGTATGGCAGATCCACAGCTGGAACGTCGCGACGGGCGAGCGTAGGAAGATCTCCGACCACCCCGTCGGCGTGACGCAGGGCTGCGCGAGCCTCGACGGCGATGAGGTCCTGTTCTGGCAGGAAGACACGGGTGATGAGACCGGGCGGTGGTTGAGGCAGGCGTTCGAAGGGAGCGGCTCCGAGCCGCTCTTCGAAGGCCTGCCGATCGGATGGAACGACGGGGTGGCGCTCGGGCCGGGGATCGCCGCCGTCGCGATCGCAGATCGCGACGGCGGCTTCGCGGTCTTCGTATCGATCGATGGTGGTCCGGCGAAGGAGATCGCGCGGAGCACCGAGTGGCTCGGGATCGCCGGCAACTGGGACGACGCCGGTGATCGAGCCGGTCTCTCGACGGACGGCACGCTGCTCGCGCTGCAGCACGCGGAGCACGGCGACCTGTTGCATCCCTCGCTCCGGATCGTCGACCCCAGGACGGGCGGCACGGTCGCGGACCGCGGCGATGGCTCGTGGAGCGTGCTCGCGACGGCCTGGTCGCCGGTCGACGGGGACCATCGCCTCGCAGTGGTCCACGACGAGGAGGACCGCGAGCGGGCGGCGGTTTGGGACCTCGCGACGGGGGCGTGGTCGAACCTCGAGAGCTCGCTCCCAGGGGACGTGACCGCCCTGGATTGGTGGCCGGACGCGTCGGCGCTGCTGCTCCGCCACGCGTACGACGGTCGCCACGAACTCTTCCGCTACGACGTCGCCTCGGCGTCCACCTCGCGGATCGAGGCACCTCCCGGCTCCATCACCGACGCGCGCGTTCGTCCCGACGGGTCGGTCTGGTTCCGGCACACCGACGGTGTCCACCGAGCTCGGATCCTGGACGACAGTGGCGACGAGCCGATCGGGGTCCTCGGCGAGCCGGCGCCGGCCGGCCGGCCGTTCCACGATTGGCGCTACGCGAACGACCAGGGACAGCAGGTGCACGGCTGGATCGTCGAGCCCGAAGGCGATGGGCCGCATCCGGTCATGGTGTTCGTGCATGGCGGACCGCACTGGTTGTACGAGGACGCGTACTTCCCGGAGGTCCAGGCGTACGTGGACGCGGGCTTCTTGGTCGCGATGCCCAACTACCGGGGCTCGAGCGGATACGGGCGAGCGTGGAGCGACGCGCTCACCGGCGACGTGGGGTTCACCGACGTCGACGATGTCACGGCAGGGCTCCGGAACCTCCTCGGTCGGCCGGACGTCGACCCGTCCCGGACGGTGATCGCGGGCTGGTCGTGGGGTGGGTACATCACGCTCATGGAGCTCGGCCGCTACCCGGATCTGTGGACCGCCGGGATGGCAGGGGTGCCGGTCGGTGATTACGTCCGCGCGTACGAGGAGGAAGCGCCCTCGCTCCAAGCGCTCGACCGGGCGCTGATGGGCGGGACACCGGCGACCGAGCCGGAGGCGTTCCGTCGTTCGAGCCCCCTCACGTACGCCGATCGGGTCGCCGCACCCGTGCTCCTGGTGGTCGGCGAGAACGACTCCCGGTGCCCCGTCGGGCAAGCGCTCGCCTACGCGGACCGACTGAAGGAGCAGGGGAAGCCGCACGAGGTGTACCTGTACACGACGGGACACGGAGTGCTGGCCACCGACGAGGATGTTCGGCAACAGCGGATCGTGCAGGACTTCCTTCGATCGGTGGTGCCGGGGGTGCGCGCGATCTGACCGGGCTGCTCAGACGACGCCCTGGTCCAGCATCGCGTCGGCGACCTTGGTGAACCCGGCGATGTTCGCGCCGTGCATGTAGTTGCCCGCGACCCCGTACTCCTCGGCGGTGCTGCGGCAGGTGTCGTGGATCGCCTGCATGATCGTATGCAGCCGCTCGTCGACCGTCCCGCGCGACCAGGCGCGGCGCGCCGAGTTCTGCGCCATCTCGAGCCCGCTCACCGCCACGCCCCCGGCGTTCGCCGCCTTCCCGGGTCCGTAGAGGATCCGCGCGTCCAGGAAGGCCTCGATGCCCGAAGGGACCGTCGGCATGTTCGCACCCTCGCTCACGACGTAGACGCCACCCGCAAGCAGGTTGGTCGCATCCTCCGCGTTGATCTCGTTCTGGGTCGCGCTCGGGAAGGCGCACTCCGCGGGGATCGCCCAGAGCGGGTTGTAGTGCTTGGCGGGGTCGACCGCGGTCCAGTCAACGCCGGGGTATCTCTCCGCGTACTCCATGATCCGACCACGCCGGACGTTCTTCAGGTCCATCACGTAGGCGAGCTTCTCGCGATCGATGCCTTCCTTGTCGTGGATGAAGCCGCCGGAGTCGCTGAGGGTGACTGGCCTCGCCCCGAGGTCGAGCAGCTTCTCCACCGTGTACTGGGCCACATTGCCCGAGCCCGAGACGAGACAGGTCTTGTCCTGGAGGGACTCCTCGCGCGTCTTCAGCATCTCCTGGGCGAAGTAGACGGCCCCGTAACCGGTCGCCTCGGGCCGGATCAGCGAACCGCCCCAGTTGAGGCCCTTTCCCGTGAGCACGCCGGTGAACTCGTTCCGGATCCGCTTGTACTGACCGAACAGGTAGCCGATCTCACGCCCGCCGACCCCGATGTCTCCCGCCGGCACGTCGGTGAACTGCCCGATGTGCCGCTGGAGCTCAGTCATGAACGACTGGCAGAACCGCATCACCTCGCCTTCGGACTTCCCCTTCGGGTCGAAGTCCGCGCCACCTTTCCCGGCGCCCATCGGGAGGGTGGTCAACGCGTTCTTGAACACCTGCTCGAAGGCCAGGAACTTCAGCAGACCGAGGTAGACCGTGGGGTGGAAGCGGAGGCCGCCCTTGTACGGCCCGATCGCGCTGCTCATCTCGACCCGGAACCCGCGGTTGATCTGGACGTCGCCCCGATCGTCGACCCACGGGACCCGGAACATCACGACGCGCTCGGGCTCGATCGTGCGCTCGAAGACCTTCGCGTCGATGTAGCGTGGATTGCGGGCGAGCGCCAGCTCGACCGACTCGGCCACCTCCTGCACCGCCTGATGGAACTCGGGTTCGCCGGGGTTCTTCGCGACGAGGTGCGCCATCAGCCGGTTCACGTAATCACCCATGCGAACGGCTACCTCCGGTCGGTGGATGAGAAGCGTCGGGAACGCGAACGCCCGGCAAGCCTATCCCGGCTGGCTGTTACGGTGGAACCGTGCCCCGGTGGCTCGCCTTCCTCACCGTCGTTCCGTTCGCCTACCTCGTATGGCGGCTCGGGATCGCCCACCTTCGAGCCCTCTCCGGCCCGGCTCCCGGTTCCCTCGACGAGGGTCCACCCCCGTCGGAGCCCGAAGACGTCGACGGGCTCGACGTCTACCTCGTGTGCGGCGAGTGCGGGACCGAGTTCAAGGTCTCCCGTCTGGGGGAGCTCCAGCTCCCCCGTCATTGCGGCGAGAAGATGCAGGTGGTTCGGCGTGTGGCGGAAGCCTGACCGGGCGGATGGGTCGTTTTCCACACGCGTGCCAACCAGTCATCCACAGGGTTATCCACAGAGGATGAACGAGGTGTGAACGCCGCGGAGCAGGCGTCCTGCGGCGATCTGGGCCGAGATCACCGCCAGAACGTGACGCCGAAGAACCCGATCGCGATCACTCCGAGCCCGCCCATCAGGACCGTGTTGCTGGCCTGATCGCCGCGCGTGTAGTTCCAGACGATGGCGACGACCCCGATGCCCATCAGCACGAGCATGAGTGGGCCGTACCAGCGGGGGCTCGCCTTCACCTTCTTCTTCCGTTGCGGCTCCAGTTGATAACGGCTGCTCCGCTGCTTGGGGCGACCTCTCGACTTCGGCATGGCGTACCCGATGGTAGCGGCTCACGATGGCAGGAGCGTCAAGGTAGGCGCGGTCGGGGGCGGGGCGAAGCCGTATGGCTTCGCCCCGCCCCCGAGGTAGAGCTCGAGCTGGTCGTTCCAGTGCGCGGAGGCAGGGTTGCCGCTCACGCCGGTCGGGACCACGCCGAGGCTCCGTTCGAGGTCCCCGAGGTCCCACACCACGCGCCAAGACGGGATCACCGCCGGTCGGAACCCGAGCGAGCCGTCGAAGCCAGCCTGGGCCACCGTCTGCTCGTCGCCGCCGAACGCGACGTCGGCCGCGGTGAACAACGGCTCCAACCCCGGGATCGAGGCCAGCGGGTGTGCGATCAGGAGCCGGTGGATCTCGCCCCACGTCTTGCCGTCGGCTCCTTCGATCGCGTCGTCGAGCGCGGCGCGCAGCAGGTCGTCGTCGAGCCACCCGACGGGATCGCGGAGCATGCGAGGCAGGACCGCTCCCTGGAAGATCTCCCTCCAGGAGTCGTATGCCGAGAACAGCTCCTCGCCCATCTTCGGCTCCACGGCCCGCCGAGCGATGGCCGCGCACCAGAGGTTGAACAGGGCCGCTTCGGCCGAATCCGCACGGAGATCCCCGTCCCAGGCGCCGAGGAGTTTCACGGCGCTCGCCTGCTCATCCGAGCGGGTCTCGATCCGGAGCAGCAGTGACGCCGTCTCGAGCGAGGGCCTCGAGATCGTGTCCATCTGGATCGCCCGCATCGACGCCACGTCGTGGCGGTCGTGCCGTTCGATCAGCTCCTCTATCCGCTGCTTGCGGAAGGGGAGGTGGAAGTCCTTCGCGATCACGTAGGGGTAGTCCGCCGGCTGGATGTCGTGGTTCGCGGTTGCGATGAACCCTCGGTCCGGGTTCGTCTC
>Ga0066698_10001228_pt1 | contig 10950 bp, 15 predicted proteins | sample GraSoiAngelo_147_FD_66457 | JGI IMG/M metagenome (GOLD analysis project Ga0066698, IMG submission 66457) | Grasslands soil microbial communities from the Angelo Coastal Reserve, California, USA - 14_1009_05_40cm | ecosystem: Environmental > Terrestrial > Soil > Grasslands | place: USA... | reverse complement strand
GACGAGGCCCTCGATCGCGCGAGCGCGCGCGAGGTCAAGGAGCGTCGTCGTTTCAGCGGACACAGGTCGCGATGACCACCACGTCTGTGGATATCGTGCCTCGCCGCGTGCTCCGCTCATGTGGAGAACTCTGTGGAGAAGTTGGTGGACAGATCGTCTTGTTCGCCGACAACGAGGTGACGATCATGCGCGAAGCCGTCAAGGCGAAGGGGAAGGAAGGGGTGTCCGAAGATCGCATCGCTCAGGTCGCGATCGATTTCATCTCGTTCTGCTTGGCACGGCGGGCTGTGGAATGGCCGTTCCTTTACGACGAGATGTGCTACGTGGCCTCGAACAAGCTCTACCGCGGACTCGGTTATGAGGAGCTTCGCGAGGTCGGTCTCGACCTCGCGCTGAGCGGCCTCGTCAAGACGAGCCGGATCGCGAACGAAGTGGCGCGGCAAGTGCGCATTGGGGACCAGCACCTGCGAGGAGGGCTCCTCGTAGCGAGCTGAGCGTTGAGTTCGGCCACACCGGCGGGGCGGCGAGTGAAAGGAAGCGCACTCGCCGCCTCTTTTTCTTCATAATGGTGTGAGGGGAGTGCGCGAATGCGCGCTTTCTAGCGCTCGGTCCCGTGGTGCAGCGGCCTAGCATACGTCCCTGTCAAGGACGAGATCGCCGGTTCGAATCCGGTCGGGACCGCCGATGTGTCCGCGCCGCGCTCGCCTTCCGCTCGACACCTTGATCGTTTCGAACACGCAGAAAGCAGTTGTTTCCCACGCCCCGGGCGAGCGGCGCGCCACGACAAACTCAGCGAGAAGGGGAGCTGCGACCATGAAACTGACGACCCTCACGATGGTCACCGTCGACGGAGTGATGCAGGGACTCGGCGGGGCGGACGAGGACCGCAGGGGCGGATTCGAGCGCGGCGGATGGATCGGGTCGGTGTTCGACAACGAGGCCGAGGCGTTTCTCAACCAGGTTTACCAGCGCGCCGACGCGTTCCTGTTCGGCCGACGCACCTACGAGATTTTTGCCAGCTCCTGGGGAACGTGGCCAGATCCGGGTGACCACCCGATCTGGAAGGCGTTGAACACCCAGCCCAAGTACGTGGCATCGACCACGCTCACCGAACCGCGCTGGGCGAACACGACCGTCCTCTCCGGTGACGTTGCGGCCGCTGTCGGCAAGCTGAAAGCCAAGCCGGGAGGCGAGCTGCAGGTGCATGGCAGCGGCGTCCTGATCCGGTGGCTGCTCGACAAACAGCTTGTCGACGAGATCACTCTGCTCACCGTCCCGTTGGTCGTCGGCCAGGGTACGCGGCTGTTCCCCGGCACCGGCCCGGACATGGCGCTTGACGTGGTCGACTCGCGAGCCACCCCGAAAGGGGTAATGATCCAGGTCTACCGGCCCACCGGGCGCCCGCAGTATTCAACCGCCACCCCCTGAAGCAGAGCTGACGGCGTAACGCCCACGCGTCCATCCCCGCCGGAGAGAGCCCGCATGTCCTCGGCGCATGACCGGGCGTCGCACCCTGCGAGTAATCTGCCGCCATGAGTCCCCGCCTCGCGCTCATGATCGGTGGCGTCGCCGCGGTCGTCTTCGGGCTCGCGCTGTTCGTGACGCCCGAGTCGATGCTGGCGGGGTTTGGCGTGGCGGCTCCGGTCGCCGCCAAGATCCTCTCGCGGGACGTCGGTGCGACGCTCATCGGTCTCGGCGTCCTCAACTGGATGGCACGGAACGCGACCGGGGAAGTGCTGCGCGCGGTCCTCGTCGGTAACGTCGTCGTCCAGGCGCTCGAGCTCCTGATCAACGGTTACGAGATCGCCGTGGCCGAGCTGCCTACGCAAGCCGCCGGAGGGCTGCTCATCCATGTCGTGCTCGGTGCGATCTTCGTCCTCGCGATGCGCTCGTCATCCGCGCGCGCGTAGCGCCGCTCGCTCGGTCGCTCGCGTAACTTGCGAGTTCGATACCCGCGTGCCTATTTCGCCCACGCGGCTTCGCATCTTTAATCCTTCGAGTGAGCAGGGGGAAGGGTCTCGCGGGTCTCTTGCTGCTCGCCCTCGTCCTGTCCGGGTGTGCGCGAGTCCCACAAACAAGCGAGGACCCGAACATCGTCCTTCCCGACGATCGGCCGCTTCGGGCGACGGCTCCGGTGGACATGCTGCGGTGCACCGACCGCGCGACGATTCCGGCACTCGACAACGTGACCAACGCGGTGTGGTCGCCAGACTCGAGCGCGATCGCGATGTCGCGCATCTCGGTGATTCCTTCGCGCACGACGATCACCGGCTACGAAGAGCAGCTCGTGCTCACCGTCTACTACTTGCAAAGCGGACGGACCCAGGAGATCGGGCAGGGTAGCCGCCCTCAATGGTCCGGGTCAGGCGCGTATCTCTCGTACTGGCGCGACGATGGCTATCTGTACGTCAACCTCGACGGCACGATCGCCGGGACGATCGAGGCGTCGTCTCCGGAGGTGCGCTGGAAGGGCGATGACCTCTACTTCTGGTACGACGACGAGATCCGCGTCTGGCACGACGGCGTCGCGGAGACGGTCAGCCACGTCGACCCCGACCTCATCCCGCGATATCCGCGCGACGACTCGTACTTCAGCGCCGACGCCAAACGATTCACCATCGCGCGCTATTCGCTCGACGGCACCACCGAGCGGTACCTGGGAACGACCGCAAGCGGCGCGATGACCAAGCTTCAGGATGAGGACGCGACGTTCACCGAATGGTCGCCACGGGGTGAGACCCTTCTCGTTCGCTCGAACGACAAGCTCGCGCTCATCGATCCGAGCGGAGTGGAGCAGTCGGCTGCGCTTGCGACGTTCACCGGTACCGTCCACGGATGGACCGCCGACGGTCGCGTTCTCGTGGGAGCTGTGTCCGCGACCGTGCCCGGGGGCAACGTTTTCGACCGCATACCGGTCTGGGATCCAGGCGCCGAGCAGGACCACGCGATCGCGACCCTTCCCAATCTGTTCGGTGCGCGGGTCTTCAGTCCCGACGGCCGCTGGTTCGCGGGCGTGAGCCGAACCGGTCTCTACGAAACGCAGCTCGAGGTCTATCGCTGCGGCGTCGCGAGCGGACAGGGTACCGATCTCCGCGCCGACCCCGCGTCGCGCTCGCGACTCGGGCATATCAACGATGCGCCGCGCCGTTTCGTCCGCCCGGTGGCCGGAGCCGTGAGCCAGTTCCTCCAAGGCAGCCACACCGGCATTGACATCGCGGCGCCCTACGGCTCGATCATCGTCGCGGCCGACGAAGGCACGGTGGACGCTGCCGGCTGGGTTCAGGTCGGCGGTCGTCGCGTCTGCGTCCAACACGCCGAGGGTGTTGAGAGCTGCTACTACCACACGTCCGCGGCGCTCGTCACCGTCGGAGAACATGTCGCGCGCGGGCAGCCGATCGCGCTCGTCGGAATGACCGGTGCGACGACCGGGCCGCATGTCCACTGGGAAGTACGCGAGAACGGAAGGATCATCGATCCCCTCGAGCATTAGCGTCTAGGAGATGCGCGTTCTCGCCGCGCTCGTTCTCATCATCGCCGCGGTCCTGATCGGCATGGTGGCGCGCGGCGAATTCGCTCCATCCACGCAGCACCCTGCGCGCGGCACCGCGGTCCCCTCGGCGACCGCCACGGTCACCACAGCCCCGACCGCGAAGCCGCTGGTCGTGACGGTCACGCTCACCGAGCAGGAGCTCACGCAGGCCGCCCGCGATTACACGCCGCTCACGGTGAGCGGCATCACGGTGAGCGATCCGCGAGTCAAGCTCGAGCCGGGGAGGCTCACCCTCACGGCAACAGGCCGGGCGTTCATCCTCTCCGGGCCGGTCGTGGTGGTCGCCTCGCCGCTTGTGACGAACGGCGCCGCGACCGCGAAGATCGAATCCGCGACCTTCGCGGGGATCAGCCTCTCCGATTCCACGAAGCAGGAGATCGCGGCCACGTTCGCACGGGTTCTCGCGTCGAACATTCCGGCGGGGATGCGCGTCACCTCGCTGACCGTGAGTGCGGGAAGCCTCATGGTGGAGGCGGTCCCGAGCTGATCCGCGCGCACGCTCGCTCCTCCGCGAAATGCGATGATTCGAGCGACGCACGACGCGGGGAGGAACCAGGACATGGATTGGATCGAAGAGCTCTTCGGCATCTCGCCCGACGCAGGCAGCGGCACCCTCGAGGCGCTCATCGCGGGGGCGGTCGTGGCGGTGCTGCTCGGCGCGATCTTCGCCGTCCGGTCACGGACCGCGCGCTCGGAGAAGCGCCGCTAGCGCGCGATGAGCGTCGGGACCGAGAGCCTGCTGCGGCTGACGCTCGAGTCGGCCGCCGACCTTGTCCGCACGAGACAGATCTCGCCGACGTCCCTTGTCGAGTCCTGCCTCGCGCGCATCGAGTCTCTCGAGCCTCGGCTCAACGCGTTCATCACCGTCACAAAAGATGTCGCGCGCGCGCAGGCACGCGAGGCTGAGCGCGAGATCGCCGCCGGCCACTATCGCGGCCCGCTCCACGGCATTCCCGTGGCGGTCAAGGATCTCTTCGCGACAAAAGGGATCCGCACGACCGCGGGGTCACGGATCCTCTCGACCTGGATCCCCGACCACGACGCGACCGTGGTCCGGAAGCTTCGCGATGCCGGAGCGGTACTCCTCGGCAAGCTCGGACTCCATGAGTTCGCTTACGGGATCAGCTCGGTCAATCCGCACTACGGCGACGTCCGCAATCCCTGGGACCCGACGAAGATCCCAGGCGGATCGTCGGGCGGCTCCGCGGTCGCGGTCGTTGCGGGCGAGGCTTATGGCGCACTCGGGAGCGACACCGGAGGCAGCATCCGCATCCCGGCCGCGCTCTGCGGATGCGTGGGGCTCAAGCCGACCTACGGGCGCGCGAGCCTCTTCGGAGCGGTGCCCCTGTCGTGGTCGCTCGATCACCCCGGACCACTCGCGCGAACGACACGCGATGTCGCGATCCTCACCGCGGCGATCGCCGGCCCCGACCCGCGCGATCCGGCCTCGGTGGACCGGCCGGTCCCGGACCTCCTCTCCGCCATCGATATGGGGCCGGAGCGGCTCCGGATCGGCGTGCCGACGGATTACGTGTGGGACGACTGCGACGAATCGATCGCGACCGCCGTGAGAGCCGCGATTGGGGAGCTTGCCCGCGCGGGAGCCGAAGTCCGCGAGATGCGTTGGCCGCGCGCGGCCGAGTATGCGAAGGCCCCGAGCGCGATCCTGGGAGTCGAAGCGCGCGCGTATCACGAGGGTGCGTTTCCTGGTCGCGCGGCGGACTACGGCCCGCTCGTTCGTGCACGCCTCGTCACGCAGGGCGACGTCGACGCGGAGACGTACGCGCGGTCGATGCGCCTTCTGCTCGAGGCCCGCGCCGGAGCGGCCGATCGGGATCTCGATGGCGTGGACGTGCTGGCAATGCCGACTGTGCCGTCGCGGGCGTGGACGCTCGAGGAGGCGAAGGAGATCGGGCGCGCCAGCGAGTGGACACGGATCACCCGGATCTTCGACTTCACCGGGCAGCCGGCGATCTCGGTCCCGTGCGGTCAAGACCCCGACGGCTTACCGATCGGGATTCAGTTCGGCGCGCGAATGTGGGACGAGGCCGCCGCCTTACGCGCGGCGCGCGCCTACGAGCTGGTTCGCGGCCCCTTCCCCTTGCCGGCGCTGGAAGGCTAGCGCCGCCGCGGCGATAAGCAGAGCCGCCGTGTCGATCGGCTCGCCCGCGTCGAACGATCCGCGGATGAAGATGACGATGAGTGCGACGATCCCCGCAAGCAGGACCAAACAGCCGCAGCCGGTCACTGGCCGACGGTAGCGCCTTCGCTAGCATCGCGCGGGGAGGTGCGCCTGTGATCCGAGACGAGGCTTGGGAGCTTCTCTGCGAGCACACGAAGTCGGAAAGCCTCCGCAAGCATGGGCTCGCTGTGGAAGCTGCGATGCGTCACTTCGCGCGGCGGAACGGCGAGAACGAGGAAACCTGGGCGATCGCAGGCCTCCTTCATGACTTCGATTACGAGCGCGACCCGGAGGGGCATCCGCAGAACGGGAAGCCGATCCTCGAGCAGGCCGGTGTTCCGGGGCCCATCGTCCACGCGATCCAGAGCCACGGCGATCACACCGGGATCCCGCGTGTCACCGCGATGGAGAAGACGCTCTACGCGGTCGACGAGCTCTGTGGCTTCGTGACCGCCGTCGCCTTGGTCAAGCCGTCGAAGGCGGTTCGTGACGTCGACGCGACGTCCGTGCGGAAGAAGATGAAAGACAAGGCCTTCGCCCGCGCGGTGAGCCGCGACATGATGTTGAAAGGTGCGGAAGACCTGGGGTTGCCATTTGACGACCTCATTCTCGAAGTGGTGCGTGCGATGGACGGTGCGGCCGATCGTCTCGGCCTCGCCGGCACGACCACGACGTGACCGGTCACACGCGCGGCGGCGGCCGCGCGGGTCGGCGCACCAAGGATCGTTCGGGCACGGCGGACGTGTGTGTTCACGCTCGCCTCGGTGATCCCGAGGAGGTTCGCGATTTCTTTCGTGGAGAGGCCGCCGGCGACCGCGCGTAGCACCTCGCGCTGACGGTCGGTGAGCGCTGCGGCCGACCGCGCGCGACGCGCGAGAACGCGACGCGCAACGACATAGCCGGCGACGACCCCGACGACCATGGCGGCGGCCCGCTGCACCAATAGGTGAGCGGCGCCGCCTTGCGCGCGGCTAGCTCAGCTCGCGCGCTTCAGCGTGTGTCGCTCGTTCCTTCGGATGACCTCGTGCTCGAAACGCTCGAGGAACAGCTGTCCGCCACAGCGTGGGCACAGCGGCTGGTCACCGTCGTTCCAGACGGGAGCCTCGCGGCCGCGAACGTTCTCGTATGCGGTGCGAAGCTGGGAAACGGTCGGCCGGCGCGCGCTCGTGGGTACGAGCACCTCGCCCAGGCCGTGACCGCAGAAATAGCAGTAGAGCTCAGCTCGAAGGGCCATTTAGCGCGAAACCTCCACCCGGACAAACGGCGAAGACCGATCTTTTGTTCCAATACCGTCGATCGGCCAATTCGGTTTCCGTATCCCTAGATACGCACCGGAGGGCGGAGGGGTTTTGGTTTTCGGCGGTTTCTTAGAGGGTCTTTAGCTGGCCTCGGCCTGGAGCGACACGAGGGGAGCCGAAGTCTCGCGGAGATAGGTGAGCTGCCTGATGACACCGCGCGGAATGATGTGGAAGTCGTTGTGGCGGTAGTCGCGTCCCTCGTTGGTGATGTCGTAGTCACCGACGATGACGATGTATTCGGGTGTGTCCTTCCACAGGAGTCCGCAGGTGAGCTTTCGCAGACGGTACGGTTCGAAATCCTCGGGCAGCGCGGTCCGTGAGTAGGCGGTGATGTCTTCCCACTCGACGGCCACGAGTGGCGCCGCGACCTGCTCCACAGCCCTTCCCTCTACGACCTTGCCAGTCGTTCGCTTCTCGGTACACGTAGGGTCCAGAACGGTGCTTCCGCGTACAGGTCGCGACGATATAGAGCGCCTTATGCGTGTCAATGGGAAACGCGGGTGGATCGCGATCGGAATCGGATCACCCGCGCCCAAAGTAGGCCGCACGTTGGTTCCTCGCTCGGTCAGCGTGCCGTCGACGAAGGTCGTTATGTCGCTTGCCTGCCTCTTGCGATGAGCTCGGCGACTTTCTGTCCGCCCTTCTTGCCGATCTCCTCGAAGTGCTCATGTCCGTATTTCTCAGAAACGGTGTCGCCACCGATCTTTCCGATGCGGCCGTAGAAGCGCGGCCCGTAGAGCTCCTTCACCTTCTGCCCGCCCTGCTTTCCGATCTGCTCGTAGAAGTCCGAGCCGTGGCGCTGTGCGGTGGTCTTGCCGCCCTTCTTTCCGATCTGCTCGTAGAACTCCGGGCCATGTCGCTGCGCCGTCGTTGCGCCTCCGCGCCGACCCGCCTCGGCGACCGTCATCGCTCCCTTGTTTCGCGTCATCGCGACACCCTTTCTCGCCCATCGAAGTTGGCCGTGTGCTGCCCGGGCTAGATGGCAAGAGGCGGCTGCAATTCGTGTGCCAGCGCTCGCCCGGCCGGTGAGTACTCGGGCGGTTAGGCGGACGGTCGGGGGACAGTCACGGTCCGATTCGCATCGAAAGCGTGCAGAGGTCGGGGCAGCCGATGGCGATCTTGGTCGCCGCGGAAAGGTCGAGCGTCCGGCCCGCGATGTAGGGGCCCCGGTCGATCACCGGTACGGTCATGACGCGGCCACGGTATTCGAGCACGACGAGCGTGCCGCAGGGCAGCGTGCGGTGCGCGACGCCGATGATCTCCGGCGTGTAGGTCTGCCCGCAGGCGGTGCGGTTGCCATAGAAACCGGGTCCGTACCACGACGCGATCACCATCCCAGCCGTCGGTGGGTCGGGCAGAACCGGCAGCGTCGCAAGGGGCGCCGGCGTCCGTGCCGGCGTCGGTCGCGGCGTCGGCTCGAGTGTGACCGCCGGGCTCGGTTCGACGGTCGCGACGGGGGTCGACTGCAAGCCCAGCACGAGCTCGGCGCGCGCGACATCCCGGACGCGCTCGGGAGCGCGACCCAAAGACTCCACAGAAGGGGCGGCGAACGTTGCCGCAACCGATATTGGATGCGACTCGTTTTGGATGGACGGAACGGGTAACGGCACGAGGCACATGAAGACGAAGGCGAAGAAAATTGCGCGCGGCAAGGCATCCCGGGACATGGGTGCGGCGCTTTGCAGGACCGATTCCACAATGTGTCGATTTCGTAAACATGCCGCTCGCTCGCAAACAGGTCATGCGTGACGTTGCTCGTCCGGTCGCTTGAACTTTCCCGCGGTGCGAGATCGTTACGACTACGAAGCGAGCGCTATCCCGGTGCGGCGACGACGACAAATCTGGGATCTCCGCGATTGGGACCGGTCGAGGTCTGGAGCGTCAGACGTTCGTCGCCTGACGGTTGGATCCAGCTCGTGTCCTCAGGCGACACTCGCGGGTGAACCTCCGTGATCACAAATTTGAGTGCAGCTCCGGCAGGGGTCGTGACCGTGACCTGATCGCCCACGCGGGCGTTCCACAGCGAGAGGAACATCCCGCGACGCGCGTGCGCGTAGATGTAGCTGTTGCCAGATGCTCCCGGGATGGCCGTACCGGGGAAGTGGAACGCGAAGTTCTCGGGGGTCTGCTGCACCACCACATCGCGCTCGACGTCGCCCTCGGCGATCGGCAGATCGATGCCCAGACGCGGGACCTGTATGCGATAGCCGGCGGGGATCGGTTCGGTCGTCGGGGCCGGCGACGCAAGAGCGGTGGCCGCCGGAGCGGACGTCAGGGGCATGGACTGGCTCGGGACGGCGACCGGCGCGACCGAGCCTGCCCGCGGCAGAGCCGCGCCCGCAACGAGCGCTAATCCCGCGGCAAGAAGCAGTACGCCGGCGAGCACGGTGAACGAACGCGGCATGTGGCTATCCTCGGATGCAGAACGGATGCCGAGCGAACGAGCGAGCTTTGGCGAGAGACGGGCTCGCGCGGCAGCGAAGCTGCGCGAGCGTCATCTCGACGCGCTTCTCGTCTCGCCCGGCGCCGACCTCTTCTACCTCGCGGGGTACCAGCTCGGCGCGAGCGAGCGTCTCACCTGCCTTGTCCTCGACGCTGAAGGCCGCGCCACGCTGGTCTGCCCCGCGTTCGAGGCACCCCGCGCGTCCGCCGCCGTGCCGGACGTGGACCGCGCGACATGGGACGAGACGAACGACCCGTACGCGATCGTCGCCTCGCTCGTTCGCGGGAGCGCTGCGGTCGCGGTTGCCGACCAAATGTGGGCGGCGTATCTGCTGCCGCTCCAGAGGGCTCTGCCGCGGCGCGAGTTCGAGGTCGCCTCCGCGATCACACGCGAGCTGCGCGTACGGAAAGACGCAAGCGAAATCGACGCACTTCGCGCGGTGTCGGAGGCCGCCGACCGCGCGTATTCGGGGATCCTCGAGCGCCGGTTCACGGGCCGGACGGAGCGGGAGGTCGGTGCGGACCTCGCCGAGCTCCTCCGCGCACAGGGCCACGACGAAGTCGGATTCACGATCGTGGGGTCCGGCGCGAACGGCGCGTCGCCACACCACGACGCGGGCGACCGTCGCATCGTCGACGGCGACACGGTCGTGCTCGATTTCGGCGGTGCGATGCGGGGCTATTGCTCCGACATCACGCGCACCGTGCACGTCGGCCAGACCGCGGGCAGTGAAGAGCAGAAAGTCCATGACGTCGTCCTGCGCGCCCAGGAGGCGGGCTACGCCGCGGCGCGGAAGGACGCCTCCGCCGAATCGGTGGATGCGGCATCGCGGAAGGTGATCGACGAAGCTGGGTATGGCGATTTCTTCATCCATCGGACGGGTCACGGGATCGGCATAGAAGGGCACGAGCACCCCTACCTCGTGCGCGGAAACGCCGAGCGTCTCGAGCCGGGTATGGCGTTCTCCATCGAGCCAGGGATCTACCTGCCGGGCCGGTTCGGCGTACGCATCGAAGACATCGCAGTCATCGACGCCGACGGAACGGCGCAGCCGCTCAACCGCGCGGACCACGCCTTCGCTCGAGTGACCTGACCTCTCGTGCGTTTTGCCGTCGCCGTCCTCGGCGCGGGCGTCCTCCAGATCTTTCCGTACCTGCGTCTCGATCAGTGGATCGGCACGGGGGCCGTACTCGCGATCGCGTACATCGAGTTCGCCGCATTCGGTGCCGGCTTCTTCGCGGGCCGGCGGTCCTGGCTCGCGGGAGCGCTCTCAGTGCTCCTCGGCGCGTTCCTCTATGTGGTCGTCGCGGCCTTGAGCCAGCCCGGGACGGAGATCGGAAGCTTCGTGTCGTTCTTCCTCAGAATTCCGATCGCGGTGTTCCCGTTCATCATCCTTGGCGCGCCTGCCGGATGGCTAGGGGGTGCCGCCCGTTCGCGGGCGCTCGGGACGGCCGTGTGAGCTGGCCGCGTGTGTTCG
>Ga0066698_10001225_pt1 | contig 10968 bp, 7 predicted proteins | sample GraSoiAngelo_147_FD_66457 | JGI IMG/M metagenome (GOLD analysis project Ga0066698, IMG submission 66457) | Grasslands soil microbial communities from the Angelo Coastal Reserve, California, USA - 14_1009_05_40cm | ecosystem: Environmental > Terrestrial > Soil > Grasslands | place: USA... | reverse complement strand
CTGCTCGAGCAGTCGCAATCGCTCACCAAGGAACTGCAAAGCCAGCAGGAGGAGCTCAAGGAAACCAACGACCGCCTGGAGCAGCAGGCGCAGAATCTGCAGAACTCCGAGAGACTGCTCAAGAATCAACAGGAGGAGCTGCAGCGCACCAACGAGCAACTTCAGGAGAAGGCGAAGCTTCTTTCGGAGCAAATGAGGCAGGTTGAATTCAAGAATCGGGAAGTCGAGCAGGCAAAGGCCGCGCTCGAGGAAAAGGCCGAGCAACTCGCGCTCTCCTCGCGCTACAAATCCGAGTTTCTGGCCAACATGTCGCACGAGCTGCGTACGCCGCTGAATAGCCTGCTGATCCTGGCGAAGCTGCTCGCGGACAATGTGGCCAAGAATCTCTTGCCGAAACAGATCGATTACGCGCAGACCATCTATGCCGCCGGCACGGATCTTCTTTCGCTCATCAACGATATTCTCGATCTGGCCAAGATCGAATCGGGTACCGTCACCCTCGATATTGCGCCCGAACGCTTCTCCGGGCTGCGGGACTACGTCGAGCGGACCTTCCACCAGGTCGCCCAGGACAAGGGCTTGGGCTTCACGGTGGACGCGGCCCCCGGCTTGCCCGCGGTGATTTACACCGATGAAAAGCGGCTCCAGCAGATCCTGAAGAATCTGCTCTCGAATGCGATCAAGTTTACCGAAAAGGGCAAAGTGGATCTGCGGATTTCCCTCGCGAAATCCGGATGGACCGCCGGGCACCCGCAGCTGGATGCGGCGGAAAAAGTGGCGGCGTTTGCCGTAACGGACACCGGGATCGGAATTCCAGAAAACAAGAGGAAGGTCATTTTCGAAGCCTTCCAGCAGGCTGACGGAACCACCAGCCGCAAATACGGCGGCACGGGACTCGGACTATCCATCAGCCGCGAGCTCACGCGCCTGCTTGGCGGGGAAATCCGGGTCGAAAGCACTTCGGGCAAAGGCAGCACGTTCACGCTTTACCTGCCGTTCGCCGACGAGCCGGCGGGGGGCGAGGCGAGAACCGACGCGAGAACAGAGGCGAGAATTCCGAATAGTGCCCCCGAGCCCAAGCTCGGCCCGGCTCCTGTCAAGCGATCGAGCGCGAGCCCGGGGCAGAAAGCGGGGCGGCCGGCGATCGCGCAGCCGCAGGTGAGCGACGATCGCGAGAACATCCAGCCCGGCGACCGCGTCGTCCTGATCGTCGACGACGACGCGAAGTTCGCCGCGACGCTGCTCGATGTCGCGCGCGAAAGCGGGTTCAAGGGAGTGATCGCCCTGGACGGCAACACGGCGCTCGTTCGGGTCAAGGAGCTTGCGCCGGACGCGATCACGCTGGACCTGAAGCTTCCGGACATGGACGGATGGGCGGTCCTCGATCTCCTGAAACACGATCCGAAAACGCGGCATATCCCGGTGAGCGTCATCTCCGTTGCCAACCACACGCACAAGTGCCTTCACATGGGAGCCCTGGGGGCGGTGCAAAAGCCCGCGGTGAAGGAAGCGCTCCAGGAAGCCCTCGCCAAGACGCGCAGGATCATCGAACACGAGATCAGAACGCTTCTCGTCGTCGATGGAAACGACGCCGAGCGGGCGAGCATCACCGAAGCCCTGCGCGGGGAGGACGTGAAGATCACGGATGTACCCGCAGGCAAGCAGGCCCTCGATGCCCTGCGGAAAAATCAGTTCGATTGCATGGTGCTCGGTTCGACGCTTCGCGATATGACGGCGATCGACCTCATCAAGAAAATCGTTCAATCCGAAACGGCGTCCGAATTACCGATCGTGATCTATGAAACGGACGCCCTGAGCGGCAGCGCGCGGGACAAGCTCAGAAAGCTGGCGGAAGTCGCCGTGCTGAAAAGCGTGCGAACCCTCGAAGCCGTTTTGGAGGAAACGACGCTGTTCCTGCATCAGACGGTCAACGAACTGCCGACGGACAAGCGCCAGCAGCTGCTGGCCGCTATCCAATTGGCCACACCGGATCTGGCCGGCAGAAAGGTGCTGATTGTCGACGACGATATAAGAAACATATTCGCTTTGACCGGTGCTTTGGAGCAGCACGGCATCACGGTGCTCAACGCGGAGAACGGCAAAGACGGGCTCGAGACGCTGAAAAACAACCCCGACATCGATGTGGTCCTCATGGACATCATGATGCCCGAGCTCGACGGATACGACACGATCCGAATCATTCGCGGCCTGCAGGAATTCAAGGATCTTCCGATCATCGCAGTGACCGCCAAAGCGATGAAGGGGGATCGCGAGAAATGCATCGAGGCCGGCGCTTCTGACTACATCTCCAAGCCCGTCAATATCGAACAGTTGTTGTCGCTATTGCGGGTCGGACTCGCCAAGTGACCTGGAGACGGCGGTGTCCGGCTCATCGCAAGCTAACATTCTTGTGGTCGATGACGAGCGGCATACCCTGGTTGCGATGCAGGAGCTCCTCTCCGGGCCCGACCGGAACGTGTTGGCGGTCGGGTCGGGAAAGGAGGCGCTGAGACAGATTCTCGAAACCGACTTCGCCCTCATTCTCCTCGACATCCTGATGCCTGTAATGGACGGTTTCGAAACCGCAACACTGATCCGCAAGCTCAAACGTTCCCGCCACACTCCAATCATTTTCCTCACTGCAGCGCTCGAAGACGCGCAATCGGTATTCCGGGGATATGAAGTCGGCGCCGTGGATTACATCCTGAAGCCGGTGAACCCCGACATCCTGAAGTCGAAGGTGGCGGTGTTTGTCGACTTGTACGGCAAGAGCGCAGAGCTCGCGACGCAGGTCAACCAGCGCAAAATCGCGGAACGGGAGTTGTCCAAGGTCAACGAGAGCCTCGAAACCAAAATACGGGAGCGTACCGCGAGTCTGATCGCGGCGAACGACCTGCTGCGGAAAGAAATCGAGATGCGCAGGCAGGCCGAAGAGGATCTGCACAAGGCGAAGCGGGCGGCCGAGGCGGCGAATCTGGCAAAGTCGGAGTTTCTGGCCAACATGAGTCACGAAATCCGGACTCCGATGAATGCCATCATCGGGATGACCGAGCTCGCCTTGCAGACGACTCTGACTCCGGAGCAGCGCGAGTACCTTGATCTCGCAAAGGCCTCCGGCGGATCCCTTTTGAGGGTCATCAACGACATTCTGGATTTCTCGAAGATCGAGGCCGGGCGGCTGGAAGTCGAGACCATCCCGTTCTCGCTGCGCGAGAGCATGGGCGACACGATGAAAACGCTGGCGCTCGAGGCCCACAGGAAGGGCCTCGAGCTAGCCTGTGAAATCGCGCCCGACACCCCCGACGCGCTGCTCGGCGACCCGGTCAGGTTGCGCCAGATCGTACTCAACCTGGTGGGCAATGCCATCAAGTTCACCGAGCGCGGCGAAGTGGTGATGCGCGTTCAACCGCAATCGAGCGATGACGGCGAAGTGACCTGTTATTTCACCGTGAGCGACACGGGGGTCGGCATCGACAAGGAGAAACACACCGCCATCTTTGCGCCGTTCTCGCAGGGCGACACCTCGACGACGCGCATTTACGGGGGCACCGGACTGGGGTTGACGGTTTCGGCGCGCCTGGTCGAAATGCTAAACGGAAAGATCTGGGTCGAAAGCGAGCCGGGCAAGGGGAGCATTTTCCACTTCACGGTACGTTTTGGCCTTCAGACGGCGACGCGAGCCGAACCGAGCGCTCTCGACTTCAAGGGACTCCGGGCTCTGGTGGTGGAAGACCATCCCGTGAGCCGCCGCATCATCGTGGACACACTGAAGCGATGGAACGTCGAAGCGCACGAAGCGGAGAGCCGCAAGGCCGCGACGGAGTTCCTGGAACGGGCGAAACGCGCAAAGGCACCGTGCCGACTGGTGCTTCTGGACGACACCTTGCCCGGTGTGGATAGCTATGAACTCGCCGCGCAGATACGCAAGAGCCCGCGCCTCGGGGTCCAGGCGGTGATCGTGCTCGGTTCAGGCCTGCGGCGCGACGCGGACCGTCTCGATAGCGGAGTCCTGTCCTGCGTGACCAAGCCGGTGAAGCAGTCGGAACTGCTGGATGCGGTCCGCTCCGCGTTCGGCATCTCGTCCCGGAGCGGAGCCCGGCGGGCACCGGCTGAGTCGGAGGCCGCGCAAAAAATCAAGCCGGCGCTGGAAATTTTGTTGGTCGAGGACAATCCCGTAAACCGCAGACTTGCCCAGCACGTGCTCGAGAAAGAGGGTTACAGAGTCGTTGCGGCGGACAACGGCGCCGCGGCGCTGAAAACGCTCGAACGCAAGCATTTCGATCTTGTCCTCATGGACGTGCAGATGCCCAGAATGGACGGGATTGAAACTACGGCTGCAATTCGAAACCGGGAAAAAGTTACCGGTGGATACATTCCCATCGTCGCACTGACCGCGCACGCGATGGTGGGCGACCGCGAACGTTGCCTGAAGGCGGGCATGGACGGCTATTTGATCAAGCCGATCCAACCGACGATGCTGCTCGAAGCCATCGAGCGGCTGCATCTTGCTTGCAGTGAGCGGTCAAAGTTGGCGCAAGCCAAAAAGATCGTGCTCGATCGGGCGACGTTGCTCGATCGGGTCGACGGCGACATGCAGTTACTCGGCGAAATTACGAAACTGTTCCTGCAGGAATGCGAGCCCCTCATGGCGAGCGCCCGCGAGGCGATGAAAACCGGGAACGCCGGCCGTTTTGCCTACGACATCCATACCCTGCGCGGGATGTTCCGCAACCTTTCCGCTGCTGCGGCACAGGAAGCGGCGGGAAAGCTGGAGGAACTCGATTTGGTGAAGAATCTGGAAAAAGTGCAAGCGGCCTATGCGTTGCTCGAGCAGGAAGCGCAAGCGCTCAAAGCCGAGCTCGGCGGGATGATCGATAAGACGGACGTTTCCTCCGGGATGATGTGAGGGGTGAAGAGGCTCGCACCTGTAAAAAAAACCCCGGCGAGCGCCGGGGCCGCCTGCCCGCACCGGGAGGGAGGGAAGGTGCTTTACAAGCAGGATTTCATGATAGCGAATCAGATTTCTATCTGCCATAGCGCAATCGTTAATTTTTTGTGGTGAGCGAGCGACTGGAGGTAGCTGCCTCGCTACTTTTTGGAGGGGAGCAGCAATCAAAGCTTCTTCCATTCGAGGGACGGACCTATCAGGAAATACCTTACAAGCCGGAGAAATCTGATCCGTAGAGGCTATTCGCACTGTCACAATTGTTCATTTCCCTTTGCTACCAACTAATGTTTTCTTGCTCGGCTAGTCTGCGAACTGTGGTATCGAATTTCCCGGGCAGCCGAAGCGGGTGGAGGCGCTGCGTGCCGTAGATATGTTGTACAAAGTCACCATCGAGCCGCAGTATTTGAAGGCCGAACTGTTCAATCGTGAGACGATGGAGGAGACGCGGGAATTCTTGCGAATCGTCGCCGACGCCGCGATCAAGCATCAGCGATCATGGGTGCTGATCTGCGTGATCTCCTCGAACCCGGTTTTCACGGTCGAGAGGTCTGGATTTCTCGCGTACTTCAGGAAACTCAGCTCCGATCCGTCACATAAGATCGCCCTCCTGGGTGATTCCGAGGAACTGGGCATCTCCCATCAGTACATCGAATTGATAGGGCGCCAGCACGGCGTCAACGTTCAGAGTTTTCGAGACGAGGCGTCTGCGGTCAAGTGGTTCAACGCCGAGCAATGATGCGCCCGTAGGGGGGCCTCCTCCTTTCGGCTCACCCTCCGTGACATTTTCGTTACCTGTATTGACCTATGACAGGGGCATAATTATCCATTTCGCACTCTGTTGTCTGGAACGGGCCGAAGCGGGCTCTCCGGGCATAGGATGGAAATCGGGGGAGGTCGTGGCCACGATTCTTATCATCGAGGACAGACCGGTCAATCTGCGTTTCGTTGCAACGCTGCTCCGAGACCGTGGGTATCGTTTGCTGGAGGCCAGCGGCGGTGAGGAAGCGCTGCGGATCGTTCGCGCCGAAAGACCCGACTTGGTGATCATCGACATACTGACGTCGGGTATGGACGGTTGTCAGTTCGTCCTCAATTTGCGCTCAGATCCGAACTCGGTCCAGCCGCGGATCGTGTTTCGGGCCGCCGCCCACATCGCTGCCGAAGCCGAGGCCTTGGCGACCACCTTTGGCGCATCCTTCATTGCCAAGCCCGTCAACCCCGAGACGCTGCTCGCGGTCGTCGATGCGGCTCTTTCTGGGCCGTCTCCACCGCCCGCGGAGGCGCATTCCGAGCATAAATCCATCGACTCTTTCCTGCGCCCGATCGCTCGGAAGCTCCACCGGCACACGGTGAATCTCGAACGGCTGAACGCCCAGCTGGGTCGTGGTATCGCACAGCGCGACGCGCAGCTCGAAGTGGTGAGAGCCGCGCTGGACCAGGAGATCAAAAAGCGGCTATGGGCGGAGCAGGAACTGACGCAGGCAAACCTCCGCTTGCACGATCAGGTTGTGCACGACGGGCTGACCGGCCTCCATAACCGCCGCTACCTCGAAGAGTCGCTCGGCCGGGAAGAAAGCCGCGCTCGGCGCAGCAGCCAACCCTTCGGCGTGTTGATGATCGACATCGACAACTTCAAGCGCTTCAACGACACGCTCGGCCACGCGGCGGGGGATGCGGTACTGTGTGCAATAGGCCAGTACATGCTGTCCGCTGCGCGGGGCGAGGATATCGTCTCGCGCTATGGCGGCGAAGAGTTCGTGCTGGTCATGGCTCCGGCCTCGCAGGGAACGGTCTTGGAGCGCGCCGAAAAGCTCCGCCGGGAGGTGCAGAATCTCGAGATCGAGTACGAGGGCCGGCGCGTCGGACCCATCACGATATCCGTTGGCATCGGGATGTTTCCCGATCACGGCGAGGGTGGGCAGGAGGTGCTGCGAGTCGCCGACGCTGCCCTGTATCAGGCCAAGCGGTCGGGGCGTAACTGCGTTGTCGTCGGGGACAAGGTGAAAGCTTGATCATCTCACCGAGCCTTTTGCTGCGACTCTTCCCGATCTCCGTCAAGAGCTTGGTGACCTCGGCGCCAGCTGGCCCGCGCGAATAAAGACCGATGCGCGGAAGCCGGAACGTGGCGCGAAATCAGGTGCGGGGATCGTACGCGACGAAGTGGTAGCTGAAACCGCCTGCGCCGTCAAGAACGCGAGACTCGCGCGAGACCTCACGCCATCGTGAACGGTCGAACTCCGGGAAGAACGCGTCGCCCTCGAAGTCGCGCTCGATCTCGGAAATATAGAGGCGGGAGGCGACCGGAAGAGCGAGCGCGTAGATCTGCGCGCCCCCGATGACGAACGCGTCCTCCCGCTCGTGGACCGCTGCGACAGCGGCTTCGAGTGAATGGGCGGCGTGGCAGCCCGCGCGGGTCCAATCGGGCGAGCGGGTGACCACGATGTTGTTTCGTCCGGCAAGAGGCTTACCGATCGATTCAAACGTTCGGCGACCCATGATCACCGCGTGACCAAGCGTAAGTTGCCTGAAACGCCTCAAGTCCTCCGGCAAGTGCCAGGGCATCCGGTTGCGGTGGCCGATGACGCCGTTGCGCGCCACGGCGGCGACGATGGCGACGCGCGAAATGCCGGTCATTTCGAGCCGACTGAACGGGAGAGCAAGTTCACGATTCGCAAAACTGCGGCATTATAGCGGGCCATGAAAATCGGGCTCGACTTTCCCCTGCGATACTATCCACGGTCGTTTCTGAGCCTGCTGTTGCTCGCCTTCGCGCTCGTCGCGGCGCCGCTCGTCGTGGCTTTTTACAACGCTGCGGTGTACGTCGAGCAGCTGGCAGGTCAGAGCCAGACCGCGGTCTCTCAGGCGGCGCAAGCCTCTCGCGGAAGCCGGCTCCTGGTCGAGCAAACCACCGCGCTCGAACGGGTGGTGCGCCAGTATCTCATCCTCGACGATGAGGAACTCCTCAAGGACTACGCTCGGCTGAGGGCGAACTTCAAGGCGAATACCAGCGAGCTGTCCCTGCAGCCGCTCGACGAGCCGCAGTTGCACGAGCTCAACAACACGATCGACAAGGAGCAGGGGCTCTACGAACTGTTGCTCGGCCAACCGAAGACGGCGGCCGACAAGAAGGCGCTCGTAGAAGGCTACGTGGTGCTGTCGGAGCTGGCGCGGGACGTGCTCAACACGAGCAACGCCTTGATCGACCGCGAGGTGGAATCCATGCGACGCACGGGCGAGCGCGCGCAGCGCATCCTCTGGCTGCAGCTCGCGGCGACGATACCGCTCGGCGTACTCCTCGCGGCCGGGGTCACCCTCCTCATCGCGAGACCGATCCGCCAGCTGGACCAGGCAATCCGGCGCCTCGGCGCGGGCGAGTTCGAAGGCGACATCCGGGTCGGCGGGCCGGCGGACCTGAAATACCTGGGCAGCCGGCTCGATTGGCTGCGCCAGCGGCTGATCGAACTCGAACAACAGAAGCGCTTGTTCCTGCGGCACGTCTCGCACGAGCTGAAAACGCCGCTGACGGCGCTTCGTGAAGGATCCGAGCTGCTGGTCGAGGGGACTGCCGGGCCGCTCTCGCCGGGCCAGCGCGAAATCGTAGAAATCCTCCGGCAAAAAAGCGTGCAATTGCAGCAGCTGATCGAGGGCCTGTTGAACTACCATCGAGCTCAGGAGAGCGTGGGGCGTCTGGACCTGACGGCGGTGCGATTCGACCGGGTCGTGGAACAGGTGCTCGACGATCATCGGCTCGCAGTCCAGGCCCGCGGCATCCGCGCCGACCTGAGGCTGGACCCGGTCATACTTCAAGCGGACGAGGAAAAATTACGCGCTGTCGCGGCGAATCTGGTCTCCAATGCGATCAAATACTCGCCGGACGAGGGTATGATTTCCCTGGCGCTGCGACGAGAGGGGGCTGAGGTGGTGTTCGACGTGAGAGACGCGGGCCCGGGAATTCCCCCCGAGGATCGCGATCGGATATTCGACTGGTTTTATCAGGGCGAGGACGTCCATCACGGCCGCGTGCGGGGCAGCGGTCTGGGGCTCGCGATTGCAAGGGAGTTTGTGGTGGCTCATGACGGTCGCATCGAGGTCGTGAGCGATCGCGAAGGCGGCGCCCATTTCCGCGTCACGCTTGCGGCCGGGTCGCCGCGTCCCGAGCCATGATCCGGGTCGTCGCAATCCTCTGCTGCATCTCGGTGCTCGCCGGGTGTGCTGCCTTTTCAACACTAGGTGCTCCCGGAGCCTCAGGCGTTCCTTCGGCCCGCGAGAACCGCGAATCGCGCCAGGTCATCGAGCTGATCGCTTACACCCAGAGAGTCGCGGCGCTTCAGGCCGAGGAACAGCAACGCGAATTGAACGCTTCGACCCAGATGCTTTCCAAGGATCGCGGCGCCTACGGGCGGGTCCGGCTCGCGCTGCTGCTTGCGCTGCCCGGAACGGCGTTCAACGACGACACCCGGGCTGCGGGCCTGCTTGACTCCCTCGCGGGCGCGGGGGCTTCCGAACCGCCGGGCCCCATGCAGCAGTTTGCCGGACTGCTTCACGCCCAGATCAGCGAGCGCTTGCGCGAGCAGCGCCGCACGGCCCAACTTAAGGAGCAGCTCGAGGCCCTGAAGGCGGTCGAGCGCAATATCATAGAACGCGAGCAGGCGCGGCCAAGATGAGCACCATTCTTCTCGTCGACGACGATCCGGATATTCTGAAACTCATTTCCCTGCGACTTACCGCCGCGGGCCACAGCGTCAAGGGAGCGGACAGCGGGGAGAAGGCGCTCGCCGTGCTCGCGGCCTCGCGCCCCGAGCTCGTCATTACGGACCTCAAGATGGGCGGAATGGACGGGTTGACCTTGTTCGACGAAATCCGCAAGCAGGCGCCGACTCTTCCCGTCATCATCCTGACTGCACACGGCACGATCCCCGAGGCGGTCGCCGCCACGCGCCGCGGGGTTTTCGGGTTTCAGTCCAAGCCGTTCGACGGAAAGCACCTGCTCGACCAGGTGGAACAGGCGCTGCGGCTTTCCGGAGTCGGACCGGGTGAGGGCGAGGAGGACTGGCGGCGCGACTTCGTGACGCAGAGCCCGAAAATGGAAAACGTGCTCCATCAGGCGCGCCTGGTTGCTCAGTCGGAGGCGAGCGTGTTCATCCAGGGAGCGAGCGGCACGGGAAAGGAGCTCCTCGCGCGCGCGATACACCGCGCGAGCCGCCGCTCGCAGGGACCCTTCGTGGCCGTCAATTGCGCGGCCATCCCGGAAAATCTGCTCGAATCGGAATTGTTCGGCCACCGCAAAGGCTCGTTTACCGGTGCGAGCTACGATCACAAGGGGCTCGTCCCCGCCGCCGACGGAGGGACGCTGTTTTTGGACGAAATCGGCGACATGCCTCTTGCTTTGCAGGCCAAGCTTTTGCGCGTACTGCAGGACCGCGAGGTGCGTGCGGTCGGTGCGACTCAAGGGACGACGGTCGACGTGCGCATCATCTCCGCCACGCACCGCGACCTCGACGCCCAGATGAAAGCGGGCCGATTCCGCGAGGATCTCTACTATCGACTGAACGTGGTCTCGCTCGCTCTCCCGCCCCTCTCCGAGCGGCGTGAGGACATCGTCCCTTTGGCGGTGCATTACCTCGGAGTCACCGCTGCGCGTTACGGAAAGGACGTCCAGGCAATGGCTCCGGAGGCGCTTCAAATGCTCCTTGCAGCACCTTGGCCGGGCAACGTGCGGCAGCTCGTCAACGTGATCGAACAGGCGGTTGCACTCTGCACTTCTGGCGTCGTGCCGGCCTCGCTCATCCAGCAGGCGTTGAAAGAGGAGCCCGCGCAGCTCGCGTCGCTCGAGGAGGCGCGGGGAGCCTTCGAGCGGGAGTACCTGGTTCGCATCCTGCGCATCACCGGCGGCAGCGTGACCCAGGCGGCGAAGCTCGCTCAGCGCAATCGCACCGAGTTCTACAAGCTGCTCGAGCGCCACAAGCTCGAGCCGAAGATGTTCAAACCCGAAAAGGGCTGAAACCGGCCAATCGCGCGCG
>Ga0066698_10001215_pt1 | contig 10992 bp, 9 predicted proteins | sample GraSoiAngelo_147_FD_66457 | JGI IMG/M metagenome (GOLD analysis project Ga0066698, IMG submission 66457) | Grasslands soil microbial communities from the Angelo Coastal Reserve, California, USA - 14_1009_05_40cm | ecosystem: Environmental > Terrestrial > Soil > Grasslands | place: USA... | reverse complement strand
GGGTCCTGGAAGATCATCGCGATGTTGTTCCCGCGGATCCCACGCACCTCGTCGTCGTCCATCTTCAGGACGTCCGCGCCATCGAAGATGATCGTGCCTTTCACGATCTTGCCGGGGGGTTGCGGGATCAAGCGCATGAGCGAGAGCGCGGTCACGGACTTGCCGCACCCCGACTCGCCCACGAGACCGAGGGTCTCGCCGGCGGCGAGCTCGAATGTCACGCCGTCGACGGCGCGCACGACGCCGTCGCGAGTGAAGAACTGCGTGTGGAGGTCGTTGACCTCCAAAAGCTGCTGCGCCACAGTCTCCCCCCTACCGTCCCCGGAGTTCCGCGGAGTCTAGCAACGGTCGCATCTATAGCTTCATCCGCGGGTCCAGCGCGTCCCGGAGCCCGTCTCCGATGAAGGTGAAGGCGAGCATGACGATCGAGATGCAGAACGCGGGTAGCAACACGGGCCACGGCGTCGTCGAAAACACCACGAACCCCTCGTTCAGCATCGAACCCCAGGTCGGGATCGGCGGGCGGATGCCCACGCCGAGGAACGAGAGGCCCGCCTCGTAGAGGATGTAGGTCGGGATAGCGAACGCGGTCTGCACGATGAGCGGCGCGAGTGCGTTCGGGAAGAGGTGCCTCGTCATGATCCGTACCGGCCTCGCGCCCGTGGCCCGTGCCGCTTCGACGAACTCGCGCTCCTTCAACGAAAGCACCTGTCCGCGCGTGAGGCGCGCGACACCGATCCAGTTCACCACGGCGATCGCCAGGAACATGAGGAGAAGGCCGCCGACGATCTGGCCGACCGCGGTCTCGCGGAGCGACGTCATGATGATGATGAGAAAGAGCAGGTCGGGGAAGGCGTAGATCGCGTCCGTGAAGCGCATCAGGATGTTGTCGGTCCTGCCGCCGGCGTAGCCTGCGATCATGCCCACGGTCACGCCGATCATGAACACGACCGCGGCGGGCAGGAAGCCGATGAGGATACTGATCCGCGCCGAATAGATGAGCCGGCTGAGAATGTCCCGGCCGAGCTGGTCAGTGCCGAAGATATGGCTTGGATCGCGGTACTGCGGATTCCCCCAGAGGGGTTCTCTCAGGTTGTTCGCCGTGTTCTGGTTGAACGGATCGTACGGCGCCACCCACTGCGCCGTCGCCGCGATGAGACACGCCAGCACCACGATCACGAGGCCGACCATTGCGGCCTTGTTGCGGCGCAGCCGATTCCACGCATCGACCCAGAGCGAGCGCTGTTTTCCCCTGATGACGTTGAGATCGGCAGAGCGCTGCTGGGTGGTGACGGGAGTGCTGACGGTCGCCATCTAACTCTGAGCGCTCACTTGCCGATCTTGATGCGCGGATCGACGAGACCGTAGGCAAGATCCACGAGGAGATTGGCGCCCGCGATGAAGAACGCGTAGAGCAGGGTGGTTCCCATGATGACCGGATAGTCGCGCGAGTTGATCGCGCGGATGTACTCGCGCCCCGATCCCGGGATGCTGAAGATGTACTCGATGAAGAACGTGCCGACGATGAGGCCGGCCGTCGCCGGACCGATGATCGTCACGACGGGGATGAGCGCGTTGCGGAGCGCATGCCCGACGATCACCGCGCGCTCCCGCAGGCCCTTCGAGCGCGCGGTCCGGACGAAGTCCTGGCGGATCGCCTCGAGCATGCTCGCGCGGGTGATCCGGGTGAGGTATGCGGCGGGCGCCAGCGACAGGATGAACGTCGGCAGGATCATCTTGCGCAGGTCGCACGACGGGATCGGGCCGCAGCTGTCGCCCCATCCGACAAAGGGGAGCCAGTGCAGGCTCACGCCGAACAGGTAGATGAGGAGGATCCCAATGACAAAGGACGGAATCGTCGTTCCGATCGTCGCGATGCCCACGCTCAGGTAGTCGATCGGAGAGTTCTGCTTGAGCGCGCTGAAGATACCCAGAGGAAGCGCGATCAGGAGGCCGACGAACATCGCCTGCAGGCCGAGCTGCGCGCTTCGCGGCAGGCCGTCGCCGATGATCTCGACGACCGGGCGGTGCCGGACGATGCTGATCCCAAAGTCGAGCTTGGCCGCGTTCGCCACGTAGATCGCGAACTGCTCGTAGATCGGCCTGTCGAGGCCGTAGATGTGATTGAGGCGAGCCTGGTCCTCCGGGCTCAGGGGCTTGTCCGGGTTCTTGTCAAAAGGTGAGCCGGGTGCCGATAACGCAAGCACGAAGGTGATCAGCGCTACCAGAAAAAGCGTCGGAATGAGGAGCAGAACCCGCCGAACCGCGTAACGGAACACCGCTCGCAGTGTATCGCCCGATACAGATCGGCAAAGCGAAGGGCCGGCCCATCGGGCCGGCCCTCGCGACGATCGGTTCTCGCGGACGAGTTGCTAGTGCTTCGTGACGAAGATCTCCCACTGCCGGAACTGTCCCATCGTCGAATCGATGGAGCTGTCCACGACACCCTTGATCCACGGCTTGCGGAGGAACTTGCTCGCGGAGTAGTTGAGCCACGCGGCCGGAGCGTCCGTGCTCAGGATCTTGCCGGCCTCGAGGTACATCGAGTCGCGCTTCTTCGAGTCGGTCTCCTTGTCGGCGGCGCGGACGAGCTCGTCGAACTTCGCGTTGCTGAAGCCGGTCCGACGGGAGGACACGCCCGACTTGCTGATCCACACGACGGTGTGGAAGTTCTGCTGGTCGGGATAGTCGGCGATCCACCCGAGGGTGAACACCTGCGGCGATTGGCCGGAGGCGCCGCCCTTGAAGAGACCCGAGAACGCGCTCGGGTCAACGGGGTCGAGGGCGATCTTCACGCCGGGGAGGTTCTTCTCCCACTGCTGCTGGATCCACTCGGCACGGGTCTTTCCACGTGGGGTGGATGAGTACGTGAACTTGATGCTTGTGAGCGCCGCCTTCGCGTCGGGCGAAGCCTTGTCGAGGAGGGTCTTGGCGGCCGACACGTCGAACTTCTGGACGGTGTCGTTCTCGTCGTAGCCCGGGATCCCTGGGGGGATGAACCCGTTGTTGGCCGACTTGCCGATGCCACCCAGGATGTCCTTCGTGTATGCCTCGCGGTCGAACGACTTCGCGAACGCGAGCCTCACGTTGGGGTCGTTGAACGGCGGCCGCGTCACGTTGAACCCGTAGTAGTTGGTGATGGCCGCGACGCGGTCCACGACCTGCTTCTTCAGGTCCGCATCGGCCTCGATCGCGCGAAGGTCTTCCGCTGCGACCGCGAATTCGTCGAGCTCGTCGTTGCGATACGCGGCGAACGCGACCGCGCCGTCGGCGATCATGACGCGGGTCCACTTTGCGATCTTGGGCTTGCCCAACCGGAAGTTGGGGTTTGGCTCGTAGACGAAGCGGTCGTTGTGCTTCCATTCCTTGAGGACGAAGGGCCCGTTGCCGATGTACGAGGTCCCGCCAGCGGGCTCGGTCCACTTCTCTCCGCCCTTGGTGATATCCGACTCGCGGACCGGCATGCCCACCCACATGTAGAGGATGGAGGCGAAGTAAGCAGCCGGCTCGGTCAGCTGGAAGGTGATCACGTTGCCGCTTGCGCTGATGCCGACCTTGTCCCTGGCGGCCTGCAGATCCGCGGCGGAGGACGCCTTATGGTCCATGGCGTTCAGGTCGTCGCAGCCTTTGACCACTGACAGAACGAACTCGTAGTCGATGTCGATGTCGCACGTACGCTTGAATCCGTAGACATAGTTCTGTGCGGTCAACGGCGTTCCGTCGGAATACTTGAGGCCATCACGAAGGGTGACCTTCCAGGTGAGGCCGTCGGCGCTGATCTCAGGATCCTTCGCCGCGGCTCCGGGGACGGGCTTGAGCGTCTTCGGGTCGAGAGTCATGAGGCCCTCGTAGACGCTCATGATCTGCTCGATCTCGGTGCTGAAGGATGCGAGGTTCGGGTCGATGGTGTTCGGCTCGGTCCCAGTGTTCGTGACGAGCACGCCGTTCGGATCAGCTTGATCCGCGGAGGTCGGCCCCCCACCAGGCTGTCCCGTGCAAGCGGTTACGAGCATCGCGAGGCCGACCGCCAACCCGAGAACGTTTCGGATTCTGAATTCGGTCAAATGCGTCCTCCCTTCAGATTTGGATCTCTCCGCTGGCTCGCCATCGGCGGTGATTGACCGCGTGGCGCGCGGATGAATTCGGCCAATAGTGCGGCTTGGCGATGACGAGCGTCAATTTCCTAACGTTGTTTTCGCGGTTTGATCTCAAGCGCGATCGACGAGGTTGAACCATCCGGGCTCGATGCGTGTACATGACAGATAGCCTCCGGCGATCAGCGCACCACGAACTGCCATTGCCAGACATTCCACGACAGGGCCGCACCCGTGGGCGGGGGCTGCACTTCCGAGAGCGCTTGTGGGGCGACATCGACGCGAAGCTCCTGATAGAGCGGTAGCGCGGGGCGCGCCGAGGACCAGATCCGTTGCAGCTCACCGTAGATCGATCGCTTTTCCGTGCGATCCGCCGCCTGGGCGGCAATTTCCGCCAGGGCATCGAACCACGGATCGACGAGACCCTTCCACCGCTCCGACGCGAGCTGCGGGTCCGCCGCGTCCTCGGATGTGATCGCGAGGTCGAATCGCCCAGTCGATACATCGCTCGCCAGATCGGCGAGCGAGCGCTCGCGTACGTCAGCGGCGATGCCGATCGCGGCGAGGTCGCCTACGACGCGTCGCGCGACATCGGCACGCGCCAACGAGCCGCTGGCGAAGCCGACCGTGACCGTCAAGCGCTCGCCGCCGCGCTCGAGGATCCCGAACTGCCCTCTCGTGAAGCCGGCGTCGGCCAGCAGCACGCGCGCGCGGTCCCGATCGGGCCGCGCGGCCGGCACATCCTCGGCAGCCGACCACTGCGGAGGCACGAGGTAGCTCCGCGGCACGCGCGCGCGGCCCACGAAGACGTCATCAACGATCGACTGGCGATCGATCGTGAGCTCAATTGCCTCGCGAACTGCGCGATCTCCGAACCGTTTCGGATCCGGGCCGAAGCGCAGGACCGTCAACGCCTCCGTGGGCACGTAGTGCGCCAACAGCTCCGTCCCGTCGGCGAAGCGATCGAGGGTCCGCGCAAGATCGGCTTCGAGAACCGGTGACGGAGCGATGTCGATGTCCCCGCGAAGGAGCGCCTGCAGTGCGGAGCTTCGCGATGGAAAGAAGCGAATCTCGAGGCGGCCCAAACGCGGCGCCCCCATGACGTAGTCCTTGAAGGCGGAGAGCGTGATATTGCCTGGCAGCCACGCCGCTATGGCGAAGGCGCCGGCATGCACCGGCTCGCGCGCGTACGCGGCGCGCTGGTCCGTCGTGGCCTTCGCTAAGCGATGGCTCGGCATCACGTGCGGCGCGAGCGCGTAGTCATCCCAACGTTCGCCGTTCTGATAGAGGACCTGTAGATCCCGCTGACTCTGGACCCGTACGTCCGCGATCCGGTCTGCCATCCACCGCGCGGTCGTGCCCGGCGCCGCGAGCAGGTCCTGCTGCCAGGCGAAGCGCACGTCAGCGGCGGTGATGGGTTCGCCGTCCTGCCAGCGCGTGTCGCGCAGTCGGAACGTGGCCACCAAACGTCCTTGTGGCGCATCGGGATCGTCGGTCACGACGCGCAGGCCCCCGTTCTCTAGCGTCGGGACCGACTCGGCGAGACGCGCAGCGAGCTCGTCGCGCGCGTCGCGGCGAACGAGTGTTTCCGTCACGGCCGACGCGAGGAATCGCGCCGATGGGTCGTCATCGAAGACCGTGCGTGGCTCGCCCACGAGACCGACGACGACATCGCGTCGCGCCGGCGGAGTCGTCGTGCATGCGCTCACGAGGACGAGCGCGATCAGCACGAGCGACACGCGAGGGATCAGCTCAACGCGGTGACGCGCCCATCCCCTTTTGGATCTCGACGGGATCCTCGTCGAAACGTCCGCCCATGGGAAGACGCGACGTAGTGGAAGCGGTCTGCGAAGCATCGGGCTTTACGAGTCTGAGCCAGCGGAGGTAATCGAGCTCGGGGAGCGGACCACGAGCATAGAAGGCATCCAGGACGACTGTGTGCGCCGGCGCCACCGAGTCCGGCTCCGGCACCGCCGGCTCGAGTGAGCTCCCGACCGCGAACATGGTCACGCCGATCATGACCGAGACCTCGGCGAGGCGGCCGAAAAGACGTGGCGCCCGAAGCCAGATGGTCGGTGCGGGCGCATTCGGTCCGATCGCCATGCGCACTCGGCCCGGCGCGATGATTGTTCGACGCTCGCGCAGCGGCGAAAACGCGCCCCGGAGCGCGCTGTCGACGGGTCGGCCGTTGCGCAGGGCGTCCGCGCAGTCCGCGCACCTCGCGGCGTGCGCCTCCAGAGCGATCCGCTCGCGCACGCCCAGACCACCCGCCACCGCGAGGTAGGCGTCCTGGCGCGACTCGCAACCGCGTGAGAAGAGTCTCATTCGCCCTCGATGGGCACAGGTGCCACGATCGGCCTGGGTGCCCGAAGACCAGTAGCCAGCAGCGGTCGGGACGGTTCGATGCCGAGCTCCGGGTGTGCCGCAAGATGCGTTCGCAGCCGGCGGAGCGCGTAGTGCAACCGGGACTTGACGGTCCCGACCGGGCACTCGACGACCTCCGCGATCTCGGTGAGGTTGAGACCGTTGAGATAGTGGAGCACCACGACAAGCCGGTGCTTCGGACCGAGCTCATCGACCGCCGCAAGCACGAGCCTTCTGAGCTCGGCCCGCTCCGCGACGTGCGACGGCGAGCCGTCCTCGTTGGCGAGCGCTTCATCAGCGGCTTCATCGAGAGAAGAGAGGACCACGTTCTTGCGCGGCCGCCGGTTGTACGAAAGGTTGACAGCGACTCGGTAAAGCCACGGGCGCAGCGAGTCGTCCGGCTCGAGCCGGGCGAGCGCGCGGTGGGCCCGAGCGAAGGTATCGACCACGATCTCCTCGGCGGCTGAGGGGTCGCGGGTGATCGCGAGGCCCAGGCGGAAGATCCCATCCCGGTACCGGTAGAAGAGGGCATCGAACGCGGCAACCTCGCCGTCTCGCGCCGCGTAGACAAGGTCATGGTCGGTGCGCGCGTCCGCCGCCGACGGGTCGCGTTGGCTCTTCATATTGCGGAGACGTCCGGAAGGTAGCGGCGGATCCCACGAAGCTTCCGGTCGCCACCGAGATGTCCGTGTTCGACCACGCCGCCCTTCATCGGTGCGTGGATGAACTCAGAAGGGCCCGTCGCAAGGGCGACGTGGGTCACCGACTCAGTCCCGAAGAACAGAAGATCACCAGCTCGCGCCTCCTCCACCCTTCGGCCGAGCACGGACTGTTGATCCGCGTCTCGCGGCAGGGCCACCCCGTTCAAACGGTACACCTGCTGGACGAATCCAGAACAGTCGAAGCCTAGTGCCGTCGTACCGCCCCATAAGTAAGGAACGCCGATGAACGATTCCGCGGTTTTCAGGTAGTCGTCCGCCGTCGGATAGCGGCTGGCGACCTCTCCGTCACTCGTTGTGTCGGCCACGGCGAGGAAGCCCGATCTGGTCCCGGATCTCGAAACGTCGGTTCGGAGCGGAACCTCCGCCCACTCCGGCCGGACGTAGGGCTCGCCGGCACGCGCGGCTTCGAACATCTGGGGCGGCCGGGTCCCGACCGGAACACGCTCGATCACCGCCGACGCTCGCGAGGGGCGCTCGTGGATGTCGGCCAGCAGGACGGCGACGATGCCGGCGTTGTTCGAGCCGGGGATCTCGAAGAGTTGATTCGCGCGGATCCATCCGAAGTACTGATCCGGTCCCTGCACGAAGCGCCAATCGACGTGCGCGCCGAGAACGGTCACCTGCTCGGTGAGGTGCGCCTGATCAACCAGCTCGGCACCGTCGGCGGGCTCGGCTCGCATCTCGGCGATTCCCACGGTGACGAGCGCCTTCGGTGGCGCGACCATCGTCACGCGTGTCGACGTGCGGACTAGGTCGGTGGTTCTCGATGCCACTTGAGCTTCGGACTGCGCGCCGCAGTCACCTCGTCGAGCCGCGCGAGCGGGGCGTTCTTCGGGGCGGCCTTGACCGCGGCGGGATCGGTCTTCGCGCGCTCGGCGATGCGGTTCATCGCGGCGGCGAACGCGTCGAGCGTCTCGCGCGGTTCCGTCTCCGTCGGCTCGATCATCAGCGCCTCGGAGACCACGAGCGGGAAGTAGACAGTCGGAGGGTGAAAGCCCTCATCGATCAGCGCCTTCGCGATGTCGAGCGCGGATGCGCCCTGCTTTTTCTGGCGCGCTGCCGACAGCACGAACTCGTGCATGCACGAGCGATCGAATGCGACGTCGTAGGAGTCGCGGAGCTGCGCGAGGAGATAGTTTGCGGCGAGGATCGCGTCATCTGAGGCCTCGGCGAGTCCTTCCTCGCCGAGCGTCCGCATGTACGTGTACGCGCGCACGAGCACGCCGAAGTTCCCGAGGAACGTGCGCACCCTGCCGATCGAGTCGCCGAGACCCGGAGACGGTTGATCATCTCTTGCGGTGTCGAGGTGATAGCGACCCTGCTCGTCGCGCACGATCGACGGCTTCGGCAGGAACGCTCGGAGCGGCTCCTTCACGCAGAGCGGGCCTGCGCCGGGTCCACCCGCGCCGTGCGGAGTGGAGAAGGTCTTGTGCACGTTGATGTGGATGCAGTCGAAGCCGAGGTCGCCGGGGCGAGCCACACCGAGAAGCGCGTTCATGTTCGCCCCGTCGCCGTAGACGAGTCCGCCGACGGCGTGGACCGCATCACAGACCTCACGCAGCCGCTCCTCGAAGAGCCCGAGCGTGTTCGGGTTCGTCAGCATGAGACCGACCACGTCGTCGCCGAGCGCGGCCTTGAGCGATGCGAGATCGATGTTCCCACGCGGGTCGCTCTTGACGGTGGTGACCTGGAAGCCGCACATCGCGGCGGACGCAGGGTTCGTCCCGTGCGCTGTGTCGGGCACGATCACGCGGCGACGCTTCGCGCCTTCGCCACGCTTCTGGTGATACGCCTTGAACATCAGGATCGCGGTGAACTCGGCCTGCGCCCCCGCGGCCGGCTGCAGCGTGACCGCGTCCATCCCGGTGAGCCTCGCCAGCATCGACTCGAGCTCCGCGAGCAACGTCAAAGCGCCCTGCACGGTGCTTTGCGGCTGCTGCGGATGCAGGTCCGCGAAGAGTGAGGCCACGCGGTCGTTGATCTTCGGGTTGTACTTCATCGTGCAAGAGCCGAGCGGGTACATCCCTGTGTCGACGGCATAGTTCAGCTGCGCGAGGTGCGTGAAGTGCCGCACCACCTGCGGCTCGGTCAGCTCCGGAAGACCGAGTGGAGCTCGCCGCCGGAACGCGGCCGGAATGAGCGCGTCGGCTTCATTCCCTCCCCGGACGTGCCGGCCGGCGCGGCCTTCCTCGTGGATCTCGACGAGGAGCGGCTCGAGCGCGGGTACGGCGGTCTTGACACCCGAATCGGGAATGACCTGCGTGCGAATCGTCATCGCGCGGTCACCGTCTCGCGCACGCTCGCGGCGATGCTCTCGATCGCGGCGACGAGCGCGTCCATCTCGGCGTCGGTCGTCATCTCGGTGCACTGGATGATCAGGTCGTCCCGATCGCCGTAATGCATCGAGCTTCCCTCGACGAGGACGTTGTCGACGAGGAGCGCGTTCCGCATCGCGTAGCCGCTCCCCTCGCGTCCCGGCGCGAGCCTTGGGACGCGAAGCGCGAACCGGTCGAAGAAATCGCCCTCGGTCGAGACGGAGCATCCCGGCAGCGCGCCGAGTCGATGCGCGAGCGCATGCGCCTTGCCAACGCCGAGACGCGCGGCGGCGCGGAGACCTTCCGGTCCCATGAGCCCGAGGTAGACGGCCGCCGTGATGGCGGCGATCGCCTCGTTCGTGCAGATGTTGCTCGTGGCTTTCTCGCGGCGGATGTGCTGCTCTCGAGTTTGGAGCGTGTTGACGAACCCGCGCATCCCGCGAGCGTCGTGCGTCTCGCCGACGATGCGGCCTGGCATCTGACGCACGAGCGACATGCGGCACGCGAGGATCCCGAGGTACGGCCCTCCGAAGCTCATCGGGATCCCGAGGGGCTGCCCCTCCCCCACCGCGATGTCGACGCCGAGCGCGCCGGGCGGCTCCAGCAGGGCGTTCGGGTGCGGCTCGGTCACCTGGCTGCACAGCGCGCCCGCGGCGTGAGCGGCGTCCGCGATCACCTTCACGTCGACGAGACCGCCGAATGCGTCGGGGTGCTGGACGATGAGGCACGCGGCGCCCTCGGCGGCGGACGCTAGATCGCGGCTCGGCACCTCGACGATCTCGAGGTCCGGCCCCCTGGCGTACGTGCGGACCGTGCGACGGAACTCGAAGTACACCTCGCTCGCGATTACGACCTTCTTTCGGCCGGTGGCGCGCACCGCCATGAATGCGGCCTCGGCGACAGCGGAGCCGCCCTCGTACATCGAGGAGTTCGCGACATCCATCGCGAGGAGCTCAGAGATGAGCGACTGGTATTCGAAGATCGACTGCAGCGTCCCCTGGCTCACCTCGGGCTGGTACGGCGTGTATGCGGTCAGAAACTCACCGCGGTACGCGAGGACCGGCACGGCCGCGGGGATGTACCGGCGCTGCACCGGACCGCCCAGGAAGAACGGCCCCGCGCCGGCGACGCGATTCTTCGCTGCCAGCGACTCGAGATGCGCTTGAATCTCGAGCTCGGACATTCCCGCCGGAAGACCGAGCTTCGGCCGCAGGGCGTCCTTGGGGATCGCGGTCAGCAGCTCGTCAACGCTTTTGATGCCGACGCGGTCGAGCATCGCCTTGCGGTCGGCTTCGGTGTGGGACGAGTAGGGGTTGCGGTTGGGCAGTCTCAGTCTCCGCCGGCGCCGGCGGTCTCCCCGATGTGCGACCGGTAATCCGACGGCGAGAGAAGCTGGTTGAGCTCGCCCTTGTCCGCCAGGCGCACCCTCACCATCCAGCCGTCGCCGTAGGGGGCGCTGTTGACGAGCTCCGGCTTCTCGATGACCTTCACGTTCCG
>Ga0066698_10001211_pt1 | contig 11009 bp, 9 predicted proteins | sample GraSoiAngelo_147_FD_66457 | JGI IMG/M metagenome (GOLD analysis project Ga0066698, IMG submission 66457) | Grasslands soil microbial communities from the Angelo Coastal Reserve, California, USA - 14_1009_05_40cm | ecosystem: Environmental > Terrestrial > Soil > Grasslands | place: USA... | reverse complement strand
ACGAACGGCAGCGTCACGCCCCACGTCTTCGCGAGGAGCGACAGCGTGAAGCAGGCGAGCGACGCGACGAACCACGGCGACCACCCACCGCCGCGGTCGCGCTCGGAGGCCATCCGGAGGTAGGTGAGGATCGTCAGGAGATAGAAGAGGCCGGAGAGCACGTCGCGGCGGGCCGTCGCCCACGCCACCGATTCGACGCGCAACGGATGGATCGCGAACGCGAGCGCGCCCGCGATCGCGGCCGCGTGCAGCGCCCGCGAACCCACCGCCGTCCGCGCGAGGAGCGTCCGGATGAGGATGTAGACGAGCACCGCGTTCGCGACGTGCAGTGCGAGACTGGTCAGATGGTAGCCGGCGGCGCTCATGCCCCAGAGGGCGTTATCGACGGCGAAGCTCATCCAGGTGAGCGGCTGGTACTGCCCGCCGAGAAACGTCGTGAACATCCAGCGGAGGTGGCTCGGCGACAGGCCGCGGAAGTCGGTGTTGTCGGTGAGGATCATGTCGTCGTCCCACAGGACGAAGCCGTTCTGCAGGGTCGGCGCGAACGCGGCGAAGACGGCGACGACGAGCACCAGCGCGGGGCCGATGAGACCCGGCCGTCGGTCGACCGCGGGACGGCTCACGGCTTCGGAGCGAGGCCGCGACGCTCGTCGAGCAGCCGGTACTGCCGGCCGCAGCCGCAGGCGAGATCGGCGTCGAGCGGGAAGCCGCACACGCAGGCCCAGCCCACGCGACGCGCCGGATTGCCGACCACGAGCGCGTACGGCGCCACGTCGGCGATGACGACGCTGCCCGCGCCGACGAACGCCTGCTCGCCGATCGTCACGCCACAGACGATCGTGGCGTTGGCGCCGATCGCCGCGCCGCGCTTCACGACCGTGGGCGCGAACTGCTCGGGCGGCGGCGGAAAGGCCGCGCGCGGGTTCCGGATGTTCGTGAACACCATGTTCGGGCCGAGAAAGACGTCGTCCTCGACGGTCACACCCTTCCAGACGAGCACGCTGTTCTTGACGATGACCCGGTTCCCGAGCGTCGCGCCGGTCTCGATGAACGCGTGGTCGCAGACGTTGCAGTCGGCGCCGATCGTCGCTCCCGCCATGATGTGGGCGAACGCCCAGACACGGGTGCGCGGCCCGACCTGGTCGCTCTCGCAGAGCGCCTTCTCGTGGACGAAGACCGAGGGATCGCGCGCCATCTCAGCCGATGGCCGTCCGGAGCGCGTCGGCGACGCGTTCCTGCTGGGCCAGGGTGATCCCGGGATAGATCGGCAGCGACAGCACGCGCGCCGCCGCGGCCTCGGCCACGGGAAAGTCGCCGGGTCGGTGGCCGAGCGCGCGGAAGGCGCCCTGGAGGTGGATCGGCGTCGGGTAGTGGACGCCCGCCTCGATGCCGGCGGCGCGGAGCTTCGCGAGCACGTCATCGCGGCGGGGCACCTGCACCACGTAGAGGTGCCACACCGCCTCGTTGCCCGGCAGCGTGGCAGGGAGAACGACGCCGGGGACGCCGGCGAGGAGCGCGGCGTAGCGCCGCGCAGCGTCGCGCCGCTCCGCGTTCCAGCGCGCGAGGTGCGCGAGCTTGGCGCTCAACACGACCGCCTGGAGGGGATCGAGGCGCGAGTTGAAGCCCGTTTCCGGATGGACGTACTTCGCCTCACTGCCATAGTTGCGAAGTGCGCGCGCGCGGCGCGCGACGGCCTCGTCGTTGGTGAGGAGGGCGCCCGCGTCGCCGTAGGCGCCGAGGTTCTTCCCGGGGTAGAAGCTCGTCGCCGCGGCGACGGCAACGGCGGCGGGCCCCCTTCCCCGTCGCGTCGCACCCTGCGCTTGTGCGGCATCCTCGACGAGCACGAGGCCGAGCGAGGCGAGCTCCTCCATCGGCGCCATCTGGCCATAGAGATGCACCGGGACGACCGCCCGCGTGCGCGGCCCGATCTTCCGTCGTACCTGGGCGACGTCGATCAGGAGATGGTCGGGGTCGCAGTCGACCAGCACCGGCACGGCGCCCGCGCGCGCGACGGCGAGCGCGGTCGCGATGAAGGAGTTGACCGGCACGATGACCTCGTCGCCCTGCCCGATGCCCGCGGCACGGAGCGCGATCTCGAGCGCGTCGGTCCCGTTCGCGACGCCGACGCAGTGGCGCACGTCCGAGAAGCGCGCGAAGGACGCCTCGAACGCCTCGACCTCCGGGCCGAGGATGAAGCACCCGCTGTCGAGGACGCGCGCGAATCCGCGCGCGACGTCGTCCGCCACCTGCCGGTGCTGCGCCCGCAGGTCGACCAGCGGGATACCCGCCATCAGACCGGCTCCTCGCGGCCGGCGGCGCGGACCGAGCGCTGGATCGCCTCGAGCGCGTGCACGACCGTCAGCCCCTCCCGGCCACCGGTCAGCGGCGGCTTGCCGGCGGCGATGCACTCGAGGAAGTGATCGCACTCCACCTTCAGCGGCTCGCCGAGGGGGATCCTCGGGATCGTGATGTCGCCCTCGCGGAGGCTCGCCCGGAACGACGCGAAGGAGTCGATGTAGGGCGCCGGGGTGCGGACGTCCGTCACCTGCTTGTCGTAGAGGCGAACCGGCTCGCTCAGGTTCATGTCGTCGAAGGTCAGCATGCGCCGGTCGCCGACGAGCGTGATCTCGCGCGTCTTCCGCGGACTCAGCCACGACACGTGCAGGTTCACGAGGACGGCGTTCGGGTACCGGAGGGTGGCGAAGACGGCATCCTCGACGCCCGGGTTGATCCAGCCCCCGCCGACGGCGGACACGGTCGCCGGGGCGGTGCCGAGCCAGTAGTTCGCGATCGACACGTCGTGCGAGGCGAGGTCCCAGGCGGCGTTCACGTCGACCCGGATGGGGCCGAGGTTCGTGCGCACCATCGTCACGTAGTAGACGCGCCCGAGGTCGCCCGCATCGAGGAGCTGCTTCACGCGCTGGACGCCGGGGTTGTACACGAAGACGTGCCCGACCATGAGGATCCGGTCCATACGCGCGGCGAGGGCGCAGAGCTCCTCGGCCTGCGACGAATCGGCTGTGATCGGCTTCTCGACGAGCACGTGCTTGCCGGCCTCGAGCGCGCGCTTCACCAGTGTGTGGTGCGTGCTCGTCGGCGTCGCGATCACCACGGCGTCGACCCGGCCGTCGGCCATCACGGAGTCGGCCGCGGTGTCGAGGCCGACGTCGGGGAACCGCGCCCGGACCTGGTCGAGCCGTCCCGCGTCGGCGTCGACCACCCAGACGACCTCGCTCGTCCGGTGGTTGTGAAAGTTGCGGATGAGGTTCGGCCCCCATTGCCCGGCACCGATGACGGCGACGCGGATCATCGGCGGAGCCGGAGGCCCGCGTAGACGAGCGGGCGCAGGATCGACCACCAGCCGGTGATGGGCCGCATCTTCGTCTGGCCGAGGTGGCGGGCGGGGTAGACCTTCGTGACCGCCACCTCCGCCGTCCGGTAGCCGAGCTGGATGACGCGCAGGTAGAGGAACGGCTCGAGCTCGTACGCGTCGAGCCACGTGGGGGACAGGTCGAGGCGCGGGTCGGCGAGCACGCGACGGTGGACGGCCCGGAAGCCGTTGGTGGATTCCGTCACCCAGCGCCGTGCCGCCAGCGAGAACAGCAACGGGTGCACCCGGGTCGCGATGCGGCGGTAGAACGGCATCGCGCCGAAGCTCGCCCCGGGCTTCAGGAACCGGGAGCCCTGGACGAAGTCGGCGCGGTCGTCGGCGATCGGGTCGAGGAGCAGCGGGATCTCCTCCGGCGCGTCCTTGTCGTTGCCGGCCATGACCACGACGACATCGTAGCCGTGGTCGACGCCGTAGCGGTAGCCGGCCCGGAGCGCCGCACCGACGCCGGCGACCCGGCCCATCGGCAGTACGCTCGCGCCGAGCTGGCGGGCGATCTCCGGCGAGCGGTCCGTCGACCCGTCGTCGACCACCAGCATCTCGTCGACGACCGCGCGCGGCATGCGCCCGAGCACGCGGCCGATCTTCCCTTCCTCGTTCAGGACCGGCACGACGGCGATCACGGAGAGCCCCCGGTACATGGGTTCGCCCGGACGTCGCCTCCGGATTCCGGCGCCGCCTACGGCCGCAGCGCGCCGAGCGACGCGCCGCGCCGCGGGCCGCGCCGCCGCTCCATCCGCTCGCGCTCCCGCTCGCGCACGAGCGGCACGAGCTCGGCGATCGCCTGGTCGACCTCCTGGCGGCGCGCGCTCGACGGGTCGAGCAGCGGCTTCGTGCGCTGGAAGTGACTGAGCGACTGCTCGAGCTCGCCACGGAGCCGCGACGCGACCGCGAGGCGGTAGAAGCCCTCGGCCTCGTTGCCGCGCCGGCCGAGCGCCACCCCGGCGAGCCGCTGCGCCTCGTCGAGCTCCGGGTCGCACGTGATCGCGCGCTGGAACTCGCGGAGCGCGCCGCCGTCGTCGCCGGCGTCGGCGAGCGCCTTGCCGAGCTGGAGGTGCGACCAGCCGTCCTCCGGGTGCTTGGCGAGATACCGGCCGAGGGCCTCGCGGGCGTCGGCGGGCTTCTTGAGCGCGACGTACACCGTGCCGAGCGGCCGGTCGACGCGCCCGTCGAGGCCGCCGAGGGCACGGCACCGCTCGAGCGCGTTCCGCGCCGCGTCGAGCTGGCCGACGGTCTGGTACACGCGCCCGAGGAGCAGCTGCCGCTCGGCGTCGTCGGGCTTGTCGTCGGCCATGCGGCGATAGCGGGCGATCACGACGTCGGTGGGCTCCGCGATGGCCCGCGCCACGGCCTGCACCTCGGGGAGCTCCTTGGCGGACGCCGGCCGCCCCGCCGGCGTCTTCAGGTGTTGCGAATTGATGGCGGTCGCGACGTTCGCCACCCGGTCCTCGGTGAGCGGGTGGGTCAGCATGTAGGCCGGCACGCCGGCCGAGTTGATCCGCTGGTCGGCGAGGAGCTCCTTGAAGAAGGAGCCGAGCGCGTGCGGGTCGTAGCCCGCCTCGCTCGAGTAGCGGAGCCCGAGGTAGTCGGCCTCCTGCTCGAACTCGCGCGAGTACTTGAGCTGCGCGGTCTCCGCCGCGGCGATGCCGGCGGCGCCGAGGACCGGATTCACCGCGGAGATGAGCAGCCCGAGCAGGGCGGCCGCCGTCCACACCTGGCCCTCCTTCTGCTGCCGCAGCAGGTGATGGCCGTGCACGTGGCCGATCTCGTGCGCGAGGACGCCGGCGAGCTCGTCGTCGTTGCCGATGCGCGCGAGGAGGCCCGAGAAGACGAACACGTACCCGCCCGGGACGGCGAACGCATTCAGCGCCGGGTGCTGGACCACGTAGAACCGGTAGTCGAAGCTCTGGGCGCCGAGGGCGCCGACGAGCTTCTCCCCGATGTGCTCGACGTAGCCCGCCACCACGGGATCCTGCACGATCGGCAGCTCGCCGCGCGCCGCGAGCAGGAAATGGCGGCCCAGCTCGCGCTCGTCGACGGCGGCCGCCGGAGCGGCGATGGCGAGCGCCGTTGCGAGCGCGAGGGCCCGTGCCGGGTGCCCTCGCCTCACGCCCGCCTCCGGGCGGCGACGTCCTTCGCGAAGTACGTGATGATGACGTCGGCGCCGGCGCGCTTGATCGCCAGCAGGCTCTCGTCGACGACGCGCGCCTCGTCGAGCCAGCCGCGCGCGGCAGCGGCCTTCACCATCGCGTACTCACCGCTCACCTGGTAGGCCGCGACGGGATACCCGAACCGCTCCTTCACGCGGCGGACGACGTCGAGATACGGGAGCGCGGGCTTCACCATCACGACGTCGGCGCCCTCCTCGACGTCGAGCGCGACTTCCCGCAGTGCTTCCTCCGCGTTGGCCGGGTCCATCTGGTAGGAGCGGCGGTCGCCGAAGGCCGGTGTCGACTCGGCAGCATCGCGAAACGGGCCGTACAGCGCGGACGCGAACTTCGCGGCGTACGACATGATGGGAAGATGCGAGAAGCCGGCGGCGTCGAGCGCGCCACGGATGGCACCGACGCGGCCGTCCATCATGTCCGACGGCGCGACGACATCGGCGCCGGCCCGCGCGTGCGCCAGCGCCTCGGCCGCGAGCAGCTCGAGTGTAGCGTCGTTGTCGACGTCGCCCTCGCGGACGACCCCGCAGTGGCCGTGATCGGTGTACTCGCAGAGACAGACGTCGGTGATGAGGACCAGGCCCGGGGTGGCCCGGCGGACCGCGTGGAGCGCGCGCGGGATGATGCCGCCCGGGTCGGTCGCGCCGCGGCCCCGCGCGTCCTTCTCCTCCGGGATGCCGAAGAGCAGCACCGCCGGGACGCCGACGTCGGCCAGCCGCCGGCATTCCTCGGCCGTGCGGTCGACCGAGCGCTGCGCCACGCCCGGCATCGACTCGACCGCTCGCTCGACGCCGTCGCCCGGTACGACGAAGAGCGGCTGGACGAGCTGCTCCGTGACGACGCGGGTCTCGCGAACGAGACGGCGGAGCGCCTCGCTGCGGCGGAGCCGCCGCGGGCGATAGGCGGGGAAGCGGCTCATCAATATCCTTCGCTCGCGCTCATGAATATCCTTCGCTCGCGCTCACGCGCCCCCTTCCGATAGTTGATCGGCGGAGCCTTTGCAAAAACGGGGTCCGCTCACCGGCGCTGCGTGCGGAGATGCTCCGTCAGCGCCGCGGCCAGCGCGGCCGCGGTGTACGCCTGCGGCTCGACGGCGACGGCGAGGCCGGCCGCCCGCGCCGTCTCGGCCGTCACCGGGCCGATGCACGCGATGGCGGGCCGGCCGTCGCGGATCAGGCGGCCGACGTCGTCCTCGCTGACGAGCGTCACGAAGTTCCGCACCGTCGAGCTGCTCGTGAACGCGACCGCATCGATCGATCCTTCGCCGAGCGCCGCCCGCAGGCCGCTGACGTCGGCGTCGGGCGGCAGGACGGCCTCGTAGGCGACGACCTCGTCGACGACCGCGTCGCGCGCGGCGAGCGCCTCGGGAAGGATGGCGCGGGCGCCGGCCGCGCGCGGCAGGAGGAAGCGCCGGCCGCGCAGATCCTCGCGGGCGAGCGCGGCGATCAATCCCTCGGCCCGGTACTCCGCCGGCACGACGTCGGGGTGCAGGTGACGGCGCGCGAGCTCCGCCGCGGTCTCGGGGCCGATCGCCGCGAGCCGCACCCCGGCGAACGCCCGGACGTCGCGTCTCTGCGCGGTGAAGCGCTCGAAGAAGACGCGTACGCCGTTGACGCTGGTGAACACGATCCAGTCGTACTCCGCCGCGTGCGCCACGGCACGGTCGAGGGCCGCCGCGTCCGGCGGCGGGCCGATCGCGATCGTGGGAAAGAGGACGACCTCCGCGCCGGCGTCCTCGAGGAGCCGTGCGAGCTCGCCCGCCTGCGCGCGCGGGCGCGTCAGGACGACGCGGCGGCCGAACAACGGCCGATCCTCGAGCCAGCGGATCCGCTCCCGGACATTCACGACGCTGCCGACCACGACGACGGCGGGCGGGCCGACGCCGGCGGCGTGCACGCGCTCGGCGAGCGTCGCCACGGTGGCGACGACGGTCCGCTGGCCGCCCGTCGTGCCGTGCGCCACGGCTGCGGCAGGCGTGTCGCCGCCGAGCCCGTGCTCCATGAGCGCTGCCATGATCCCCGGCAGCTGGCGCATGCCCATCAGGAAGACGAGCGTGCCGCCCTGGCGCGCGAGCGCGGCCCACGGAAGCGCCGGCACCGTCGGCTCCGCGCCCGACGCGGACCGCGCCTGATGGCCGGTGGCGATCGTCACGAGCGAGGCGTGATCGCGATGCGTCGCCGGGATGCCGGCGTACGCCGGGACGGCGAGGGCGGCAGTCACGCCTGGAACGACTTCGAACGGGATCCCCGCGCGACGGAGCGCCTCGGCCTCCTCCGCACCCCGGCCGAACAGGAACGGATCGCCGTTCTTGAGCCGCACCACGGTCTTGCCCGCCCGCGCGCGGGCCACGAGCAGCGCCTCGATCGCGTCCTGGCCGAGACGCGCCGGATCGCCGTGCGCGCCGCCCACGGCGACGATCTCGGCGTCCGGTCGCGCATGTTCGAGCAGCCGGCGGCTCACGAGGTCGTCGTGCACGACGACGTCGGCGGCGGCGAGGCAGCGCTGGCCGCGAAGGGTCAGGAGACCCGGATCGCCCGGCCCGGCACCCACCAAATAGACGCGCCCGCTCATCGACCCATCAGTGCCGCGGCGCCGGCGGCGAGGAGGCGGGTCGCCACGGTGCGGCCGAGGGCCTCCGCGTCGGCGGCAGGGGCCGTGTCGCGCTCCTCGAGACGGCGGCGGCCGTCGGGATCGATGACCAGCGCGCGCAGCGTCAGCCGGCCGCCGGCGAGCGTCGCGTGTGCCGCGATGGCGCTGTTGCAGTCGCCGCCGACCGCGGCGAGGAATGCCCGCTCGGCCGCGACCGCGGTTGCGGCCGCCGGCTGGTCGACGGCGGCGAGAAGCGCCCGCGTCGCACCGTCGTCGGCGCGGCATTCGAGCGCGAGCGCGCCCTGGCCGACGGCGGGCAGGAACTCGTCGACCGGGAGCGGCTGAGCTGCGGGCTCGCTGATCCCGAGCCGCGCGAGCCCCGCCGCGGCGAGCAGGAGTGCATCGACCTCACCGGCCCGCCATTTTCGCAGGCGAGTGTCGACGTTGCCGCGGAGGAGCACCACCACGAGGTCGGGGCGGTGCGCGAGGAGCTGCGCCCGCCGCCGCGGGCTCGCCGTCCCGATACGCGCGCCGGGCGGCAGGCCGGCGAGCCCCCCGTCGCCGCCGATGAGCACGTCGCGGGCGTCAGCACGCTCGGGTACCGCGCCGATCACGAGCCCGGCGGCAAGCCGCGCCGGCACGTCCTTCATCGAGTGCACGCCCGCGTCGATCCGGCCGTCGAGCAGGGCTTCCTCGATCTCCTTCACGAAGAGCCCCTTGCCGCCCGCCGCAGCGAGCGGTCCCGTCACTCGGTCGCCGGTCGTCCGGACGAAGACCAGCTCCACCGTGAGGCCCGGATGGCGCGCCGCGAGCGCGGCGCGGACGCCCTCGGCCTGCACCCGCGCCAGCGGGCTCGCGCGCGTGCCGAGCCGCAGCCGGCTGGGAGCGGCTCCCACTAGTCTTCCTCGTCGTCGGGATCGGCGCCGAGACGGAAGAGGCGGCGGGCCGCGTCGACGTAGAAGGCCTCGCCGGCCTGCGCCTCGTGGCGCCGGAGTGCGGTCAGCGGACCGTGCAGGATCTTGTTGACGATCGCGCTCGTGACGCGCTCGAGCACCTCGCCCACCCGCGGGTCCGCGTCACCGACGGCGGCGAGGGCGCGCGCCAGCTCGCGGCGGCGGATGCCCTCCACCTTGTCGCGCAGCGCGACGATGGTGGGCACGACGTCGAGGCTCGTGAACCAGCGCCAGAAGGCGTCGACCTCGGCGTCGATGATCGTCTCGGCCTTGACCGCCTCGCGGGCCCGCGCGCCCTTGTTGTCCGCGATGACGCCTTCCAGGTCGTCGATGTCGAACAGGTAGACGTCGTCGATCGCGTTGATGCCGGGGTCCAGGCCGCGGGGCACCGCGAGGTCGATGAAGAACATCGGCCGCCGGCGCCGCTCGCGCATCGCCTCGTCGACGAGCGGCGGCGCCAGGAGGAACTCCTCGCCGCTCGCGGTGCCGATCACGAGGTCCGCGAGCGGCAGGTAGCGCGCCAGGCGGTCGAAGGGCACGGGCATCCCGCCGAGCTCACGAGCCACGTCCATCGCGCGCTCGTAGGTGCGGTTCACCACCATCACCGAGCCGACGCCGTGCGCGAGGAGCTGGCGCGCCGTGAGCTCGCCCATCGCGCCTGCGCCGATCAGCATCGCGGTCTTGTCCTCGAGGCGGTCGAAGATGCCGCGCGCCAGCTCGACGGCCGCCGAGCCGACGGAGACGGCTTTCTCTGCGATCCCGGTCTCGCTCCGCACGCGCTTGGCGACCGAGAACGACTTGTGAAAGCAGCGATGGAGCACGCGACCCGACGCACCGACCGACGCCGCCACCCCGTATTGCTCCTTCAGCTGCCCGAGGACCTGCGACTCGCCGACGACCATCGAATCGAGGCTGGCGGCGACGCGGAAGAGGTGACGAACCGCCTCGCGATCGGCGTGCGTGTAGAGGTGCGTCGCCAGGGCGGGGTCCGCGACGCCGTGCTCGCGGGCGAGGAACGCCGGCAGCGCGCTCCCGACAGCGGCCGCATCGGCCCCGCACGCGATCACCTCGACCCGGTTGCACGTCGAGACGATCGCCCCTTCGAGGATGCCGGGCACGGCGATCAGCTCGCGCAACGCGGGCTCGAGGCGGCCGTTGCCGAACGCCAGCCGCTCCCGCACCTCGACCGGGGCCGTCCGGTGGTTCAGGCCGACCAGGACGATCGTCCGCTGCTCCACGCTAGAACGCCTTCCCGTGATTGCCGAGGGCGAGCACATTGACGCTGACGAGGGACAGGACGATCACGGCGAAGCCCGCGATCGTGAGCGTCGCCGCCCAGCGTCCACGCCACCCGGCCGTCATCCGGCCCTGCAGGAGGACGACGTACACGGCCCAGGTGAGAAGCGAGAACACGAGCTTCGGGTCGGTGGACCAGGATCGACCCCACGCCTCGTGCGCCCAGACGATGCCGCTCATGATGCCGAGCGTCAGCAGCACGAGACCCCAGACGAGGCACGCGTAGTTCACCCGGTCGAGCGTCTCCAGCGACGGCAGATGGCGCAGGACCCCGCGGCCCCGGTGCGTCTTCAGACGCCGCTCCTGGATCAGGTAGAGGAGGCTCGCGCTGAAGGCGAGCGCGAAGACGGCGTCGCCGAGGGTCGCGAGCACGACGTGCACCGGGAGCCAGGCACTGTGCAGGACCGGGGGCAGCGGCCGCGCGCCGCTGTACGCGGCGTCGGCAGCGAGCACGAGGCCGAAGGCGAGCGGGCTCACCACCGCCCCGAGGGCCACGAGCGGCCGGCGGGCCTGGACCGCCAGGAAGATCGCCACCAGCACCACTGCCAGAAACGACAGGGCCTCGGCGAAGGTCGTGACCGCGATGTGTCCTGCCGCCGCGGACCGCAGGATGATGGC
>Ga0066698_10001205_pt1 | contig 11030 bp, 9 predicted proteins | sample GraSoiAngelo_147_FD_66457 | JGI IMG/M metagenome (GOLD analysis project Ga0066698, IMG submission 66457) | Grasslands soil microbial communities from the Angelo Coastal Reserve, California, USA - 14_1009_05_40cm | ecosystem: Environmental > Terrestrial > Soil > Grasslands | place: USA... | reverse complement strand
TGCGGATCGAGCGCGTCTGCGAGGTGAAGTACGACCACCTGCAGGGGGACCGCTTCCGCCACGCGGCGGTCTTCGTGCGGTGGCGGCCGGACAAGCGCCCCGCCGACTGCCGTTACGATCAGCTCGAGGTCACCCCGCCCGCCGAGCTGGCCGCGATCTTCCGGCGTCCGTCGCCCTGACGCTCGGCCTCCTGGCAAACAAGCAACCGAATGGTTGCGTTTGAGGGCGGGCCTCCGGCATAATGCAACCAGGAGGTTGCCTATGACCGACGGGAACACCGACCGCATCGAGAAGAAGATCGTCCTCCGGGCGCCACGCGCGAAGGTATGGAAGGCGCTGGCCGACGCGCCGCAGTTCGGGTCCTGGTTCGGGGTCGACCTGAAAGGCGCGTCGTTCGCGCCGGGCGCGCGCGTCCGGGGAAAGGTGACGCATCCCGGCTACGAGCACCTGACCTGGGACGTCGTCGTGGAGCGCATGGAGCCCGAGCGGCTGCTGTCGTGGCGCTGGCACCCGTACGCGGTCGATCCGAAGATGGATTATTCGAAGGAACCCACGACCCTCGTGGTGTTCGAGCTGAAGGAGGTCCCGGAGGGCACGCTGCTGACCGTGGTCGAGTCCGGCTTCGACCAGATCCCGCTCGCGCGCCGGGCGGAGGCGTGGCGCATGAACGACCAGGGCTGGACGGCCCAGATGAAGAACATCGAGCGGCATGTCGCCTAGCCCGGGCCCCCGCCGTCCCGGGCTCGACGCCTCCGTGCCCCTGTTCGCGGCGCTCGGAGACGGTACGCGCCTGAGGCTCGTTTCCCGTCTGGGCCGGGACGGGCCGATGTCGATCACCCGCCTCACCGCGGGCGGGGAGGTGACGCGGCAGGCGGTGACGAAGCACCTGCACGTGCTCGCGCACGCCGGGCTCGTGCGGAGCCGCCGCCGCGGGCGCGAGAGCCTGTGGGAGCTGGAGCCGCGGCGGCTCGAGGCCGCGCGCCGCTACCTGGACGCGATCTCGAAGCAGTGGGACGTCGCGCTCGGACGGCTGAAGGCCGCCGTCGAAGGGGAGGACTGCGGAGGGCGGCCTACTTGATGAAGCCGCTGCGCCCGCCCTCGGCGCTCATCGCGTCGTTGGCCGGGTCGTCGAGGGCCAGCAGCGCGCGGGCGGCCGCGGGGAGCGAGGCCTGAGTCTCGGGACGCAGGAGCGCCTTCTGGTACTGCTGCTGCGGCTTGTCCCACCGGCAGTAGAAGGCGTGGAGGGCCAGCCGCGGTCGGTCGGTCCGGTTCGCGGTGCCGCCGTGCCAGAGGTGGGAGTTCATCACCACCAGGTCTCCCGCGCGGCCGGTGACGAGCACCTCGCCGGGATGCGGGCGCCGCGGATCCTCGAGCACGTCCTGCGGCCGGCGGCCCCATCGGTGGGAGCCGGGCACGGCGCGCAGGGCGCCGTTGTCGGCCGTGAAGTCGTCGAGCATCCAGACCGTGTTGCAGACCCAGTAGCCGCGCTCGTCGGGCAGGGCCCCCGCGTCGACGTGCAGCGGCTGCGCGCCCTCGCTCCGCGGGTTGGCGGAGCGGGCGTTGAGGCTGCTCAGCTTGAACCGCGGACCGAGCACGAGGCCGATGTGCTCGAGCACATCCGGCTCGAGGATGCACTCGACGAACACGTCGCCCTTGTCGACGAGGTTGGCCAGCCGGCGCGCGCCCGGCTCCTGCCGGAACTCCGCGCCCGCCTTGTCGCCCTCGGCGGCGAAGAGCGCTTCGATGCGATCGACGAGGCGCTGCCGGCGCGCGGGGGCGATGAACCCCTCGAGCCGGACGTAGCCGTCCTCGTCGAGCCGGCGGCGGTCCTCCTCGCGGACCCGCGCTACCACCGGACGAGACTCCCGCCGACGAAGATCGTGGCGACCCGGAGCACCAGGCGGTAGGATAAGCCCGCACATGATCCTGGTCACGGGCGCCAGCGGCACCGTCGGGAGCGAGGTGTTGAAGGCGCTGGTGGCGCGCCGCGCGCCCGTGCGCGCCGGCTACCGAACGCGGCGGCCCGAGCTGCCCGCCGGCGTCGAGGCGGTCCCGCTCGACTACGACCGGCCCGAGACGATCCGGCCCGCGCTCGAGGGCGTAGGCACGATCTTCCTCATCTCCACCACGGTCGCGCCGGAAAAGAAGGTGGTCGACGCGGCCCGGCGGGCCGGCGTGCGCCGCGTCGTCAAGCTCTCGGCTCTCCGGGCGGTGGAGGAGGAGTTCGTCTTCGGGCGCTGGCACCGGGCCGTGGAGAAGCACATCGAGGCGTCGGGCCTGGCCTGGACGTTCCTGCGTCCGAACGGCTTCATGCAGAACGTCGTGACCTACATGGCGGGGACCATCCGGTCGCACGCGGCGATCTACTCGTCGGCGGGCAACGGCGCCGTCAGCCACGTCGACGTGCGCGACCTCGCGGCCGTGGGCGCGGCCGTGCTCGCCGAAAGCGGCCACGAGGGCCAGGCCTACGACCTCACCGGGCCGGCGGCGCTGACGTACACGCAGGTCGCGGAGATCCTCTCGCGCGTCCTGGCGCGCCCGATCCGGTACGTGCCGATCTCGCCCGAGCAGTACAAGCAGGGGGCGCTGGCGGCGGGCACGCCCGAGACGTACGCGGACGCGCTCGTGGACCTGAACCGCTACTACGCGGAAGGCAAGATGAGCGAGATCACCCCGACGCTGCGCCTGCTCTCGGGGCGCGATCCGACGCCGTTCGAGCAGTTCGCGCGCGACCACGCCGAGCTGCTGCGCTAGGGGCGAGGTCTCCCCCAGCCCGGCGCGTCGTCCGGATCCAGCGGTTCCTGCGGCGGGCGGGCGTCCTCGGGCACGTGCTCGAGGTTCACGCGGATCCGCGTCCAGGTCGAGGATCGCCCGCGCATCGAATCGACGAGGACGTCGGCGGCCTGGAGGTGGGCGGCGGCCTCGGGATGGCGGGCCTTCCAGCGCTCGAGGCCGGCGAGCGCACCTTCCTTCTTGCGGGCGCGGCCGATCTCGACGAGCGGCTTCTTCGGCACGCGGCGCCCGGGCGCGGCGCCCTTCTTGCGCGACGGCGCGACCCGCGGCGGCTCGCCGGGCTGCTTCGCGTAGTGCGGGGGCCACGGCGCGTCGCCGAGGCCTTCCGCCTCCTGCCGGGCGGACAGCTCCAGCAGCGGCTCGAGCGAGCACGGCTGCTCGTCGATCCGCGCGTGACGGTCACCGACCGCCGCGAAGCGGCCCGGCATCGTCCGCAGCGTGAAGTCCTCGGGCCGGCACGCGACCAGCTCGTCCCAGGTCAGGGGCGCCGAGACGCGCGCGTCGGGCCGGGGACGCACGGAGTAGGCGCTGGCGACCGTGCGGTCCTTGGCGTTCTGGTTGTAGTCGAGGAACACGCCGTGGCGCTCCTCCTTCCACCACTTGCTGGTGGCGAGCGCCGGCGCGCGCCGCTCCACCTCGCGCGCGAGGGCGAGGGCCGCGCGCCGGACCTGGGAGAACGACCAGCGGCGGTGCAACCGCACGTTGACGTGGATGCCGCGCGAGCCGGAGGTCTTCGGCCAGCCGACGAGCTGGAGGTCGGCGAGCGCCTCGCGCACGACCGCGGCCACCGCGACGAGCTGCGACCACTCCACGCCGGGCACGGGGTCGAGATCGATGCGCAGCTCGTCCGGATGGTCGAGCTCCTCGGCGCGCACGGGATGCGGGTGCAGCTCGATGCAGCCGAGGTTCACCATCCAGGCGAGGGCGGCGGCGTCGCGGGGTACGACCTCCTCGGCGAGGCGTCCCGAGGGGAAGCGCAGCGCGACGACCTCGATCCAATCCGGTCGCGCGGCGGGCGCCCGTTTCTGGTAGAAGAACTCGCCGTGGATCCCGTCCGCGTAGCGGACGAGCACGTTGGGCCGCCCGCCCGCCCCCCGCAGCGCCCCCGGCGCGACGGCGAGGTAGTAGCGCACGACGTCCAGCTTGGTGATCCCGGCCTCGGGGAAGTAGGCCTTATGCGGGTTCGAGACCGTGACCTCGCGGCCCTCGATCTCGAGCACGACGCGCTCCGTCTTCGGCGCCACGCCAAGAGCATAAGGCCTGGCCCGCCCGCTCCACCACGAACGCGAAGGCGAGGAAGTAGACGAGCACGAACGCCTCGGTCTCGAGGGCGCCGGCGGTGGTGATGAGCACCGGCAGCGGCAGCGCCGCGCCCGCCACGCACGCGGCCACCGCCAGCGCGGGCCGCTCCGCGCGCTCGCACGCGGCCAGGCCCAGGAACGACGCGCCCAGCAGCCACAGCACCACGAGGGGAAGGGCCAGCCGCCACGGCCCCAGGCCGATCGCGTCGGCGGTGGGCACGAGCCGATAGAAGAAGCGGATCCGCCCCTGGTTGGTCGGGATCGGCGCTTCCGGACCGCGGCGGGCCTGCTCGGAGCGCGCGCTGCGGCCGCCGAGCACGAGCAGCTCGTCCTGGCTGACCGTCGCCGCGACACGCTTGCCGAGGATCGCGAGGTACCACAGCGGGTCGGACCGCACGTCGTCCAGCACGAGCCGCCGGAAGAACGCCTCCTTTTCCGGCGAGGCCAGCTCGCGATCGAACATCTCCACGCCGGCGGGCATGCCGGCGTCGAGGCCGGCGTCGGTCAGGAGCTTCACCGCCACCGTGTCGGACCAGACGTGGCCCTTGGTGCGGTCGAAGTCGCCCAGCCCCTCCCACACCCCCGTCCACATCTCGTGGTGCGTCGCCGGCCGGACGAGCGCGTACGGCAGCGCCGCCGCCGCGAGGGCCAGCCCGACCAGGAGCCACGACCGGCCGCCGCGCGCGAGGCGCCGCGCGCCCAGCACCATGGCGAGCAGCAGACCGGGAAGCGCGAGAAGGATGCCGTCGCGACAAAGGGCGCACACGGCGAGGACGGGGCCGAGGACCACCGCCCTCAGCAGGAAGCCACGCGCGTCCGGCGCTCCCATGATCGCGTAGACGGCGAAGGCCGTGATCGCGAGAAGGCCGACGAGGTAGAACCCGAAGGCCGAGTAGGGCAGCGCCATCGACTCCACGAAGAAGGGCGATGAGGCGCAGGCGACGGCGAAGGCCGCACCCGCGAAGGGATGCCCGGCCCGTGCCATCTCCCGTACCGTCCACACGAGCACGGGCAGACAGGCAAGGGCCGCCAGCCAGAGCGGAAGGAAAGGAGCCACTCCGCCCAGCAGCCGGAAGCCCAGGGCCGTGAGCCGCGCGCGGCCCACGTCGTCGTTGCTGCGGGAGACGACGGGACCGGGGCGCGCGGGCGGGTCCGGGAGCGTGCGCCAGAACTGCCACGGCCGCAGGCCGAGCCGGCGCTCCGCGTCGAGCATCGACGCTTCCAGGGCGAGGCCGTATTGTTGAGCCTCAACGGAGGACAGCCTCACCGCGGGCGCCCCGGACGGCGCGCGGCGCTCGAAGTAATCCGTCGTCGCGACGCTCATGTCCTCGCCGTAGCGCCGCAGCTTCTGCACCCGGTCGAAGCTGGAGGCCGTCCAACCGACGAAGTTGAACAAGAAGAGAAGGCCGCCAACGACGGGCACGATGGCGGCCAACGCTTTTGCCGAACGCGGCGTCATACGTCCTGAAGAGGGTGTCGTGTGGGGCACCAGGTCCATGGTCCAGCGAGCGAGCAGTCTAGGAGCCGAACGCGGGACCGTCAAGCTCCTTATCTTGCAGGTTTATCAGAACTTAACGATGATTGGTGGGCCTGAACGCAAATGATGCCGACGCTCCTCCTTGACGTTCGTCTCGCCTTGCGCGCCTGGCGGAAGGCGCCGGGCTTCGCGCTGACGGCCGTGCTCTCGATCGGCCTCGGCATTGGCGCCAGCATCGCGATCTTCACGCTCGTGGACCAGGTCCTGCTCCGGTCGCTGCCGGTCCGGAGCCCTCATGAGCTGGTGCAGGTCACCTTCGAAGGTACCCGTTATGGCGAAGACTGGGGCGACGGCACCGAGATCTCGTACCCGATGTACGCGGCGATGCGCGACGGCAACGACGTGCTCACAGGGATGTTCAGCCGCTTCGGCTACGCGTTCCAGGTGGGGGAGAGCGTGCAGCCGGAGCGCGTCAACGGCGAGCTGGTCTCGGGCAAGTACTTTCCGGTCCTGGGCGTGCGGGCGGCCGCCGGGCGGCTCTTCACCGAGGAGGACGACCGCGCTCCCGGCGGGCACGCGGCGGCGGTGCTGAGCCACTCGTTCTGGGCCACCCGGTTCGGGGCCGATCCCTCCGCGGTCGGCCGCTCGATGACCGTGAACGGGCACCCGTACACGATCGTGGGCGTGACCGCGCCGGGCTTCGAGGGCGTCGAGCTCGGCCGGCCGACGGACGTGTTCGTCCCGATGATGATGAAGGCCCAGATCACGCCGGGCTGGAACGGGCTCGACGAGCGGCTCAGCCGGTGGGTGAGGGTGTTCGGCCGGCTCCGTCCCGGCGTCACGCGCGAGCAGGCGCACGCTGCGCTCGCGCCGCTCTTCCGGGCCCAGCTCCAGCTCGATCTCGCCGACCCGGGCTTCCACGGCGCGGCGGCGAGCGTCCGGCAACAGTACGCAGAGAACCGTCTCACGCTTCTGCCGGCCGCGCAGGGGCGCTCTTCCTTCCGGCGCTCGTTGACGGGGCCGCTGTGGGCGCTGATGGGCATCGCCGCCGGCGTCCTGCTCATCGCCTCCGCCAACGTGGCCAACCTCCTGCTCGCCCGGGGCGCCGCCCGCGGCCGGGAGATGGCGGTGCGCCTCGCCCTGGGAGCCACGCGCGGCCGCCTGATGCGGCAGCTCCTCGTCGAGAGCCTGATGCTCTCGCTGGCCGGCGGGCTCGTGGGCCTCGCGATCGGGGCCGCGGGCGCGCCCCTCGTGCTGCGCTTCTTCGCGCGCCCCGAGACGCCTTACCCGGTGTCCGCCGCGCCCGACCTGCGCATCCTCGCCTTCGCGCTCGCGGTCTCGACGCTCGCCGGCGTGCTCTTCGGCCTCGCCCCCGCGCTCCAATCGACGCGGCCCGACGTGGCGCCGACCCTCAAGGACACCGCGACCAGCGTCGCGGGGGGCCGGTCGGCTCGGCTGCGCAAGGCGCTCGTCGCCTCCCAGGTCGCGGTGTCGCTGCTCCTGCTGATCGGCGCCGGTCTTTTCCTGCGCACGCTCGACAACCTGCTCGCCGTGGACGTCGGCTTCGACACGCGCACGCTCGTGTCCTTCACCGTCGATCCGTCCCTCAGCGGCTATGCGCCCGCGGAGAGCAAGCAGCTCGCCACGGCTCTTCTCGATCGGCTGGGCCGCGCGCCCGGCATCACCGCCGCGGGCCTGGCCGCGCAGCGCCTGCTGGACGGCAGCCAGCGCACGGCCGACATCACGGTCGAGGGTTATCGGCCCGCGCCCGACGAGGACATGGATCAGAACTGGAACACGGTCAGCCCCGGCTATTTCCGCGCGATGGGCATCCCCGTCCTGAGGGGACGCGAGTTCGAGGCGCGCGACGCGGCGAGCGCCCGCGAGGGCCCGGCGGGAGGGCCTCCGTTCCGCACCGTCGTCGTGAACGAGCGATTCGCGAAGCACTACTTCCCCGGCCAGGACCCGATCGGCCGGCACATCGGCTTCGGCGCCAACCCGGGCCGCCCCACGCCGATCGAGATCGTCGGCGTCGTGCGCGACTCGAAATACACCGACGTCCGCGACGAGACGCAGCGCCAGCTCTTCTTCGCCTATCTGGAGGAGTCGAACCCCCGGAGCTTCACCGTCTACGTCCGCACCTCGCGGCCGCCCGAGGCGGCGTTCGCGACGATCCGGCAGGTGGTGCGCGACCTCGCCCCGGGCCTGCCGGTGGCGGCGACGCGCACGCTCGCCCGGCAGGTGGACCGCTCGCTCGCCCGCGAGCGCCTGGTGGCGGCGATGTCCGCGGTCTTCGGCGGCCTGGCGACACTGCTGGCCGTCGTCGGGCTCTACGGCGTCATGGCCTATACCGTCGCGCGGCGCACCCGCGAGATCGGCGTACGGATGGCGCTGGGCGCGCGGCAGGCGGACGTCCGGTGGATGGTGATCCGCGAGACGCTGGCCGTGACCGCGGCCGGGATCGTGGCCGCGCTGCCCGCCGCGTGGTGGATGGGCCGCCTGGTCTCAAGCCAGCTCTACGGCGTGCAGGCCACCGATCCCCCCACGGTAGCGGCGGCGGTCACGCTGCTCGGCGGGGTGTCGCTGCTGGCCGCGCTCGTTCCCTCGCGGCGAGCCTCCCGAGTGGATCCGATGTCGGCATTGCGATACGAATAGGGGCCGTGGCCGGGCCCACGCGCCGGTCGTTCCTCAAAGCCGGGTCGGCGGCCGCGCTCGCCCTCTCGGCGCAGGGCCGCGCGCGCCGTCTCTTCGCAGGCGATCGGCCCCGCGTCGGCATCGTCGGCGGCGGCCTGACCGGCGTCGCGTGCGCGTGGCTGCTCGACGGTGTCGCCGACTCGGTGCTGTTCGAAGGCCGGGCCACGCTCGGCGGCCCTGCGCAGACGATCCCGGTCCTGGTTCAGGGTCAGGAGATCCAGGTCGACGTGGGCGCGCAGTTCTTCGCCCGCGCGACCCACCCGACCTACACGAAGCTCGTCGAGATCCTCGGCCTGCTCGACCCGGACCATCCCGACGAGGACGCGACCGTCACCGCCGACATGACGATCACCGTCGCGGAGGACGGGGCGGAGCGGCCGCGTTTGATGTCCGCGTCCAAGGGCCGTCTGTGGCCGGCGCTCGCGCCGTGGAACCGTCCGGCCCTCGGCCCGTTCCTGACCCTCGCTCTCCGGGCCCGGAATTTCATCGAAGACGGAGACTGGTCGCTTTCGCTCGACGACTGGCTGCGGAGCCTCCCCGTGCCGCCGGAGCAGCGGGAGGGGCTGCTCTTGCCGCTGCTCGGCGCGCTCACCGGCTGCTCGATCGATCAGGCCCGCGCGCTCTCGGCGCGCAGCGCCCTCTTCTTCATCGCGAAACCGCTGCCGAGGAACCTGCTGGATCCGATCCGCTACGACAACAGCCTCCTGGGCACGGAGGGCAACGTCGAGACCCTCGCCGCGCATGCCCACGACCTCACGACCCATCTCGGATCGGCGGTGACCGCCGTCGAGCCCGTGGACGGAGGCGGCCACCGGGTGCGCAATGCCGCGGGAGCGTGCGAGAAGGTCGACGTCGTGGTCTTCGCCACCCCCCCGTATCAGGCGCGCCCCCTTCTGCCGGCGATCCCGGAGCTCGACGGCGTGGCGCAGGTTCTCGACGCGTTCGAGTACTTCACGTCGCAGATCGCCATCCACCGCGATCCGATCTACATGCCGGGCAAGCGCCGGTTCTGGTCGGCGTACAACGCCGCCATCGAGGTCGAGGCCGCCTACTGCGAGGGCTCGGTCTGGTACGGCGCGCTGCGGCCGGTGCCGCCGGGGCAGGCTCCGCTCTCGCTCTTCAAGAGCTGGGCCAGCGCGCGCCCCGAGCCGCCGCGAGAGGAGGTCTTCCGGCAGGTCTTCCGCCATCCCTACGTCACGCCGGCGTTCATCGACACTCTCCGGCGCCTGGACGGCAATCAGGGGCGGGGCGGGGTCTGGTTCGCGGGGAGCTACACGCGCGAGGTCGACAGCCAGGAGACCGCGCTCACCTCGGCGATGAGCGTCGTGCAGCACATCGATCCCGACGCCCCGAACCTGCGCGCGCTCCAGGCGTGAGTCTCGCCCGGGTCGGCGCGGCGCTCACGGACTTCTGCGAACGGTATTTCCCCGACGCGTTCGTGTTCGCGCTCGCCGGGGTCGTGCTCGTCTTTCTCGGCGGGCTCGCCGTCGGCGAGAGCCCGGGGAAGCTGGTGGCGGAGTTCGGCAACGGGTTCTGGGCCCTGGTGCCGTTCACGATGCAGATGGCCCTCATCATCGTGGGCGGGTTCGTGGTCGCGACCTCGCCGCCCCTCACGCGCCTCATCCGCGCCCTGGCCGCCATCCCGCGGACGCCGCGCGGCGCGGTGGCCTTCGTCGCCTTCTTCGGCATGGCCAGCTCGCTCGTGTCGTGGGGCCTCTCGCTCGTCTTCACCGGCCTGCTCGTCCGCGAGATCGTCGCGCGCGTCCGGCGCGTGGACTACCGCGCCATCGGCGCCGCCGCCTACCTCGGCCTTGGCAGCGTGTGGGCCCTGGGGTTGTCCTCGTCGGCGGCGCTGCTCCAGGCCACGCGGTCGGCGATCCCGCCGTCGCTGCTGCCCGTGACCGGGGTGATCCCGCTCAGCCAGACGATCTTCCTGTGGCCGAGCCTGGTGATGGCCGCGGTCCTGATCGCGATCTCCGTCGTGGTGGCCTACGCCTCGTGCCCGCCGCCGGAGCTGGCGCGCACGGCCGAGGAGATCGGCGTGCGGTTCGAGGCGCCGGAGGCCGCGCCCGCGCCGCCCAAGACGCCGGCGGAGAAGCTCGACGCGAGTCCCATCTTCCCCGTCGCGGTGGCGCTGCTCATGCTCGCCTGGCTCGGCGAGCAGGTCCGCGAGAAGGGCGTGGTGGCGGTGGCCGACCTCAACAACTTCAACTTCGCGTTCCTGACCCTGGGCCTGCTGCTGCACGGACGGCCCCGGTCGTTCCTGCGCGCGGTGGCCCGCTCCGTGCCCGCCACCGCCGGCGTCCTTATCCAGTACCCGTTCTACGCGGGCATCCTCGGCCTCATCGCCAGGACCTCGCTCACCACCGTGCTCGCCGACCTCTTCGTGCGCCTCACCACGCGGGGGACCTTCCCGATCGTGGTGGCCCTCTACTCGGCGGTGCTCGGGCTCTTCATCCCTTCCGGCGGAGGGAAGTGGATCGTGGAGGCGCCGTACGTGATGGCGGCGGCCAACGCCTGGCACGTCCACCTCGGATGGACCGTGCAGATCTACAACGCGGCGGAGGCGCTGCCGAACCTGATCAACCCGTTCTGGATGCTGCCGCTGATGGGAATCCTGAACGTGCGCGCGCGCGATCTGGCAGGCTACTCCATCCTACAACTGATGTTTCACCTGCCGGCCGTTCTGTTGCTCTGCTGGTTGTTCGCGCAGACCTTGCCGTACCTGCCGCCGTCACCCTGAGCGCAGCGAAGGGTCTCCGGCG
>Ga0066698_10001197_pt1 | contig 11057 bp, 6 predicted proteins | sample GraSoiAngelo_147_FD_66457 | JGI IMG/M metagenome (GOLD analysis project Ga0066698, IMG submission 66457) | Grasslands soil microbial communities from the Angelo Coastal Reserve, California, USA - 14_1009_05_40cm | ecosystem: Environmental > Terrestrial > Soil > Grasslands | place: USA... | reverse complement strand
TTCATCCGTACCCACGACCTGTCCGTCGGGCTGTACGCGCTCGCTGCCGGCGCCACCGACCCGCAGGGTCCCCATACCGAGGACGAGGTCTACCACGTCGTGTCCGGCCGGGGGTCGATCACGGTCGGCGACGAGGTCCGGCCCGTGACCGCGGGCTCGATCGTGTTCGTCGGGGCGGACGTGCCGCACCGGTTCCACGATATCGACGAGGAGCTGGTCGTCCTCGTCGTCTTCGGGCCCGCCGAGTACACCCATCGGGTCGATCATCAGCGCGGGCAGCCGCACGGGGCGGCGCCTGCCTGAGCTCTCAGCTCCCGGGGAAGCGCGCCCGCAGCTCCAGGGCGAGCTCGCCGGCGCGACCGACGGGATCGTGGCGGAAGAAGACGTACACGTCATCGCCTGACGAGAGGAACGGCTCGATCCGGCTCGCCCACGCGTCGAGCGCCGTCGCATCGTAGTCGTGGCGTCGCAGGCGCAGGTACAGGAAGGAGCCCGTGCGCCGGATCGTCGGCGGCTCGCGCTCCGTGCCCGGCTCGCCATCGCCCGAACCGGCCTCGGCGCCCTCGTCGCCCTCGGGCGGGAGCTCCGTCGTGCACAGCGTCGCGCCCGCCGCCCGTAACGACGCGAACGTCTCGTCCACGTGCCACGACAGGTCCTGCAGCTCAACGACGAGCGGAATCTCGCGCGGCCATGCCACCAGCAGCGCGGCGAGGCGGGCGTCGGCGACGGCCACGTCGCCACCCACCCACGGGCCGTCGCGCCGGATCTCGGCGGGGACACGGAACAGCACCGCCCCCAGGCGTTCACCGAACTCGGGGAGCGGTTCGGTCAGCCAGCGCACGCTCTCCTCGGGCGAGGCCCACAGGGCGCGCACAGCCGAGCCACGTTGCGCCTTGACCGCGAACCGGAAGTCAGGCGGCGTGGCGCGCACCCAGCCACGAATCGCGGAGGGCGTGGGCCGGCGTCGGAAGGTGGCGTTGAGCTCGAGCGCCGGGAGACGAGTGGCATAGCTCGCGAGGCGGTCCGTGGCGCGGGTGCCCGCGGGGTAGAAGCGCGGCGTCCAGTCGGGATATGCGAACCCGGACGTCCCGACCAGGAGGCGGCCGGGGGATGCCGTCAGGCGCGACCCCGCGTTGTGCAGGCCCGGTCGGCCACGCAGTGCATGGTCCGCTCGACGACCTCGAGGTCGTCGAGCTCGATCGCGGACAGGAAGTACTCGGCGATCCCACGCAGGTGCGTGGGCGCGGCCGTCCGGAGCCGGTTCAGCCCCGCTTCGGTGAGCGCCGCCTCCGCGCCGCGCAGGTCGCTCGGGCACGTGACCCGGTCTACCAGCCCGTCGTCGACCAGCCGGTCGATGAGTCGCGTCGCGCCGCTCTTGGACAGCGTCAGCGAGTCGGCCAGGCGGCCCATCCGGAGCCGTCGATCAGGCGACTCGGCGAGGATCAGCAGCGCGACGTACTCCTGGAGCGAGAGACCGTGCTCGGCACGCAGGTCCTCGTCCAGCAGGCGCGAGACGTGGGCCTGGGCGCGGACGAACGCACGCCACGGGGCGAGCCGCGCGTCACGAGGCGTGAGCGGGGAGATCGGGGTCGCGGTGGGGGTCGGCACGGCAGCGGAATCGTACGGCCCGGCTCGTTGCGCGGTCAACGAGAAGGGAGACACCGGCCCGGGGGCTAGCATCGCGAGCGACATGACGACCTTCGACGCCGACGCCATTCGCGCGCGATTCCCGGCCCTGTCGCTGACGCAGGACGGTCGGCTGATGGCCTTCTTCGACGGTCCCGGCGGAACGCAGGTGCCCGACTCGGTCATCGACGCCGTGTCGCGCTACTACCGCGAGGCGAACGCGAACCATGGCGGCGCGTTCGCGACCTCGGAGCGATCCGACGCGATCGTCGAGAACGCCCACGCGGCACTCGCCGATGTGCTCGGCGTCGACGCCGACGAGGTCACCCTCGGCCCGAACATGACCACCCTGACGTTCCATGTGTCGCGCTCGATCGCCGCGACGCTTCGGCCGGGCGACGAGATCGTGGTCACCGGCCTCGACCACCAGGCGAACGTCGACCCGTGGATCGCCGCCGCCCGTGACAGCGAGGCGATCGTCCGCACCTGGGAGCCGGATCTGGCCGACTGCACCCTCCGCCTCGACGCGCTCGACGAGCTGCTGAACGAGCGCACTCGGCTCGTTGCCGTTGGCTGGGCCTCGAACGCCGTAGGCACCATCAACCCGATCCGAGAGATCGTGGACCGCGCCCACAGGGCGGGTGCGTGGCTGTACGTCGATGCGGTGCACGCGGCGCCGCACCTGCCGCTCGACGCACGTGCGGTCGATGCCGACTTCGTCGCCTGCTCGGTCTACAAGTTCTTCGGGCCGCACCTCGGCGCGCTGTATGGTCGGCGCGCGATCATGAATTCACTGCCCGCCTACAAGGTCGGGCCGGCGGAGCATCGGTTCGAGACCGGCACCGGCAATCATGAGGGCGACGCCGGCGCCGTGGCGGCGGTCGACTACCTTGCGGACCTCGGCGCTCGATTCGGCGGGGCCGCCGGTGGCGCCTCGCGGCGTGAGCGCCTGCTCGCGGGCATGCGTACGATTCGCGCCTACGAGCTCGACCTGTATCGGTACCTGGCGGGCCGGCTCGGCGAGCTCGATGGGGTGCGGATCCTGGGCCTGACCGCCGCCGCCGATATGGAACGGCGCACGCCCACCGCCGCGATCTCGATCCAGGGCGTCAGCCCCCGAGCGGCCGCCGAGGAGCTCGGCCGGCGTGGCATCGCGGTCTGGGACGGCGACTTCTACGCAACCGGGCTCATCGAGCGGCTTGGCTTCGCGCCCGACGGCGTCGTGCGCATCGGGCTGACTCACTACAACACGCGCGCCGAGATCGATCGGCTGATCGAGGAGCTCGCGGGTCTGCCCGCCGCGACCGGCGCCCCGGCCTGAGCCCGGGGGCCTACCGGATCGTGTACGCCGACTCGGCCGTCGACGCGCCGACGCCGGGGGCGAGCTCGAACTGGAGCACCGCAGGCTCCCACCGGTAGGACCCCGGCGAGACGACGCGCGCCGCGTACTGGTATACATGGCTGAGATCGCTCGGCGCGGCGCACCACGACACGCGTTGGGCGTCGATCGAGTACGGCCCGTTCACGAGCACCGGCCCTTCAGCGTCCGCATCGCCCGGCCAGCCTGCCGTGGCGGTCACCGCCGAAAGCCCTGACGGCGTCAGATCGACAAGGCTGTAGCAACCGGGCGCGGACTGCGGCCCGAAGGTCACCGTGATCCGGACATGGACGAGGCGGTCATCGGGCGCGTCGCTGCCGGGCGTCACCGTACGCTGGACCGAGATCGACGAGCTCGTCGGCAGCTGGACGTCGCTCGACGTCCAGGTGGTCACGACGGCCAGCTCGCCCTTGAGGCGCTCGAGCCTCAAGGTGGCTCTCTGCGTGCTCGTCAGGACGAGCGTGTAGCCACCGCCAGGCGGGAGCTGGACCTCGTGCCGCTCGCCCGCCACGGTCCAGGCGAACCGCCCCGGGTCGCGCGACAGCCGGTCGAGCATGCCCGTCGCGTAGCCGATCTGTTCGAGGGAGAACACGCGCTCCCTGGAGGGCACCTCGGAGAGGTATCGGGACACCTCGTTCGCTATCGGGTCGCCGAGTCGACCGGCGAGGAGCAGTAGCAGCCCAGATGCCTCGAGCGAATCGTCGAGCGTCGTGCCCGTCGTCAGCCGGACCCACGGCCCGAGCCGCTGGCCTGCCGATTCCAGGAGGTCGCGTTCGATCTGCCGCGCGGCAGCCTCATCGCCCGAGGCGGCAAGGCCGAGGGCGAGCCACAGCCGCTCGCGGACCGTGAGCGATGACGCGTCGTACGCGCGCAGCTCGGCGCTGACATCCTCGCCGAGGCCGGCGAGCCCCGCGAGCGCGACGATCCTTCGTTCGCGCGTTGCCTGCTCCTCGTCCGCCCACGTCCGCAGGGCTGCGACGAGGGAGCCGCGATCGAGCATGTTCGGTACGGACAGCGCTGCCCGCGCGCTGAGGAACAGGTCCGTCGAGCTGTAGGGCAGCAGGGCGATCCCTTCGTGCTGGTAGCGCGACGAGTCGAAATCGATCGTCGGGAGGTTCGCCGGCGAGAAGCCGAACTCCTCGACGAGCACGCGCCGGGCGACCGCGGCGGCCGCCAACCGGTCGAAGCGGCCGCTGCCCGCCCAGGCGAGGTCCTGCAGCAGTGAGAGCAGGCGGCCGCGACCCGCGTCGGTGATGGCGTACGTCGTCAGGCCGTCACCACCCTGCGGCGAGAACCCTTCCCCGAGCAGGTCGTAGCTCGCGGATAGCCCGGTCAACCGGCTGCTCGCGACGTGGACCGTACGGATGAGGGCATCGTCATACGCCTTGCCCGAACGGCTCGCGTGCCCGGCGATCCGGATCCGATGATCCCCCGCGACCAGCTTCGGCAGGGGAACCCGTACCGGCTTGAACGCGACGCCCTTGACGGTGGTCGGGCCGAGTCCGAGGCTGGGTGCCTCGACCACGAACGAGACCGGCGTCCCGGCGACGAGTGCGCCACCGTACGCGCGGACCAGCAGGACCGGTTGCTCGCCCACGAGGTACTCGGGCGCCAGCACGGCATCGACGAAGAACGGGAGACCGACCGGGAGCTGCACCGACGCGATTCCCGAGTCGAGCTTGGCGGAGACCGCCGTGGCGGTGACATGCCAGCTCGTCAGATCATCCGCGAGATCGAAGTCGACGGAGCCGCGTCCGTCCGGGCCGGTCGTGATGCGCTGGAAGGTGATGACGTCGCGGAAGTCATCGCGACCACCACCGCCTGCTCCCCCGCAACCGCCCTCGTCGAGCCATGGCACGTCATGTGAGATGTAGGACTGCAGGAATCCGGGGGAGGTTCTCTGCATCAGGTCCGGGACCGGGTCCACGTCGGCGGCCAGGCCCTGCGTGTACAGCTTCTCGTCGACACCCTGGACGATGACGTCGGCGGCCACCGGATGGCCGGCGCGGTCCCTCGTCGTGACGGCGATCGTCGCATGCTGGCCGGGCTGGTACCGCGAGCGGTTCGGCACGAGCGCGATCGTCACGCGTTTCGTGTCCGGATCCACGAATGCCTGCGCGTCGGCGACCGCATAGCCGCTCTCGGAAAGCCAGACCGCCCGAACCGTGAAGCCCGGCAGATCCGCGTCGCGCAGCGTCCGGCTGAACGTCGCCGCGTCCTGCAGGGTCGCGTCGAGCGAGCCTCGCTCGGCGACGAGGAAGAGGAACCGCCCGCCCGTCGCGACCTTCCCAGTGCCTTCGTGCATCGACACGGTGAACGGCTTGTTGAGCCCGACCTCGGTGCCGGGATCGTAGCCGCAGGCGATTGATCGGCTGTTCAGGTATGGCTGCCGCGACGCGTTCGATTGGACCGGCGGCGAGGCGTACACGGTTCGGATGAAGCGCCGGCCCTCGGGATCGGCGCTGCTCAGGTGGATCATGTAGTCGTCCGTTGCGACGGGCGCCGGCACCGAGAGCCGGAAGGTGCCATCGCTTGTTGAGGTCAGCGTCGAGGTGCCCAGGCTCACCTCGCTCGTGTTGTACTCGTACACAGGCACGACGCGCTTCTCGATGAAGTCGTACTGGGTGCCGACCTGCTTCTTCACCGGGACGACGTGGATGACCTCCGCTCGGATCTTCCCGGCCGCGATCGGCCGACCTGGGCCGTCGCCGTCGTAATCCAGCTGACCGCCGGCGTCGAGCGTCGCCTCCATGCCCTTGATGTCGGTCCAGGTCAGGGTGCCCTTGACGACGACACGCCCGCCGGAGATCGTGCCGTCGCCCGTCACCCACACGCGTGCGGGCACCAGGACGACGTTGGCAGTCCCGTCGATCTGGCCCTCTTCGGGGTGCGCGGGCGCCACGCCGACAGAGTCGGTGAGCCAGCCCTCGGGCGCGTAGGACGACGCCGCCTTCAGCGTCGCCGCAGCGTCGCCTGCCGCGCCGGACCTCGAATTTGCCGTCTTCTCGAAACCGGAGAACCGGAGGTCCATGCCGGGCACGGCCGTGCCGTCATAGAACGAGGTCACCGCCGAGATCGCCACCGGCTGGCCAAGGACGTAGACATGGCGGTCCGTCTCGACGTCGATCCGGAACGGCGGCTTGCGAATCTCCGTGACGCTGATCCAGACCGAGGAGATGCGCTTCACCCCAACATAGAGATCGATCATGTACGCGCCGCGTGGCAGGTCGTCCAGGCGGAGCGCGCCGTTGAACACGCCACGCTCGGTGGGCCTGACCCGAAGCCGCAGGATCGGCGCCTCGGGCCGGCCCTCCGATGGGCGGAGCCGCAGCTCGATTCCGTCGGGCACGCTCCGATCCGAGCGCGCCCGGATCATCCCGTAGACGTTTACCGTGTCGGTCTGACGGAAGGCGTTCCGGTCGGTTCGCAGCATCAGCCACCAGTTCGCGCTGTCGTCGCCTCCCTCGTAACCGCCGTCGTAACCGCCCTCCCAGGACCACAGGGGCAGGCCGAGGGGGAGGACCAGGCGACGCCCGTCCGGAGCGCGGATCGTGAGGAAGCCGGGTTGGCCTCGGTTCGCGGTCGAGCCACCGCCGGTGAGCGAGGTCGGGGTCGCGGCCCGCAGGACCCCTGACGTATTGGTCGAGCCGAGAGAAGCGCCTCGCGCCAGTGAGACGGCGACGTTGGCGACGCCCCCATGGGTGGCCAGGTCGTTGACCCAGACGACCGTGTTCGTCTCGGCCGTGAGCGCGTAGGCCGCAAGGTTGGTGACCTGCAGGAGCATCTGCTGCGGCGGCCCGGGCTGGACGACGGTCAGGATGTAGCCCCCCGCAGACGGCTCGAACGGCAGTCGGAGGAGCAGGCCGTGGTCCGAATCGAGCAGCTTCCCATCGACCCGCGCCACACGAGTGAGGTCGCTCGTATCGACGACGGCGCTTGGCGAGCTGACCGCCCACGAGTTCGGGCCCGCGAGGGCGATGGCCGCGTCCAGCACAGCGCCGAATCCGGATAGGCGGTGGATGTCGACGGTGACCGAGTCAGGGCCACGCTCGATGACGTCGCCGGCCTGGGCATAGCCCATCGGCAGCACGACGCGTTCGCCGGGTCGCGACTCGAACATCGAGCGCCCGAACGCCAGCCGACTCACGCCGGGAGTCGCGGCGGCGGCGGTCTCGAACCTGAATCTCACGTCAGATTCGAGCGTCTCCGCCGAATCATTGAGGCCGACGCCGGCCCGCACCGTGATCGTGTAGATGGTTGCCGAGGCGAGCGCGCGATTGGGCACAAAGGCCCACCCTCGCCCGTGCTGCTCGAACCGCCCTGGGGCGGCGGGCGCGATCGAGAAGTGATCGGCGATGCCCTTCGTCCCGTCCTGGTCGAACTCGACCTCGATGCCGGTGTTCGTGGGCACCTCCGTCGTGCGGTCTCCGGGCAACGTGCTGACGACGTGCAGTGGAGCGCGGGTCGTGAACGACCAGGCGCCCGCGAGGGCGCCATCCGGCGCGTCAAGACGGAAGCGATAGCGGAGGCCCTCCACGAGCGCAGTCGACGGCTTGACGATGGCCTGGTCCGGGCTCGAGCCCGGCGTGACGGTGAATGCGGTCGGTGGATCGATGCGCAGGCCCTTGGCCAGCTCGACCGCGGGCGTCGAGGTCAGGGAGCGCACCGTGAAGGTGCTGTTGGCCGCGACGCCGAGGCGGTCGCGGTCGTTCGGCTCGAAGGCGGCAGCGAGCTCGAACGCCGGCACATCGAGGTCGTCCCACGCCTGGGGCTCCTCGGTCGGCGCCGTCGTCGGACCTGCCCCGTTGCTCGAGGTCGGCACCGCGGCGACCTGCGTCGCGCTCGGGGAGGTGGCGGTCGGGCGCGTGGTCAGGGCGGCTGGCCCGAGGATGGCGGCGAGGATCACCATCACGCCGATCGCGCCGGCGGCCCGTCCGACCGTCCTGCGATCGATCGAACGTTGCCCGGCTATGCCACGGTCACTCACGCGAACCCTCCACCCTTGTTTCCCCTCGGCCCTGAGACGCCCACCGTGCCGCGGTGTAACGGGCGGGTTGGGTCGCCCAATCAAACCTCATGCCTATCCTTGGCCGGTGACCGTCCAGCCCGTGACGCGCACGTTCGGTGGCCAGAGCATGACCGCGCCACTGCGCGAGGCGCTCCTGAAGGCACCGGGGGCCGCTTTTGGCCGGGCGTTCGAAGAACGCACACACGGCTTCCTGCACCCGGTCGACCTGGACGTCGCGCGGCGCGAGCACGCTGCCTTCTCGGAGCTCCTCGCCTCGCTCGGCACGACGGTGTGCCTCCTCGACACGGAAGTCGAGAGCCCGGACCTGCTGTATGCGTTCGATCCGCTGCTGATCACCGATCGAGGCGCCATCCCGCTGCGGCCGGGCAAGCCGAGCCGCCACGTGGAGCCCGCTGCCATCGAGGCCTGGACGCTCGCGCAGAGCATCCCGACGATCGGCCGGATCGAGGCGCCGGGCACCATCGAGGCAGGCGACACGTTCTGGCTGCGGCCAGATCTGTTCTGCATCGGCCGCACCCTGCGGACCAATGACGAGGGCGCCCGTCAGCTGGCGGAACTCGTCGGCGGCGACGTACGCGTCTTCGACGTGCCGTACTGGCACGGCCCGGAGGAGCTCGTGCATCTGCTGTCGGTGGTCCACCCGATCGCCGACGACCTCGCCACGGTCTTCCTGCCGCTGCTGCCGGTCGGGCTGTGGCAGCTGCTGCGGGAAATGGGCTACCGGCTCATCGAGGTCGACGAGGACGAGTACCTCCGCCTCGGGTGCAACGTGCTCGTGGTCCGGCCCGGGGTCGTGATCGTCGCCGCGGGCAACCGCAAGGTCACGGCGGCGCTTGCGTCGCACGGCTTCGAGGTGCACACGTATCCCGCGACTGAGATCGGGATCAACGGCTCCGGCGGGCCGACGTGCATGACGCGCCCGATCCTGCGCGGATGAGCGAACTCGAGCAACGGGCTGCGGACGCGGTCGACGCGGCGTGGGCGGCCGAGGCCCTCGCGCGGCTCGTCCGCGTGCCGAGCGTCACCGGCGACGAGGGCGCGGTCCAGGACCTTGTTGCGACGATGCTCGCTGAGGCCGGCGCCCGCGTCGAGCGATTGGAGCCGGATCCGGCGGCGGTGCGTGCCGACCCGGACTGGCCCGGTGACGAGATGCCGCGCGACCGGCTGCCGATCGTGCTCGGACGGCTCGGGAGGTCAGGCGGTCGGCGCGTTTTGCTGGTGGGGCATGTCGACGTGGTGCCGATCGGCGACCCGGCGAGCTGGACGAAGGATCCGTGGGCCGCCGAACGGGATGGCGATCGACTGTACGGGCGCGGCGCAGTCGATATGAAGGGCGGCGTCGCCTCGATCCTCGCCGCCGTGCGGGCGATCACGGCAGCCGGCCTGGACGAACGGCTCGGGGGCGAGATTCTCGTCGCCAGCGTGCCCTCCGAGGAGGATGGCGGGCAGGGCATGCTTGCCGCGATCCGGGCCGGCGTCACCGGCGACGCGGCCGTGATCACCGAGCCGACCGGCCTCGAGCTCGTGATCGCCCACGCCGGTGCGATCACGTTCCGGCTCACCGTGCCCGGCCGCGCTGCGCACGCCTCGGTGCGCCGCGAGGGCGTGTCCGCGCTCGACAACCTGCAGACGTTGATCGGGGCCCTCGCGGATGACGAGGCGGCTCGCAACGAGGCGGAGACCGACCCGCTCATGACCGTCCTCGGGCTGCCCTACGCGACGATCATCGGCAAGGTCTTCGGCGGCGACTGGGCATCGACGGTCATGGACCGAGTCGTTGCCGAGGGTCGCTACGGGGTCAAGCTCGGCCAGACGTGGCGGGACGCGGAGGCCGATCTTCGTCGGTGCATCGGGCAGGCCTGCGCCGCGGATCCGTTCCTGCGCGAGCGTCCCGCGACCGTCGAGCTGGTCGGTGGCAGGTTCTCCTCATCGCGGATCGCGTCGGACCACCCGTTGCCGGTCGGGCTGGCGAGCGTTGCCTCGGCGGTGCTGGGTCGCGAGATCTCGTTCCACGGCGAGCCGTACGGCGCGGACATGCGCTTGCTGGTCAACGAGGGCGGCACGCCGACGGTGATCTTCGGGCCGGGCGACAAGCTCGTCGCCCATGCCGCCGACGAGTGGGTATCGATCGACCAGGTCGTCGCCTGCGCGCGAACCCTCGCCGCCTGGCTCATTCGGGACCTGGCCGCCTGAGCGACCGCGCGCCGAGCGGGCCGTCGAGCTACGCGATGCCCGCGGCAGCGATCGCCTGGCGGCGATTGAGCAGCAACCAGACCGGCGCCAGGACGAGCCCGACGCCGAGGAACCCGAGGGTCGTGTAGCCGGCCGCGGCGACGACGACGCCGCTGCCGAGGCTGGCCACGGCCGAGGTGGTCCAGATCACCGCGTCCGCGACGCCCTGCACCCGGGCGCGGTCGGCAAGATCGACGCCTGCCGAGAGCAGGGTGCTGCCGGCGACGAAGCCGAGGTTCCAGCCGAAGCCGAGCAGGAACAGGGCGACGAACAGGAGGGCGTCGCTCGCGGGCGGGGCGAGCGCCGCAAGGAGCGAGGCCGCGACGAGCACCCCGGTGCCCAGGAAGATCGTGGGCAGCGACCCGACCCGCTGCGAGATCCAGCCCGAGACCGGTGCGAGCGCATACATGCCGGCCACGTGCCCGCTGATCACCAGTCCGACCGTGCCCAGGCCATGGTTGTGGGCCGTCAGGTGGAGCGGCGTCATCGTCATGATCAGGACCATCGTGGCCTGGCCGGCAACGAGGGCCGCGATCGCGGCGAGGACCGAGGGTCGCATCAGGATCTCGCGAATCGGCAGCGCTGGGCCGTCGCTTTCGAGGCGGAGCGTCGACTCCTGGGCGAGCGCGAACGGATCCGGCCGCAGCAGCACGAACGAGAAGACGGCGGCGAGGCTCACGAACAGCACGGGCACGAGGTACGGCCCGGCGAGCGCCGGGAGGCCGAGCTTCGGCGCGAAGTCACCGGCGATCGGCACCAGCCACGGCCCGACGACGCCGCCGATCGTCGCGC
>Ga0066698_10001196_pt1 | contig 11065 bp, 9 predicted proteins | sample GraSoiAngelo_147_FD_66457 | JGI IMG/M metagenome (GOLD analysis project Ga0066698, IMG submission 66457) | Grasslands soil microbial communities from the Angelo Coastal Reserve, California, USA - 14_1009_05_40cm | ecosystem: Environmental > Terrestrial > Soil > Grasslands | place: USA... | reverse complement strand
CCGGCCTCGTCCGTGAGCATCCCTTCCCGGCGGCTGGACGTCCACTTCACGGGCCGGCCCAGCCGCCTTGCCGCCCACAGCACGAGCGCCATCTCGGGATAGAGCCCACTGCGCATCCCGAAGGAGCCGCCGACGTCGGCGCTGATCACGCGTATGCGGTTCTGCTCCACACCCAGCGTGGCGGCGAGCAGCGTGCGCGTGCCGTGCGGCCCCTGGATGCCCGTGTGCAGCGTGTAGCGCTCGGTGCGCCGGTCGTACTCGCCGACGGCCGCGCGCGGCTCCATCGGGGCCACCGCCACGCGGCTCACGACGAAGTCGAGGCGCGTGACGTGCGGCGCGCGCTCGAACGCGTGAGTCACCGCCTCTTTTTGCCCGGCCGCCCAGACGAACGCGACGTTGTCGGGCGCTTCGTCCCACACGGCCGGCGCTCTTGGCCTGCCGGCGTCGGCGGTCGCGACGACCGCGGGTAACGGCGCGTATTCCACGACGACGAGGTCGGCGGCGTCGACGGCGTGCTCACGCGTGTCCGCGACGACGAGGACGACGGGATCGCCGACGTGGCGCACGCGCTCGCGCGCCAGCAGCGGGCGCGGCGTGGCAACGGCCGGCGTGCCGTCGCGGCGCTTGCGCGCGCGATCGCTCGGCATGTTGCCCACGCCGTCGGCGGCCAGGTCGGCGCCTGTGAGCACGGCGAGGACGCCCGGAGCACTCGACGCCGCGCGCGCGTCGATCCGGACGATGCGCGCGTGGGCGTGGGGCGAGCGCACGAGCACCCCGTACGCTTGGCGCGGCACGTCGAGGTCGTCGGAGTAGCGGCCGAGGCCGTGGAGCAGCCGCGCGTCCTCGACGCGGCGCACGGCTTGCCCGATGGCGAACTTCTCGACGGTAACCGGCTCGCCCACTACTTGAGCTTCAGGTCTTCGGCCGGGCCGATGTACGGGTAGCCTTCGATCAGCCCCGCGGCGGGCTCGGCGACCCGGGCGCTCACGCCCCAGATGAACGCCTGCTGGAAGATCGGCGCGATGAGCACGTTGTCGGCGATGAGCTTCTGGATCTGATGCAGCAGCGCCTCACGCTGCTTGCGATCCAGCTCCTTGGCCTGGCGCTGGAACAGATCGTCGATCTCCGGCATCGAGCCGTACGCGTAGAAACCGTTCTTGGTGAAGAACGGCTCGATGCGCGCGGCGGCGTTGCCGGCGGCGCCGGTGGCGGGAAGGATGAGGCCGTGCAGCTTCTTCTCGCGCCACGTCGTCAGGAAGGTGGCGCGCTCCATCGCGCGGACGTGCGAGCGGATGCCGATCGCCTGCAGCATGCCCGCGACGGATTCGGCCAGCGTCGTGTAGGGCGGCAGCGGCGTCAGATCGCCCGTGTCGAAGCCGTTGGCGTAGCCCGCCTCCACCATGAGCTGCTTGGCGCGCTTGGGATCGTACGCGGGCGGCTCGAGCTTCAGCGCGAAGTCGAATTCCGGGGGAATGTTGGACGACGCGAGCTTGCCCAGCCCGAGCATCTCCGACTGATTGATGCCCTTGCGATCGATGGCGAGATTGGCCGCCATGCGCACACGCTTGTCATGCCAGGGCGACTTCGGATCCCACTGGTCGGGGAAGTCGAGCCAGTACATGCCATAGAGGACCGGGGCGACGATCCGCACGCCGGGCGAGCGTTTCAGCTCCTCGGCGGCGGGCCCGGTGAACAGATATGCGAGGTCGGCCTCGCCGGTCTTCACGGCCGCCGCGCGCGTCGTCTCGTCGGGAATGCTGCGCATGACGAGGCGCTTCACGCTCGGCGCCTTGCGCCAGTACTGCGGGAAGGCCTCGAGCACGAGCTCGACGCCGGGTTGGAAGGAGACGAACTTGTAGGGCCCCGCTCCGACGGGCGCCTTCATGAATCCGTCCTCGCCGACCTTCTCGATGTATTTCTTGGGCACGATCCAGCCGGCGCCGGTGGCCGAGGTGCCATAGAAGGCCATGAAGTCCGGCCACGCCTCTCGCAGCACGAAGCGGACGTGATTGGGAGCCGGAAGCTGGATCTCCTTGACGTGGTCCTTGAGGATCTTCGCGGACGCGCCCTTGTAGCGCTCGAACGTGAACTTCACGTCCTCGGCGGTCACTGGATCGCCGTTGTGGAACTTCGCGTTCTTCCGGATCACGAAGTCGTAGCTCAGCCCGTCCTTGGACGCCGTCCACGACTCCGCGAGGCTCGGCGTCATGATGTTCTTGGGCATCGGCTTCACGAGCGCGTCGTGCAGCGCGTAGAGCACCATGAAGGGCGTGATCAGCGCCTCCGTCTCGCCGGGATCGAGCCAGCGATTGACGAGCGTGACATGGACGCCGATGGTGAGCGTCCCGTCCTGCGGCGCGGGCGACGCCGGGGTCCCCATGCTCACGAGATACGCGAGGACAAGCGCGGTGGTCATCAGTAAGCGACGGACACGCATTCACGAGCCTCCTTGAGCGGCCGCGCACACGATACCATGGCGCCTCACGCGCCTCGATTCGGCACGCGAGTTGATCGAGGTCATGTCGAAAACGCTCCCGGACCACCTCACGAAGGCGGGACTGCTCGCGCAGCGTCTGAGCAGACGGCGGGCAAGATTGCGGCCGACGTCGCCGCCCGGGCGGGAGCCGCTAGCGTGCCGGCGCGATAGCCCGCGCGCGCGACTCAGGCGCAGGCCAGCGCGTACACGTCCTCGACGCCGTCCGGCAAGCGGTGCTCGCGCCACGAACGGCCACCGTCCTCGGTGCCGAAGACCTGCCCGGTGCGGCTCACGCAGTAGACGCGATCGGCGTCGATCGGGTGCAGCGCCACCGCCATCATCGTCGTCTCCGCCTTGACGCCATGGTCGAAGCGCTTCCACGTCTCGCCGACGTCGTCGCTGCGATAGAGCGAGCCGTCCTGACTGCGCGCGGCGGGGCTGAGGCACGCGTACATCACGCGCGGATCTTGCGGGCTGACGCGAATGTCGCGGCCGTACGTGAGCGGCGAGAACCGGCCCACCTGCATGTCCTTCCAGTGCGCGCCGCCATCAGTGCTCTGGAACAGACCCATCCGGATCGCGGCATACGCCACGCCGGGCTTCGCCGCCGTCAGCGCGACGGCATGGATGTCCAGCATGCCCTCGATCTCCGTATCGCTCACGATCCGGCTCTTGAGGTGCGGCAGCTCGGCAAGCTTGACGAGAGTGTCGGTGCAGTCGGTCCACGTCTCACCGCCATCGTCCGTCTTCATGATGCCGCCGACCTCGAGCCCCGCCCAGATCGTTTCGGGCCGCACAGGATCCGCGGCCAGGCGCATCACGCGACACGCGAACCCCATCTTGACGCGCTCGGGCATGACCGCCTTCGGCAAACGCCGCCAGGTGTCGCCGCCGTCGTCACTGCGAAACACGCCGACCGGCGAGGTGCCGGCGTAGATCCGCCGTGAGTCGCGTGGATGCACGACCATCGACCACACCTGGAGGTCACGTTCGGGCAGGGCCAATCGCTCCCAGGAGTCACCGCCGTTGCGGCTGCGGTACGGTCCGTCGTGCGTGCCGATATAGATGATGTCGGGGTTCGCGGGATCGACGGTGATGGCCTGCACCTTCGTCGTCTCGGGCAGGCCCTTCGTGAGCTGCTCCCAGTCGCCGTCGCCGACGCGACGGAAAATTCCCGGGCGCTTGCCGGAGGTGTACGACCCGACGCCGACGTAGACGCGCGACGCTCTCGACGGATTGGCCATGGGCGGTGTCCTTTCGCCGGACGATTCGGCGGTACGATAGCACGCCGGGCCAGCGAGCATATGAATGGGCCCGAGTCGGGAGGCGACATGAGACTCGCGGGAAAGGTGGCGCTGATCAGCGGCGGCGCGCGTGGCATGGGCGCGGCGGAGGCGAAAATGTTCGCGCGCGAGGGCGCGCAAGTCGTCATCGGCGACGTGCTCGAAGACGAGGGCCGCGCCGTCGAAGCCGAGGTCGCCGCCAAGGGCGGCAAAGCGGCGTTCGTGCGGCTCGACGTCACCCGCGAGGCCGATTGGCAGCAGGCGGTCGCGCTGGCCGAGCAGCGCTTCGGCAAGCTCAACGTGCTCGTCAACAACGCGGGAATCAGCGCGGCCGGCCGCGTGGAGGACACCTCGCTGGAAGCGTGGCAACGCGTGATGGACGTGAACGCGACCGGCGTCTTCCTCGGCACGAAGGCCGCCATCCCGGCCATGCGGCGCGCGGACGGCGGCTCGATCGTCAACATCTCGTCGCAGCTCGGCCTCGTCGGCACCGACATCACGAGCCCCATGTACCCTGCCTCGAAGGGCGCCGTGCGTCTGCTGACGAAGGTGACGGCCATCCAGTACGCGAAGGAACGCATCCGCGCCAACTCCGTGCATCCCGGGCCGATCGTGACCGCGATGACCGAGAAGCGCCGCGCCGATCCCGAGACCTACAAGCTCATGCTGTCGCGGATTCCGCTCGGCCGGTACGGCGAGCCCGACGAAGTCGCCTACGCGGTTCTCTATCTCGCCTCCGACGAGTCGGCCTTCGTGACCGGCAGCGAGCTCGTCATCGACGGCGGCTGGACCGCGCAATGAAGCGCGCGGAGCGCGCGCTACGCATGGTGGATCGCGCAACGAAGCCGGCGGAGCGCCCGCCACGCATGGTGGATCGCGCAACGAAGCGCGCGGGGCGCGCGCTACGCATGGTGGACGGCGCAACGAAGCGCGCGGAGCCGCTCTTGCTACGCGGCGGCCTCGTCGGCGGACGCCGGCAGGATGTCGCGATCCGCGACGGCCGCATCGAGCGCCTCGGCGCGCCTCTGGACGCCGCCGGCTACGAGACGCTCGACGTCACCGACCGCCTGCTGCTGCCGGGCTTCGTCGAGAGCCACATTCATCCCGACAAGGCCTTCATCGCGGACCGCACGCAGGGGCTGCGCGCCGGCGGCCCGACGCCGCAGCATCTCGTCGCCGAGCTGAAGAAGACGTTTACCGTGGACGATATCTACGCTCGCGCGCGCCGTGTGCTCGAGCTCGCCGTGCGCCACGGCTGCACGACGATGCGCGCCCACGTCGAGGTGGACGCGTTCGTCGAGCTGCGCGGCGTGGAGGCGATGCGTCGTCTGCAGGCCGACGTCGCCGGCGTGCTCGACCTGGAGCTGATCGCGTTCGCGCAGGAGGGCATCTTCCACGACACGGTCACGAAAGACCTGCTGCGCGAGGCGCTCAAGGCGGGGCTCCGGGTACTCGGCGGCTGTCCATATATGGATGGGGACCAGCGCGCCCACATCGACTGGTGCTTCGAGACGGCGCAGGAGTTCGGCGTTCCCCTCGACTTCCACGCCGATTCCTCCGACGACCCCGCGCAGTTGACGACCGATTACATCGCCCAGCAGACGCTCGCGCGTGCGATGCAAGGGCGGGTCACGCTCGGCCATCTCTGCATGCTCGACGTGCTCGAGCCCGCGCATCGTGCGCGCCTGATCGGGCAGATCCGCGAGGCGGGGATCCATGTGATCAGCCTGCCCGCGACGGAGCTGCACGTGAAGGCGCGCACCGACACCCGCCGCACGTGGCGGGGCGTCACCCGGATCGGCGAGCTGCGCGATGCCGGCGTCAACGTGTCGATCTCCACCAACAACATCGTCAACCCGTTCACGCCGTACGGGCATCCCGACCTCCTGCGCCAGGCGCTCGTGACCGCCATGGCCGCGCATCTCGGCAATCTCGACCAGCTCGCGTGGCTGCCGGAGCTGATCACGACGAACCCGGCGCGCGCGCTCGGGCTGGAGGGCTACGGTCTGGCCCCGGGCTGCCGCGCCGACGTCGTCGTGCTGGACGCGCGCGACGCGGCGCAGGCGATCACCGAGCAGGCGGAGAAGCTCTACGTGCTGAAGGCCGGCCGCATCGTCGCGCGTAACACGCGCACCAGCGAGCTGTCGCTTCCCCGGCGCGGATAGCGCCGGATGTCCCTGCTCGGTTCGCGGGCCGTCTTTACGCCGACGCTGCTCGCCTGCTACGCGATCACCGCCGCCGTCCACGTCGCCTCGATCGTGCTCAACACGCTGTTGCCGCTGCACGTCGCCGACCTCGGCGGCACGAAGACGCAGGTGGGCCTGCTCTTTTCGGTCATGACGGTCGTGTCGATGTTCCTGCGGCCTACCGTGGGCGGCTGGGTCGATCGCTTCGGCGCGCGTCCCGTCATCGCGCCGGGTATCGCGGCGCTGGCGTTGACCACGCTCGCGCTGCAGCTCGCGGCGACGCCGGTCACGATCATCGTGCTCATGATCGGCCTCGGCGTCGCCAACGGCCTCATCAGCACGCCCGCGAGCGTGCTGACGGCGCTGAGCAGCCCCGCCGCGCATCGCGGCGAAGCGCTCGGGACCTATTACCTGGCGAGCTCACTCGGCGTCGCCATCGGTCCGCCGCTGGCCTTTGGTTTGCGCGCCGTCGGCGGCATGCGGCTGGCGTTCGCGATGGTCACCGTGATGGCGGTGCTGCTCGTGCTGGTCGTGGCGCGCTTGCCGTCGGGGGCCGCGCGTCCCGCGGCGAGCGCACGAGCCCCGCGGCTGATCAGCCGGTCGGCGCTGCCCGTGTCGTTCGCGCTCGTCCTCTCCACGATCGGCCACAGCTCGGTGTTCGCCTTCCTGCCCCTCTACGCGCTGGGGCGCGGGGAGACGGCGGCGCTCGCATGGTTCTTCGCGATCTACCCGGCGTGGCTGATCACGTGGCGCGCACTGCTGCGCGGCGTCTCGGACCGTCTCGGACACTTCCGCGTGGGTTTGTTCGCGATGTCGGTGGTCGCCGTCGCCTACCTGATCATCGCGCTGCCGCCGACGCCGCTCTCCCTGGCGCTGGCGGCGCTCGTGCTCGCCAGCGGCAACGCCCTCCTCTACCCGACGCTCGCGGCCCTCGTCGTCGACCGCGCGCCGGAGTCCGAGCGCGGCCTCGCGCTCGGCACGCTGTCGGGCGCGTGGGATCTCGGCGTCGTCGTCGGCTCCGCGCTCATCGGCGCCGTCGCCGACCGCTACTCGTATGCGGCCGGCTTCGCGGTGGGCGGCGCGTTCGCCGCGATGGGCGTCGGCGCGCTGGCGCTCGGCATACGGCGTGGCGCCGCCGTCGCGCGCTACGTCGGCAGCCCGAACAGCGACGTCATTCGCGCGGACGCCGCCAGCGCCGACATGTCCGCATCGCTGGGACGGCGCTCGTAGCGTGCGGCGGCGTCCAGCACCTTCGGCAGCAGGGCGAGATCACCGGCGGTGTTGAGGTGCACGCCCGGCACGCCGAGCGCCCAGTGCACGGCGCGATCGATGTCGGCCTGCGCCTCGAGCGGTTGGTACCAGGTCGAGCGCGTGCGCTCCGTCGTCGCCCACGGCCCGCGCGCGATCGACTTGATGACCTGCACGGCCGTGTGGCGCTCGCGGCAGATCGCCAGCACCGACTCGAACGCCTCGCGATAGCGGGCGTCCTGCGCCATGAAGAAATTGTACGGCAGCAGGACCGAGTCGAAGTCGTAGCGCGCGAGGCTGCGGCGATGCATGGCCGCGATCGTCCAGCCGTGGCCGGTGACGCCGATGAAGCGCGCGAGCCCCTCGGCCTTGGCGCGCACACAGGCTTCGAGGGCGCCGTCGGGCCCCATCGCCCGGTCCCAGTCGTCGGGATGACCGAGCGAGTGCAGCTGGATCAGATCGACGTGATCCACGCGCAGCCGCTCGAGCGAGCGATGCAGGTCCTCGCGCGCCTCGCGCGCCGTGCGGCTGCCGGTCTTGGTGGCCAGGAAGAAGTCCTTGCGGTGGCGCGCCATCCACGGTCCGATGCGGAGCTCGGAATCTCCATAGCGCGCGGCCGTGTCGATGTGATTGACGCCGTAGCGCAGCAGCACCTCGAGGGCGCGGTCGGCATCGTCCTGGCTCGCGCGAGCGAGCGCCGCCGCGCCGAACAACATCACGCTGCTCTGATGACCGGTGCGGCCGAACGGTCGCCGCTCGAGCGCCGGGCGCGTCACGGCATCACCCAGCCGCCGTTGGGCTGCAGCACCTGACCGGTGAGATAGCCGCCCGCCTCGTCCGCGAGGAACAGCGCGCAGTAGGCGACGTCGTCGAGCGTGCCGAGGTGGCGCACGGGCAGCTCGCGCATGCGTCGCGCGCGATACTCCGGCGTCATGACCGCCTTGCTCATGTCGGTGTCGATGCCGCCCGGCGCGATCGCGTTCACCGTGACGCCGTGCTCGCCGACCTCGTGCGCCAGGGCGCGGGTGAGCGCCTCGATCGCGCCCTTCGTCGCGGCGTACGCGGCGAAGCCGCCGGTGCCAACGCCGGCGCGTGCGAGCTGCGAGGAGAGATTGACGATGCGGCCATACTTGCGCTCGATCATCGCGGGCAGCGCGGCGCGCGTGCAGAGCATGGTGCCGGTGACGTTGATCGCGAGCATCCGTGCATAACTCGCGACCGGCGTCTGCGCGAACAGGCCGCGGTCCATGATGCCGGCGTTGTTGACGAGCACGTCCAGACGATCGAACCGCTTCATGGCGGTGTCGATCAGCGCGCCGACCTCGTGCTCGTCGGCGACGTCCGCCTTCACGGCCAGCGCGCGACGGCCGAGCTTTTCGAGCGCGGTCACCACCTCGGCCGCGGCGGGCGCGCTGGCGTGATAGTTGACGACGACGTCGGCGCCCTCCTGACCGAAGGCCAGCGCGATGGCGCGACCGAAGCCGCGGCTCGCGCCGGTCACCAGCGCCACGCGTCCGTCGAGGCGTCCCATCGCGCCGCACAGTGTACGCCACAGTGGATGAAGGGCGCGTCCTGGGGTACAACAACGCTGCCGTGAGCATTCCGCGCTTCGGCCTCAACCGTTTCGACGCGCGCTCGGTCGACGCGTTCGCCGCCGATGCGGCGCGCGCCGAAGCGCTCGGCTGGGACGCCGTGCTGCAGCCGGACTCGCAGCTGCGCCGCCGCGATACCTACGTGCTGCTCGCCGCCGCCGCGCGGACGACGAAACGGGTGACGCTGGGACCGCTGCTCGCCAATCCCGTCAATCGTCATCCGACGGTGACGGCTTCGTCGATCGCGACGATCGACGAGCTCGCACCGGGCCGCGTGCTGCTGGGCTGGGGTGTCGGCGACACGGCCGTGCGGCTCGCGGGACTGCGGCCCGCGCGCGTGAAGGAGCTGGAGAGCGCCACGCGACTCGTGCGCGCGCTGCTCGACGGCGAGGCGGTCGAGGTCGGTGCCGAGCAGCCGGCCCGCCTGCCCCACGCGCGGCCCGTCCCGATCTGGCTCGCGGCCGGCGGACCGCGCACGCTGCGGATGGCGGGTGGCGTCGCCGACGGCGTGTTCATCCGCGTCGGCACCCACGCCGCGAACATCGCGGCGTCGATCGAGGCGATCCGTGCGGGGGCCGCCGAGGCCGGGCGCCATCCGGAGCGCGTGCGCCTCGGCGCGATCTTCCACACGGTGCTCGTCGACGACGCCGCGCGCGCGCTCACGATGGCCAAGTCGATGGCCGCGGGGTACTACGAATACTCGCCGATGCTCTTCGATCGCCCCGGCCTGAAGTGGACGGGCGCCGACCCCGAGACGCTCAAGCGCGAGCGCCACGTGTGGCCCGACTTCCATCACGCGACGGATCTGGAGATGAGTGGCCGCGTCGTCGACTTCCTGCCGACGCAGGCGGCCGACGCGTTCGCGCTGCGTGGGGGGCCGGCCGAGGTCACGCGGCAGCTGATCGACGTGCTGCGGGCGGCGCCGGCGAGTTTCGACTATGTCGTCCTGCATCCGATCCCGAATCCGTCGTGGCCCGCCGACGGCGAGCGGGACTACACCGCGCGCGTGGCGCGCGAGATCCTGCCGGCGGTGCGACGCGCGCTCGCGACGTAGGGCGCCGGCCGTTCCGTCACCGCGGCCGGCCCGGTCGCGAGCGATTGGCCACCAGCTCGGCGACGAGATGGTCGAGGTACCGCAGGTCGAACGGCTTCGGCACGTAGCTGACCGCGCCGCTCTTGATGGCCTCGGCCGCGAGCGCGACGTGCTCGTTGGCGGTCACCATCACGATCGCGATCGTCGGATCGAGCGTCCTGATCTCCTTCAAGACTTCGAGGCCGCTCATTCCCGGCATGGTGATGTCCAGGAACACGATGTCCGGCCGCGCCTGCCGCACGGCGGCGAGCGCCTCGGCGCCGTTCCGCGCCGTGTCGATGGTGTACGAGGCTCGGAAGTGGTCGCCGAGCACCTCGACGATCAGCGGCTCGTCGTCCACGATCAGGATGCGCCGCGGGGCGGTGCTCAGTGGCGGATCAGCCGTGGAACGTCCGCCGGCCTTCCTCGCGCGTCCAGAGGCGGATCATGTGACGTTTGAGGTGTGGCTCGGGCGCGTCCGTGAAGTCGGTGCGGCTGTGGGCGAACTGACGGTTGTTGATGAACTGCACCTGTCCGCGCTCGATCGTGAACTCCACCCGGAGCTCCGGCGCATCGAGCAGCGCGCGCATCGCCGTCAGTGACGCGCGCGCCTCGTCGTCGAGCGCCTCACCGGCAAGCTCCGCGCCCGTCTCGATCAGCTTGTCGTTCACGCAGGCCATGAAGCCGCGGCCGTCATACGAAAAGATCGGACGCCACGCGACTTTGACATCCTCGGGAGCGTGCTCGGCCTGCCGGTCCCACGGAAACGCGCGGTAGAGCCGCGGCAGCACCGGCGCGTGCCGCCGCACCAGCTCGTTGTGCACCGTGACCAGGCTCACGAATCGGCTGACGCCGCCTTCGCGCGCGGGGTTGATGCAGTACAGGCCCACGAGCTCCGGGGGCAGATCGAGCCATGCCGCATCGGTGTGAAAGACGAGGTCGAGGTTGGTGACCGAGCGGCGCACGCCGTACTCGAGCTGGCGGCCCGTGTCGCGAACGTCGTAGACCATCGCGCCGTCCCACTTCTGCGCGGCGAGGCGCCCGAGGAGACTGCCGAGCAGCCACGCGAGCGCGCGATTTTCTTCGAGCGAGTAGCGCTCGACGGGGACGCGATCGAGCACCGCGAGACCGATGCCGTTGCACAGCTGCTCGCGCACGCGTCGCATGACGTCCGCACAGGCGTCGAGCGCGAAATCTTGGGGGCTCAG
>Ga0066698_10001195_pt1 | contig 11079 bp, 8 predicted proteins | sample GraSoiAngelo_147_FD_66457 | JGI IMG/M metagenome (GOLD analysis project Ga0066698, IMG submission 66457) | Grasslands soil microbial communities from the Angelo Coastal Reserve, California, USA - 14_1009_05_40cm | ecosystem: Environmental > Terrestrial > Soil > Grasslands | place: USA... | reverse complement strand
CTGTGGGGACGCGTCTCTCGCTCCGTCCTGATCGAGGTGGGACCCGAGGGGATCGTGACCCTTCCGGATGCTGGCACCATCAAAGTAGACGGGCGCACGCTGGCCGAGGTACGCACCAGCGCGCTCAGGCTCATGGGTCAACAGCTGCGCGGCGTGAGCATGGACCTGCGTCTCGCCCGCCCTCGGACCTTCCTGGTCTACCTGACCGGGCTGGTGTCGTCACCCGGGCCGGTCGTCGCCAGCGGAGCGAGCCGCGTCGGGGACGTTGTGAACCGCGCCGCCGTGCCGCCGGAAGCATCGATGCGCTGGCTCGAGGTTGTCCATCGCGACGGGTCTCGTGAGACCGCCGATCTCGGCCTCTTCCTGCGCACCGGCGATGGCTCTCTGAATCCTTGGCTGAGGGATGGCGACATCGTCAACGTTCCCGCGGCCACCGGATTCGTCTGGGCCTCCGGCGCGGTCGCGGCGCCAGGTCGCTTCGAGCTCGGGCCCAACGACAGCCTGCTCACCCTGTTCAAGCTGGCCGGGGGGCCGCTGCCGGCGGCCGACGACGAGCGCGCCCTGCTGGTGCGCTGGAACGCGGAATCCCTGCCGGAGTCGCTGTGGTTCGAGCTCCACGACGCGACCTCGGGGAAGGTGGCCCCGAAGCTCCGGGAGGGCGACCGGCTCTATGTTTACTTCGTTCCCAAGTACCACGCCCTGGACCAGGTCACGGTCGTCGGCGAGGTGGCGCGGCCGGGTACCTATCCGATCGTCGAGGGCCGTCATCGCCTCAGTTATCTCGTGTCCGCGGCGGGTGGGTTCCTGCCCACCGCCGACCTGTCGTCGATCCGCGTGCATCGGCTGGCCGTCGGCGCGGGAGAGAAGGATCCGGAGTTGGAGCGCCTGCTGCGCCTGTCGCGCGCCGAGCTGACCGCTTCCGAATACGAGGCGCTGCGCACCAAGCTGGCCGGGCTCAGGGAGGACTACCGCGTGGACTGGAACCGACTCAGCCAATCCAAGGACCTCGACCTGTTGCTGCGGGACGGTGACCTGGTGCGAGTCGAGCGGCTGGTGCCATCGATCCGGGTCGACGGCGAGGTGAAGCGCCCCGGGATCGTGGCCTACCTGCCCGGCCGGCGGGTGGTCGACTACGTGGAGGCCGCCGGAGGCTTCACGGATCGGGCCTGGCGCACTCGGGTCCGCATCACCCGGTCGGTGACCGGGCAGACGCTCCTTGCGCACAACCTGGGGACCCTGCACCCCGGCGACCTGGTTTGGGTGCCCGAGAAACCCGACCGCACTGCCTGGGAGCAGAGCCGCGACATCCTGACCGCGATCGCCCAGGTGGCGACCGTCGTCATCGCGATCCGCACCCTGCGCTGAGCCACCGCCGTCATCCCTGGCCGAATTCGGATCGCACGCAATCGACGGGTGACTCCCGCGTCGGGCGCTGCGCCGCGAGCACGATTGCAATTCTCTTGGATCCGAGCCGTCGTCCTTCCAAGCTCGCAACCAAGAGTCCCACTACGACTTAAACAACTGTTGATGGTTGCCGATGGGATGTCGCCTGAACTCGCCACTCACTTTGCACGGTCGTCGGGTGCGGTCGCGCATTTCGGCGCGCGATTAGCCCGGAACGGTTCGTGCTTAGTAGGTAAGGACGAATTCGGATTAGCGAAGTGATGATTCGAGACATCGATCCGACTTTGGCAATGCTGTGAACCCGGCAGTATGGTGCGATGCGAGTCGAATGCAATTCGAACCCACCTCGAACAGCACCCACGCACCGGCGCTAACGTCTTGTGTTTGATGAATGTTCGAGAGACTGGTCGTCCCGGAAGGCCGGAACAAGGCTCAGAACGTTGCACAAAGCCTTGACTTGGCGCGAGTTGCTCGGCTAGACTAGGCCCCTCAGATGGAGCCTGAAAGCTGCCGCGAGCTCTGCTCGAACTTAGCGCCAACATCTCGCTCCACATCCGGTCCGAGGAACGTCCCACATCCAGTCTGAAGAGGGTGGATCATGAGGGTGCTCGTCACAGGCGGGGCAGGGTTCATTGGATCGCATCTCTCAGAAGCTCTTCTCAACCAAGGACACGAAGTTTGGGCGTTGGATGATCTTTCCACAGGGAGGTTAGAAAACCTCACGACTTTTCAAAGACGTCAGCGATTTCGGTTCCTCGAGGGAGACGTAACCGATTCCTCCCTGGTCACGGGGCTGATCGCCCAGAGTGACCGGGTTTTTCACTTGGCGGCCGCGGTGGGCGTCAAGTACGTGCTGGAGAACCCCCTCCGCTCGCTGATCACGAACATTCGCGGCAGCGAGGTGGTCCTCGAGGCGAGCCAGGTACACCAACGGCGCGTCATTGTGTTCTCGAGCAGCGAGGTTTACGGCAAGGGAGTCTCGGTCCCGTTCTCGGAAGACGATGACCGGGTGCTCGGGCCCACCCACAAGCTCCGCTGGTCCTATGCTTGCGGCAAGGCGGTGGACGAGTGCTTGGCCCAGGCCTACTGGCAGCAGAAGCAAGTCGCGGTGACCGTGGTTCGATGTTTCAACACCTGTGGGCCGCGCCAGTCGGGCGCCTACGGCATGGTGATTCCGAACATGGTCATGCGGGCGCTGCGCAACGAGCCCATCTTGGTCTACGGAGACGGGCATCAGTCGCGTTGCTTCTCGGCGGTGCACGACGTCGTGCGGGGCGTGCTCATGCTCGCCGACAGCGATGCGTCGATCGGCGAGATCTTCAACATCGGAACCGATGAAGAGATCACGATCGTCGGCCTGGCCGAGCGGATCCGTATGCTGTGCGACAGCAGCTCACCGATCGAATTCGTGGCCTACGAGCAGATCTACGGCCGCTCGTTCGAAGACATGAGGCGACGCGTTCCGGATCTCGGCAAGATCCGTCGGGCCGTCGGGTATCGTCCGCAGATCAAGCTCGACCAGCTCCTCGAGATGACGATACGCGACATGTGCGAGCAGATGGGGCGGTCGGTACCGGCAGGATTGGCAGCCGCCTAGATCTCGCGAGCCGGGACTGGCCGGCGCTAATTGGATGCAGCTCATCGCGGCGTTCGCGCTGGCGCTTCTCTTGTCTCTGTTCCTCACGCCGCTCGGCGTCCGCTTGGCGTGGGTTTCCGGGTGCCTGGATCACCCGGAAGCCCGCAAGCTGCATACCTCCGCCACCGCCCTGCTCGGGGGCACGGTGGTGTTTATTTCCGCGCTCCTTGCCTGGCTGGTGCATGTGGGTCGCCCCGTCGCGGTGCGCGGCGACGTTCTCTCCCTGGTCGGCGGTGCGGCGCTGATCCTCGCCGTCGGACTGTGGGACGACCGCTTCGGAATGGGCGTGGCGTTGAAGCTCCTGGGCGAGGCGTGCGCCGCGGGGCTGCTGCTCGCCTCGGGCAACATCCCGGACCTCGGCCTGCCGGTGGCGGCCAACGCCGCCGTGGCCCTGGTCGCCCTAGTGGCGCTCATGAACGCGATCAACTTCCTCGACAACATGAACGGCATGGTGGCTGGGCTGTCCGCGATCGCGCTCGCCGGGTTCGCCTGGGGATCGATCGAGCGCGGAACCTACGGCGTGGCCGCGGCCCAGCTGGCCCTTGCCGGGGCCTGCGCCGGATTCCTCAAGTACAACTTCCCGCGCGCCCGGATCTTCTTGGGGGACGCGGGGAGCCTGTTTCTCGGCTATAGTCTCGGCGCCTCGGCGGTGCTGGCGTTCGTGGGGCAGCCACGCGGCTGGGGCCAGGTGGGTCCGATCCTGGCGCTCGCCTACCCGATGTTCGACATGATTTTCGTCGTGGTGAACCGCCTGCGCGAGGGCCGCAAGGTCTACCAGGGCGGCAAGGACCACACCAACCATCGCCTCGCGAGAGTGATTCAATGTCAGACGAGAACCGTGATCCTGATTTGGCTCGGTGGGGCCGTCCTCTCCGCAAGCGGTCTCGCGGTCCAAAAGCTCAACCTGCCGCTGCCGACGCTCCTGCTGTCGGGCCTGTGGACGGCGGTTTTCCTGTGGGTGGGGTTCCGCCTCTCCTCGGTGCCGTCCGGAGCGGGGGCCCCGCCGCTGGCGAGCTGACCCGTCGCTCCGCGCCGCCGCCGCGCGAGCCCGAAGCCGCCGACTTCGCACTGCGCGACTTGGTCGCCCTGATGGCGCGGGGCATCGTGGATCACCCTGACGACGTGCGGGTCGAGATCCTGCGCCCGGGAGCCGAGGCATCCTTCGAGCTGAGCGTCCACCAGAACGACCTCGGCCACGTGATCGGCAAGCAGGGACGGACGGCGCGCTCGCTGCGGCTGGCCCTGTCCGCCGCCGCCGCCCGCGCCGGGCGTAAGGCCGGACTCGAGATCGCCGACTGAGCAAAACCCCTCGCGGCCGGCCCCTGGTGCGCGGCGAGGGGACCCGCGGTAGTCAGTCCGGCGGCGATCTGGTGGAGATCGGTCGCCTCGGTCGGGCCCACGGCCTGCACGGCGAAATCGTGCTGGACGGGGCCGATCTCACGCCGCGCGAGCTCGCTCAGGTGCACGCGTTCACCTGGCGCGGTCGCGACGGAACGACGCGCGCCCTCACGCTCGAGGAAGCGCGGGCGCTTTCGACTTCGCTCTTGGTCCGCTTCACCGGCATCGAGAGCCGGGAGCAGGCGAGGGCGTTGACGCTCGGCGTCCTGCTCGCCGCGCGCGAGCGCCTGCCCGATCCCGGCCCGGGAGTCGCTTACGCGTTCCAGCTCGTCGGGCTCGAAGTGCGAACCGTCGAGGGCAGGAGGCTCGGGGTGCTCGAGCGCGTCATGGAATCGGGAGCCCATCCGATCTACGTGGTGCGCGGGGAGAAGGAGATTCTGATTCCAGCGACGCCCGAGATCGTACGGCGCGTGGACCTCGATCAGGGCCACATCACGGTGGCCCTGCCCGCGGGGCTCGAAGAGCTGTGATCGCCGCCGCCGACTTGGGGCGCGCGGTTCCTGGCGCTAGTGTCACGGGTTGGACGTTCCAGACCCGAGCGAGCTGTTCGTGAAGATCTCGATCCTCACCATCTTTCCGGAGTTCTTCCCTCCCGCGTTCGAGGGGGGAATGATCCGGGCCGCCCGCGAGAACCGCGCGCTCGAGACCCGCATCGTCTCGTTGCGGGACTTCACCAACGACACCCATCGGACGACCGACGACCATCCGTTCGGCGGGGGGGTGGGAATGATCATGAAGATCGAGCCCATTCACCGGGCGCTCGAAGCCCTGGACGTGGGCGATCCCGGCCGGCGCGACCCGGGAACCCGCGTCGTCCTGCTCTCGCCTCAAGGACGGCGTCTGAGCCAGGACGTGGCCCGCGAAATCGCGAGCCTCGAGCACCTGGTGCTGGTCTGCGGACGATACAAGGGAGTGGACGAGCGCGTGAGCGAGCGGCTGGTCGACGAAGAGCTGTCGATCGGGGACTTCGTGCTCTCGGGAGGCGAGCCGGCAGCCCTGTGCGTGGTGGACGCGGTGGCGCGCCTGCTGCCTGGAGTGGTCGGCGACTTCGATTCGGTGGAGAGCGACTCCTTCCACGGCGACCTGCTCGACGTGCCGTACTACACCCGGCCGGCCGAGTACCGCGGTTGGAAGGTGCCGGAGGTCCTGCTCTCCGGGAACCACGCCGAGATCGCGCGCTATCGGCGGCGCGAGGCGCTGCGGCGCACGCTCGAGAGGCGCCCCGAGCTGCTCGAAGGCGCCGCGCTCTCCGCCGATGACCGCCAGGTCCTCGAGGCCCTGCGACGATCCGCACCCGCGGCTCGGAAGTGAGCTCCGCCACCACACCCGAGCCGCAGGCACTGAGAGGCGCCGAGACCGGCGTGAGCACGGCCGCGGCCGGGCGGCGCGTCGCCCTGGTTCACGACTGGATCATGAGCTATCGGGGCGGCGAGCACGTGCTCGAGCGCATCGCGCGGCTCTTCCCCTCGGCCCCGATCTACACGCTGGTGTGGAGGCGCGGGGCGAGCTCGCCGGCGATCGAATCCCACCCGATCCACACCTCGTTCCTGCAACGGCTGCCGGACGCCGAGCGGCGCTACCGCTGGTTCCTGCCGCTCTTCCCCCGGGCGATCGAGAGCCTCGACCTCGCCGGCCACGACGTCGTGATCTCGACCAGCCATGCGGTCGCCAAGGGGGTGCGCGTACCGCCAGGCGCATTCCACCTGAGCTACATCCACACGCCGATGCGCTACATCTGGGATCTCGAGGACCAGTATTTTCCGCCCGCCCGGTTCCCGTGGCCCCTGTCGTGGTACGTCCGACGCACCTGCGCCCGGCTGCGTGCGTGGGATGTCGACACCAGCGGTCGTCCACATGCCCTGCTCGCCAACTCGCGCCACGTGGCGGAGCGCATTCGGCGCCACTGGAGGCGTCCGGCCGAAGTGGTCTACCCACCGGTCGCGATCCACCGCTTTGCGCCCGTCGATGGCCCCCGCGGCTACTACCTCTTGGCCGGGGCATTCGCGCCCTACAAGCGCGGCGAGCTGGCGATCGCCGCGTGTCGCCACATGGGCCGCCGCCTGGTGGTGGCGGGGGCCGGCCAGGACGAAGCGCGGCTGCGCGCGCTCGCCGGGCCCGGCATCGAGTTCCGCGGCTGGGTGGACGACGACGAGATGGCGCGGCTCCTGGCCGGGGCGCGCGCGCTGTTGTTCCCGGGCGAAGAGGACTTCGGCATCCTTCCGGTCGAGGCGATGGCGAGCGGCTGCCCGGTGATCGCCCTGGCGCGCGGCGGAGCGCTCGAGACCGTGGGGCTCCGCGCGCCGGCCGAGGTCCTCGAGCGGGCGCGCGCCGGGGTCGAGCGGGTCCCGGGTGGAGTGCTGTTCGGCGCGCAGACGGTCGAGGGGCTCACCCGGGCGATGGCGGTCCTCGAGGCGGCGTCGTTCGAGCCCGCGGACGTGCGGGCGAACGCCGAACCGTTCGCCGAGGAGGTGTTCGACCGCGCCTTCGCGGCGGCCCTCGCGCGCGCCCACGCGGCCTGGCGGACCGCGCGATGAGCGTGACCGGCTTGACTGCGGCCACGTGAGACTGGAGACTGACGCCTCGTCCAAGACTCGGAGGCACCTGCTGGATCATAGAACTCCCATCGTCGTCACCGGCGGCACCGGCTTCCTGGGACGCCACCTGATGACGGCCCTCTCTGCGCGCGGGCTCACCGGCGCGGTCGCAATCGGCTCGCGCGACTTCGACCTGACCGACGAGTCGCAGGCGGTGCGGATGCTCGAGATGCTCCGGCCCGAGGCCATCATCCACCTCGCCGCCGTGGTGGGCGGCATCGGGGCCAATCGCAAGCACCCCGGCACCTTCTTCTACCAGAATCTGATGATGGGTACGTTGCTCATGGAGCACGCGCGCCGCGCCGGCGTGAAGCGCTTCGTCAGCGTCGGCACCATCTGTTCCTATCCCAAGTTCACGCCGGTGCCGTTCCGCGAGGAGGAGCTGTGGAACGGCTATCCGGAGGAGACCAACGCGCCGTACGGGCTCGCGAAGAAGATGTTGATCGTCCAGTCGCAGGCGTACCGGCAGGAATTCGGATTCGACGCGGTCAACGTGTTGCTCGTGAACCTGTACGGCCCGGGCGACAACTTCGACCCCGAGACCTCGCATGTCATCCCGGCGCTGATCCGCAAATGCGCCGAAGCCGTGGAGACCGGTGGGGCGGAGATCGTCGTCTGGGGAACCGGCGGCGCCACGCGCGAGTTCCTCTATGTCGAGGATGCAGCCCAAGGCATCGCGACCGCGCTCGAGCGCCTCGAGGGCGGCGAGCCGGTCAATCTCGGGGCCGGGCACGAGGTCGCGATCCGCGACCTCGCCACCATGATCGCGGACCACTGCGGCTTCCGCGGCAGGATCGTGTGGGACCCGAGCAAGCCCGACGGGCAGCCGCGCCGCTGCCTCGACACGACCCGGGCGCGGAAGCTCCTCGGCTGGACCGCGCACACCCCGCTCGACGAGGGCCTGTCGCGCACCATCGCCTGGTACCGGGCGCAGCGCGAAGCCGAGGCCGCACGGCGCTGAGCACCGGGCCGCTGCCCGAGAATCCATCGTGACCTTTCCGCACCCCACCGACCCGGATGCCGTGCCTTCCGCGGCCCCGCGGTCGCCGGCGCTCACGACGAGGGAGGAGTGGGAGCGCCGCATCGGCGCCATTCCGCCTCGAGCGCTCGGCGTCGAGCCCTTCGGGGAAGTGCTGTTGCGGCACCTGCCGGTAGAGCCGAGGTGGAGCCCGGAGCCTCGCGCCGTCATGGCGGTCCTGCGGGTCAGCTCAGGGTGCTCGCCCTGTGGCATGGTAATCGCGCGGCGTGACAGCGCATCATGAGCACGCCGAGCCGGGGCTACGCTGCCACGGTGGCGAGCAACTCCTTCTGGAACCTTCTCCAGTCGGTGGCGACCGCGCTCGTGGGGATCGCCGTCTCGATCCTGACCGCTCGCTACCTGGGGAGCAACGACTTCGGCGTCCTCAGCTACGTCGTCTGGCTCACGACCATGATCGCCACGATCGCGGACCTCGGGCTGGATCAGGTCATCCGAAAGTACGTGCCCGCATGGTTTCACCGGGCGGACACTCGGTCGTGGGCGTTGCGCGTGGTGTGGCGGGCGATCGCGATCCAGCTTGCGATGGCGGCAGCAATCATCGGCGCGCTCATCGCACTGTTCCCCTGGTGGAGCCAGTCCCTGACCGTCGCCCATTCGAGGCTCGAACTGGTGATGGCGATCGGGTTCGTCACGGTGCTACCCGCGGTTGCCTCCCGATGTGTCGGCACCTTCCTCCGGTCCATCCAGGCGGCGCGCGATCTGGCCATCGTGAGCCTGGCCAGCCAGGCGACGAACCTCGCGCTCGTCTCGGGGGCGGTTGCTTTCCGACTCCCGCTGGTCGCTCTGGTAACGGTTGGTTTGATGACGCAGATGGTGCTGGCCGCCGGCCTCATCGCCGCGCTGCGTCGATGCCAGGCTGCTGCGGAGCCGCAGGCCCGGAGGTGGCCCGCGCGCGAACTAACCCGATACGCCGTGATCGCGTATGCCAATGTCCTCCTTCAACAGGTCGTCTGGAGCCGATCAGAGACGTTCTTCCTCGGTCTGTTCTCCCCGGCGCGGGAGGTCGGTTTCTACGCACTGGCTTACAGTGTCGCGGGCTTGATCGGCGGGCTGGTCGGGGTCAGTCAGCAGGCGCTGTTCGCAGCCCAGTTCGAACTGCTGGCGACGGACCAGGAAGCCCGTTCGGATCGTCTGGCCTCGCTCAGCATCAAGTACCTTGGCCTTGTGTTTCTGCCCGTATGCCTTGCGATGTGGCTCTTCATGGATTCGATCGTGCGGCTCCTCTACGGTCCGGCCTACCACACGGTCGCCCGGGTGTTCCCGCTCGTCCTGTTCGGGACGGTGGTGGCCAGTATCCTGAATCCCGTCGCCACCAAGATCCACCTCTCGAACCGCAAATTCGCTGCGACGCTTGGCATCGGACTGGTGGGGGCCGCGCTCAACATCACGCTGGATCTCCTCCTCATCCCTCGCCATCACGCTTTGGGCGCCGCGGTGGCGAATTGTGCCAGCCAGGTGTGCATGGTCGGGATCGGCATGGCCTTTGTGGCGACCGTCTCGCCGGTGCAGCTCGATCTCAGGGCCCTCGGCACCGTGGCGCTCGTGAATGTGCTGCTGGGGGGGCTCTTCTGGCTCGTCCTTTCGCATGCCAACGTTCTGGCGCTCAAACTGGTCGTGACCGCGGTCGCCGCGGCGGTCTACCCTCGATGGCTTGCCGCGTGGGGAGCGTTCGACGAGGCTGACCTGGCCTTGCTGGCCGCGCTCGAAGAGCGTGCGCCTGGGTGGCTCCGACCCCTGTTCCGTTTGGTGCGTGGCAATCTCGGAGGCGCGGCGGCCGCATGAGAGTCGCCGCCAGGGGCTATCGCCGCCCGCGCTGGGGCTCCGCATTGTGATCACCGCGCGCCTGGTCGGAGGGATGGGCAACCAATTGTTCCAGTACGCGGCCGGGTTCGCCCTCGCCTCGCGCCTCGGTGTGGCGCTCCAGCTCGATCGGTCCTGGTTCCATGGCCGCAACGAGCGCCAGTATCGCCTCGACGCCTTTTCGATCTCGGCGCGCGATGCGACAGACGAAGCGCTCCGCGGGGCCGGCATCCGCTACCCCGGCCGGCTCGTCCGCGGGCTCTCACGCCTCGGCTTTCGAAAGTGGGCGCGAATGCGCGGGCACGTATTCGAGCCGGGCTTCACTTACTGGCCGGGTTTCCGCGAGCTGGGAGACGGGGCCTGCCTCTCTGGCTACTGGCAGAGCGAGCGGTACTTCGAGGACGTCGCGGATGCCATCCGCCGAGAGTTTACCTTGCGCCACGAGCCGGACGCCGAGAATCAGGCCGCGCTCCGCGCCATCCGCGGCTGCGAAGCGGTGGCCATCCATGTGCGCCGCGGAGACTACGCCGCAGACGCTCGCAGCCGCCAGTACCACGGGACTACGTCCCTGGAGTACTACGAGGCGGCTGTGCGGCGGATCCTGTCCATTACTCCCGATCCCGTTTTCTTCATGTTCTCGGATGATCCCGCTTGGGCGAAGAAGAGCCTGCGAGTTTCGGCGCCCACGGTCCATGTGACTCACAACGGGGCCGCGCGGGATTACGAAGACCTGCGCCTCATGAGCGCGTGTCGGCACCACATCATCGCCAACAGCACGTTCAGCTGGTGGGGAGCGTGGCTTGCGGATCCATCGAGACAGCGGGTCATCGCACCCGAACGCTGGTTCCAGGACGGTCCGGACACTCGCGACCTGATCCCGGCGCGATGGGAGCGGATCTAGCCCCCGCAGTTGGGCGAGTGATTCTCCACATGCTCGGCGCGGCCGGTCGATAACCGCTTGTGGCGCTACGTGGTTGAGAACGAGCCGCAGCCGCCTCGACGCTCACCCCCATGGACCGGGAGACCACGCGCACCGCTCGCCGCATGGTGAGCGGCGGGGCGGCGCACCCCGCGCCAGGAGTGCTATATTTGGCGCGAGGCGGGCGGTGTCGAGTCCACCCGCGATCCCGGGCAAGCTTGACCGGAGGGCTGGCGCGTGGAATCGCTGGAATCGCATTGTGCGACGAGACGTTGCCGGGGACCAGCAG
>Ga0066698_10001190_pt1 | contig 11104 bp, 11 predicted proteins | sample GraSoiAngelo_147_FD_66457 | JGI IMG/M metagenome (GOLD analysis project Ga0066698, IMG submission 66457) | Grasslands soil microbial communities from the Angelo Coastal Reserve, California, USA - 14_1009_05_40cm | ecosystem: Environmental > Terrestrial > Soil > Grasslands | place: USA... | reverse complement strand
TCGGGTACGTCGACGCCGACCTCTCGACGCCCGTCCCGGAGGTCCTCCGTCTGCTCGCCGAGATGGAGCGGCGTCACGCGGTGGTGGTCATGGGCGCCCGCGTCGCGCTGCTCGGCACGGCGATCGCGCGCCGCGCCCACCGGCACTACCTCGGCCGGCTGTTCGCCACGGCCGCGTCGCTCGTCCTCGGCGTGCGGGTCTACGACACGCAGTGCGGCGCGAAGTTCTTTCGCGACACCCCGGCGGTGCGCCACGCGCTCGCCACGCCGTTCGCGTCGCGCTGGGCGTTCGACGTCGAGCTGATCGGCCGTCTGCTGCAAGGCGACCCGCCGCTGCGGCCGGCGGACTTCGTCGAGATCCCCTTGCAGCGCTGGATCGACGTGTCGGGGTCGAAGATCGGCCCGCTCCAGATGGTGCGGACGGCGTGGGATCTCGTGGTGATCGCGGTCCGGTACCACGCGCGAAAGCGTGTCCCATGAAGCGCGCGCTTTTTCTCGGCGTCCTCGTCGCCGCGCTGCTCGGCTGGCTCCTGTACCCGCTGACGAGCGCGCGCTTCCGCATCGTCGTCGACGAGGCGAAGCTGCGCGCGCGCGACCGGTACCTGGCCGAGGCCCCGCGGACCCACGCGCCGGCGCCGCCGAACGTCGTCCTGATCCTGGCCGACGACCTCGGGAAAACCGACATCACGCGCTACGGCGGCTGGGTGCCGACGCCGCGCATCGACGCGATCGGGACGGAGGGCGCGCTGTGATCGAACCTTCATCATTGTCAACGAAGGTGGTACGCCATGGCGCGATGACCGCCGACTGGGGGTTCCCATCCGACCTGGACGACGTCTCCGGCGAAGTCGCGATCGCCGGCGTCGGCGAGGCCGACCACACGAAGGCGTCGGGTCGTACGACGAAGCAGATCGGCGCGCAGGCGATCGAGCGCGCGCTCGCCGACGCGGGCCTCACGCCGCGCGACGTCGACGGCATCATGCACACGCCATTCGACGGGCAGCAGTTCGGGGCCGACGACTACCGCGCGCACTTCGGCACGACGCACGAGATGTGGACGTCCACCGCGGGCGGCGGGATGGTCTGGGCGGGCTCTGCGCCGCACGAGGCCGCGCTCGCGATCCGCGCCGGCAAGGCGCGCACCATCGTCAACGTCTTCTCGGTCGCATGGGCGACCCAGCGCGCGGACATGGTCGGCGGTCCCGGCGAGGTGCACGCCGCCGAGCTCTTCAAGCAGAACCTCGAGGTGCCGTTCGGCTGGTTCCCGCAGCCCGTGTACTTCGCGACCATCGCGCGCCGCCACATGCACGAGTACGGCACGACGCCGGCTCAGCTGGGCGCCATCGCCGTCGCCTGCAGGCGGCACGCGAATCGCACGCCCGCCGCCGTGCTGCGCGACAAGCCACTCACGCTCGAGCAGTACCTCGCGAGCCCGACGATCTGCGATCCGTTCCGGAAGGAGGACTGCTGCCTCATCTCCGACGGCGGCGGGGCGTACGTCATGACGTCCGTCGAGCGGGCGCGCGACCTGCGCCGCCCGGTCATCGAGGTCGCGGGCGTCGGCGTCGGGAACTCGAGGACGCGGACCTACTGGGCGCAGCAGGGCGACTTCACGGCGACGCCGCAGGTCTTTGCCGCGCCCGGCGCCTTCCGCATGGCGGGCCTTTCGCCCGCGGACGTCGATGTCCTGGCCTGCTACGACCCGTTCACGATCGTCTCGCTCATGCAGATCGAGGACATGGGCTTCTGCAAAAAAGGGGAGGGCGGCCCGTTCGTCGAGGGGACGACGCTGCACTTCGACGGCGGGCGACTCCCGTACAACACGCACGGCGGCATGCTCTCCCACGCCTACGTGCTCGGCATCGCGCACGTCGTCGAGGTGGTCCGCCAGCTCCGCGGCGAGGCGGCGGCGCAGGTGAAGGACGCCGAGATCGGCGTCTACGGCGGGTACACCGGGCCGCAGGCGAGCACCCTCGTCTTGAGGCGCCGGTGACGAGTTTCCGGCGCGAGTTCCCGCTGCCCGATACGGAATGGCCGCCGACGCGCGAGTTCTGGTCCGCCGCGAAACGCGGCGAGCTCGCGTTGCCGCGTTGCGACGCCTGCCGCCGCTGGCGCTGGTATCCCGACGCCACGTGCCGGTTCTGCGGTTCGGCGTCCTCGACGTGGACAGCGGTCAGCGGCCGCGGGCGGCTCTTCTCGTGGTCCGTCGTCCGCCGGGCCTTCATCCCCCAGCTCGCGGCGGACGTGCCGTACGTCGCGGGGCTCGTGGCGATCGAGGAGGATCCGGCCGTGCGCATCGTGACGCGCATCGTCGACTGCGAGCCGGCGGTGCTGCGGATCGACCTGCCCGTGCGCGTGGTCTTCCGGCCACTCCGCTTCGCCGGTGTGCGGGGCGAGGTTACGGCGCCGATGTTCGTCCCGGAGTAGGGCTCTCGAGATTCGGGACTCTAGGCTTCGTCGCGACGACGATCATGCGACGCGTGTCGACCCCGTAGACCTCGCCGTCGAAGCCGCCGTATACGCGCTCGAGGTGCAGACCGGTGGCCTCGAGCATGCCGATGAGCTCCGTGAGCGTGTAGAGACGGATGTGGTGCCCGTCCAGGTCGCGGCGGCGGCCATCGGACGCGACCGCGATGAAGGTCACGTGGTTGCGGCTCGTCACGAGGTTGAGCTCACGGTGCTCGAGATAGACCGTCTCGTTCGCGCCCGTGCGCGATTCGTTCGCCACCTGGTTTCTGATGACCCACTCGCGGTTGATCAGGTCGAAGAGGGCGCGGCCGCTTGGCCGCAGCGCCGCCGCAACGCCCCGCAACACCTTCGCGTCCTCTGCCTCCGACTCCAGGTAGCCAAACGAGCTGAACATGTTGATCACGGCGTCGAAGCGGCCGTCGAAACCCGGTGCGCGCATGTCGGCGCGCACTGTCTCGATCTCGATGCCCCGGCGCTTCGCCTCAGCCGCCGCCGCGTCAAGGTACGGCTGGCTCAGGTCCAGGGCCGTGACGCGCAGGCCGCGCTGCGCCAGCAGTAGCGCATGGCGCCCAGGTCCGCAGCAGAGGTCGAGCAGGCTCTCGCCCGCCTTCAGCGCCAGCGCCCGCTCGACGAAGCTGGCCTCGTGTTCTACGCCCTCGGCGCTCAACTGGTGGCCGTAGACGTCGAGATAGTTGTCGCCGAAAAAGCTCTCGTACCAAGGCGCGTCGGTCATCGACCCGCCAGCCTACGCAGACGGCCCTTGTGTGTATACTGGGTCGTGTCGCGACCAGGCCCGAGGCGCACGGTGAGACGCGTCGCCGTCCTAGCCAGCGGCGGGCTCGATAGCGGCGTCCTTATCGCCGACATCGCCGGCGAGGCGAAGGTCTTCCCCATCTACGTCGAAGCTGGCCTCGCCTGGGAAGACGGAGAGAAGTACGCGCTCCGTGTCTTCCTCGACGCGCTGAACGACACCAACGTCCAGCCGCTGACGTCGCTCGAGCTGCCGCTGCGGCGCCTCTATGGCGAGCACTGGAGCACGACGGGCGAAGGCGTCCCGGATTACGGGGCGCCGGACAGCGCGGTCTACTTGCCGGGGCGCAACGTCCTCCTGATCGGCGTGACGGCGGTGTGGTGCGCCTTGCACGACATCGGCATGATCGCGATCGGCTCGCTCGACGCGAACCCGTTCCCTGATGCGACGCCGTCCTTCTTCGAGGGCTACGGCCGCCTGCTCAGCAGGGCCCTCGCGCACGAGATTGAGGTGGTCGCGCCCTACGGGCGTCTGCAGAAGAGCGACCTGATCGCGCGCTTCGCGGCGTTGCCGCTGCACCTGACGCTGACCTGCATGGCGCCGCGGGAGGGGAAGCATTGCGGCGCCTGCAACAAATGCCGCGAACGTCAGGAGGCATTTCGTCACGCGGGCGTAGAGGATAGGACGCAGTACGCGTAAGGCTCATCAGGGGGTCTCTTCGCGTTGACGCCACCCGCACGTGTGCACCGCGGGCATTTGACGTTGACTTCCGCGAATGCCGTGTGGGACCATCGCCAAGCCATGGACCGGCGCCGCATCCGCCCATGCCTCCCGAGCCGCACGCCGGCGTGACCGGCGACGGGCTCGTCTGCGCGCAGGGCTTCCTGCGGGCGCAGTTTCCCGCCGGCCGCCTCGATCGCGTCCTGCTGGTGAACCCGCCCGACGCGGATGCCAGCCTGTTCCGCTTCGACGCCGCGCGCCGCGGCGTCTGTCCGAACTTCCCGCCCTATGGCCTCGTCGTGCTCGCCGAGCAGCTCCGTCGGGTGGGCGTCCACGTCCGCATCGTGAACCTCAACCACGAGGTGCTGAAGGCGAGCCATGCCGCGGCGTCGGCGGCCGCCTTCGACCTCGACTGCGTATGGCAGCGGCATCTCGACGATGCGATCGACGCCTTCCAGCCCGACCTGGTCGGCATCACCTGCATGTTCACGATGACGCACGAGTCGCTGCGCCAGGTGTGCTCGTGGGCGGATCGCCGCGGCGTGCCGGTCGCGATCGGCGGCGTCCACGTGACCAATGACGTCGAGCGGGTCCTGGACGACATCCCCGCCGCGCGCTTCGCGTTCCTGCGCGAGGCGGACCGTTCGGTGCAGGTTTTCGTCCGCGTCGTCCGCGGCGAGCTCGGGGTCGACGCGCTCGGGCAGGTGATCCTCGCCGACGGCGTGGGCGGCCGGCACCGGTTCCTGGACGGCTGTCAGCCGACCGCGGCCGCGATGGACGTGATACCGGCCTTCGAGCTGACCGAGATCGGAGAACTCACCCGCTACGGCATCGTCGGCTCGTTCCCGTACTTCAAGGCACCAGGGACGCGCTTCGCGACCGCGCTCTCCACGCGCGGCTGCCGAGCGCGCTGCACGTTCTGCAGCGTGCGGGCTTTCAATGGCGCCGGGGTACGGCTGCGCCCGGTCGATTCCGTGCTCGACGAGCTGCAACGACTCGAGGAGGAGTTCGGCGTCGGCCACGTGATGTGGCTCGACGACGACCTGCTCAAGGACCACGCGCGGGCAATCGCGCTCTTCGATGGGATGGTCCGCCGCGGGCTGCGCCTCACGTGGGATGCGTCGAACGGCGTCATTGCCGCGTCGTGCACGGAGGAGGTGATCGCGGCGGCCGAGGCGAGCGGGTGCATCGCGCTCATCATCGGCATGGAATCCGGGAACCCGACGGTGCTGCGCCAGATCGCCAAGCCCGGCACGGTCGAGACGTTCCTCCGCGCCGCGGACGTCCTCGGCCGGCACCAGCGAATCAATGCCAACGTCTACCTGATGCTCGGCTTTCCGGGGGAGACCGTCGGCATGATCCGGGACACGATCGCGGTGTCGCGGCAGATGAACCTCGACTGGTACCGGATCAAGCCGCTGCAACCGCTCCCGAGCACGCCGATCTACCAGACGATGATCGAGCAGGGTCTGCTCGACGACGCCGATCCGAAGGCCGTGCGCTACATGACCGGGGCCTACGGCAAGCACGTCGGCCTGGAGCACGACGTGCGGGGCGCCGGCGCCGACTTCCGCGCCATGATCGAAGCCCTGCCGGCGGAGGCCATCCCGACCCGCGCGCAGATCGACGACCTGTGGTTCTACATGAACTTCCGGCTGAACTACGAGCGCGTCCTGGCCGAGACGCGGCCGGTCAAGCTCGCACAGCACCGCCGCACGCTGCAGGGCATCTGCGACCTGATCGCGCCCGACAACGCCTTCGCGCTCTACGCCCTCGCCGTCGTCCAGCGGCAGCTCGACGGCGCGCCGGACCCGCGCATCCTCGACCGCCTGCGAGCGCAGCAGGCGACGTCGGCATTCTGGCGCGACCGGCTGACCGCCTTCGGGCTCGCGCCGCGCGATCTCGAGTCGTAGCGCGGGGCCGTCAGCTGCTCATGCCGCCCACGCGCCCGCGGAGGCGGTACCACAGAAGATAGCACACCACCTTCATCGTCTCGCGGAGGTGACGCATCTTCGACCGGCCGCGCCGGCGCGGGGCGTACTCGACCGCGATTTCCTCGATCCGGTGCCCGGAGAGGGCGACCAGCGCGGCGATCTCCGCGCCGTGCTCGAAGCCTTTCCGCCGGAGCCGCTCGAGCGGCAGGGCGCCGCGACGGAGCCCCTTCATGCCGGTGGCGAAATCGGTGACGTGCTGGTGGAAGAGCACGTTGTAGAGTCGTGACAGCCACGCGTTGCCCAGGCGGCGGAAGAGCGGCATGTCGGGTGGTCGCGCTCCGCGGAAACGCGAGCAGTACACCACGGGGTGCTCCCGTAACGCCTCCAGCAGCCGCGGGATCGCCTCCGGAGGATACTCCAGGTCGGCGTCGATGATGACGATCAGCTCGCCGTCCGATGCCGCGATCCCGTCGCGCATCGAGGCGCCCCAGCCCTCGTCGGTCGCGTGGCGGATGACGCGCACGCGGGGGCAGGCCGCCAGGCGCTCGAGCGTGCCGTCGGTGGAAGCGTTGTCGACGAAGATCAGGGCGTCGGCGAGGCCGAGCCGCTCGACCCGCGCATGGAACTCGTCGATGCTGTCCACCTCGTTGCGGATCGGGACCACGATGTCGAGCGCGCGCGTCACGGGCGCGCACGGGTTCATCACAAGTGAAGCCAGGGTCTCACGTCATGTTGAGATCATGCCACTCGCTCACGCTGAACGCGGCGAGCCAGGCTTTCTCTCCTCTCACCTTCGCGACGATCGTCCGGTCGTCCATCCGCCGATAGATCACCTTCAGATTGCCGGCGGGGATGCTGCCGAACGCCGTGAGCTTCGCATCGAAATCGCCCGTGAAGCGTTCCGCCGACGTGAAGCTCACTTCCACGTCGTGGGTGAGCAGCACCGAGTCGACCACGTAGTTGTCCTCGAGCACGCCCGTCGGATCGACCGCCGTCGCCGTGCCGTTCACGTGGCGGTAGAGGCCGCCCAGGTATCCGAGCGGGATGTATCGGAGCTCCGCGGTCGTGCCGAAGTTGATCGTCGCGCTTACCATCTTGCCGTAGTCGACGTCGAGGCCGAAGGTCGCCGGGAGGGCCGGCAGTGGGCCGACACCCGTCGCAAACGCATCCTTGCGGTTTATCATGATGCTCTGGTTCGCGATCGTGAGCGCCTGGACGAGGACGATCGGATCGTCCGGTGCGAGCCCGAGCTCGGGTCGGATCCCCGCGAGCGCTCGGGTCACGATTCCGGGCTGCGACATGAGCATCGGGATCGGATAGTGGCTCACGGCGAGGCCGAGAAAGCCGCCGCGCTCGCTCGCTTCCTGGACCACCGAGCCGAGCATGCTGAGGCCCCCGCCGCTCCCGCTGGCGTCCTGCAGCATCTTGAGGATCCACATGCGTCCCAGCGTAGGCATCGACTTGCTCGAGAAGTAGTAGTCCTGTGCGGCCATGGTTCTTCCCGAGCGGTGCACGCATCGTGCCGATCGAATGCCCGCGGAAGTACGTCGGTCATGGAGCGGCACCGGCCAACCATGTACACCTCGTGAACAGCGACCGCTGCGCCAGCAGCCGCGCCTTGCCCGCGCGCGAGCCAGCGGGCTATGGAGCCCGCATGTCGGAACGTCGATCACGTCATGTGGTCCACCGACTATCCGCACACCGGGAGCGACTGGCCGAACCACCGCGTGACCGTCGAGCGTCTGTTCCGCGGCGTGCCGAAGGTCGACGTGAAGAAGATGCTGCACGCGAACTGCAAGGCGCTCTACCGCCTCGATCACATTCCCGACACGCTGCCGTGACTCCGCCGCTCGCGGGGCTCCGCGTCGTCGAGCTCGCGACCGACATCGCGGCGCCGTACGCCACGAAGCTGCTCGCCGACGCCGGGGCCGATGTCATCAAGGTGGAGCAGCCGGCGGGTGGCGATCCCATGCGGCGCTGGACGTCCTCCGGCGCGGAGCTGCCGCCGGGCGAGGACGGCGTGCTCTTTCGCTTCCTCAACACGTCGAAGCGCAGCGTCGCGATCGACTGGACGACGGCCGACGGGCGCGCCGCGCTGCTGGACCTCGTCGCGGATGCGGACGTCGTCGTCGAGAGCGTGGGAGGAGTGGACTGGCCGTCGGTGACCCGGCGCAATCCGGCGACGTCGCTCGTCTCGGTGTCGTGGTTCGGCCGGACCGGGCCATGGCGCGACCGACCGGCGACGGAGTTCACGGTCCAGGCATGGGCGGGGTCGACGGCGACCCGCGGCACGGTCGAGCGGCCGCCGCTCGCCGCGGGCGGGCGCCTCGGCGAGTGGCTCGCCGGCGGCTACGCCGCGATCGGCGCGCTCGCCGCGGTCGCCGGCGCGCGTCGCACCGGCCGGGGCCAGCACGTCGATCTCTCCGTGCTGGAGGCCGTCCACCTCTCGATGGCGCCGTTCACGACGGTGATCGCGAGCTTCGGCGGCGCGTCGGCGGCGTACGGACGGACGGTCGAGATCCCGTCGATCGAGCCCGCCGCCGACGGCTGGGTGGGCTTCTGCACGATCACGAACCAGCAGTGGCGCGACTTTCTCCTGCTCGTCGAGCGCAGCGAGCTGGTCGACGACGCGGGGCTCGCGCACTACTTCACGCGCGAGCAGCGGCGGCGCGAGGTGTACGGCTTCATCCATGCATGGACGCGGCGACACCCGGTCGCCGACATCATCGAGCGGGCGACGCTCCTCCGCATCCCGGTGGCCCCCATCGGCACCGGCATGACGGTAGCGACGCTCGAGCAGTTCCGCGAGCGGCGCGTCTACGTGCCGGCCCCGGCTGGCGACGTCGTGCAGCCGCGGGTCCCGTATCGGCTCGGGCGCGGTGCGCTCCGCCCCTTCGCGCCCGCGCCGCGGCTCGGCGAGCACGACGCCGGGTGGCCCTCGACACCGGTACCGGCGCCCGGAGACGGCGGGCCCCTGCCCTTCGCCGGGCTTCGCGTGCTCGACTTCACGATGTTCTGGGCGGGGCCCTTCGTCGGCCACTTCCTCGCCGTGCTCGGCGCCGACGTGATCAAGGTCGAGTCGATCCAGCGGCCGGACGGCATCCGCCTCGCGAGCACGCAGCAGCCCGCTGCCGAGCGCTGGTGGGAGTGGTCGGCGATGTTCCACGGCATCAACGCCGGGAAGCGCGGGGTGACGCTCGATCTCTCTCGCCCGCGCGGGCTGGCCCTCGCGCGGGCGCTCATCGCGAAGGCGGATGCCGTGGTCGAGAACTTCTCGCCGCGCGTGCTCGACAACCTGGGACTCCGCTACGAGGAGCTGGCGCGCGAAAACCCGGGCCTCGTTCTGGTGCGCATGCCGGCCTTCGGCCTCGACGGCCCATGGCGCGACCGCACCGGCTTCGCCCAGACGATGGAGCAGATCTCCGGCCTCGCCGCGGTGACGGGCTTCGCCGACGGGCCGCCGGTGATCCCGCGTGGACCCTGCGACCCGCTGGCGGGCATGCACGCCGTGCTGGCGCTCCTCGTGGCCCTAGAGCACCGCCGCCGAACGGGCGAAGGGCAGCTCGTCGAGTCGACGATGGTCGAGGCCGCACTCAACGCCGCCGCCGATCAGGTGCTCGAGTGGCAGGCGTACGGGCAGCTCGTCGAACGCGACGGCAACCGCGGTCCCGTCGCCGCGCCCCAGAACCTCTATGCCTGTCGAGGCGAGGAGCAATGGCTCGCGCTCGCCGTCGTGACGGACGACCATTGGCGCGCGCTCGTCGAGCTCCTCGGCCGGCCCGCCTGGGCCGCCGACCCGAGACTCGCGACGCGCGCGGGGCGGCGAGCACGGCACGATGCCATCGATGCCGAGCTGTCACGGTGGTGCGCGGCGCACGAGCGAGACGCGCTCGTCGCTCAGCTCCTCGCCCGCGGCCTCCCCGCCGCGCCCGTGCTGCATCCGCGCGAGGCGGCGTCGAACCCGCAGATGCTCGCGCGGGGCTTCTTCGAGGCCGAGACGCATCCGGTCACCGGGACGCACGAGCTGCCGGGCTTGCCGATGCGCTTCTCCGACGTAGAGCGCTGGTACCGATCGCCCGCGCCCACGCTCGGGGAGCACACCGAGGAGGTGCTGCGGGAGTTGCTCGGCCTCGGCGACGAGGCCATCGCGGAGCTGCGGGCCGCGGGGATCATCGGCGAGCGTCCTGACGGCGCCTAGTACGCCTCTCACGGCAAGTGGCGGACCTGCCACCGAATCGGATACACGGTCTCGGCCTCGGAGATGCCCTTGAGACGGACCCGGCGCTTCTTGCCGTACCTGACACCGTCGGCTTGAGCCGCAAGATTCTTGACCGCCGACGAGACCAGGATCTCCCCGCCTGCCGCCTCGTCCGCGACCCGCGCCGCGAAGGCGACGTTGAGCCCGAAGAGATCGCGTCCCTGCCTGGTCACCTCACCGGTGTGGAGGCCGATCCGCACGCGCACGGGAGGGTCCTTGGCAAGCTGTCCCTGTGCCAGGGCCCTCTGGATCTCGATCGCGCACGAGAGCGCGGCCGGCACCGCCTTGAAGGCCACCATGAAGCTGTCGCCTTGGGTCTTCACGACCTCGCCGCGCTGAGCCCGGACCTCGCGGCGAACGATCGCGTCGTGCTCCTTGAGGAGACCGAGCCAGGCCTCGTCGCCCAGCCGCTCGTTGAGCGCGGTCGAGCCCTCGATATCGGAGAACATGAGGGTGACGGTTCCGTCGGCGGCGGTCACGCCCTCCAGAGCGGGACGATCGGTCTCCGCCAGGTCGGCGAGCCTGCGCAACGACCCGGCCACCACGGGCGCGAGGCCTCGCCGGCCGAGCTCCGTCCCGACGCGCACCGCCAGCCGTACACCTTCGATCGTCGCAGCCAGGCCCAGGACGCCGGTCGCCTCGATGGCTGATAGGCGACGAGTCTCGCGCTCGCGCCGTCGCGCCTCCAGGGCCCGCCGCCGCGCCCGCCGTCGCCTGACCAGGGTCAGCGTCACGAGCACCACGACCGCGATGCCGGCGACGACGATGAAGACGATCGAGTGCCAGTCCACCGCTCGCCCCCCGGGTAGGGGGGTTCTCAACCAGATGGCGAGAAGGGTGTCAACGCGGCGGAGCCCGATCCGGCGCGCCATGACGGCGATGGACCGATCGAGCGCCGCTTGGGGCGCGGGGACGCAGGGCGACGAGCTGCGTTGACGCTGCGGGCCGCACCGTGCTTAGCGAGGAACCGTCC
>Ga0066698_10001189_pt1 | contig 11107 bp, 9 predicted proteins | sample GraSoiAngelo_147_FD_66457 | JGI IMG/M metagenome (GOLD analysis project Ga0066698, IMG submission 66457) | Grasslands soil microbial communities from the Angelo Coastal Reserve, California, USA - 14_1009_05_40cm | ecosystem: Environmental > Terrestrial > Soil > Grasslands | place: USA... | reverse complement strand
CGTCCTGTTTGGCCAGGCCGACCCCGGTCGGGGTGCGCTCCACGAACTTATCGCTGGGGCCGTCGAAGGCGTAGATGGAGACTTCAGCCTGTCCCCGGTTGCGAGCTCTCTTGAAGAAGGCGATCTCTGGGGTGGGGATGTTGAGGACGGGGGCCTGGAAGGCGGGGATCCCGATGAACTTTTCATTCTTGTCGGTGCCCAGCACGGACACGAAGACGCGAAGTTTCAGCTCGGGCTCGGAGGTTGTCACGTGCACGCGATGCGCTTCCAGCCAGGCCGCCACGAAGGCTTTAACGAAGGTTTCGTTGCCGCTCTGTAGGTAGATATCCACCCATACCTTCCGATCGGCAAAGCGGCTGATGTCGAGCCCGGCAAGCGCCCGCTCGAGGGAGCGCATCACGAGCTGCTGGGTGACGCCCGCGGGTTGTGTCGGCGTGAGCTGGCTCGAGAATGCGCATCCACCGAGAAGGCATGCGAGGACCGCGAGTCCCGACATCAGGGCGCGCTGCCGCCGGCACCGGCCGGCCTCGAGGCGCGCGAGCAGCGTACGGCCGTGCTTCGGCCGGACCTCTCCCGGCTTCTCGCCTCTTTCCACGATGGGGATCATCCGCTAAGGCCCGGGCAATTGTCGTGCCGGACTTTATGCGCCTGATTGACAAGGCCTTCGCGGGGTCGAGCAGGTACTCGGCCAGAAGAAGTTACCTATCCGTGGGCGAATCTTCCCACCGCCGGGAAGACGGCGGACCGGGTCAAAATTTGACGGGTCCGGACCGATCTGGCAGCATCGGCCGGACGGCATCGAGCGTGCGCAGTGGACCGAGTCTGCCAGGAGAGGAGGAGGGCCACGATGGGACCATTCAAGCTCCTGGCCGCACTCGCGGTCTCGTTGCTGACTCTCCTCGCGAGCGGGCCGTCCGACGTCTCCGCCGACAACCAGATCCAGCTCAAGCCCGGGGCAACCAGGCCGGGTGGGACGATCAGCGTGAAGCTCACGGCGCCGCTCGACCCGCGACAGAAGGTTTTTGTCAGGCTGACGGGCCCCAGTCAGCTCGATGACCTTCCCGTGGACAGCGCGGAGCTCAGCCGGGGGCGGTTCCGGATCGTCTTGCCGAAGGAGATGCGCCAGGGCAGATACGATGTCGAGGTGGTGACCGAGCAGGGCCAGGCGGTCGCCACGGGTGGCCATCTCAAGATCCTGGCTACCGAGCCGCCGACGATCACGAAGATCACGCCGCATCCGACATATGCAACGGGCGGCGTGTACTCTTTCGAGGTCGCCGGCGAGAACTTCGGCAACGATGCCGAGGACGACCTCGTCAAGATCAACGACGTTCCGATCGTGTTCGAGAAGCGGCTGACGGATCGCGGCCGGCGGCTTTCCTCCGCGAGCTGCGAAGGAAAGCTCCCGTGTCTCATCGGAAGCCGCCGGAGCCTGCAGATCTTCGGGGTGTCACCGGAGAAGGCTTCCGTCTATCGGCCCATGCATCTCACCGTGCAGGTCGATAGCCTGGTGTCTTCCGAGAAGGCTCTCGTCCTGTCCTGGGCACAGCGGCGCACGCCCGGGCTCATCGCGTTCGGGGTCCTGGTCGTCTTGTCCGGCGCGGTTTTCCTGATGGCGAGACAGAAGGCCGCGCGGTACCGGCCCCACGAGAAGGCGTACACGACCCTGGCCTACTTCTTCATAGAGCCCGAGACGAACACCTACAGCCTGTCGAGGCTCCAGCTGATTCTGTGGACCGCCGCCGCGGTGATCGCGTATGCATATCTGGCGGCATCACAGAGTCTGGTCCAGTGGAAATGGGAGCTGCCGGATGTGCCCGAGGGACTGCCGGCCCTCCTCGGCGTCAGTGTTGGCACCACCGCGCTGGCTCTCGGGGCAACCGAGGTTCGGGGTAGCAAGGGCGCCGGCCCCCCCCATCCGTCCCTCGGCGACTTCGTCACCAACGGAGGTGTCCTCGCTCCGGAGCGGCTGCAATTCTTCGTGTGGACGATCATCGGGGTCATCGGGTTCGTGGCGGCCACCCTGGCGCAGGATCCGGCGACGGTCGCCGAGCTGCCCAAGGTGCCGAGCAACTTCGTCCCCCTCATGGGCGTGAGCGCGCTCGGATATCTGGCGGGCAAGGTCGCCCGCAAGGCCGGGCCCATCATCAAGCAGCTCGCGCCGGAGCCCCCCTATGGGCCGGGCTCGCCCTCGGCCGGCGGCATCCGCATCGTTGGCGAGAGCCTGTCCCCGCGCGCCCAGGTCTCGATCAACGGCGAGCTCGTTCCCTCGGCCGGGGTGACGGTGCCTCCGCCGCAGTCGGCCACCTCCGAGTTCGTCACCGAGCTGCTGGTGACGCCTCCATCCATCGCGCCCCCGGCGGCGCAAGTGCCCGCGGTCAAGGTCGTCAATCCCGATGGACAGAGCGCAGAGATGTGACGGGAGGAGCCCATGGAGCTCTACGAGGTGATGCGTAGCACCTTTTCCGCGCGCGAGTTCACCAGCGATCCGCTTCCCGACGAGACCCTGGTGAAGATCCTGGACCATGCGCGCTTCGCCCCCAGCGGCGGCAACCGCCAGGGGTGGAAAGTCATCGTCGTCCGCGATCCCGGCACCAAGCGCGCCCTCGCCGATCTGAGCGGCATTGCCGCCAAGCGCTACACCGCCCAGGCGAAGAACGGCGAGAATCCGTGGAACACGATCGATCCTCCGCGCGTGGACGCCGCCACCATCGAGCGCACGCCGGCTCCCCCGCATCTGACGGAGTCGATCGCCAAGGCGCCGGTGGTGCTCGTCATCGGTGTCGACCTCAAGGTCGTCGCTTCCACGGACCAGGAGCTGAAGCGCGTGGGCGTGGTCAGCGGCGGGTCCATCTACCCCTTCGCCTGGAATGTCTTGATGGCCGCCCGCCATGAGGGCTTCGGCGGCACCATCACCACCCTCGCCGTCGCCCAGGAGGCGAAGATCCAGGAGCTGCTGGGCCTGCCCACGCATGTCGCCGTGTGCGCGGTCATGCCGCTCGGCCGCCCCGTCCGGCGCGTGACGAAGCTGAAGCGGAAGCCCGTGGGGGAGTTCGCCATGCGCGAGCGGTGGGGCGGGCCTCCGCTCGCCGGCTGACTCGCTCGCCCTACGCGCCTCGCCGCGCGCGGTAGTGCGCCGCGATCAGGTCGGCCACGCACGCGGTGAGCCGCTGGGCGTACGGGACGTGCAGGAACTCGTTGGGGCCGTGGGCATTGGACCCCGGGCCGCCCGTTCCCGTGATGAAGAACTGCGCGCGCGGGAAGCGCTCGCCCAGCATGGCCATGAACGGGATGGAGCCGCCCAGCCCCTTGAACATGGCGGGCCGGCCGAAATGACGCTCGGACGCGACCTGCACCGCCTCGAGCAGCCAGGGCTCGGTGGCGGGCGCGTCCCAGCCCGGCGACGGCGTGGACGTCTCGCAGCGCACGCGGGCGCCGTAGGGCGGGTCGGTCTCGAGAATCTCCTTGAGGCGACGGGCCGCCCGCGCCGCGTCCAGCGTGGGCGGGATGCGAAGGGAGAGCTTGAGCGACGTCGAGGGCCGGAGGACATTGCCGCCGTCCCTGGGCGAGGGGAGGCCGGACGCGCCGGTGATGGACAGGGCGGGCTCCCAGGTATTGGCGAGGAGGAGCGCCACGGGATCGTCCTGCGCGTAGCGCATGCCCTCGACGACGGGAAAGCGCTCGGCCATCTCGCCCGTCAGGACGCCCGCCACCGCCTTCGCCTCCGCCGCTCGCGCGGGCGGCACCTCGACGTGGAAATCCCGCACGAGCGCGCCGGAGCGCTCGTCCTCGACGCGCGAGAGGAGCTGGCGCGCGATGCGAAAGCTCGACGGCACGATGCCGCTGGCCGCCCCCGAGTGCACGCCTTCCGTCAGCACCTCCACGGTGAGGAGCGCGCTGATCACGCCGCGCAGCGAGGTCGTGCCCCAGAGCTGGTCGTAGTTCCCGCACCCGGAGTCGAGACAGATCACGAGATCCGGCTCGCCGATCTTGGCCGCGCGGGCCTCCATGCAGGCGGGGAGATCGGGGCTGCCGCTCTCCTCGCTCCCCTCGATGAGCACGATGAGGCGCGCATGCGGAGCGCCCGCCCGCTGCACGGCCTCGATGGCCGTGAGCGCGCAGAAGGCCGCGTAGCCGTCGTCCTGGGCGCCGCGGCCGTAGAGGCGATCGCCGCGTCGGACGGGCGTCCAGGGCCCGAGACCCTCGCCCCAGCCGATCATCTCGGGCTGCTTGTCGCAATGACCGTAGAGCAGGATGGTCTCGTGCGAGGTCCCCGGCACCTCCATCAGGATCACGGGCGTGCGGCCGGGAAGCCGCACGGTCTCGATCGAGAGGCCCTCGATGGGCCGACCCCGGCCCCACTCCTCGATGAGGGCGGCCGCCCGGTCGATGTGGCCGTGGCTCGACCAGTCAGGATCGAAGGCCGGCGACTTGGCGGGGATCTCGATGTAGCGGGTGAGCGCGGGAAGGACGTCTTCCTCCCAGCAGCGTTGAACAAAAGCCAGTGTCTCTCGGACGGGCAGCGGGCTCGTGGATGCGCGGCTCATGGTCGCCCACCGTAGCATTGGCACCGCCGGCTTGCAACGCACGGTGGGATTGACTTTGACACGGCCCCGCCTGTATCAGGAGGATCGGGAGGAGACATCGTGGCCCTCGACGACGATCCGACCGCCGAGCAGTCGACGTGCCCGAACCGGGCGGCCTGGCGAGAAGCCGCTCGAAGAGCCGGCCGTGGGCATGGAATCCGGGAAGCCTGATGGAGCTCAAGCGTGTCTGGACGGACACCGCTGCCGGACGGATGCACGCGCGAGTCGGGGGCGAGGGCGTCCACGGGCTGCCGGTTATACTCGTGCACGGGATGGTCATCTCGAGTCGTTACATGGTGCCGACGGCCGTCGAGCTCGCCGCGCTGTGCCCCGTGTACGCGATCGATCTTCCCGGCTATGGCGACAGCGCCAAGCCCCGAGCCGTCCTCCGTCTCCCGGAGCTCGCGGACGCATTGGCGGCCTGGATGGACGCGATGCGGTTCCCCGCCGCGCATCTCGTCGCCAACTCGTTCGGCTGCCAGGTCCTCGCGGAGTTCGCCCTGCGCCACGCCCATCGCGTGGACCGATTGGTCTTTCAGGGCCCGACGGTCGACCCGAAGGCCCGGACCGTGCGGCAACAGCTCGGCCGCCTGCTCCAGAATTCTTCGTCGGAAAAAACTGGGCTGGGGTGGATTACCGTGGTGGACTACGTGAAGGCGGGGATGCGGAGAATTCGCGCGACGATACGAATGGCCATAGAGGATCGCATCGAGGACAAGCTGCCAGGAATCACCGCGCCGACTCTCGTCGTGCGGGGCGACAAGGATCCGCTCGTTCCTCAGGAGTGGGCGGAAGAGGTGGTCCGCCGACTCCCAAAGGGGGAGCTGAAGGTCCTCCCCGGTCTTGGACACACCATCAACTACACGGCGCCCAAGGAATTCGTGACCGCTTTGCGGCCGTTCTTGCACCTGTGAGCGGATGATGGCTCACGAGGTCGAGTACCTGGCGGATTTCGATTCCGCCACCGGCATGCTCCGCGCTCTCGCCGCGTCTTTGCGAGGCGAGGGTCTCCCCCTCCTCGGCGCGATGCAGCCATCGAGGGCGCCGCTCATGAAGCTGGTCGCGTCAGCGGTCAACCGCCTGCCCAAGTCGCTCCAGGAGCAAGTCTATATCGTGAGCGGCTGGATGGAGGCGGTGTCGCCACGGAAGCTCGCGGCCGTGAGTGGCGACGAGGTTGCCACCTTCATGGCCGGCCTGTACCCGTCACGACAATACCCGGCCGTCGTGGTCGGCTCGTCCAACGGCGCCGCCGTCCATCTCTGGGCCGCCCTCGGCATCCCGTGGCTGCCCCAGACGTTTCTCGTGCCCGTGGGGCGCTCGGGCATCCCCCCGGACGAGCCCCGGGAGGAGATGCGCTGGGCCGAGCCGCATGCCGAGACGGTGCTGCGAAGGAACCCCGACCTCGAGCTTCATCACATGCAGGACCCCGTGCAGGATCGGTTGATGGTCCGTCGCATGAGCTACTTCCGCCTCAAGCGGCGGACCCTGGGCGAGGCCTATGAGCGCTTCCTGCGGGAGCGTCTCGCGCCCGGAGGGACCATCATCGTGATGGAATGCGGACTCCAGTGGCCGACGACTCGCCGGGGCGACCGGTACGTCTTCCAGTTCGGAGCGCTCGGGGGCGCCACCGCGGACGAGATGATGCACGGCGGCGACCGCGTGGAAGCCTACCTGCGAAACCACCGATCGCCGAGAAGACGATGGGAGCCGCCGCCCGCGGACGGGACGAGCCCCGAGGCCGAGTGGGGGTTCGCGCCCGCGCTGCGGGAGGACGTGGAGGGCTTCGCGCGGCGCCACGGGTACCGGGTCCGGCGCGTCGTGTTCGAGCAGCCGGAGGCCATGAGCCCGCTCGTGGCCGACCTGTATCGCTGGTGGCACGCGCGCCTCGGCGCCGCGGACAATCGCCTCGTGGTCGACTCCTTCATCCTGATGGAGCCCTTCTGGACGATTCGCACTCGGTCCGTGCCATTCTGGATGGTCTTCAATACCGAGGGCTCATGGCGCGCGCTGGAGGAATATCTCGACCAAGCCCCCCCCTTTGACGAGCTGCTCATCACCCTGTTCTCGCACGGCGTCGATTCGATCGGGGTGGTGCCGATTCGGGAGTGGCGTCGCCTCTTCTCTCGAGCCCGCACGCGGGGGGACTTCATCGGCGTCGACGAGGCGGCCTACCCTCGGGACTTCGGGGTCTTCGTGCGGTACCACTTCGATTTCCTGCGCAAGATATCCGCGCGCCATCCGAGCCCGCCGGCCCTGACCATCGACGAGCTGAACGAGTTCCTGCGCCAGACGCGCGGCCGCTATCGGGTGGCGTGGGAGGACTGACGGAGGCGGCTTTCGTGACCACCGACTACGATCCGATCGCCGAGCAATACAAGCGCGCGAAGCTCCAGTCATGGCGGACCCATGTCGAGTCGTTCACGTTGATGAACCTGCTGGGCGATCTGTCGGGCAAGTCCGTGGTGGACGTCGCGTGCGGCGACGGGTACTACACGCGACGGCTTCGCGCTCACGGGGCGGCGAGGGCTCTCGGGGTCGATCTCTCGGAGCGCATGATCGAACTGGCCCGGGCCCAGGAGCGGGAGCATCGCCTCGGCATCGACTACGAGGTGGGCGACGGGCGGGACCTCAGGCTGCCTGCGCAGCCAGACATCGTGGCCGCCGCCTACCTGCTCAACTATGCGCGAGACCGGGCCGAGCTGGGTGCCATGTGCGCGAGCATCGCGCGCTGCCTGCCCCCGGGTGGGCGCTTCGTCACCGTCAACCAGAATCCGGCCCTGGATTTTCGCTCGGCGCCGTCGTTTCGCCCGTACGGCTTCGAGACGACCACGGCGGGCGAGTGGCGCGAGGGCACGCCGATCACGTGGACCTTCTATCTCGAGGACGGGCCCTTCTCCATCGAGAACTACCATCTCGAGGTGGCGACGCACGAGGAGGCGCTCCGGTCGGCGGGGTTCCGGCAGATTCGCTGGCATTCGCCGCAGCTTTCCCCGGAGGGCGAGGCCGCCTTTGGACGCGCGTTCTGGAACGCCCTGCTCGACCACTCTCCGATCACTTTTCTCGAATGCGCGAAATGAGGGCCCGGCCGAGTAGACTGTGACCGTGCTCGAGATCACGCTCGTCCTGCTCGCCGTGGTGTCGGTCGGGCTCGTCGGCGTGCTCGTCACGGTGTTGACGCCACCCCTCATCACCGTGTTCGCCATGGCCACCATGTGTTTCGGACTCCTGGTGGGCGTTCCGACCGGATTCTGGTATCACGTGGCCCTCTATCGCGTGGTTTCGCCGAAGGTCCAGTTGCCGCGCACGTGGTGGATTGCGCCCTCGGAGCTGCACCGGCATCTGACCGACGCCGAGCGACGTCGGATTCACCGTTGGTATCGACTGGGCGGCGTCGGCTTCGTGCTTTCCGTCGTGGGTGGGCTGGCGGCCATCGCCGGCCTCCTGCTCAGCGCGAGGTCCTGAGATGCGGGATCACCGGCGGTGGGAGGCGTGAGCATGACGGCGAAGGCGAGCGAGCTCCCGTACACGCTCGGCAGAACAGTCCGCGAGTGGGCTGTCAGGTCTGCTCGCGACCTCTGCCTCAACGTTCTTGGATTCGCTCTCACATTCTGTGCCGCGGCCGCCCTGGCCGTGGGGATCCGCACCGGAGTGGAAAAGCTGCTCGGCTTGGGTCAGCCCTGGCTCGCCCTCGTCTTCGTGCTCCTGGCGGGGGTTGTGTGGGCGACGCTCTTCGGACTGGTCCGCAAGAAGGATCTTCGCAATCCGGAAGGAAGGGTTCTGCCGTTGTCCGCGGCCGGCTTCCTGCTCGGGGCGGCGGCGATGTGGATCTACATCTTCGCCGGCGTGTCGTACGCCCTCGAGCGCCTGGACTTCGTCGAGTTCGCGGCGTCGCGGCCCAACGACCTGCTATATCAGCTCACCGACGCCTACGGGTGGTACTTCCTCGATCTTCTCCCGGGTCTCAACGTCCCGACCGCCCTCGGCTGGAAATGCCCGGTCGAGCTTCAGGGTGGCGTCCGTGGCGTGCTCTTGGTGTTGTTCCGCGTGGCGGTGATCTATCAGATCTTCGCCAAGGGACGAGAGATCCTCAAGGAGGACGGGCCCACGTCCGTTCGCAAGTAGACGCCGAGCCGGGCCTCGCCGCGCTCAGGCGAGCGTCGGCGAGGGCTCGGAGGGGCGGACGGACGCCTCCCAGTATTCCTGGAAGACCTCCCAGACCTCGGCGGGGCTCCGTGTCTGGAAGATGCGCGCGCGGCAGTCCGTCGCGTGGGCGAGCCCTTCCGTGTACCAGGCGAGGTGCTTCTTCATCTGCGAGAAGGCCTGCCGCTCGCCGCCATGCTCCTGGAGCAGGGCCATGTGCCGGCGGATGACGCGGTCCTTGTACGCGCGCTGGCCCTCGGCGGAGAGGACATCGAAGCCCTCGTCGAAGATCCACGGGCTGCCCAGGGCGCCCCGGCCGATCATCACGGACTGGCAGCCCGTCTCGGCGACCATGCGCCGCGCCTCCGCCGTGGAGTGGACGTCGCCGTTGCCCGTGACGGGGATGCGCACGGCCTGCACGACCTCCGCGATGATCGTCCACGGCGCCTTGCCCGTGAAGCGCTGCGAGCGCGTGCGCGGATGCACGGTGATCGCGTCGATGCCTTCCCCCTCGGCCATCCGCGCGACCTCGACGGCGTTGAGGTGCTCGTCGTCCCAGCCGCCGCGGATCTTGATGGTGAAGGGGACGGCGATGCTCTGGCGCATCGCGCGGAGCAGCCGCGCGGTGGCCGTCACGTCCTTCATGAGGGCGGCGCCCTTGCCCTTGCTCGTGATCTTGGGCATGGGGCAGCCCATGTTGAGGTCGACGATGTCGGCGCCCAGCTCCTCGCAGCGAAGGGCCGCGCGCACCAGGGCCTGCGGGTCCTTGCCCAGGAGCTGCATGGCAAGCGGGCGCTCCTGGGGGAAATACGCGGCCATGTCGTGGGAGCGCGGCGTTTCCATCAGGAGCGCGAAGGCGTCGATCTCCTCCGTGGTGGTGAGCCCGCCGCCGCATTCCTTGGCGATGAGGCGGAACGGCGCATTGCTGATGGCGGCCATGGGCGCCAGGCGGCAGAGCTCGGGGATCTCGACGGAGCCGATCTTCATGCTGGATCCGGGCTCAGGCCCGGCCCACCAACTATACACGGCGGTCGCGACAGACGGCGAGAGGCTTCGGAAGGGGGGCGAAGGCTCCTCCGAGCTCCTAGCGTTCCCTCACCACCGGGTTGCGCAGCACGCCGATGTCCGTGATCTCCACCTCGACCACGTCGCCATCCTTCATGTTTTCCGTGGCGCCGTCCGTGCCCATCCACAGCACGTCGCCCGGGTAGAGGGTCAGGTACTGGCTCATGCGGCTGATGAACTGGCGCACGGAGAAGAGGGCATCCTTGACGGCGTACGAGAACATCTCCCGGCCATTGAGCCGGATGGTGACGCGGAGATCGTCGGGGTCGAGCCCGGTGACGATCCAGGGACCCATGGGCTTGAAGGTGTCGGTGTTCTTGCCCCGCCACAGCGTCCGGTCGCCGCGCTGCCAGGTCCGCTCGCTGACATCATTGCCGATGGTGTAGCCGAAGACGTAGTCGAGGGCCTCGGCTTCGGAGACGCGCTTGCATCGCTTCCCGATCACCGCCACCAGCTCCCCTTCGTACTGGACCTGCTCCGTCGCGTCCCTGGGGATGACGATGGGCTCGTCCGCGGCCACCAGCGCGTTGTTGGCGCGGTAGCCGACGTCGGCGTGCGGGGGGAATTCCGGCTTCACGCCCCGTCGGCTGGCCATCTCGGTCACGTGCTCCCGGTAGTTGACCCCGGCGGCATAGAAGGTGGGAGGAATCACGGGCACGAGCAGCTTGACCTGGCTCAGGGGAAAGGTCGTCGATGTTCGAGCGTGATCGTCGAAAGGGCTTCCCGCGACTTCGGTCACGGTGCTCTTCTCGATGACGCCATGGGCGATCTTGCTTCCCGATTGAAACCGGCACCATCTCAAGGCGGACGCCTCCTCAGGTCTGGAGATCGCCCACGGCCGTGGCCAGGGCCTCGAGCTCGGCGCGCCACGACGTCGGCGCGACCGCCGGACGGAGGACGAACTTGGAGAAGCCCACGGCGATGAACTGCTCGACGAGCTTGCGCAGAGCGGGCAGGCCCACCGGCGTCAGCTCGAGCGCCCGGGGACGGCGGGCGGCCATCGTGCGCGCGGTGGCGGGGTCGATGGGCGCGCCGGCGTACCCGATGCTCACCCCGAAGTGCTCGCCGCTGATCGAGCGGCCGGCCCGCGCCGCCGCCTCTTCGATCACCACGCGTCCGGCCGCCGCCTCGTCGGGCGTGCACAAGGAGGGCAGCCACCCGTCTGACAACCGCCCGCAGCGATCGAGGGCGGCCGGCACCGTGCCGCCCAGCCACACTTCGAGCGGCTCCTGCACGGGCAAGGGTGAAAGCTTGACGTCACGGAAGCGGCCGACCGCGCCGTCGTGGCTCACCGTCTCGCCGGCCCACAGGCGCCG
>Ga0066698_10001186_pt1 | contig 11113 bp, 9 predicted proteins | sample GraSoiAngelo_147_FD_66457 | JGI IMG/M metagenome (GOLD analysis project Ga0066698, IMG submission 66457) | Grasslands soil microbial communities from the Angelo Coastal Reserve, California, USA - 14_1009_05_40cm | ecosystem: Environmental > Terrestrial > Soil > Grasslands | place: USA... | reverse complement strand
CCACAATGCCGACGGGCGACTTCGCCCCGGCACTTTCGTTGACGTGGAGTTGGTGACGTCGCGGCAAAAGCGCCTGAGAGTGCCCGAGTCGGCGGTGCTGCCTACCGGCGAACGTCACGTCGTTTTCGTAGACGTTGGTGGCGGGAGCCTCGTTCCTCGCGAGGTGAGGCTCGGCGCGCGCGCAAACGGATACTACGAAGTTCTCGGCGGCTTGCGCGAGGGCGAGGTGGTAGTGACCTCGGGCAACTTCCTGGTGGCTGCAGAGAGCAAGCTGCGTACCCCTTCGCAGAAATGGTGAGACGACCGTGATCGAGCGCCTGATCGCGGCGTGCGCGCGCCATCGCATCTTCACGGTTGTCGGTGTCCTGATCGCGGTTGGTTTCGGGATTGCCGCGCTATCCCGGACATCGCTCGACGCGGTACCGGATTTGTCCGACACGCAGGTAATCATTTCCACCGCGTGGATGGGGAGAAGCCCGGATCTCGTCGAGGACCAAATCACCTATCCCATCGTCACCGCGCTGCGCGCGGCCCCGGGAGTGCAGTACGTGCGCGGGCTTTCCATGATCGGCGACTCCTTCGTCTATGTCGTCTTCAAGGACGGGGTCGATCTTTACTGGGCGCGGTCTCGCGTCCTCGAGTATCTCGCTTCCATCCGCAACCGATTACCGGAGGGGGTTGCTCCCGAGATCGGCCCCGATGCGACGAGTGTCGGATGGGTTTTCGAATACGCGCTCGTGGACACCACCGGGCACAACGATCTCCAGCAGCTCCGCTCCTTTCAGGACTGGACCCTTCGGTACTGGCTCCAGGGGGTGGACGGTGTTGCCGAGGTGGCCTCGGTCGGGGGATTCGTCAAGCAGTATCAGGTCGACCTCGACCCGGCAAAGCTCCAGAGCTACCGCGTCTCGGTGAGGGATATTGCCGATGCGATCCGCCGCTCGAACGGTGACGTAGGAGGTGGCGTTGTCGAGATTTCCGAGCACGAGCACTTCGTGCGCGCCCGCGGATATATCCGGAGTGTGGCGGACGTGGAGCAGATCCCTGTCAAACTGGGCTCGGGCGGCGTCCCGATAACGGTTCGCGACATTGCGGCCGTGCACCTCGGCCCCGAGCCCCGCCGGGGAATCGCGGAGCTCGACGGCAGGGGCGAGGTCGTTGGCGGCATCGTTATCATGCGCCAGAAGCAGAACGCGCTGCGCGTGATCGAGGGCATCAAGCGCCGTCTCGGCGAGGTCCGAGGCTCGTTTCCGCCCGGTGTGCAGTTAGTGGTGACCTATGACCGATCGGACCTTATCGGCCGGGCCGTGCGCACGCTCTGGCATGAGCTAGCACAGGAGATGGTGATCGTCAGCCTTGTCATCATTTTCTTCCTGTTCCACTTCCGAAGCGCGCTGATACCCATCCTGTCCCTGCCGGTTGCTGTGCTGCTCGCCTTCATTCCCATGGCGGGCCAGGGGCTGACCGCAAACATCATGTCCCTCGGCGGGATCGCGGTCGCGATAGGGGCCATGGTCGATGCCTCGATCATCATGGTCGAGAACGTGCATAAGAAGCTCGAGACGTGGGAGGCCGGAGGCAGGCGGGGAAGCCGGGAGGCCGCCATCATCCAAGGCCTGCAAGAGGTGGGTCGTCCCATTTTCTTCGCGCTGGTCGTTATTACGATCTCGTTTCTGCCGATCTTCACTCTGCAGGGTACGGAGGGGCGTCTTTTCAAGCCCCTGGCCTATACGAAAACCTACTCCATGGCCTTCGCGGCACTGCTCGCCGTGACGCTGGCCCCGGCACTCGCGGCCTGGTTCATCCGTGGAAGGATCCGACCTGAGCGGGAGCACCCGATCTCGCGTTCCCTCGTGAGTGGCTATGCACCGGTGGTGCGCTGGGCCGTGCGTCAGCGGCGGGCCGTGGTCGCCGGCGCAGCGTTGCTGCTCGTATCTACGATTCCGATCTTCCTCTTCCTTGGCAGCGAGTTCATGCCTCCACTCAACGAAGGCACGCTCCTCTACATGCCGACGGCCCCACCCGGAATGTCCCAGACCGAGGCTGCGTCGGTGCTGCAGCAGATGGATGCGCAGCTCAAAGGTGTCCCCGAGGTCGAGACCGTGTTCGGCAAGGCGGGGCGCGCGCGGACGGCGACCGACCCGGCCCCTCTTTCGATGTTCGAGACGGTCGTGACTCTCAAGCCGGAGAGCCAGTGGCGTACGGGCATGACCTGGGAAAAGCTGATCGCCGAGATGGACGGCAAGCTCCGCTATCCAGGGATGCCAAACATCTGGTGGATGCCCATTCAGACACGGAACGAGATGCTCGCTACGGGGGTACGTAGCGCTGTCGGAATCAAGGTCTTTGGTCCGGACCTCTCCGAGATCGAGCGCACCGCCGTTCACATCGAGAACGCTGTGCGCGACGTACCCGGCACGCGCAGCGCTTTCGCCGATCGATTGACCGGCGGGCGGTATCTCGATTTCGACATCAATCGCGCTGCCGCAGCGCGTTATGGCCTCACGGTTGGGGACGTGGAGGACGTCATCGAGGCTGCGATCGGAGGCTCCGCCGTCACTCAGACGGTGGAGGGGCGCGAGCGCTACACGGTCGCCTTACGCTATGCGCGCGAGCTGCGTGACGAGCCCGACGCCCTCGCGCGCGTCCTTGTGGCGACACCGGCCGGCACCCAGGTGCCTCTCGGACAGCTCGCCAAACTCGAGTTCCGGAACGGCCCGCCCATGATCCAGGAAGAGGATGGCCAGCTCGCGGGATTGGTGTCCGTGGATGTGGCTGGGCGGCCGCTGGCGAGCTACGTGCGCGACGCCCAGCGCGCGGTGGCGGAGAAAGTCCACCTACCACCCGGGTATCGCATCGACTGGTCGGGACAGTTCCGATATCTACAGCGGGCCCAAGCACGGCTCGCGTGGGTCATTCCGGTGACACTCCTGATCGTGTTCCTGCTGCTCTATCTCAACCTGCGCTCTCTGCCCGAGGCCGGCATCGTGATGCTCGCGGTACCGTTCTCTTTGATCGGCGCGGTCTGGCTGGTCTGGCTCCTGCATTACAATCTGAGCGTCGCGGTCTGGGTGGGCATGATCGCTCTCGCGGGGCTCGACGCTGAGACCGGAACGATCATGTTGCTCTACCTCAATCTCTCGTATCGGGGCCGCCGTGAGCAAGGGCGGCTGCGCGACCGGACGGAGCTCACGGACGCCATCGTCGAGGGTGCCGCACACCGCATTCGCCCGAAGATGATGACGGTCTGTGCGATCCTATTCGGCTTGCTGCCGATCATGTGGGGCCACGGCGCCGGAGCGGACGTCATGAAGCGCATTGCGGCACCCATGGTGGGCGGCGTCATCACTTCGTTCGTGCTCGAGTTGCTTGTGTACCCAGCGATCTTCGCCTGGTGGAGGGGGCGTGACTTGCCCGAGCATACGGCCGGGCAGGAGCCCACGTAACGTTCAAACTGGAGGTAGGTCATGAAGAGGATTGCGATCAACTATGCGACGGGTCTCCTTGTCGGCTCTGCCTGGATCCTGTTGTTTGGCGGATGTCAGCAAAGCCCATCCAGTCGGTCAGGGGAAGTTCACGTCGACATAACGGACCGAGGTTTTGAGCCGGCGGACGTGAAGGTTCCAGCGGGGAAGGCGGTCACGCTCGTCATGACCCGAAAGACCGACCAGACGTGTGTGAAGGAAGTCCTGTTTCCTAGCCTGAACCAGCGCTATCCGCTTCCTCTCAATCAAGCAGTTCGGATTGACCTGCCAGCCAGCCAGAAGGGCACCCTGACCTACCAATGCGGGGAGAAAATGATCGGCGGCCAGGTGGTTATCGAATAGCCCTGTCATCAACTCTGCCGACACTGATCGTCCTGCCGATCCTCTATTCTCTGGCGCACCGGGGAGAGACCGGTATCCTCAGAGATGAGGCATGAGACCCTTCGGCGTGGCCTCCGTGCGATAGAGGGTAGGATGGACGAGAAGCAGCACTGGGATGATCTGTACGGGAAGAAGGCTCCCGATCAGGTGAGTTGGTATCGTCCGCACCTCGAGCGTTCGCTTCTGTTCATCGAGGAAGCGAGGATCCCGAAGGATGCTGCGATAATCGACGTTGGGGGCGGCACGTCCACCTTGGTGGACGATCTGCTGGTGCGTGGCTACTCCAACCTGACCGTTCTGGACATCTCGTCGAAGGCGATCCTCACCGCCAAAGAACGCCTCGGGCCACGGGCCGCCTCCGTGACCTGGACAGAGGCGGACGTTACGTCAGTGAACCTCCCCGAGCATCACTATGACTTCTGGCACGATCGAGCTGTTTTCCATTTCCTGATCGATATTCCAGCCCGTAGCCGCTATGTCGCCGCGGTCCGTCATTCAGTAAAGCCAGGCGGGCATATCGTGGTGGCTACGTTCGGACCCTCGGGGCCGGAGCGGTGCAGCGGACTCGAGGTTCTGCGTTATCGCCCTGAGGACATCCACGCGGAGTTCGGTCACACATTCAGGAAGGTCGGGAGCTCAAGCGAGATTCACAAGACGCCCTGGGGCAAGGAGCAAGAATTCGTGTACTGCTATTGCAGAATGTCGGGATGAATCCTCTAACATTCGCCTCGTATTTCGGGTGCTTGGCCACTCGTCGGAGTGAACTCGCTCGCTCTTTACGATACCCACGTCCCGCACGATAGGGAAACGTGGTAACTTGCCATCCCTGGGCCAACAAGGACCATTCTCACGGGAATTTCTGCGCTTCGCGCGGGAGGCTCGACGAACGTGACTCGCACAACGAACGCTAGAATCGCTGGCTTCACGTTTCTCGCCTACATCGCAGCAGGTATCACCAGTATGGTCTTGTTTGGCCAGGCGACGAGCGCGAAAGGGATCGCGGCGAAGCTCGCGGGAATCGCCCAGCACACGACAGGCGTGGGCATCGTAATCCTGCTCGACCTGGTCCAGTGCTTCTCGGCCCTGGTGCTGGCCGTGACGCTCTACGCCATCACGCGCGAACAGGATCCCGATCTCGCAATGCTGGGCATGGTCTGTCGCGTCGGCGAGGGGCTGCTCGGTGCCACCGGCATACCCAGCACGCTGGCACTGGTCTGGCTGGCGACGGCCACCGGAGCAGATGCGCCGGATACCGGGGCAACGCATGCGCTCGGCGCGTATCTCCTCCAGGGGAGCGTGGCCTTCACCGCAACCTTCTTCGCCGTGGGCAGCACGATCTTTTCCTACCTACTCCTGCGGGGCCGAATGATCCCCATCCCACTGGCCTGGCTAGGCGTCGTCGCGTCGGTACTGCTCGTGGTCGCCCTTCCCTTGCAGGTCGCAGGATTCCTCCACGGCCGGCTCATCTCGCTCGAGTGGTTACCCATGCTGGCATTCGAGGTGCCGCTCTCCCTGTGGCTGCTCATCAAGGGCGTCGCCGCGCCGGCGCGGGCGCAATCGGTATAACCGTCTGAGCACCTCACGGCGAGGGTAGAATACCGTGCCCTAGGATCCTGGTATGCGAAACGCTCCGAGAGCTAATCCCGGAGCGCTTCGCACTTGGAAAATCTGGGAACCCGAGATCAGGAAACAGGAATTAGGAACACCACACTCCCCTGTCCAACTCTGCCTGCGTCGTCCTTCGGCATTTCCCTGGTCCAGGCTTCCCGGTCGTTCCACACGCCTTGCAGATCCAGAGTCCACCTTCTGGATCAGTCCGCGGAGCACAATACAAAGCGCCCCTGGAACTTGGACCTTCTGGGGAGCAGTGCGGTGGAAGATTGTGCCGAGGTCGCTCGAAGCGTAGTCTCCAGTATCCGCAGTCTTGGCTCTCCTCGCTTGGTACGTTCGAGGCTGAAGGCCATTTTGGAGCGGCGGGCTCGTCTTCGATGGCAATAATTAGGGAGGGAGGGCGTCATGCATCGCTACCGTATTCCTGTCTGTCTTCTCCTCGTTTCGATCCTGACGTGCCCTGTCGGCTGCTCCGACCGCGGGTCGGTGATCGCGCCTGAAGGCGCCCGGAGTGCAGGTCTCTTCCAAGTCACGGAAAGGCAACCGCAGAACGTGGCGGAGGGCGGAACGCGGTTGGGGCAGTACCGCCGCGTCTGGCCGCATGAGGACGGCACAGGTTGGGCTTACCACCTGACCAGCCGGATCTGGGACCAGCCGCCTCCGGTGCTTTTCCCGACGCGGGACGAGGTGCCCGTGGTGTCGATGGACGACGCGATCCGCTTGCTTGAGACCGAGCCGACCGGCGCGAACCCTGAGACGAGCACCGGATCCTATCGTCTGCAATTCAACGGGCTCATAACGACGCTGTCCGGCGTGTCGCGGCAGAACCTTCAAGAGACGCTGGAGCAGGGCGCGACCGCAACGGCCACCTCCGCCACGGCCCCCTCTGCGACGCCGCAACCGGGACCCGCATTCATGCAGCTTCTGCGTCGAGCCCGGCCCGACCTCGCGAAGAAGCTGGATCGGAACGCGCCGAGCATGGCGATGCGCGCTGGCGTTACTCAGGTCGCCGCGACCCTCTTTCATCCCACTCTCCTTCACGGTTACGCATGGGAACAGACCGACCAGTGGATCGGGACCTACGGGGACCTGAATCAGCAGATCGCCTGGATCTTCCTCACGCCCGATCTCCGGCCCGGCTCTGAATTCACGCTCCAGCTCGTCCCGGATCTCGCCAACGATGTTTTCCTCCACGCGCGGGTTCTCCGCTGGAAGAGCGTGGAGACCGAAGCGGGGACCTTTAACCGAGCGCTGGACGTCGTCTATCTCGTGGACTTCGGGGTTAGCGAGGTCACGGATGTGGACGGCAACACGCTGGGGTATACCCGCTCCACTCTGTTCGGCACGATCGACTACGCCGTTGGCGTGGGCCCTGTGGCTAGCTACGAGCGGCTGCGGATCACGGTCGATCCCTTGAACCAGGGGAACAGTGACTTGACGGCGAGCCTGACCGGCACCGTGGCTAGGCCATAAGCGCATCATCGCCTGAAAGGGCCATGTGCTCGCGGACCTTCAGTGTCGTGGGGCCGTTTAGCTCAGGATTGCGGGGCGGTCGGACTTCGGCGCCTGTGCTATTTCGTCCTGCTTCGCGGGGGGACAGAGCTTGCCCGGAAGCACCAGTACGCTCCCTCAGCGCCCACCCCGACGCGGGAACCGCCGGGCTCATTCTGGGTTTCACGGTTGACGAAGCCCCCCGCCCCGATTCATCCTTCCTGCTTCGTCCACGACGCGTCACCGAAGGCTTCTCGCTAGGAGGTGCTCCACGAGTCCCCAGACCGGCCGCGCCGTCGTCACGCTTGACCGGAACGAAAACCACTACGGTCCGGCGCCGGCATGCCTGGCGGCGTTAGCAGCGCTCGCCCCGGATCTCCTCCACGACTACTCCCGCGATTTCCAGTCGGGGAGCTACAGCCGCCTGTCCCGTCGCCTGGCCGAACAGCACGGCGTCGAAGAGCGCCGCGTGCTTCTCGGATACGGATGCGAGGATATCCTCAAGAACGCGGTACATCATTTCGTGCCGCCCGGGGGAACACTCTTGGTGCCGAGCGCGTCCTGGTGGTACTACCGGGCCATTGTCGACGAGGTCGCTGGGCGGTTCCGGGAGTTTCCATTGACGGAATCGGAACGCTCGTACCACTACGACGCGAACCGTCTCCTCGCGGCGCGCGAGGCAGGACCGGTTTCACTCATCCTCGTCGCGTCGCCGAACAATCCCACCGGCAACCGGATCGCGCGGGACGATCTCCTTCGGGTGCTCGAGGCGTGCCGCGACATTCCCGTGGTGCTCGATCAAGCCTACTTCGGTTTCGTCGAGGACGAAGCGGACGACTGGGCGGCCCTTACAGTGCTCCACCCAAACCTCCTGGTGCTCCGTTCCTTTTCGAAGTTGTTCGGATTGGCGGGAGCCAGGATCGGATACGCCGTTGCGGGCGCGCAACACGAGGCGTTCCTCGCACGCTCCGCCCGAAACCTCGGGTACAACCGTCTCTCGGAGTCGCTCGCGCTCGCGGCGCTCGAGAGCGGCGCATATTACGCGCGCGTGCGTCGCGAGGTCGCCGCGGACCGGGCACGTGTTGCGGCGGCGCTCCGCGTTCCGGGACGCGTGCGCGTCTACGATTCCGATGCGAACTTCGTGCTTGCCCGGTTTCCAAGGGAGATCGTGGGGTCGCTCGACGAGGAGCTGCGTCGCCGGAGCCTGATCATCAAGTTCTTCCGGGAACCCGCGTTCCTTGATTGCGCTCGGATCACCATCGGAACCGGCGAGGAGACGGTCCGGCTGCTCGATTCCTTGAACGAGGTCATGTCGAACCTCCTCGCGGCGGTCGCCTGATCCGGCGGCTACGCGACGCCCTGCGTCGCTTCCGCGCCGAGTACGGCTCGTTTCTCAAGGCCAAGGAGATGGAGGAGACCCTCGATCTGGTAGTCTATCGGCCGCTGGCGTATCTCGGGGTGCGCGCCATCAAACGAACAGGGATCACGCCCGATCAAATCACACTCGCGAGCATCGCGGCCGCAATCGGGGCGGGATTCTCGATCGCGACCGGGACGTACGTGGGCTTCCTCTGGGGTGCGGCGTTGGTCCTCCTCTTCAATGTCCTCGACTGCGCCGACGGAATGCTGGCGCGCGTCCGAGGAAAGGGATCGCCCTACGGATACATCCTCGACGGCCTCGCGGGCTATATCGGGACCGCCGCGATCGTGCTCGGTCTCGGGCAGGCTGTGGCGCAGCGGTGGGGTCAGCCGATCCTGGGCTGGGGACTGGCGGTCGCGGCAGGCCTATCGCTGGCCTGGTGGTGCTCGGTGGTGGACGGGCTTCGCCTGGAGTGGGACCGCCGCGTCTACGGCGTCCGGCAGGATCGCGCGGCCGAGCTGAAACAGCTGGTTGATGCAGCGGAAAGGTGGCGTCTCGAGGGGAGTCACCCACCGGAGCGATTCCTCGTCGGGGCCTACGTTGTCTATGTACAACTCTGGTCCGGGCGACCGAAGGGCGATCGCGTCGTCGAGGCGCCAGAGGACGAGATCCCGGCGGCGGCCTGGGCCGAATCGCACCGGCCCGTCCTGCGCCTCGCCGTGGAGGCCGGACCCACCATGCAGCTAACAGCAATCATCGCCGCGCTCCTCCTGGGAAAGCCCGAGGCGGTCCTTGTGGCGGTGGTGATCCTCGGCAACCTCTGGGGCGCCGGGGTGCTGGTCTACCGATTCGCGATTCGGCGACAGCTGCTCGCGCGGATCGCGTCGGAGGCATGAGCCTCCGCGTCGTCCTCCTCGCCGCGGGACGCGGGGAGCGCCTCCGACCGCTCACCGACGCGCGTCCCAAAGCCCTCCTCGACGTCGGCGGAGTGCCTTTGCTCGTGCGGGCGGTGCGTGAGCTGGCCGCGCGGGGCCTCACGCGCTTTACGATCGTCGACGGCTACCTCGGCGAGATGCTCCGTGCCGCACTCCTCGAGCATTTCCCGGAGGCGTGGTTTCGGTTCGTCCGGAACGAGGAGTGGGCACGCACGAATAATGCCGTTTCCCTCCAGCTCGCCCGCACCGAGGATCCGGAGCCGATCCTCCTCCTCGACGGCGACATCGCGTTCGCACCGCGGGTCATCGACCGGATCCTGGAGGACCCACATCCCAACCGTCTCGGCGTTCGAACGCGCGGGACGCTCGGGGCCGAAGAGATGAAGGTTCGGCTCGGACCCGATGGGCGTGTCGTGGACATCGGGAAGTCGATCGATCCCTCGCTCGCGGTCGGGGAGTCGATCGGAATCGAGGTCTTCTCCGCGGCATTCTGCGCACGACTCTTCGACGTCCTCGACCGGAGGATCGGCGAAGGCCCGGGGTGGAGCGAATTCTACGAGGCCTCCTTCGTCGAAGTGATCCGGGCGGGGGAGTTCGTCCACCCGGTCGACCTTGACGCCCTGCCGTGTGTGGAGATCGACACCGAGGAAGATCTCGAACGCGCGCGCTCTCTGTTCGTGGCCGACCGGTGACGCCAGGCGTGCTGGGATTCGGACTGGGATTCTTAGGGTCGATGCCGATCGCAGGGCCGGTGTCGCTCCTCGTCGTCAAGCGCGGGGTTGAGGGTCGATACCGGGACGGCATCCTCCTCGCGAGCGGCGCGGCGACGGCGGAGGCGGGCTACTGCGCCGGCGTCCTCTACGGATACAACTTCCTTCTCGACCGCTGGCCTCCGCTTCGTCCCCTCTTGTCGGCGTTCGGGGCACTGCTCTTGATTGCGCTCGGGATCCACTTCATGCGCGGACGTCGCCCTCACGCGGATGGGCGGGTTTCCTCGGCCGCGCTTGCCGCCCGGTCCCGCGAATCGGTCCTGGGATTCACGCTGGTCGGTCTCAATCCGTCCGTCGCGATAAGCTGGCTCGCGGTGCTCACGGCGCTCCACGCGATGGGGTTGGAGCCGGAAGGGAACGGAGATCGCCTTATCTTCGTGGCCGGTGTGGGGCTCGGAATCGTCGCCTGGTTCGGCTCGCTCCTCTATATGCTGCACCGCGGCAGGGACAGAATTCCCCCGATCGCACTCGACCGAATGGTCCGCGCTGTCGGTGGAGGCCTGTGCGCCGCGGGTCTCTACACGCTTTACGCCCTGTTCTTCTGAGGGGCTGCGCAGGACCCCCGCCCCCTCCTCGCTGACCTTGAAATTGCGGTAGTCTTATTCGAATGATCCCTATTGAGCCCGCGCGCGGGTTGCCACGATCTTTCCGAACTGCTAACGAACCAGAAGGGAGCTGTACATGAAAAGGCCCGTCCCGGTGGAATCTGCATCTGCACTAATCGACGAGAGGATCAAGGAACTTGGGGACTGGCGCGGGAAGACGCTCGCGAAAGTGCGCGAAATCATACACGAGGCAGATCCTGAGATCGTCGAAGAGTGGAAGTGGATGGGGACTCCCGTCTGGTCCCACGGCGGCCTCGTCTGCACGGGAGAGACGTACAAGAACGTCGTCAAGATGACGTTTTCCAAGGGAGCTGCGTTGAAGGACCCTTCAGGTCTATTCAACTCCAGCCTCGAAGGGAATGTCAGGCGCGCCATCGACATCCACGAAGGCGACAAGGTCGATGAGGCGGCCTTGAAGGATCTCATCCGCGCTGCAGTGGCGCTCAATCTCAAGGGCAAGAGCAAGCCGAAGCCC